>WNGE01005848.1_pt1 | contig 13812 bp, 26 predicted proteins | sample 5400651 | NCBI WGS metagenome assembly WNGE01 (sample SAMN13153370, study PRJNA577476) | soil metagenome | isolation source: 60 cm soil or saprolite under grassland replicate 2 | place: USA:California | collected 2016-06-15 | reverse complement strand
CTTTGATGAGGATGGGGCCGATAAAGGCAGAGGGCAAATGAACGGCGTTAAGAAATGAAGAGCTTTATGACCGGTACCCCGATCAATGTGGCCGGCATCGAGATGCCATCTGATTCCCCGGTTTTCTTGGCTGCGCTGGGCATACATATCCTGTTCGGTCTCACCTGCGTCATCATCGGCGTCGTCGCCATGTTGAGCAGGAAGCGTCCCGGGCGCCATCCGAGATCCGGGACAATCTACTACTATTGCCTTTCTGTAGTTTTCGCCTCCGCGACCTTTTTGTCTGCGATGCGTTGGGCCGAGGACTACCATTTATTTATTCTCGGAACGCTTTCCTTCGCCACAGCCTCCCTGGGGCGCACGGCTCTCCGGCGACATTGGCGCAACCGGATCAGATTACACATAACCTGTATGGGTCTGTCTTACATCCTGTTGCTGACTGCTTTTTATGTAGATAACGGCAAGAATCTGCCGCTCTGGAACAAATTGCCCCAAGTAGCATTTTGGCTGTTGCCCGGCGCAGTTGGTATACCGTTCATCATTCGCTCGCTATTGCGTCACCCTCTAGCGCTGCGCCGACATTAAACTAGCCCGACACGCGCGGCTCCTGCGGGATTAAAGAAAGTTCGGAACCTATGAATCCGGCCAGTTTCTCACGAATTTCATTCCGCACCCGGCGAAAGACTGCAATGCGCATCGCCTCATCGCCCTCCATCCCCGCCGGGTCCTCGAAGCTCAAGTGAATCCGCCTGGTTCTTCCGGGGAAGACTGGACAACTCTCCCTGGCGTTGTCGGACATAGTGATGACGTAATCGAACTCTTGCCCAGAAAATTCATCCACCGACTTCGAGCGGTGGCCTGAAATGCAGCGCTTGATACCAGCTGGGGCCGGAGGGCCATGAATTGGAGTGGTTAGCGCACCGGTCTTTTGAACGAAATCGCTCTTTATCGCTTGACTCTGGACCTGGCTCCAGGTTGTAAAATTCCCTATGAATTCATCGGCGCTTCGCATAGGAGAAGTCGCGCTGCGCGCCGGCGTGAGCATTGACACCGTGCGCTACTACGAGCGGCGAAGGCTCTTGCCGGCCGCCGCTCGCAGCGAAGGGGGCTTTCGTCTCTTCACACCTGACGCGGTGGATCGGGTGCGGTTCATCAAACAGGCGCAGGAACTCGGCTTCTCGCTCAATGAAATCGGTGAGTTACTAACCACCGGCGGCGCCGAAGAGTGCCGGCGCGTGCGCGATCACTTGAAGGTTAAGCTCACCGAGTTGGATGAGCGAATTCGGTCGATGCGGGACTTCCGAAAGATTCTGGCCAGTCATCTGGCGGCTTGTGAGCGCGAGCTCAACCGCCACACCGACGATGCCGTCTGCCCGGTGCTCGTGAGAATCTCCGGATCGGGGAAGAAGAAAAAGAGATGAATTGTTGTGTGGAATCAAACGCTCCCATGGCTGAGCCATCGCAAGATGGCCCGCGGCGCGGCTGCCTGTCGTGTGAGGGGCAAAGCCGCCCGGTGAATCTCAGAACGATGCTCCTGATGCTCAAGCCGGAACTCTTCGACCAGGTGGGGGAGAGTCAGTATCGCTTCTGCGCCTCTCCTGATTGCCCGGTGGTTTACTTTTCAAGGGAGCGTTCTTTTACGACCGGCGATCTGCGTCTCCGTGTCGGGCTGAAGGAAAAAGCCGGCCCGATCCCTCTCTGCTACTGCTTCGGCTTTAGCGAGCAAACCATAAGAGAGGAAATCGCAGCCGGAGGGAAAACCACAATTCCTCAACGCATCACGGCCCTCGTCAGGGAACGGATGTGCGCCGGTGAGGAAAGAAACCCGTCGGGCGGTTGTTGTCTTGGTGAAGTAACCAAAGCAGTCAACCGCCTAATGAAGGAGGCGACATGAAACGGAACCAAATGATCATTGGCTGTGTTGCGGTGATTGTCTCAATCGCCTTTTTACTTGTTCCGGGCGAAAGCGGCGTTCGAACGGCGCGGGCGCTTGAACCAGGGCCAACGGAAATGATGGATCTCAACAATCTGGATCAGCTCAAAGAATCGTTCCAGCGTGACCGCGGCGCGGTTCGCCTGGTCACGTTGCTCTCGCCTGTCTGCCCGGCATGTCCTCGCTATGGATATGATGCAATACCGGCCTCACTTCATTGCGCTCACCGTGGGGTTTCTCGCCGCCGGTTTTTATTTCGCTTACAGGCCCGAGAAATTGGAATGCGCGCCTGGCACGGTCTGCGCAACGCCGAAGAGCCGCAAGCTGCAGCGGGTGAGCTTGTGGGTGGTGGCGATATTGACGCTCGCCCTCATTGCGTTCCCGTATATCATCCCTTACCTCCCGATTGGATAGGGGATGTGAGCGCACTGGGCTCAACACACCTTATAAAGAGGAAGCTTCTATGACAAAAAAACTCACCGCGATGCTTCTGATGGCTGTCTTCCTTGCCGGCGCTGTCTTCGCGCAAACGGCTGGTGGAACTAAAGGAGTAAAAGCCGTCACGATCCGCATTGACGGCTTTATGAAGAGTAAGAGCGGCGCCATATGAATGGGCTGACCGGAGACGGTCAAACGGGCTCTGGAAGAGCTCGCAGGAGTTCAGAAAATAGAGATGAGGCTCGACCGCGACGAATTCGTGGCGCCGTATGACTCGGCGCAAGTCGAGCCGGCCAGGCTCATTGCCACGATCAAAGAGACCGGCTACACGGCGCGAGTTGTAAGCGGAAATGGAAAGTCTCCCGCAGGAACGGCGCCGCTGTCCTTGCCGCGCGGGTTTGCGTTGCTCGATGAAGCTCTCGCACAAGCTCAGAAAGAGAGGAAGCCTGTCGTCCTGGATTTCTTTGCCGAGTGGTGCGTTCCGTGTCAAAGAATGGAGAAGACCACGTTCATCGATGAGAGAGTAAAGGCGCTGCTTGGGCGTTGTGTCTTCCTGAGGATTGATACAGATGAGCAGCCGGAGATTTCGCGGCGGATGAATGTTGAAGGACTGCCTGACATCCGCTTTGTCACCCCCGATGGGAAGGTGGTGAAGCAATTGCGGAGCTATCAGGACGCGGAATCATTCGCTGAAGAACTCGGACGCTTCCTTCAGTCACTCGCGCGATGAATAAACGGCATAAAAGGGAAGAGAGTGATGTCAATAGAAAGAAAAGAGCAAGGCGGGAATAATCCAGGGTCAAAGCGCACAATTATCGCCAGCCTTTCTGCGCTGGGCGGGATGGTCCTGGCATCCAGTTGCTGCTTGCCGCTCACCCCTTTTTTGCTTGCTGCCGGAACAGCGGGAAGTTCAGCCTTCTTTCTAAAGCTCCGGCCATTCCTGCTAGCCGGCTCGGTTCTGTCTATCGGATTCGGCTTCTATCAATCCTGGCGAGCCAAGCAGTGCAATTGCCAGACGAGTTTGCCGAGCGCAATTCTTCTCTGGTTTTCAGCGATTGTAGTCCTGCTTTTTATTCTGTTCCCGCAGGCTATCGCAAATCTTCTCGCGAACATATTAGGAGGCTGATATGAAGCGGCGCCATATTGTTCTCTTGGTTCTGGCGGCGGTGGGATTCCTGATCTTATACATCTTCTACTACCTGTACGGAGGAAGCGCCACGCCAAAGGGGCAACAACCACTGGTCAGTCTGAACGGTTCCAATCTTTCATCATTGAAAGACGCGTTCAATGGATCCGCGAATTCTGTGCGGGTTCTCGTCATGCTCTCACCTACCTGACCCGTATGTTTGCAGGGGGCCTCTGCATTCGAAAAACTCTTAAACGAAGAGCGTGGTCAAAACATCCGAGTATTCGTGGTCTGGGAGCCGGTATTGTGGACTGATTTTGGAGCCCCTTCGACTGCCACGCTGAAGCGGGTCTCTGATCCGAGAGCTTCTCAATATTGGGACAAGGGGCATCTCATCTCTGGGCTGCTGGGTGAACGAGACAGTTCCTCCGTCATTTGGGATTATGTCGCCGTGTACGAGCCGGGTAAAGTTTGGGACCAGGCTCCGCCGGAACCTGCTTTTTCGGATGTTCCGGTCGTCCGCTCTATCGACGGAACAAGGGAAGCGGTCCGGAGGTTGTTACAGGCAAATGTGAAATAGCCCTGCCATCAGGCGCCTTATGTCCGACAACATTCTCAAAGATACCGGGGAAAGAGATTCTCTGATTGAGAGGGCAGCGGAGAGTGTTCTCAATACCGCCGTTGTGGGCTCCGCGAGGATGACGGGAGGAGAGGTAAACGATACTATTGGCATAATTATTCAAACCCATTCGGTGGAACAGAAGATTTATCGAATAACAAAGTGAGAGACGCCTTCTTTCGGGGATATGGAACGGTTGAGTTTAGCGTCGGAGAGATCGCGGTTATGGAAAACGCGCTGCACATTATTTATTCAGTCGATCTGCTTCCTTTCTACCAGAGGGAAAAGAATGCGAAGGCTTTCAAGCAAACGAAAGAAAGGCTAATGATTTTACTGGGGCAAAGCTAGGCGCTCACAGTGTGACCACGATGCATTTAACATCCATTCGGCAAGATCTACGTTACAGCCTGCGAATGCTCCTGAAGAGACCAGGCTTCACCATTATTGTGGCGCTGACACTGGCCTTCTCGATCGGCGCCAACACGACGATCTTCACCTGGATCAAGGCTGTGCTCTTGCAACACTTGCCGGGCATCGAGCGCCCGGAGGAACTGGCCGAGATCTGGGGCGCCACGCGCAACAACTCCGCCCTTTCATCGTCCTACCTCGATTACCTGGACTTCCGCGACCGAAACGAAGTCTTCTCCGGCTTGATCGCTCACCAGGTGTTGCCGCTCAATTTAGGACGCGGCGCCAGGCCGGAGCGCGTGTGGGGCGCTATCGTTTCGGGCAATTACTTCGACGCGCTCGGCGTTCGCGTAGCGGTCGGGCGTACCTTTCTCCCGGAAGAAGATCGCACGCCGAACACACAGCCGGTCGTGGTCATCGGCCACGGATTATGGCAGCGACGCTTCGGGGGCGATCCGAACGCCGTCGGACAAACCGTAACATTGAACGAACATGACTTCACCGTTATCGGCGTCGCGCCCAAGGAGTTCGGCAGCACATTCTCCGGCGCCGCGCTCGATGTCTGGACGCCGGTGATGATGAAGGACTATGTGGCGCGACCGCATTTCTCGCTTACCGACCGCGGCAGCCGCTGGCTGATGGTTATGGGAAGACTCAGACCCGGCGCAACGGTGGCGCAGGCCCAAGCGAACGTCGCGACGATTGCCGGTCAGTTGGCCCAAAACTACCCCCAGACCAACGAGCAACTTGGCGTGGAAGTTTACTCGCTCACGCGATCGCCATATGGCCTGAAACGGACCATGCGTCCGGCGCTGGTAATGTTCATGGCGGTGGTGGCCATGGCGCTGCTGATCGCCTGCGCCAACATCGCCAACCTGTTGCTCGCGCGCGCCACTTCACGGCGCAAGGAGATCGCCATTCGCATGGCCCTGGGGGCCAGTCGCAAGCGATTGGTGCGACAGTTATTGACCGAAAGTCTGGCGCTCGCGGCACTGGGCGGTGTGAGCGGGCTGCTGCTGGCGTTCTGGACGGCCAGATTGCTCAAGGCCTTCCTTCCGCCGTTCGGCCTGGCGACCAGCTTCGATACCAGCCCGGACGCGCGCGTGCTCGGCTTCACCCTGGCGGTGACGGTGGTCACGGGCCTGCTCTTCGGCCTGGTTCCGGCGCTCCAGGCATCGAGGCCGGATCTGGTCGCGACGCTCAAGGACGATATAAGCGCAGTCGGGCGCAGTAAGCGCAGGTTTGCCCTGCGCCATCTGCTCGTGGTCGCCCAGGTGGCGTTATCCGTCCTGGCGCTGGTCGGCGCGGGGCTTTTCGTTCGAAGTTTGTGGCTGGCGCAGAGGGCTGATCCGGGGTTCAATCCCGATGGCGTCGTGCTTGCATCGTTCGATCCATTTCTGAACGGCTACGATGAGACGAGGGGGCGCGAGTTCTACCGCAGCCTTTCCTCTACCTGCCGCTACTGCAAGACTACCGGTCGAACATGATCCTGGTTGCGCGCACGGCCCTGGAGCTGAGGGCGGCGCTCCCGGCCGTCGAAAGCGTGGTCGCAAAGCTTGATCCGAACATGCCGATCTTTGACGTCAAGACCTTGAACGAGCACGTCGGCGTCTCCCTCTTCCTGCCCCGGATGGCGGCGACGCTGCTGAGTCTCTTCGGCCTGCTCGCGTTACTGCTGGCCGCGATCGGGCTCTACGGCGTGATGTCGTACTCGGTCAGCCAGCGCACTCGGGAGATCGGCATCCGCATCTCTCTCGGGGCGATGAGGCGTGATGTCTTGAAACTCATCATGGGGCAAGGACTAATCCTATCCCTGATCGGAATCGGCGCTGGTCTGGTGGCGGCGTCGGCAGTGACCCGCTTGATAGCCCATTTGCTCTATGGAGTGAGCGCGAATGATCCGGCGACGTTTACGCTGATCGCGCTCCTACTTGTGGGCGTGGCGCTCGTGGCTTGCTACCTCCCGGCGCGGCGGGCGACCAAGGTTGATCCGATGATTGCGCTGAGAAATGAAGGGTAAAAGAAATGCAGAAAGTATATCCGACGCTTCGCATCACCGATTATGAAAAGAGTAAGGCTTTCTATGTTGACGGACTCGGATTCCAGATCGAGAGCGAACACCGCTTCGCGCCGCATCTGCCCGTCTTTATGACGATCAGCCGCGATGGGCTCTCGTTGTACCTTTCACAGCACACGGGAGATTGTCAGGCGGGCGGCTTGGTCTTTATCTACGTGCCGGACGTGGACACTATATATGAAGAGATCACAGGCAGGGGGATAAAAGCCCAATCTCCGCCGGAGGACTTCGAGGGGAGAATCAGAGATTTTCGGGTGATTGATCCTGATGGAAATAAACTCGATTTCTGTACGCGGTTGAACTATTGAGCGTCAATAAGTCGAATGTGGAGAGGAGGAGTTACGCGCCAACCGAATGACGCGAATCCGGAGGTGTTGTAGGCTACGATTACCCGGCCGAGTTGGATGCGAGAGTCACGCTGCATCCACCGCAAGAGACGGGATCGGACTGGCGCCCGCCGGGAGGCGGTCTCGAACCGCAGGAGAGCCTGGCGGAGTGCGCCATCCGAGAGGTCTTTGAAGAGACCGGGATTCACATCCACGTCTCCGGCGTCGCCTTTCTACGGGAGTGGGTCGTGCCCAAGTATTGTCCCATGCCGGATGGGAAGGAAGAGGTCGGCTTCGGACTCGAGGTTTACCTCTATGGGCATCCTACCGACGAACCATCAGCGCCGCGAGCGGAACGCGCAGATCTACCGGCGGCCTGTTGGATACGGCTGGAGGAGATCCCGAACTTACCCCTGTGGCCGAAGGAAATGAAAGCATTAGCCTCGACCTTGCTGTCAGGGCCGACTGTGTACGGGGTCCCGTCGTTTGTCTCGCAATTGGTAAGCCCCTGGGAGACACCGAGCGAACCGGTAGTCTTTAACCTCAGGATAAAGACGCGTGGTTGACCCCGGTGGATATGTTCGCGGTTGAACTCTTGGACGACGACGAATCGAATAAGGAAAGATGACAATGTTGGAGTACGCTGTAGCGCGCGACGGCGAAGAGTTCGCGGCTCGCTCCAATGAGGGCGAGTGGTTGATCGCCTGGCGCCCTCCCACTGCAGTTCCGGAGGGCACTGCCCATGGCGCGAATGCTTTCTGTGTGACCGCCGACGATCATGTCGTGCTGATCAGCGGCGATGGCGAGCGATGGGGCTGGCCAGGGGGTCGTCCCGAAGGCGATGAATCCTGGGAGCAGACACTCCGCCGAGAGGTCTTGGAGGAAGCGTGCGCGACCGTGGTGGATGCGCGGTTGCTCGGCTTCACTCGCTCCCTGTGCCTTACAGGGCACGAGCAAGGTCTCACGCTTGTACGCTCCATATGGTTGGCGGAGGTCGAGTTGATGCCGTGGGAGCCCCGCTTCGAAATCGCGCATCGTCGCGTGGTCCCGTCCACTGAGCTTCTGGCGCATCTCTGGATGGAAGAGGGGGTCGAGCCGATCTACTATCGGGCGCTTGTGGAGGCAGGGCTCGTGTAGAGATTGCCCCTAGTCATGGGCGGGCTAACTCACGATGGGAGCCGGCGCTCACTTCAGAATCGGAACCTCAACTAATGCGTCTCCTGTCGTGTGCGCTGCCAATAGATTACTTCCGATGCGCATGAACAAGACGATCACACCAGACCTGGTTCAGAAGGTTCTCGGGATGTGGAACATCGCGCCAGACCACGTCTCTCTCATCAAGGCGAAGGGAAACACTCATTGGCGGGTGCAACGCGGGCGCGAAGCCTTCATTTTGAGGATGTACCGCCGAGGACAAACCGGCTCGTCGATCAGGTACGAACTGAATATCCTCCGGCGCCTCCATGACCGGGGCTGGCCGGTTGCCGCTGACGTTGACGGTGTGGTGTGGCGAGAGGATTCAGCATTCGTATTGTTCCCCCTGCTCCCCGGCCATTCCCATGTGCCTGAGAACGATCAGCGACGGCGACAACGCGGGCGTATCCTGGCAGAGTTGCACTGCGAACTCGGCGCCCTCACCGGCCTCGGCCAGCGGAGCGGCTGGCGCCAGGTTGACGAAGTGGTAATGGAAGGCGAAAGGCGGCCTGATCAGGGGCGTGAGCGCACGCTCAACATGAGGCGCCCGGATTTGTTTCGCAGCGTCGTCCGATACCTGGAAGGCGTCCGCGACCGGCTCTGCGCCGCCGGCGCGTCACACTTGCCGGTGACCGTCGTCCACGGCGATCTGATCGCGCAGAATCTGCTCTTCCGAGACGGGACGCTGTCGGGCGTCCTCGACTTCGATTCCGCGCACCTCGACCTCAGGGCCGCTGATGTCGCCTGCGCCCGCCGGAGCAGAGACGATGAGGTGGCGCGTGGCTACCTGGACGTTATTCCCCTCTCGGACGCCGAGCTCGGATGTCTCGACGATCTTTGGAGAGCGAGTGTCCTGCGGTACGCGTCCCAGCTTCTCGACTGCGAGACAACCACCGATGTGGCGATCTCCGAACTCGAGTGGTGTGTGGCGCAGCTTGAGAAGACGCGGCCGTTCCAGGGCTAGAGAGAGTCTATGTCATACGTTGTGGAGATTGTGCCGTACGACCCGATTTGGCCGGCGCGTTTTGCGCAATTGGGTAGCGAACTTCGCGCCGCCCTGGGGACAACGGCTCTGCGGATTGATCATATCGGATCGACCGCCATTCCGGGCCTGGCGGCCAAACCAATCATTGATATTCAAATCTCGGTCGCCGCCTTTGAGCCGCTCGATGCCTACCGACTCCCCATGGAACGGCTTGGATACGTCTTTCGAGCCGACAACACAGAACGCACGAAGCGCTATTTTCGTGAGGCGCCGGGGACGCCTCGTAGGCATATTCACGTGCGTCGCGCCGGCAGTTGGGCGGAACAATTTGCGCTCTTATTCAGAGACTATATGCGCACACATGCAGAAGAGGCGCGGCGCTATGAGTCCCTTAAATATCAGTTGGCTGCCAAGTATAGAGAGGATCGCCACAGCTATACGGACGCGAAAGCTCCGTTCATCTGGGAGATCATGACGATGGCGGATAGGTGGAGTCAGGAGATTGGTTGGGAACCCGGTTCCACCGATGCCTGAAGCATCAAGAGACGACATGGCAGGACATTGCATCTATGTCCGTTGGCTGGTTATTCATGCGATGCGCACTATAGAGATCAGGCGTCATTCATACACGAAGAAAGGCGAGGCGCGAGGTACAGGCTCACACCTCTCCGCCGAGGGGGTTGCCTTGGCGCGCGAAATTGGCAGTCACCTTGGGCCTTTCGACCTCGTGCTGACAAGCCACAGCCCACGCACATTGGAGACCGCTATCGCCATGGGGTTCGCCGTCGATGAACAACTCGAAGCGCTCGGCGACATTACTCAGGAAGTGGTTGAAGAGATCGGCCATCATGAGCGATGGGCGTGGGAATACCCTTTCTTGACATTTGCCCGGTTCGTTGACCGTGGCGGCCCGACGGCGAGAATGGGAATGCGTCAGCAGGAGGCATGGATGAATGCGCTGGAATCGACGCCGGCAAACGGAAGCGTGCTAGTAATCTCCCATGGAAGAGTTATCGAATCGGGATTGGTGACGTGTATTCCAAATGGGGACTTTGCCTCATGGGGCGCGCCGTTTCGTCACTGCGAGGGCGTGAAGATGAATTATGTAGAAGGTCGTTTCACGGATGCACAATTCATCCGCAATCCACAGTGAACTGCCCAACCCATTGTTTGCCGTGCTAATCATCAGCGACCATGTGGCGAGCGCCGCGACGAATTCGTGGCGCCGTACGACCCGGAGCAGGTCGAGCCGACCAGGATCCTTGCCACGATCAAAGAGACCAGCTATACGGCGCAAGTGGTAAGCGGAAAGGGAAAGGCGGCCACCGGAACGGCGCCACTGTCCCTGCAGCGCGGGGTTGCGTTACTCGATGAAGCTCTCGCGCAAGCTCAGAAAGAGAGAAAGCCCGTCGTCCTGGATTTCTTTGCCCAGAGGCGCGCTCCGTGTCAAAGAATGGAAAAGACGACCTTAGATTTCAGTCTGCTCTTGAGTCTATCAGATATCGCTATGATTCGTTCACTTCCGCTCCGTATCACGCTGATTAAGCCTCCACCTGGCGTGCCGTTTTGTTTGCAGCAAGGCAAAGCCGACCTTGTTCCGCCTTCTTCCGATTCAGGAGAGAACGTCTCTTTTGACTTCACTGTGAATATTGCCAACGATCAGACTGACGGGCCGCCGAAGTTTCGCGGCCCGTTTGTGCAAGGCCCTCCAGCCGGGAGGTTTATCTACATCAACTCTGGAACTTATGCGGGACAATCGGATTCCTGTTGGTCGAGACGCGCGAAGGTACCGCTTTCGGGCATCACCTGGGAGTTGATCGAGGAGGCGCTGTCAAAATCAAGCGCCATTTTGGAGGCGCTTGGCGCAACGACAACAATTGGCAACCGCCTTGCCTTGGGCGGTACGCGCACTTGAATTGCCGCCGTTGAAGTAATAGCAGGGCGGGGGCGGAATTTTTTTTCAAAAATGAAGATTTATGAGCTTGACCCTGTAGTCAACTACAGGGTATAGAATGCCGGCCGTAATGGAAGGAAGAACGGAATGATCCAGAGTGCGCGAAAAGGTCAAGAGCTTATCGAACAGGCGCCAAACACCGCCACCACGCAGAGGCGGCCATAGCTGATGAGGGTGGGAGAAGTCGCCAGGCGCAGCGGTGTTGGCGTTGAGACGCTGCGTTTTTACGAGCGAAGCGGGTTGCTCGACCGCCCCGCGCGTACCGAAAACGGCTACCGGCTATACGGCGAAGAAGTGCTTGAAAGGCTGGCTTTCATCAAGCGCGCGCAGGCGCTCGGCTTCACACTTGACGAGATTGGGCGCGTGATCGCCGAAAAACGCGCCGGGCAGGCGCCCTGCGCCGAGGTGCGCGAGATCGTCCGCCGCCGTCTGAAAGAACTGGATGAGCGGATGGCCCAGATGCGGCGTTATCGAAGAGAATTAGCCGCCGCGCTGGCCGAGTGGGATAAGATCGGAGAGTCTGAAGGGCACATCTGCGGGTTGATTGAAGGCGCCAAGATCGAGCCGATAGCTCCATCGTCGGATCGCTTGCGGAAAAGAGATAATGAGACGACCTCCGCCTTGCGTTCAACTAACAAACTGAAGGCGTCTTAAACTCTCTACTTGATTGGTATTGTTTATCAGCGCGATGTTCGCGCGTCTATCTCGGGGACATTATGTTGAAACGTGCTGCTGCGCTATTGATGGTTCTGCTCTTCGCCGGTCAGGCTATGGCGGGCGGAATTGTGTGCGGCGTTGAGGCGATCAGCAAGAGTTTCAACCATACGGATGAAGCCGCCTGCCCGACGCAGAGCGAGGGCGAATGCGACGGGATGGCCTGCTGCGCGCAGGGGAAATCTCCGACCGGCGCGCTGGCGGCGATGATCTGCTGCGAGGTTAAATGCGGCGAATCTACCGGCGGCGCTCAATTCAATTTCGTCACCCAGGAGCTCATTCCCGCGCCGCGCGTTGTCACCATCCGAACAGTCTTGCTCGACGCGATGGGCGAGGCTGAAACCGCTGTCGTCTCGATCAAATCGGCGGCTTACAAATTGCTTTGCCACGATCCTCCCGATCTCTACCTTTCCAACTCTACATTTCTGATCTAACTCTGGCCGCAGAGTCTCTTGTTACCGCGCCGGAAGGCTGATGCGCAGCCTCGCCCAGTGTGCGGTCGTGTCTCCCGTAACCAACATAACCAAAGAGGCGCCGGACGAGGACGAACTCGCGGAGCCTGAACTCATCTTTTCATCATAAGGAGAAAAAAATATGCTCGAGATTAACGGTCAGAGGAGTAGCAAAATAACCACGTGGCTTGTTATCAGCGCATTGAGCCTATTGTTGGCCTTCGCATTCCCCATTGTGTCGCGCGCTCAGGAGTCAAAACAGGATCATTTCGGTCACTCCGCGGGACAGGAGATGAAAACTCCACAGACCGTCCAGGATCACCTGAACCTGGCGGAAAGCTACCGGAAGAAAGCAGAGGAGTATCGCCAGGAGATAGATACGCACAAGAAGATGCTGGCTGACTACAGCAAACATGTCGCCAAGAACCCGAAAGACACTGGCGAGAATCCGTACATAAAGAAGATGCGGCTGCACTGCGAAAGGAACATCAGCGACGCGGAGAACCTCGCGCGAGATGCTGGCGAAATGGCCAGGTACCACACCTTTCGGGCAAAGGAGTTGGAAGGCAAATAGGTCATAGCGATTCACGCCTTCAATTAACCGATTGTGGGGTTGGGAATGAAAGAAAAGATGTGGCGCTTATGGAAAACCATCGCGACAGTCTTCGTTCTGGCTGTGGCCGTCAATTACCCGTGGGAGCTTGCGCAGGCGCCGCTCTACGAAGGTATGAGCGATTTCAGCCTCGCGCTGTGGCACTGTCTCGTGGCGAGCCTGGGTGACGGGCTGCTCGTTCTTCTCATCTTTGGCGCCGGCTGGGCGGCGCTCCGCCGAAGTGATTGGTTCGTAAATCCGGGGCGGCGGGGCTATCTCGTGATGCTGGCAGCCGGGCTGGCGATCGCCCTGGGTGTCGAATGGGCAGCGGGTCACGTGGCGGGGCAGTGGACATACGCGCCGCGGATGCTGGTGATTCCCATCTTCAACATCGGGCTTGCGCCCATAGCGCAAATGCTCGCGCTGCCGCCCCTCGTCTTTCGCGCCGTCGCGGTGTCGATTCGCCGTGGTGTGAGGGATGGAGAAGGCGGCGGCGACTCGGGTGAAATTCAATAGTTCAATCATGAATCTGAAATCAATAAGGAGAAACACTATGTACAGGAAAACAATGATCGCATCCATCACGCTGCTCGTCGCGGCCATCGCGCTGTCGGCGGCGGCGTTCGGGGCCGCGCAGAATTGCTGCAAGGCTAACGCGCAGAATTGCTGCGCAGCCGCGAATTGCTGTGGCGCCGCGCAGAGTTGCTGCGTGTCGATGAGGCAGCCGGGCGCCGCGTCGGGAGCGGCTGCCGAGGCCACGCTACAGAACGACACGCAGACCGCGACCGTCGAAGTCACCGACAAAGGCTTCGAGCCGCCCAGCCTCAAACTCAAGGCCGGCGCGCCAGCCAAAGTGACCTTCGTGCGAAAGACCGACGCGACCTGCGCAAAAGAGGTCGTAATTAAAGAGTACAAGATCGAACGCAAGCTTCCGCTCAATGAGCCAGTCACGGTCGAGTTCACGCCGCGCAAGGGCGAGTTCACATTCGCCTGT
>WNGE01011288.1_pt2 | contig 13813 bp, 16 predicted proteins | sample 5400651 | NCBI WGS metagenome assembly WNGE01 (sample SAMN13153370, study PRJNA577476) | soil metagenome | isolation source: 60 cm soil or saprolite under grassland replicate 2 | place: USA:California | collected 2016-06-15 | reverse complement strand
AGCGTGGACTCCGAGCGCCGCACGGTCACGGTGTCTCACTCGTACGACCGCGAGACCACGAAGGGCGGGCACACCGACACGATCCCGTTCCCGGAATGCTTTTGTCGCACTCCGCACTGCGGGTGGAAATAGGAGGGCCGGAGTCCCAGGTGAAAACACCTGAAAACTCCGGCCCTTGGAATGGCGCGCGATACTGGATTCGAACCAGTGGCCTTCGGCTCCGGAGGCCGACGCTCTATCCAACTGAGCTAATCGCGCAAGTCGTGGTGGCGGCGTGACGTATGCCGTGAGCACCCCCTCGCGTCAAGCGCGAACGGGCGCGGCGACCGGGCGGGGGACCCGCAGCGCGACCGGGATCGCCGGCCACCTCCGGTGCGCGCGAGCGGTCCTCGCGACGCGCGTCGGCGAGGGTGCGGCGCGCCGCGGTCTGCTTGAAAATCGGCCATGTGGCATGGTAGTCGACACGCCCCGTGTCCTCCATCCACTCCATCGAACAGCTGCTCAAGCTCACCGCCGTCGCCTGTGCGGCCGTCGCGGCTGCCATCATCCTCTGGTACCTCGTCCGGCGGCCTCCCCTCGGCCGGCTCACCAAGGTGCTGCTGCTGCTCGGACTCGGGCTGCTCCCGGTCATGGTCGCGCTCACCGGGAACATCGCCGGCTACGAGTACACGCTGTCGCGCCCGTTCTGCGGCTCCTGCCACGTGATGGGGCCGTACATCCGCGACTCCGAGGATCCGCAGTCGCAGAGCCTCGCCGCGATCCACAGCCGCAATCACAAGTTCGGCGAGCAGAGCTGCTACATGTGCCACGCCGACTACCAGATGTTCGGCGCGATCACGACGAAGATGAACGGGATGAAGCACCTGTACTACTACATCACGGAGTACGCGAGCACCGGCCCCGACGGCGAGGGCGGCCCGACCATCAAGCTCTACAAGCCGTTCAAGAACGACAAGTGCATGCAGTGCCACTCGACGGCGGCGAAGAAGTACGTCGAGACGCACAGCGACCAGCTCGAGCAGATCCGGTCCGGCGACATGCTGTGCATCGACTGCCACAGCGAGGTCCACCCGACGGCGCTCTCCCGCCGTCCCGGCGCGAAGAAGACGGAGGAGAAGAAGTGAAGCACAACCAGGTGAAGAAGCTGGTCTTCCTCTCCGGCATCGCCACCCTGGCGGCGCTCGCCATGATGGTCCTCTCCATCGTGTCGCCGAAGCCCATCTACCTCGTGCTCGCCATGAGCGTCGGGCAGGGGCTCGGGACGATGTCGCTCGCGCTGTACCTCCTCGCCATCGTGCTCGATCTCCAGGGAGGCGCGGTGAGCGGCGCCGCCTACGAGACGTCACTCGAGACGACGCAGGAGTCGTCGGACGAGGACAAGCACGCGAAGTAGCCTGCGCGGCGGGTCGACCTCGCGCGGCCCGGAGCTCGGCGCGGTCTCGCTCACGTCTGGAATGCCGAGGTGCGGACGCGGCGCCTGCTCGCGCACCACGTCGGCCCTGGTCGTCCCCGACGCAGGGGACGCGTGCTTGACCGGTGTCGTACCGCCCTGCTAGTAGCAAACACGGACTGAAAGAACAGGGAGCGCCTCGCCCATGGCAGTTCGCGCCATCGCCATCGAAGACGACGAAGCCGTAGCGCGGCTCATCGCCCAGGTCCTCGCGTCGCACGGGTTCGACGTGGTCGGCACCGCCGCCACCGGCGAGGACGGGGTCGCCCTCGCGCGGAAGGAGCGTCCGGACGTCGCGCTCGTCGATCTCGGGCTCCCGAAGATGAGCGGCGAAGACGTCATCCACGCCATCCACACCGAGCTGCCGAAGACGAAGTGCATCGCGCTCACCGCGGTGGACATCCCGGCGCGCGTCCTCGGGGCGCTCCGCGCCGGCGCTTCGGGGTACATCCTCAAGCCCTTCCACGCCTCCGAGCTGGCCCGCGCCGTCGACGAGGTGCTCTCCGGCGACGCCGCGCCGATCAGCCCGCGCGCGGCCAAGGTGCTCCTCGGCGAGCTGCGCGGCGATCCTCCCGATCAGCGTGGTGGTCCGGCGCTGTCGAAGCGCGAGCTCGAGGTGCTGGAGCTGCTCGTGCACGGCCACACGTACGCGGACGTCGCGTCGGCGCTCGGCATCGCCGAGGGCACGGTGCAGACGTACGTGAAGCGCATCTACGAGAAGCTCGACGTCTCGACCAAGGCGGAGGCGGCGCTGCTCGCGGTCGCCCGCGGCCTCGTCAAGCCGTAGGGCCGGTGCCCCCGGCTCAACGGTCGCTTGCCCGTAACACGGGCGACCGGCCGAGCGCCACCGCGGCTGTACCCTACCGGGCCGTCAGGAAATCAATCGAATCGTCAGTGGGTTCGCTCCCATTCGTACCCGCTTCCGGGTACGCCTTGACTTACAAGGTCGCCTCCCTATAATGAGGCCCTTTCGCCGCCTCCGGAAGTAGCGCAAATGCGCGTCAACATTGACGAAATCAAGGAGGGCGGGCTCCAGCGCGCCTGGGACCTTCCCCGAGAAGCCGTGGACGAGATCGTCAAGGGCGACAACGCGGGTTATCGCGCGCGCGGTCCGCTCCACATGGACGCACGGCTCCAGAAGGTGGAGCAGCGGGTGCTCTTCGGGGCGCACGGCCAGGCGGCGCTGACGGTCCCGTGCGGGCGCTGCCTCACGGCGGTGAGCCTCGACGTGCCCGTGGACATCGAGATGTCGTTCGTCCCGGCCGCGAAGGCGACGGACGAGGAGCATGGACGCGAGGACCGCGGGAGCGCCCGGGTGGCCGGGAGCTTCGGTACCGAGGACGTGAACGAGGAGACTTACTCCGGCAAGGTCATCGACCTCGATCCGGTGGTCCGGGAGCAGATCCTGCTCGCGTTGCCCGGCTACCCGGTGTGCCAGGAGGGCTGCAAGGGGCTCTGCTCCGCGTGCGGAGCGAACCTGAACGAGCGCGAGTGCGGCTGCGACCGCCACGTGCCCGACCCGCGCTGGGCCGGGCTCGAGAAGCTCAAGCACAAGTCCAAGGAGGAGTGACGCCGTGGGAGTTCCCAAGAAGCGTACATCCAGCATGCGCCGCGACCGTCGCCGCGCGGCGAACTTCAAGATCACGCCGGCCAACGTGACGAAGTGCCCGAAGTGCAAGGAGCCGGTCCTCTCCCATCGCGCTTGCCCCTCCTGCGGTACGTACAAGGGCGAGCAGGTCACCCCGGGCGAATAGCCCGAGGCCATGAGCGAAGAGCGCGCGCTGCCGGTCGCTGTCGATGCCATGGGGGGCGACAACGCCCCCGCGGCCATCATCCAGGGTGCGATCGATTCGGCGCGGCAGGGTTTGCCGGTCGTCCTCGTCGGCCCCGAGGCGGTGGTGCGTGAGGAGCTCGCGCGCCACCGCGGCGTCGAGACCCTGCCCATCACCGTGAAGCACGCCTCCGAGGTGGTCGCGATGGACGACCACCCCGGCCAGGCGATGCGGCGCAAGAAGGACAACTCGATCCGCATCTGCTTCGAGCTCGTGAAGCACGGCGAGGCCTGCGGGATGGTGTCCGCCGGCAACTCGGGCGCGGTGATGGCAGGCGCCATCTTCGTCCTGGGGCGGCTGCCCGCGGTGGAACGCCCGGCCATCATCTCCGTGCTGCCGGCGCTGAAAGGGCACCCGCTCCTGCTCGACATGGGCGCGAACGTCGAGTGCAAGCCGATCCACCTCGTGCAGTTCGCGCTCATGGGAGAGGTCTACGCCCGGCGCGTCATCGGGGTAGAGAGGCCGAAGGTGGCCGTCCTCGCGAACGGCGAGGAGGACTCGAAGGGCACGGACCTCACGCGCGCCGCCGCGGGGGCGCTGCGCCGAGCGACCGGCATCGACTTCCGGGGCTACTGCGAGGGGCGCGACCTCCTCACCGGCGAGCTCGACGTCATCGTGACCGACGGGTTCACCGGCAACGTCGCCCTGAAGACGATGGAGGGGACGGCGAAGGTGGTGGGCGAGCTCATCAAGAGCGCCCTCAAGTCGTCGCCGCTGTCGGCGATGGGGGGGCTCCTCGCGAAGCGTGCCCTCGGCAAGATGAAGCAGAAGATCGACTGGCGCGAGATCGGCGGCGCACCGCTCGTGGGCGTCGCGGGCGTGGGCTTCATCACGCACGGCCGCTCCGACGCGCTCGCCATCCGGAACGCGGTCCGCCGGGTGCGGGCCGCGGCGGACGCGCACGCCACGGACGAGATCGCCCGGGCGGCAGGGCAGGCGGAGGCGCTGCTGGCGGGGGCCAGCGACGTGGACGGAACTCGGCAAGGGCAGGCCCGCACGGCGACGCCCGAGGTGTGAAAGGAACGAAGATGCGCTCGCAAATCGTCGGAACCGGTTCCTACTTGCCGGAGAAGGTGCTCACGAACCTCGAGCTCGAGAAGCTGGTCGAGACGAGCGACGATTGGATCGTGTCGCGGACGGGGATCCGCGAGCGCCACGTCGCGTCCGCCGAGGAGGCCACGAGCGACCTCGCGCTCGCGGCGTCGAAGCGCGCCCTCGAGATGGCCAAGATCGACGCCGCCGACATCGACCTCATCGTGGTGGGCACGATCACGGGCGACCTGCCGTGGCCCTCCACCGCGGCGCTCCTGCAGGGCATGCTCGGCAACAAGAAAGCCTTCGCGTTCGACGTGTCGGCCGCCTGCTCGGGCTCGCTCTACGCCCTCTCCATCGCCGACCGCTACATCTCGAGCGGCGTCGCGAAGAAGGCCCTGGTCGTCGGCGCGGAGACGCTCACGCGCATCGTCGACTGGAAGGATCGCAACACCTGCATCCTCTTCGGCGACGGCGCGGGCGCGCTCGTGCTGCAGCCCACCGACGACGCGAGGCGCGGCGTGCAGTCGATCCACCTCCACACCGACGGCTCGCAGTGGGGCATCCTGCACCAGCCCGGCCCCGGGTCGCGCAACCCGCTCACGCCGGAGCTGCTCGAGAAGCGCAAGCAGTACCTCTTCATGAACGGCCGCGAGGTGTACAAGTTCGCCGTCCGCGCGCTGGAGGACTCGAGCCGTGAGGCGCTCGCCGCGAACCACCTCGCGCCGGGCGACGTCACCCACGTCATCGCGCACCAGGCGAACAAGCGGATCCTGGACGCGGTGCTGGAGCGCCTCGAGATCCCCGCCTCGAAGTGCTGGATGAACCTCGAGAAGTACGGCAACACCTCCGCCGCGAGCGTCCCGACGACGCTCGACGAAGCCAACCGGGCCGGCTGGTTCAAGCCCGGCGACACGATCCTCATCATGGCGATCGGCGCCGGCATGGCCTGGGGCGCGGGCGTCATCCGCTGGTAGGAGAGGCGATGGGCAAGCTCGCGTTCATCTTCCCGGGGCAGGGCTCGCAGGCCGCCGGAATGGGCAAGGCGCTCGCCGAGGCGTCGGCCGCGGCGCGCGCGGTGTTCGACGCCGTCGACGCCGCGCTGGGAGAGAAGCTGTCGGAGCTGTGCTTCCAGGGGCCGGACGAGCAGCTCAAGCTCACCGCCAACACGCAGCCCGCCATCCTGACCGTCTCGGCGGCGGTGGTGGCGGCGCTCGCGGAGCACGGCATCCAGCCCGACCTCGTCGCGGGCCACTCGCTCGGCGAGTACTCCGCGCTCGTCGCCACGGGCGCGCTCGGCGCCGCGGACGCCGCGAGGGCGGTGCGCGCGCGCGGGACGTTCATGCAGGAGGCGGTGCCTGCCGGACAGGGCGCGATGGCGGCGGTGCTCGGCCTCGAGCCCGCCCGCGTGAAGGCGATCTGCGAGTCGGTCGAGGCGGCGACGGGCGCCGTCTGCTCGCCGGCGAACTACAACGACCCCGGGCAGACGGTCATCGCGGGGGCGGCGGGCGCGGTCGAGAAGGCGAGCGGCGAGCTCAAGGCCGCGGGCGCGAAGCGGGTCCTGCCGCTCCCCGTCTCCGCACCCTTCCACTGCGCGCTGATGCAGCCGGTCCAGGTGCGCCTCGAGCCGGTGCTGCGCCGGATCGTGCCGCTCCTGCTCGAGCAGGTGACCTCCCCGGTGCGGTGGATCGAGTGCGTCCAGGAGATGGTGCGACTCGGCGTGACGCGCATGGTCGAGGTCGGCCCCGGCAAGGTGCTGTCGGGCCTCGTGAAGCGCATCGACAAGAGCGTCGAGGTCGTCAACGTCGAAGATCCCGCGTCGCTCGAGAAGGCGCTCGCGGTCCTCAGGTCTTAAGGAGCGTTTCATGTTCGACTTCACCGGCAAGGCGGCGCTCGTCACCGGCGGCTCTCGCGGCATCGGCCGCGCCATCGCCGTCACCCTCGCGTCGGGCAAGGCGAAGGTCGCCATCAACTACGCCGGCAACGAGGCGGCGGCGCAGGAGGCGGCGGCGCTGTGCGAGAAGGCGGGCGCGGCGCAGGTGAAGCTCCTCAAGTTCGACGTCGCCGACCCGGCGGCGTGCGTGAAGGCCATCGACGACGTGGTGACGGCCTTCGGCGGCGTCCACGTCCTCGTGAACAACGCGGGCATCGCGCTCGACCAGCTCGTCATGCGCATCAAGGACGAAGACTGGCAGCGGCAGCTCGACGTGAACCTCACCGGGACGTTCAACCTCATCCGCGCCGCGACGCGCCCGATGATGAAGGCGCGCGGCGGCGCCATCGTGAACCTCACCAGCGTCGTGGGCGAGATGGGCAACGCCGGCCAGGCCGCGTACGCGGCGACCAAGGCGGGCCTGATCGGCCTCACGAAGTCGGTCGCGCGCGAGCTCGCCTCGCGCAACATCCGCGTGAACGCGGTGGCGCCCGGCTTCATCGACACCGACATGACCGCCGGCCTCCCGGAGGCGGCGCGGACGAAGATGCTCGAGAACATTCCGCTCGCGCGGCTGGGGAGCGCGCAGGAGGTGGCCGACGCGGTGGCCTTCCTCGCGAGCGACAAGGCGTCGTACGTGACCGGAGAAGTGGTCCGGGTGAACGGCGGCATGTACATGTAGCCGGATTCCCCGGCGACAGCTTCACAGGCAACTGACCCAATCCAACAGAGGGAGGAACACGATGACCGCAACGAACGTGGAGACGAAGGTCAAGGGCATCATCGCGGAGCAGCTCGGCGTCTCGGAGGAGGAGATCAAGATCACCTCGAGCTTCATCGAGGACCTCGGCGCCGACTCCCTCGACATCGTCGAGCTCGTCATGGCGATGGAGGAGGAGTTCGAGGTCGAGATCCCGGACGAGGAGGCGGAGAACATCAAGACCGTCCAGGACGCCGTGAACTACATCAACACGCACAAGAAGTAGGGTCACCCGCGACCGTCGCGCCGCCCCGCCAGCTGGTGGCCGGGGCGGAGCCCGTTCGCCCGAGCCTCCGGCGCGCGTGGTCCGCGGCCTCGGGAATCGATTCACGCGCAGTCAAACTCGGAGTGGAGGTAGCACCATGTCGAGACGGCGCGTCGTCGTCACCGGGCTGGGGATCATTTGCCCCGTCGGGATCGGGGTCGAGGATACCTGGCGCGGAATCGTGGCCGGCAAGAGCGGCATCGGCCCGATCACGCAGTTCGACGCCTCGACCTTCCCCACCCGGATCGCGGGCGAGGTGAAGGGCTTCCAGGCCGAGAAGTACATCGACAAGCGCGAGGTCCGGCGCAACGACCGGTTCATCCAGCTGGCGATGGCCGCCGCCTCGATGGCGATGGAGGACTCCGGCCTCGACATGTCGAAGGAGGACGCGGAGCGCGTGGGCGCCATCATCGGCGCCGGTCTCGGCGGCCTCAGCACCATCGAGGAGGTCCACAAGACCTTCCTCGAGAAGGGCGTCCGGAAGATCACGCCCTTCTTCATCCCGGCGCTCATCGTGAACCTGGCGCCCGGGCAGATCAGCCTGAAGTACGGATTCAAGGGGCCGAACTACTCGCCCGTCTCGGCGTGCGCCACCGGCAACCACTCCATCGGCGACGCCATGATGCTCATCGAGCGCGGCATGGCCGACGTCATGATGACCGGCGGCACCGAGGCGACCATCACGCCGCTCGGCATCGGCGGCTTCTGCGCCGCCCGGGCGCTCTCGGAGCGAAACGACGCGCCCGAGAAGGCGAGCCGGCCCTTCGACAAGAACCGCGACGGCTTCGTCGCCGGCGAGGGCTCGGGCCTCCTCATCGTGGAGGAGTACGAGCACGCGAAGAAGCGTGGCGCGAAGATCTACTGCGAGCTCGCCGGGTACGGCGCGAGCGCGGACGCGAACCACATCACCTCGCCCTCCCCGGAGGGCGAGGGCGGCCAGCGGGCGATGCGGATGGCGCTGCGTGACGCCGGGCTGGCGCCGGAGCAGGTCGGGTACGTGAACACCCACGGCACGTCCACGCCGCAGGGCGACATCGCGGAGTGCCAGGCGATCAAGCGGGTCTTCGGGGAGTACGCCAAGAAGGGTCTCGCCATCTCCTCGACGAAGTCGATGACCGGGCACCTCCTCGGCGCTGCCGGCGGCATCGAGGCGGTCTTCAGCGTCCTCGCGCTCACGACGGGCGTCATCCCGCCGACGATCAACGTCGAGGAGCAGGATCCGGAGTGCGACGTCGACGTCGTCCCGAACGTCGCGCGCGAGAAGCGGGTGGACGCCGTGCTGTCGAACAGCTTCGGCTTCGGCGGGACGAACGCCGTCATCTGCTTCAAGCGCGTTTGATTCGGTCTCTCGTGAAAGATGAAGGCCGGCCCCGGACGTCCGGGACCGGCCTTCGCGATCAGAGCCGGGGACTTGGGGGGAGGGACCGGCTCCGATCGTGAACCTCAGTGATGGCCCGAGCCGTCACCGCCGTGGTCGTCGTGCCCGTCGCGGTCGTCGTCCTCGAAGCTCTTGATCGACGCCTTGATGTTCGCCTCGATCTGCGCCTGGTTGGCGGCCGCGCCCGGGTCGAGCGAGGTGGCGCCGTCCGCCGCCGTGAACCAGCTCGCCGGGTCGAAGCTGATCGTCAGGCTCTTGCTGTTCGCGGCGTCGATCGTGATGGTGGTCTCGTTCTTCTGCACGACCTTCAGGCTCGACACGAAGGCGAAGGCGGTGCCCTTGAACGTGCCGGCGATCGTGACGGACGGGACCGCGCTCGCGTCGGCCGCGGCGTCGATCGGAGCGATCACGATGCGCAGCTCGTTATAGGTGCCGTCGGGCACGTCGCCGGCGCAGATGGTGGGCGAGAGGATGCCCGCCTGGAGGTCGCTGCCGGAGAGGTGGAGGGGGCACGGCCCGACCCGGACCTCGTTGTCCTCGTCCACGTCCTCGCCGCTGTCGGTGCTGCCCTTCTGGTCGGCCACCAGCATGTGGCCCGATCCGTCATTCGCCGCGCCCGCATCCGCGTTGGCGTTCTCGTTCGCGGGCCCCTCCAGCTTCACCTTGCGGATCTCGATCTGGACGTCGGTCACGCAGACGTCGCCCCCGTTGAGGCTCAGCCCGCCGCAGCCCGCGGTGGTGCCGCCGTCCGCGGGAGTCTCGGCTCTCGCGCTCACCGATACCCTCGCCGCTTGCTTGCTGCACGCCGCGGCCGTGAGGATCACCATCGCGAGCGCCCAACCCAGCTTGCCATTCATGTCTCGGCTCCTTGAGGCCGGGACCGACAGGTCCCGGCAGTGACCGCCGTTGCAGGCAGCCCCCTGCTTCATGTGCGTCTTTGACCCCTGCCCGCGGGGCGCGGCCACGCGCCCTGCGGGGTCGGCGGACGTGGCAGAATGCGTGGACCCATCGAGGGGAGCCGCCATGCCAGATCGGATCATCGCCGGGTCGGATCACGCCGGCCTGCAGCTGCGCGCGGAGGCCGTGCGCATCGCGAAGGAGAAGGGGTTCGAGGTGGAGGACCTCGGTCCGTTCTCGGGCGAGAGCGTCGACTACCCCGACTACGCGCTGCGCGTGGCGGAGGCGGTCGCGGCCGGGCGCGCGCGCTTCGGGCTCCTCGTGTGCGGAACGGGGATCGGGATGTCCATCGCCGCCAACAAGGTGAAGGGCATCCGCGCCGCGCATTGCGGGACGGAGCTCGAAGCTCGCATGGCGCGCGCCCACAACGACGCGAACGTGCTCTGCATCGGCGAGCGGGTCCTGGGCCTCGGCCAGGGCGGCGCCGTCGTCGCCGCCTTCCTCGATCAGCCGTTCGAGGGTGGTCGGCACCAGCGCCGCGTCGACAAGATTCGCGCGCTCGACAAGTAGGGCTCCGCCCGCGCTCCCCTGGAACGGAGACGCCCGGGGAGAGAGGGCCGGTCCGCCTCGGCCATCCTTGCCGCCGCGGTCCGCGCGCGGTATTCAAGCCCTCCCGTCCCTCGAGGAGCACACCCATGATGCCCACCCAGCGCCTCTCCGAGGCCGATCCCGACGTCTTCCGGCTCATCCGGGAGGAGACCCGCCGGCAGGTGGAGGGGCTCGAGCTCATCGCGAGCGAGAACTTCGTCTCGCCGGCGGTGCTCGAGGCGCTCGGCTCGACGCCGACGAACAAGTACGCCGAGGGGTATCCCGGGAAGCGCTACTACGGCGGCTGCGAGGTAGTCGATCGGATCGAGCAGCTCGCCATCGACCGCGCCAAGAAGCTCTTCGGAGCCGACCACGCGAACGTGCAGCCGCACTCCGGGTCGCAGGCCAACATGGCGGCCTACTTCGCGCTCGCCCAGCCGGGCGACACGCTCCTCGCGATGAGCCTCAACTTCGGCGGGCACCTCACGCACGGCTCGCCCGTCAACTTCTCCGGCAAGCTCTTCAAGATCGTCCCCTACGGCCTGGAGCAGGGGACGGAGACGATCGACATGGCCGAGGTGGCGCGCCTCGCCAAGGAGCACAGGCCCAAGATCCTGGTCGTCGGCGCGAGCGCCTATCCGCGCACGCTCCACTTCGACCGCTTCGCCGAGATCGCGCGCTCGGTCGGCGCCGCGATGGTGGTCGACATGGCCCACATCGCGGGCCTCGTCGCCGCCGGGCTGCACCCGTCGCCGGTGCCGCACGCCGAGATCGTGACCACGACCACGCACAAGACCCTGCGCGGGCCGCGCGGCGGCATGATCCTGTGCCGCGAGGCCTTCGCGAAGACGCTCAACTCGCAGATCTTCCCCGGCATCCAGGGTGGTCCCCTCGAGCACGTCATCGCCGCCAAGGCCGTCTCGTTCGGCGAGGCGCTCCGCCCGGAGTTCAAGGAGTACCAGCGGCGCATCGTCGAGAACGCGCAGGTGCTGGCCGAGGGGCTCGTCCGCGCCGGGCTGCGCCTCGTCTCCGGCGGCACGGACAACCACCTCATGCTGGTGGACCTCCGCCCCAAGAAGATCACCGGCAAGGTGGCGGAGGAGGCCCTCGGGAAGGCGGGGATCACGGTCAACAAGAACATGATCCCGTGGGATCCGGAGAAGCCCATGACCGCCTCGGGCATCCGGATCGGGACGCCCGCCCTCACGACCCGCGGCATGGGCGCGCGGGAGATGACGATGGTGGCCGGGCTCATCGGCCGCGTCCTCGACGCCCCCACCGACGACAAGGTCCTCGCGACGGTCCGCGAGGACGTGAGGGACCTCTGCAGCCATTTCCCGATGTACCAGGGGATGTACTAGGCGTCGCGGCTCCGGCCGGCGGCTCTCCACGCCATGCGCTGCCCGTACTGCGGCCACCTCCAAGATCGCGTCGTCGACTCGCGCGAGGCGCAGGAGGGCCAGGCCACGCGCCGGCGGCGCGAGTGTCTCGGCTGCGAGCGGCGGTTCACCACGTACGAGCGCGTCGAGGACGTGCTGCCTCAGGTGGTGAAGAAGGACGGGCGCCGCGAGGCGTTCGACCGGCGCAAGATCGTCGAGGGCCTGCAGCGCGCCTGTCAGAAGCGGCCCGTCTCGCGGGAGCAGATCGACGACCTCGTCTCGGGGGTGGAGCGCCGCGTCCAGGAGCTGGGCGAGCGCGAGGTGACGAGCCACGTCGTCGGCGAGGCGGTCATGGAGCGGCTGCGCGCTCTCGACCCCGTCGCCTACGTGCGCTTCGCGTCGGTCTACCGCGCCTTCACCGACGTGGGCGAGTTCATGAGCGAGCTCGAGGGGCTGGCGCGCGGGCCCGGCGGCGGCCGCGGCGGGGCATGAGACGCATCCTCGCCCGAGCCCGGCTCAGCCGGCCCCGCCCGAGCCGCCGGCCGAGCCGGGCCCTCTTCGACCGCGCCGTGGCGGAGTTCTTCATGCGCCTCGCGGTGCGCGAGGCGGAGAAGGGCGTCGGCCGCACGAGCCCGAACCCGCCGGTGGGCGCCGTGCTCGTGAAGAACGGGCGCGTCATCGCGCGCGGCCACCACGCGCGCGCCGGTGGGCCGCACGCCGAGGTGGTGGCGCTGCGCGCGGCGGGAAGCCGCGCCGAGGGCGCGGACCTCTACACCACCCTCGAGCCGTGCAACCACTGGGGCAAGACACCCCCGTGCAGCCTCGCCATCCTGGAGGCGGGCGTCCAGCGCGTCTTCATCGGGTCGCGCGATCCGAACCCCGTCGTGAAGGGGCGAGGCGTGGCGAGGCTTCGCCGCGCCGGGGTCGAGGTGGTGTCCGGCGTGCTGGGGGCCGAGTGCGACGCGCTCGGCGCGCCCTGGTTCCGCTACATCACCTCGGGCCGCCCCTTCGTGACCCTCAAGGCGGCGGTGACGCTGGACGGGAAGATCGCCACGCGCACCGGCGACTCGCGGTGGATCACCGGCGAGGCCGCGCGCGCCGAGGTCCACCGGCTGCGCGACCGCGTCGACGCGGTGCTGGTCGGCGCCGGCACCGCGCGCGCCGACGACCCGCTCCTCACGGCGCGCCTCCCGCGCGGCAAGGGCCACGATCCGGTGCGGGTGGTGCTCGACGCGCGCCTCGCGCTCCCTTCCTCCCTGCAGCTGTTCCACGTCGCGTCGAAGGCGCTCACGCTCGTCGCCACCACCTCCGCCGCGGCGCGCGCCTTCGGCCCCGGCGTCGAGATCGTGCGCTGCAAGGAGCGGGGCGGCCTCGTCGACCTCGACGATCTGCTGGCGAGGCTCGCCGCGCGCGGCGTGACGCACCTCCTCGTCGAGGGTGGCGCCGAGGTGCACCAGGCCTTCCTCGAGGCGCGGCTCGTCGACCGCGTGGCGCTCTTTCTCTCGCCGAAGCTCCTCGGTGGCGGCAAGGACTGGCTCGCCGGCGCCGGTCCGGAGCGGATGGCGGATGCGCTCCGACTCGACGCGGTCGAGGTGCGGCGCGTCGGCGACGACGTGCTCGTCTCCGGAGACCCGGTGTTCGCGCCCGCCTCGTCCCGCTCGGCCGGCGGACCCGCGAGAGGCTCGGCGAAGCGGGCCGCTCGCTCCCGCTCGCGCGAGCGCGTGGATCGGCAGCGCTGAACCTGCGGAACGCCTTGGCCATTTCGGGCATCTGCGGCTAGGATTCGCCCACCGATGTTCACTGGTCTCATCGAAGACGTGGGGACGGTCGAGCGCGTGGCCCCTCGGCAGGGCGGTGCGCGCCTCGCCCTTCGCCCTCGCACGCTCGCCGTGGACGCGCTCGCGCTCGGCGAGAGCGTCGCCTGCTCCGGCTGCTGCCTCACCGTCGCCGAGCGCGGCGGCGGCGTCGTCTCGTTCGACGCCGTGCCGGAGACGCTCTCCCGCACGACGCTCGGCAGCTGGCGGCCCGGGAGCGCGGTGAACCTGGAGCGAGCGCTCGCGCTGGGAGATCGGCTCGGCGGCCACCTCGTGGCGGGGCACGTCGACGCGGTCGGCGAGATCCTGGCGCGGGTGGCGGAAGGGCAGGGCGCGCGGCTCACCGTGTCGCTCCCGCCCGCGATCGCGCCGCTCGTGGCCGAGAAGGGGTCCATCGCGGTGGACGGGATCTCGCTCACCGTCGCGCGCGCGCACCGCGACCGATTCGAGGTCGCCCTCATCCCGGAGACGCTCGCCCGCACCAC
>WNGE01005843.1_pt1 | contig 13814 bp, 16 predicted proteins | sample 5400651 | NCBI WGS metagenome assembly WNGE01 (sample SAMN13153370, study PRJNA577476) | soil metagenome | isolation source: 60 cm soil or saprolite under grassland replicate 2 | place: USA:California | collected 2016-06-15 | reverse complement strand
CGGGGGTGTGCCAGGCGGTGCGCGAGCGGGCCGTCGTTGGTCAGGAGCAGGGCGCCGGTGGTGTCCGCGTCGAGGCGCCCGACCGGCACGACTCTCGCGCGGTGGTCGACGAGCTCGACGACGGTGCGGCGTCCTTGCGGGTCGCGCGCGGTCGTCACGACGCCGGCCGGCTTGTGCAGGAGCACGTAGGCGAGCGCCTGCGGCTCGAGCGGGCGACCGTCGAGCTCGACGCGGTCGCCGGGGCCGACGAAGGCGTTGAGCTGCCCGGGCTCGCCGTTGACGGTTACGCGCCCGGCCTTGATCAGCTCGTCCGCTCCGCGGCGGGAGGCGACTCCCGCGCGGGCAAGGTAGGCGTTGAGCCGCACTCACGGATTATCCGGTCGGTTGCCCCCGCGCTGACGGGTCACTACGCTTTGCAGATGGCGAGAGACTGGTCGCGCGGCGCGCTGGACGACTTGGTGGTCGAGCCGCGCATTGCCCGGGCCGGCCAGCTCCGGATCGACCCCGCGCTTTCCGGCGATGCCGCCCGACTACGGCTCCCGCTCGATCGGATCGGGCTCGCGGGCATGTGCGTGCTCGTCGGAGCGATGGTCGCGTTCGTGTACGTCTGGCCCGCGCTGATGCTCACGCAGATCCTGGTCGAGGGCCTTTCCGCCGGAATCTTCTGGTCGGTCCTGGCCGGCAGCGCCGTCCTGGCCTCGTTGATCGCCTGGGCGATCACGAGCTACGAGCGAGGCTACTGGGCTCGGAACTGGAAGCGGCTCAGCGACTGGGTCGATCCAGAGCCCTGGAAGTAGTGCTCGCCCGGTGCCGCACTACGTCACGCTGATGCGGTGGACGTCGCAGGGCGTGGCAGGCCTCCCCGCGTGGCGCGAGCGGGTCGAGGAGGGTGAGCGGATCATCGAAGGCGCCGGCGGCAAGCTGATCGGCGTCTACGTCACGCTCGGGCGCTACGACGTGGTCGAGATCTTCGAAGCCCCGGACGACGACACCGCCGCGGAGATCCTGATGAAACTCCAGCGCCACGGAGCCGAGCACACCGAGACGCTGCGCGCCTTCACACGCGACGAGGCCGAAGAGATCGTCCGCCGCCTCTGACACAGCCGCGGGACGCAAAGCCACACTCTCGGCACACTTCCGTCACTCACGCATGCGCATTTCCTCGCTACGCTCGCAGCGGGGAGGAGGACACCGGGACCTACACGCGGGACCAGTAGAAAAGCGCGAGAGACCGCTTGCGATCAGGCGCCGCGGCGCTCGGCGACCGACTCCAGGCGCGTCCGGATCTCGTCCGTGCCCTCGCCGACGTCGTCAAGCCGCGGCAACGCCGACAGCGATTCCAGTCCGAAAACGCGCTCGAACAGCGGTGTCGTCCGGTACCGCACTGCGCCCCCGATTCCCTGCTCGCGACCGGCCTCTGCGATCAGCCCTCGCTCGAGCAGCCCGGCGACGACCGAGTCGGCCGCGACCCCGCGGATGCGGGCGATCTCCGGCCTGCTCACCGGCCCGAGGTAAGCGACGATCGCCAGCGTCTCGAGCGCCGCCGCCGAGAGCCCGCGCTCGACAGGACGTTCGAACAGCCGTCCACACGCCTCGGCCGCCTCGCGCGACGCGCGGAACGCCCAGCCGCCGGCCACGTGCTCGAGCACGATCCCGCTGCGGCCTTCTGCATAGCGCTCGGCCAGCAGAGAAAGGGCAGTCTCGACCCGTTCCGAGTCGTCGTTGGCCGCGGCGGCGAGCTCGTCCGGCGAGAGCGGCTGCGAGGCCACCACGAGCAGAGCCTCGACCGTCCGCGCGAGGCGGTCGACCGGTCCTGCGGTGATCAGGCGGAGCGGGCGATCCCGGTCCACTCCGGCCTCCTCTCAGCGTCGCCCGCAGTCCGGCGCACCCGAATCGGCGCGAAGGGCGCGGCCTGCTCCAGCGCAGCCTCACCGGCGCGCCGAAGCTCCAGCAGAGCGAGAAACGCCACTGCCTGCTCGATCCGCGACATGCCCTCTACTTCCGCGTCGAGATCGAAGACCCTGCGACTGCGGAGCACCGCGCGGAAGCGATCCAGAAACTGCGAGACGGGCGGGAAGCGAAGCTCCAGGTGCGCGAGCGAGACGGCCGGGGGCTCGGCTGCGAGCACGCGCAGTGCGGCGGCGAGCTGCTCAGGCTCCTGAGGGGCGAGGCGCCGGTCCAGGCGGGGCGCAAGCGGCGCCGGGCCGAGCCTGAAGAAGCGGTCGCTCTGGCCCGCGAGCCGCTCCGCGAGCCACTCGGCAGCCTCCTTCGCGCGCCGGTACTCGGCGAGCCGCCGCGCGAGCTCCTCGGCGGCTTCCTCGGGCTCGAGCTCCGACAGCTCGGCCTCCTCGTCGGGAAAGAGCAGCCGCGCCTTCAACTCCATGAGCGACGCCACCAGGACGAGAAATTCGCCACAAGACTCCAGGTCGAGCTCGCCACGCTCCGCAAGTCGCTCGCAAAACGTGACCACAATCTCGGCGACGTCGACCTCGGCCAGGTCGAGCTCCTCCTTCAGGACGAGCGTCAACAGCAGGTCGAAGGGACCCTCGAAGGCGTCGAGGTCGAGCTCGAGCTCGCGCACGGGCGGAACCTAACGGGAGGGCCGGACGCGGCCCTTCGGGATCGCCATCGCGGGGCCTTCGGGGACCTGCCGTCGCGGCCGTCGCGGTTCCTCCTCGCCCCCGCGGATGAACTGCCACCAGACGAAGAACGCGGTCGAGGCGCAGAAGACGACGATCGAGACCCACGCATTCAGTCGCAGACCGAGGAAGTGGTGCGCGGGATCGATCCTGAGCAGCTCCTCGAAGAAGCGCCCGAACGTGTAGATCGAGACGTAGAGCGAGAACAGCGCCGGCGGCCGGAAGCGGAACCGGCGGTCGAGCAGGAGCAGCACGCCGACCATCAGCGTGTCGTAGAGAAACTCGTAGAGGAAGGTCGGATGGAAGGTCGAGTACTGCGCGTAGTCCGCCTGGCGATGATCGGCGTCGATCTTCAGCCCCCACGGCAGGCTGGTCGGCTTGCCGTAGAGCTCCTGGTTGAACCAGTTCCCCCAGCGGCCGATGCCCTGCGCAAGCAGCAGACCGGGCGCGACCGCGTCCATGAAGTCGCGCACGCGCGCGCCCGATGAGCGAACCACGATCGCCCCGGCGATGCAGCCGAGCAGGATCCCGCCCCAGACGCCGAGGCCGCCCTGCCAGACGGCGAAGATCCCCTTCCACTTCGGGCTCGAGACCTCGTTCCAGCTCGTGATGTCGTGGTAGGCGCGCGCGCCGACGATCCCGAAGGCGACTCCCCAGACGGCGACGCGGAGGACGAGGTCCCAGTCGCCGCCGCGGCGCACCCAGCGCACGCCGGTCAGCCAGATGGCGGCTGCGATCGCAAGCAGCAGCATCAGGCCGTACATGTGGACCGTCACCGGGCCGAGGTCGAGCGTGCCGGTGTGCGGCGAAGGGATGGACGCGACGAGCACGGGCTCGACATTCTGCCCGGCGGCCTCGACGCCTGCCCGGGGTATGGGCTAAATCAGGATGTCGAGCGCGACGTCGATCGGGCAGCCCTGCTCGAGCAGCTCGACCGCGCGATGAAGGTCGACGTCGTGCCGGGCCGCCAGCGCGACGGCGTCGCTCGGCGTGTAGCCGGCGCGGATGAGCTCTTCCTCGCGCCAGTGCTCGACGCGCTGTAGCTCGGTCTCGCTAACGACGTGAAGCTCCGCAGCAGTCATCGTACGATCGATATTCGGGAAAAACGCCGGTTCGGATCTCCCCCCGCCGGGGGATTTCAGCGAACGCGTCGCGCCAGCGAGAGCGCCTTCGCCTTTGCCAGCCTGCCCTCGAGCCGAAGCGTGAGCCCGCCCCGCACCCAGAGGAGCACGTTGCCGTGGATCAGGACCGCCCGCTCCTGGAAGCCCCGATAGCGGTCGAAGTAGGTCAGCGTGTGCGGCGCACCTTCGATCCACAGGCCCGGGGCCCCGCCGACCCGCACCGGATCGACCGTCGTGTGGCCCGTGACGAGCTTCTTCAGAAGCTCGGGGTGCGAGGAGCGAAACTCGGAGAGCAGGACCGACCGCCCCTGGCTGCGGAGAATGACCGTCGCAACCGAGTCGCCGAGAACGTAGAAGCGGGACGGCGCTCCTTCGAAGGGCGGCAGCGCGAGCCGGAAGCCGACCCGCCGCTCCGCTTCTGGCCGCGACAGCGCCACTCCGAGGCCGCGCGCCTGCGCCCGCTCGACCGCCGGCGGGAGGGTCTCGACCCGCTCGACGCTCGCCCCGCCGACGTGGAAGAAGCGCAGGATCGCCGTGCGGGCCTGCGGGACCGCGAACGCCGTCGCGAGGACGATTGCCAGCAGGGCGAAGGCGAGGGCCACGGGGCGCCACGGGAACGGGCGCCGGCCCTCGAGTCTCGAGAGCACGGCCGGGGCCACGTCCGGCTCCGCCGGAAGCTCGAGCCCGCGCCCGAGCTCGGCGAGCCTGAGCTCGAGCTCGCTCACACTTCCTCCCCCAGCTCTTCGCGCAACCGTTCGAGCGCGCGCGAGAGCCGCGACTTGACCGTCCCGCGCCGGACGCCGAGCGCCGCCGCGATCTCTTCCTCCGTGAGCTCGAGGAGGTAGCGGCAGGCGATCGCGTCGCGGTGCTCCTCGGAGAGGCGCTCGACCGCAGCGAGCAACCGCTCCCGCGACTCGCGGGCGAGCAGATCCGCCTCGGGGGACGGGACCGCGTCCCCCGGGCGGTCCTCAACCGCAGCTCGCAGCGCAAGCGCCTCGCGCCTGCCGGCCGCACGCCTGCGGTTCCGAGCCTCGTTCGCGACGATCCGCAGCAGCCAGGGCTTGAGCGGCGAGCCGCGCCGGAAGCGGCCGAGCGCGCGGTAGGCCTTGACGAAGGCATCCTGAGTCGCCTCCTCGGCGTCGGCGGCATTGGCGCCGAAGAGGTACGCGGTTCTGAAGGCGATTCCCTGGTATGCGCGCACGATCGTCTCCCAGGCGCGAAGGTCGCCGCGCCTCGCTAGCTCGACGAGCTCTGGTTCGTCCAGTGGCCGGTCCACCACCGCAGGTCCTACACCCGAAAACACGCTAGGGTTCCGCACGATGCTGGCACGTGTCGCACGCTACGAAGTACCGCACGACCGCTTCGAAGACGCGGTCGCCGCTTTTGGCGAGGCAGGCGCACAGATCGAGCACCTCGACGGGTTTTCCGGCGGATACGTCCTCGTCGATCGCGAGGACGGCCGCACGATGACCGTCACTCTCTGGGACAACCAAGCCGCGCTCGAGAACAGCGAGCGCGAGGCGCGGAACCTTCGTCGTACTGCGGCGGAAGCCGCCGGCGGCTCGGTCCTGTCCGTGGAGAAGTTCGAGGTCGCTCAGGAGCTCGCCGCCCGCCCGAGCGGCGTCTAGTCCGTCTCGACCGGACGGCGCTCAACTCATCGGGCTCCTCACGGGGGCTCAGACTGAGCACGTAAACGCGCACTCGCACCAGTCTGACGGACGCTTGGAACCGCTCGCGCAGCGGTGGTGTAGAAGCGGAAACCAGGCGAAAGGAGCTCAGGATGACCCGTTTCAGACTTGCGCCCGTGTTGCTCGCTACTGCACTTCTCTTCCCCGCGGTCGCCGCCGCCAAGGGCCCCTCCCAGGCGTCGGTCTCCGGGCCTGGGCTCGGCAAGACAGTCAGGCTTTCCGGCGGAGGCGAGCAGATGGGCACGCCCCTCGGTGACTTGACGATGGAAGCGGGGCTGTTCCCGGCAGCGTTCGGGCAAATCCCCGACCCGATGCTCAAGGGCCGGCCGTCCGGCGAGCTCGGGCCGAAGTACACGATCCACTACGTCGTTCCCGGCCCGAACGGGACGACCTACCGCATCGACCAGGACCTCTACCCGTACGCGCACGGCGGCGCGGTCACGTACACCAAGCCCGGCCAGCCGATCTTCGACAGCAAGACTCGAGGAGGCTGGTACCTCGGCGGTCTCCCGCTGAAGCTGACGCTCCAGAAGCAGGGGCTGCCGGCAAAGGCGCCTGACGCCGGCACGAGCATGGCGCTCCTCGCAGGGATCGCGGTGCCGGGCGGAATCGCTCTCGCCGCGGCGGCAGCGTTCGTCACCGGCCGGCGCCGGAACCCGCGACCGGAATAGGCTTCCGGAACCGGACTGTTTCGGACTCCTCAAACGCGGAACGGCAGAAGTGCCACCACACAGGGAGGAGAACCGTGACCGATAGACGTAAGGCGATCGCCGAGGACCTGCGGGCCCTCGCAACCGATCTGAAGAGCCTGCTCGATTCCGCGACGACGGATCCGAAGGAGCGGCAACGGAGAGAGCGCCGCTGGCGCGCCCTCTATACCGCGCTCGGCGTCGTCACAACGCTTGCCGCACGACGGGCCGCCGCAAAGGCGTGGGCGATCCTGACGGGCGAGGAACCGCCAACGAAGCAGCCTGCGCAAGCCGCATCGCCCGCCGGCGCCCACGCGAAGCCGGAGGAGAAGGTCACTCAGGAAGCCTGACGCGGTGCAGCGAGGGATGCCGAGGCTGGTCGGGATCAACCACGTCGCGCTCGAGGTCGGCGACCTCGAAGAGGCGTTGGAGTGGTACGCCGGGATCTTCGACTTCGAGCCACCCGAGCGCGAGCCGGGGATGGCGTTCGTCGACATGGGCGACCAGTTCCTCGCCTTCTCGGAGGGACGGGGCCAGCCGCGCGACGACTCGCGGCACTTCGGCCTGGTCGTCGACGACAAGGCGGCGACCCGAGCGGCGCTCGAAGCGGCCGGCGCCGAGATCCTCCCCGGGCGGCGTCTGAATTTCCGCGACCCGTGGGGGAACCTCGTGCAGGTCGTCGCCTACGAGGACATTCAGTTCACGAAGGCGCCCGAGATCCTGCGCGGGATGAAGCTCGAGCTGGACAAATCCGACCAAGCGGTCGACGAGCTTCGCGCGAAAGGTCTCCGCTGAGGCTCAGGCCACGGCTTCCTCGCCGAGGAGTGCCTTCACCTCGGCGAAGAAGTCCGGCACCGGCCGCACGCGGTAGTCCGCGCCGAACTGGAACACGCGTGCTCCCTCCGACGTGACGAGGTCGAGGATCACCGGCGCCTCGCCGGGGAAGTCGCGCACGACCGCAGCCAGCTCGCGGATGATCCCGGCCCGCGCCCGCCGTGCGTCGAGCCGGAGGCGCACCTCGCGCCGGTCGGGCGTCGCCTCGAAGGCGGCAACCTCGAGGGCGATCAGCTTCGTCTCCCCCTCCTTGTGGTCTACCCGCGCCTTGACGACGAGCACCGAGTCGATCGCCAGCAGCTCCCGAGCGGCGGCGTAGACGGAGTTGAAGACGACGACCTCCGCGCTCCCGAGGACGTCGTCGAGGCGCATGAAGACCATCGGGTCGCCCTTCTTGGTCGTCAGGTGCTTCAGAGCGGAAACGATCCCGGCGACTGTGACGATCTCGCCGTCGCGCCGCCGCTCGAGCTCGGCGAGCGAGGAGTCGGTCTTTCGCCGAAGCTGGTCGCGGATCGCCTCGAGCGGGTGCTCGCTGACGTAGAGCCCGAGCGTCTCCTTCTCTCGTCGCAGCAACTCGTTCTTCTCGAACTCCTCGGCGGAGATCGATGGATACTCGACTTTGAACATCGTTTCTTGGCCGAAGAGGAGATCCTCTTGGAGCTTCGCCCCGGAGCCAAGAGCCTTCTCGAGCGCGTTGAGCAAGCCCTGCCTCGATGCGCCGGTCGAGTCGAGGGCTCCACAGTTGATGAGTGACTCGAGCGCTCGCTTGTTGACGACGCCGAGGTCAACGCGCTCGGTGAAGTCCCAAAGAGATGTGAACGGCCCGCCGGCTCCTCGCACTTCCACGATCTTCCGGGCAGCAGAGTCTCCGACGTTCTTGACCGCGTTCAGCCCGAACCGGATCCGGCCCTCGACGACCGCGAAGTCGCACTCGGACGAGTTCACGTCCGGCGGCAGGACCTCGATCCCCATCTCCCGGCAGGCGTGCACGTAGAACGGCACCCGGTCCTTCGTGTTCATCACGGACGAGATCAACGCCGCCATGTACTCGCGCGGGTGGTGCGCCTTCAGCCAGGCCGTCCGGTAGGAGGTCAGCGCGTAGCAGGCGGCGTGCGCCTTGTTGAAGGAGTAGTCCTGCGACTGCTCCATGTCCTTCCAGAGCTGGTTGGCGACTGCGGGTGTCGTTCCCGTGTTCGCGCAGCCCTCGAGGAACTTCTCCTTCAGCGACGCCATCAACGAGTGGATCTTCTTGCCGATCGCCTTGCGCAGGTCGTCGGCCTCGGCCGGCGTGAAGCCCGCGATTCGCTTCGCGATCTCGAGGTACTGCTCCTGGTAGATGCAGATCCCGTAGGTGGCGCGGGTGATCTCCTCGAGCCGCGGGTCGAGGTACGAGACCTGCTCTTGTCCGTTTTTGCGGCGCGCGTAGACCGGGATGTAGGCCATCGGCCCCGGCCGGTAGAGGGCGCCGAGCGCGACCAGGTCCTCGAACTCCGTTGGCTTCACCTGGCGCAGCGCCTCGCGCATCCCGGACGACTCGAACTGGAAGACGCCGGTCGATTCGCCGCGGGCGAGCATCTCGTAGGCCGGCTTGTCGTCGAGCGGGATCTTCGCGATGTCGAGACCGTCGCCGATCAACTCGACCGCCTTGTCAATCACGTCGAGGTTCCGGAGGCCAAGGAAGTCGATCTTCAGCAGGCCGACCTGCTCGACGTCGCCGCCCGAGAACTGCGTCACGATTTCCTGGTCAGGCCCCTTCTGCTGGAGCGGCACGACATTCGTCAGAGGCTCGGCGCCGATCACCACGCCCGCGGCGTGGATCGAGTCTTGCCGGACGAGGCCTTCCAGCGGCTTCGCGAGGTCGACGATCTCCCGTACGAGCGGGTCACCGTCGTAGGCCGCCTTTAGCTCCTGGCCAGGCTTGAGGCAGTCGTCGAGGTAGACCTTCGGGCCTTCCGGGATCAGCTTCGCGACCTTGTCGACGGTGCCGTAGGGGATCTCGAGCACGCGGCCAGCGTCCCGCACGGCCGCGCGCGCCATCATCGTTCCGAAGGTGATGATCTGGGCGACGCGATTGCGCCCGTACTTCTCGGCGACGTAGTTGATCACCCGGTCGCGGCCGGCGACCGAGAAGTCGATGTCGGCGTCCGGCAGCGACTTCCGGCCCGGGTTGAGGAAGCGCTCGAAGAGCAGGCCGTAGCGGATCGGGTCGACGTCGGTGATCTCCAGGCAGTAGGCCGCGAGTGAGCCGGCGGCGCTGCCCCGCCCCGGGCCGACCTGGATCGCGCTGCGCTTCGCGAACGCGACGAAGTCCCAGACGATCAGGAAGTAGTCGGCGAAACCCATCTCCCGGATCGTCTTCAGCTCGAAGCGGAGCCGCTCCTGGAGCTCTGGAGTCGCTTTCCCGTAGCGCTTCAACAGACCCTTCTCGCAGAGCTCGACCAGGTAGTCGAAGGCGTCTCTGCCGTCGGGCACCGGGTAGCGCGGCAGCAGGATCTTTCCGAGCTCGAGCTCGACGTTGCAGCGCTCCGCGATCTCGAGCGTGCGTGCGAGGGCGGCGTCCATTCCAGGGAAGTCGCCGGCCATCTCCTGCGCGGACTTGAAGAAGAACTGGTCGGTGTCGAAGCGCCAATGGTTCGGGTTCTTGAGTGAGTCGCCGGACTGGATGCAGAGGAGCGCCTCGTGCGCCTTCGCGTCCTCATGCAGGAGGTAGTGCACGTCGCCGGTCGCGACGAGGGGCAGGCCGGCCTCCTCCGCGAGCTTCGTCAGCGGCGGATTGATCCGCGCCTGGACGTCGATCCCCGCGGTCTGGATCTCGACGTAGGTCGAGTCGCGCCCGAAGACCTGTGCGAGCCGGTCGAGATCGGCGCGCGCGTCGTTGCCCCGGTTCTCCTCGAGCGCCTTGCAGACGCGGCCCGAGAGGCAGCCCGAGAGCGCGATCAGCCCCGCCGAATGGCGCTCGAGCAGCTCCCAGTCGACGCGCGGCTTGTAGTAGTAGCCCTCGAGGTAGCCGGCCGAGGAGAGCTTGATCAGGTTCGCGTAGCCGGTGTTGTCCTCGGCCAGGAGCGTGAGGTGCGCGTAGCCCTTCTTCTGAACGCGACGGTCGTCGGCGACGTAGACCTCACACCCGATCAGCGGCTTGACGCCGTGCTTGCCGGTCTCTCGCACCAGCTCGACCGCGCCCGCCAGCGAGCCGTGATCGGTGAGCGCGACCGCCGGCATCTCGAGCTCGGCCGCCCGAGCCGCGAGCCCGGGGATCCGGCAGGCTCCGTCGAGGATCGAATACTCGGAGTGGACGTGCAGATGAACGAAGCCGGCATCAGCCACGGGAAGCGAGTCTAGCTCCGCCTCAGGACCGCACCCTTTCGCGTTAGAGAAGGCCGAGCACGAGCTTCAACGCCTCGTCCACCGATTGCATCTCGTCCCAAGTCAGACGGTCCACTCGCCGGCCCAACCGGGCAGGGTCAACAGCTCCGAGGTGCTCGACGAGAACCCGCGTTGCCTTGCCCGAGACCTCGATCGACGGGCGATACGACGCCGGGAGCGCGCGCGTCGAGGTTGGGGCGACGACAACGGTCGGCAGCTTGAGGAGGGCGTCTCCCTGCAGGACGACGGCATAACGCCGACCGCGCTGCTCGCGCCCACGGGCGCCGCGCGGCGCAGGCAGTGCATGGATGTCACCCCTCGTCACGGAGGGTTTCCATCACGGCGAGCACCTCGGCCATCTCGCGACGATCCTCTTCGTCCGCGGCGATGGCTTCGGTCTCGAGCCGGACCTGCTCGAGCAGACTCGCGCGGGAGGCGAGCACGAGCGCATCGCGGACGGCGTCGGACCGGCTCCGGCCGTCGCGTGTCAGGAGCGCGAGGGCTCGCTGGGCGTCGTCGTCCAGGCGCACGGAGATCGCTTGGTCGGGCATCTCTTCGGATTGTATTACATTCGTCCTACACACCTCAGCGCATCTCGCGCGCGAGCTCCGCCGCCGCGGTGCTCGCCCTCCCGTCGTCGCTCCGCCGCCGCCACCCGCGCCTGCCCCGCGGGCGGAACGGCACGTCCTCGAGCCGGGGCGCCGGATGCCCGTTCTCGACCCGCAGCCGCTCGATCAGTTCCGACGCCGCCTCCCAGGTCTCTGGGAACTCTTCGCCCGCACGCTGGCAGAGCGCGGCTGCCAACGCGTACACCTGCCGAACCGTCGGTTTTCCGTGCTGTCCCATGCGGCCATTGGAGCACGCAAAGGCGCACGGGCGAGTGACCCGTTTGTGACGAATCTGTGCCGATTAACCCGCGCCCGTCGCGCGAGCGCCTAGCTCATCTCGGACATCGCCGTCTTGCTCCGCTCGGCGATCTCCTCCTCGCTCAGATCCTCCTTGTGCGTCGCGATCGACCAGAGGTGCCCGAACGGGTCGGTCAGCGAGCCGAAGCGGTCGCCCCAGAACATGTCCTGGAGCGGCGTTTCCACCTCGGCCCCCGCGCGGGTCGCCTGCTCGAAGGTCGCGTCGCAGTCCTCGACGTACATGAAGATCGAGCCCGTCGGCCCGCCGACCTCGGCCGGCGGCCGGACGCTCGACTGCTCGAACGGGTCGGACAGCATCAGCTTCGAGTCGCCGATCTGCAGCTCCGCGTGCGCGACCTTTCCGTCAGGCCCCGGCATCCGGATGACCTCCTCGGCGCCGAAAGCCTCCTTGTAGAAGTCGATCGCCTTCCCCGCGTCCTCGACGGCGAGATACGGCGACAGGCTGTGGTAACCCTCTGGAATCGGCTGAACGGCCATTGCTCCTCCTCCTTCGGTCGGCGGTCGCGTCGATTCTAGATCGAGCCTGCCCAGAGGTGTATTGACTTCTACGGCCGAGGCTGCGCGGAATGCCACATGCGGCGCGGTGCCCAAGCGACGGCAGCGCTCGGATCGGTGATGCGCAACCCGGACCTGCGGAAGGTCGAGCTCGCCTGGGGAGCGTCGATCGCAGCAGAGTGGGCGCATTTCGTCGCCCTCGGCGTCTTCGCGTACACCGCCGGAGGCGCGTCGGCCGTCGGGATCGCCGGGCTCGTTCGCATGCTCCCGGCAGCGCTCAGCGCGCCGGTCGCGAGCACCCTCGGCGACCGCTTCCGCCGCGAGCGGTTCCTGCTCGGGACATCGGTCGCGGGCTGCTGCGCGCTCGCCGGCTCGGCCGCAGTCTTCTACGGCGGACGGAATCAGGTGGCGATCTACGCCCTGGGCGCCGTCGTCGGCATCGCCTCGACGCTCTTCCGACCCGCTCTGCAGGCGATCCTGCCCTCGCTTGCGCACACGCCCGAGGAGCTGATCGCCTCGAACGGGGCGAGCTCGACGATCGAAAGCCTCGGCACCCTCGCTGGGCCGCTGCTCGCCGGCGTGCTCGTGTCGGTGGCGAATCCCGGCGCCGTTTTCGCAGCCGCCGCGGCCGCACAGCTCGCGGCGTTCACTCTGCTGTCGCGGCTTCGCGTCGAGGGCGTGATCCAGGAGAGGGAAACGCAGGGCCCAATACGTGAGCTGCTGCTCGGCGGCTTCCGCGCCGTCCGCGACCTTCCGGAGCCGCGCCTGATCGGCGGCCTCATGGCCGCCCAGGGCTTCGTCCGCGGCTGTCTCAACGTGCTGATCGTGGTCGCGGTCTTTCGGGTGCTACATGAGGGCGGTGGGACCGTCGGCTACCTGACAGCCGCCCTGGGGGTCGGAGGGCTTGTAGGCGCCCTCGGCGCCGTCATGCTCGAGGGAAAACGACTCGCGGTGCCGCTGGGCCTAGCCGTCGCGTGCTGGGGGTTGCCGATCGCTCTGATCGCGCCTGCGCCCTACCTGCCGTCCGCCGTTCTCCTGCTTGCGCTCGTCGGCGCCGCAAACAGCATCGAGGACGTCGCCGGCTTCACGCTGCTCCAGCGCGTGGTGCCCGACCTCGTCCTCAGCCGGGTCCTCGGAATCGTCTGGGGAACCGTGATGGGCGCGGTCGCGCTCGGGTCGATCGCAGCGCCGCTCGTAGTCAACGCGCTCGGGCCGAGGGCGGCATTCGGGATCGTCGGGGGGACGCTTCCGGTCCTGACCGTGCTCGTCTGGCGACGCCTCGTCGCAATCGACCGCCGATTCGAGGCGCCCGCGACGGAGCTGGCCCTGATCAACCGGGTCCCCTTGTTCGCGCCGCTCTCCGTGGTTGCGAAGGAGCACATCGCCGGGCGGCTGACGAGGCTCGAGGTCGAGGCCGGCGCGCCGGTCGTACGCACGGGCGAGGTCGGCGACCGCTTCTACATCGTCGGCGCCGGCGAGTTGGAGATCACAAACGGCGCCGAGGGGACCGTGCGCAGCGGCGACTTCTTCGGCGAAATCGCGCTGTTGCAGGACATACCGCGGACCGCGACCGTTCGCGCGAAGACTCCGTCGGAGCTCTACGCCCTCGACCGCGACGATTTCCTGGCGGCCGTGACGCATCCGGCCGTTCGGGCGGCGGGCGAGGCGGTCGTGCGGCGCCGTCTCGCCGCAGGCGTCACGCCCGTCCCTCGCTGACCTCGGCCGAGTAGAGCTCGTACGGAAGTTTTCGGAGGTCGCGCAGGCGCGGATCTCCGACAGTGAAGAAGCGCGGGATCCTCCGCTCGGCGAGCCACGCCAGCCGCGGATCGGCCGCGAGCACCTCGTCGACGGCCCGGCGGTCGCCGCCGAGCGCCGCGAACTCGGCCGGCTCACGCCAGGGCTCGAGCACACGCGCGGCGGTCTCCGCGGCCGCCTCGACGAGTGCGCGCGCCTGCTCCTCGCGCCGCCGGCGAAACCGGTTCGACGAGGACCCGCCCTTCTTGTGCCGCCCCTTGACGAAGCGCGTGCCCACCTTCGACGCGACGAGCCGCTCGCCCTC
>WNGE01005841.1_pt1 | contig 13817 bp, 14 predicted proteins | sample 5400651 | NCBI WGS metagenome assembly WNGE01 (sample SAMN13153370, study PRJNA577476) | soil metagenome | isolation source: 60 cm soil or saprolite under grassland replicate 2 | place: USA:California | collected 2016-06-15 | reverse complement strand
CTGTAAAACCGCCGCGAAAGCTTTGGGGGTTCGACTCCCTCCCGGCCCACCAGCCCGATTTTGATCCTCCTATAGATGTCAAGGGCCAATTTCAGGCCTTCATGCGGCGCTGCGAATGACCTCCTCGCGCGGGCCGACCAAGGTCCTGTAGACCTCGCGCGCCACGTATCTCTTTAGGCAGCGGAAGATCTCCTTCTTGGATTTGCCTTCGGCCTTGCGCTTCGCGAAGTAGGCTTTGGTGGCCTCGTCATGTCGCCGCCTGACGATGACGATATGGTGTAACGCTGCGTTGGCTTGACGGTCGCCGCCGCGATTGAGCCGGTGACGCTGCACCATGCCGGACGAGGCCGGAATCGGCGATGCGCCGCACAGCATTGAGAAGGAAGCTTCGGAGCGAAGTCGGTCACCGCTGTCCCCGGCCGCCAAGACCAGGGTCGCTGCAACATCCTGGCCGACGCCGAATAGTTGGCGCAGCTGTGGGACGAGCCGGACGGTGAGGGCGTCGAGCTCTTTCTCGACTGCACGCACCTCCTGGTCGAGCGCGACGTACCGTCGACACATCGAGCGTAGGGATAGCTTGATGGCAGAGGTCGGGTCGGACGCTCTGTCGACCCGGTAAGCGCTGCAAGTCCGGACCAGAGCCGGCGTCTTCAGGTTGCGCAGTTGTTCGCGAATGGGGTCGGGCGCCATCACGACGAGACCCTTGACCGCGTTCACGGCTTGAGTTCGCGCCTTGATCGCAGTCTGCTTGGCGATCTTGAGCGCCCTGACCATCTCCACGCCGGCATCGCCGGCCTTGGGTACGGCTGTGGCCCTGCCCGATAGCACCGCACCCGCAGCAGCGTACGCATCGATGGGATCGGACTTGCCTCCAAAGCGTCGATCCCGGCGCACCGGACGGAGCACCTCGATGACCGCTTGGCCTTGGGCGCGAAGAAATCTGGTCAGACCAGCACCGTAGCTGCTGGTGCCCTCAATGCCAAAAGTGACGACTGGCCCAAATTCTTGGGCCCACGCCAAAAGGCCGGCGTAGCCGCGTGGGTCGGTTTCGATCTCGAGCTGGTAGCCACGTTGAGAATATACCCAATTGGGTATAATGGCAGGGTGACGAAATCGGAGATCGGACTCATCTTGGCTAACGCTAGGCGTCGGTCTGGGCACACTCAGGCAGAGCTGGCGCGAGCCATGGGAACCACCCAACCCGTGGTCGCTCGCGCTGAGGCGGGTTACCGCATGCCCACGCTCGGGTTCATCGATAGGTGGGCCCGCGCTACAGGCGCGCCTATCTCCCTAAAGCTTGGTGAAAGCCAACGAGGCATGCAACCCGCTGCGGAGCGGCGCGCGATTGTACGGTCGGTGCTGGGTCCAGGCCGTTTCAATCCCTGGGATAGAGATCCATCGCCGATCGAGGCGGAGTTGCTAGATCGGGCTGGCCTGAGCCGACACCATTTTGAGCGTGTGAAGCGGGCCAGTGGCCGACGACGCTAAGCGCGATCACCGACAAGCCGAAGCGCTTCTTCTTCAAATCCCAAAGGCCAGATCTCGACTGCGCCAACGCCTTCTCCTCGCTGCAGCTATGACCAAGATTTTGAGCGAGGAGCCGATCGTCGTTGGCGGAACTGCAGAAGAGTACTGGGCTGGAGGCGAGTATCACCCGACTGACCTTGACCTGTGCCCGCATCCTACGCGAACTGACTTCGCAGCTCTTCGAGCGCTCGGTATGCGTAAAAGCGGGCGGCATTGGACACGAGACGACCTGCCTGTGGCAGTGGAGTTTCCAGGGTCGGGAGACGACATTGAAAGGACAGTGCATGTGAAGGTCGGGGCGGTTTTGATCCTGATGATCAGTTGCGAGGACCTGTACCTCGACCGAGTCCGTCAAGCCACCGTGTCCTGGCCTCGTGAAGATGTCAGCTTCGACGCCGCTCTCGAGCTCGCCCTCACGAACTACGTCACGATGGACTGGGACTACATCCGCGACCGGCTCCGAACAGCAGTTTCTTCGGAGCGGACGGTCGGCACCCTCATGGCAAGTATCAACAGACGGGTTCGCACGCGCGCTCGCCGGAGGTCGCTCGAAGTCGCTGCCCGGCGCCGGAACACATTCGCAAACAAGGCCGGGCAGTGATTGCGGCGGACCGGGCTGCCCTCCAAATCCTCGACGGCCACGATGGGCGCGCGCCTAATCGCTACCTACCAGGCTCCTAAAGAAAGCTGTGTTAACGACGTTGACTTCGTAGCCCCTTGGTCATACATGGCACCTGGTGAAGGTCAAGACCTTTGTCACGATCCGGCGGCACAAGCGAGGCTATTGGACGGCGGCCTTGATGACTGCAAGGCCGTGAAGTGCACGGTCGTTCCTTGGCCCAGCTCCGCCGGCAAGTGCGACAGGTGCTCCGGATGAGTCGCCCTCAGTCCCGACCATGTCGAGTGGCGCGGTGCTTGCAGGAGCGCAACAGTGCAAGGGCTGATGGTCAGCCAATAACAACATGCCTAGAGCCAGTCATGGCCGCCAGTCGCGAAAAGCGCCCCAATCGCGGCCGATTCTACGAAGCCGCGATCGAGCCGATTGCGTGTTTGGTGGCGAACTCTCGCTCGGATCGACTTTGAGAGATCCAACAGGTGTGAGCCCATTGGGGGTCTCTAGAAGCATGCTCACGGTTCGCGGCGGATTTTTCGAAGCCGCGACGGATGGTCGCTTGTAACGGAATCGCCGACATTTCGGACATGACTCGGCGCCGGCGAGCATGAGGCTGCATGACATTTCCATGACAGCTATGCCGACGAAAATTGGCGGATTTCGCCGGACGGCGGCGGCCGCATGGGAGCCACTTTTGATCTCAAATGAACGACAGTGGACAGTGGCGACTAAGTGATAGCAGTACTGTAAACCGCCGCGAATGCTTGGGGGCTTCGACTCATATCGCCCCATCACTCGACAACCGGATTGGGCTGAGAACCGGCGGGCCGGACGCCTCAGCCGGGAGCAGTTTGTCGCTCAGTTGACGCCTTCTTGAGGCCTTCGAGGATCAGCTCGAGCCCGAACTCGAACTCGTCCCCGTAGTCGTACTTTTGCTTCATCACGTGCTCGATGGCCATCTCGGTCAGGTACGGATACTCGCCGGCCGGGGACTCCCGAACGATGTTTCCCGCCACCTCGGTGACGTCCTGCCGCGTGGCCAGCGGCAGGGCGAGCTCGTTCAGCGTGAAACCGTAGATGTAGCTGTCCAGCACCGAGTAGGCGTGGGCGGACATCTCGATCGAGAACCCAGCCGTGCGAAGGCTGCCCAGCACCGCGTCGTGGTGGCGCAGGTTCGCCGGACCGGGCTGCACCCGGGACTCCAGCAGGCCGAGCGCCCACGGGTGTCGCTTGAGGGCCTCACGGGCTGAGACCGCCCGCCGGCGCATCGCCTCCGCCCAGTCCACGCCGGGCGTCGGCAGCTCGATCTCCGCGAACACGGCGTCGACCAGGCCGTCCAGGATCTCCTCCTTGTTGCTCACGTGGTTGTAGAGCGACATCGCCTCGACGCCCAGCTCCTGGCCGAGCTTGCGCATGCTCAGCGACTCGATGCCGTCTCGGTCGGCCAGCTTGACGGCCGCCCGCAGCACGCGCTCCCGGCTCAGCGGCGCCCGTCTCCTGGAAGTCGCAGCCATTCTCTTGACAAAGCTTACACTGTATGTGTAGACTTACGGCGTAAGTACCTCCCAAGGTAAGTACTTCCCAAGGAAGGTGGGACCCATGATCTCGACCCAGGTACGACCCGACCAGAATGTGGCCGCAAGGCCAGAGGAAACCAATTCGATGAAGGCAATCGTCCAGGACAAGTACGGATCCGCCGACGTTCTCAAGCTCGAGGACATCGACAAGCCCGCCGCCGGCGACGACGACGTTCTCATCCGGGTGCACGCGGCCGGCGTTGATCGCGGGGTCTGGCACTTGATGACCGGGCTGCCCTACCTGATGCGCGTCATGGGCTTCGGGTTCCGCGCACCCAGCGTCCGCGTCCGCGGCAGGGAGCTCGCCGGGCGCGTGGAGGCCACCGGCAAAAACATCAAACAGTTCAAGCCCGGCGACGAGGTCTTCGGCACCGCCGACGGCACGTTCGCCGAATACGTGACCGCACAAGAGGACAAGCTCGCGCTCAAGCCGTCAAACCTCACCTTCGAGCAGGCCGCCGCCGTTCCGATCTCTGGCGCGACCGCCCTCCAGGGCCTCCGCGGGGCCGGGCAGGTCATGCCGGGCCAGAAGGTGCTGGTCATCGGCGCAGGCGGCGGCGTCGGTACGTTCGCCGTGCAGATCGCCAAAGCGTTCGGTGCCGAGGTCACCGGTGTGTGCAGCACCAAGAAGGTGGATCTCGTGCGCTCGATCGGCGCGGACCACGTCATCGACTACACGCGCGAGGACTTCACCCGCAGCGGGCAGCGCTACGACCTCATCCTCGACACGGCGGGCCTGCGCTCGCTGACAACCCTGCGACGCGCGCTTGCGCCGAAGGGGACGCTTGTCATCGTCGGCGGCGAAGGCGGCGGACGCTGGACCGGCGGCTTCGGTCGCCAGGCCCTCCGGGCGCCCGTGGTGTCGCTGTTCGTCGGCCAGACCCTGCGCCCGTTGATCGCGAAAGAATCGCGCGATTACCTCGTCGTCCTGAAAGAGCTCATCGAAGCCGGCAAGGTCACGCCTGTGATCGACCGCACGTTCCCGCTCAGCGATGCCGCGCAGGCGATCCGCTACATGAGCGAGGGGCGCGCGACAGGCAAGGTGGTGATCACGACATGATCTCCATCAAGAGTCTTGCCAGGCTCGCCGGATTCCTCCACCTGATCGTGGCCGCGAGAAGGCCTGATGGATGCGACGCTGCGGCTGGCATGTAGCGCAGCGCAAGTTCGCCATCGAAAGCCCGTTCTGGTCTCAAGGGAGTAGCTGCGCCTTTGCAGGCAGTCTCGACCCAGGTCGCCCCACATCGCAATGACGGGATCCAACCCGTCCTGTACTTCGCGCGCCTCGTCGCCGTCGCTCTCGCCTACTGGGCGGTCGCGCGTCTGAGCCTGAACCTCGCCCTCGTCAACGGCCAGGTCGCGCCGATCTGGCCGCCGACGGGCATCGCCCTCGTCGCCTTCCTCATCCTCGGCCGCGGCATGTGGCCGGCCGTCGCCATCGGCGCCTTCGCGGTCAACCTCCCGCTCGGCCCGTCGCCGCTGGGCGCGGCGATCATCGCCCTCGGCGACACGCTCGCGCCCCTGGCTTCGAGCGAGCTGCTGCGGCGAGCCGGCTACCACCGTCGGCTCGACCGGATGCGCGATGCGGTCGCCATCGTGGGCCTGGGCGGGCTGCTGGGGATGACGATCAGCGCCACCGTCGGCAGCTCGGTGCTGGCCCTGTCCGGGGCGATCCCGATGAGCCACCTCGCATCGACCTGGGCTGTCTGGTGGTCGGGCGACGCGATGGGCGTGCTTCTGGTCGCCCCGATGCTCTTGAGTCTCGTCCCGCGTCCCGGGATCCGCCGCCTGGGCTGGCGGGGAAGCGCGGAGCTGACGGGGCTGCTCGCGGGCATCGGTGTCGTGACCTATCTCCTCTTCGAAAACCCATATCGGCTCGAGTACCTGGTCCTTTTCCTGATCGCCGTCGCGGCCTGGCGGTTCCGCCTCGCGGGCGCCGCACCCGCCGCCCTGATCGCGTCCGTGATCGCCGTCTGGGCGGCGGTGATGAGCATCGGCCCGTTCGCCTCCGAGTCCCTGCTCGAGAAGGTGATCACCCTGCAGGCGTTCAACGTCAGCCTCTGCCTCGCGTCGTTCCTGCTCGCGTCTTTCGCCAACGCCCGGCAGCAGCGCGAGGAGATGTCGCGCCTGTACGAGTCGGCGAGCCTGGCCATCGCCGCCAAGACCGACGCCATCAACGTCGCCGCCCACGAGCTGGGGCCGCCGGCCGCGGTGCTGACCAGCTACCTGGCGATCCTGTCCGACGGCAAGCTGGGACCGCCTCCGCCGAAATGGAGGGCGATCCTCAACGTCATGGCGGACAAGGCGTGGGAGGTGAGCCGGATCATCGAAGAGCTGGTGGACGCCGCCCGAATCGAAGCCATCTCCCAGCCGGCGGATCGTGCCTACCTCGACCTGCGCGAGGCAATCCAGAAAGCTGTAGCCAGGGCCGAGCCGCGAGTCCAGGTGAGCGGCGCGCACATCGCCACAACCCTCGGCGCAGAGCCGGTGCCCGTCGATGCCGACGCCCGGCAGATCGGCCGCATCCTCGACAACCTGATCAACAACAGCCTGACCTACGCCGGTCGACCCCCGCGCCTCAGGCTGGACGCGGCCGTAGCGGGGGATCGAGCCGTGGTCCACGTCATCGACAACGGGGTCGGGATCGCCGAGACGGAGCGCGACCGAGTCTTCGAGCCCTTCTACCGCACCAAAGACCCTGCCTTCAGCGCCGTCCCTGGCGCCGGCCTGGGCCTGTATGCCAGCCGAAAGCTCGCCGAAGTCAACCGCGGCACGCTGACCCTGGAGAGGACAGAGCCCGGCATCGGGTCGGCCTTCGCCCTCGAGCTGCCGCTCGCCCGCTCCAAGCCGAAGCCGATACCTTTCTCTTCGAACGGCGGTGTTGGGAGTAAGACTCGCCAGGCCTGAGCAGCCTCTGGACGACCGCTGGCAGCGAATCTCCGTCACCCGCCGCACCAACCGTCGAGTCGGGATCAGCTTTCGCCCGCGCCAGGTCGAGGCGTTCGGCCTCCACGGGCCAGCCACGCTGGAGAGGCTGCTGGGCTTTCGCTTCGAGCTGATCCGGCTCGGCGCCTACTGGGACCGCATCGAGGCGAGTCCCGATCAGTTCGACACCGGCGAGCTCGACTGGCAGCTCGCGGCCGCCGAACGCTCGGGCAAGCAGGTCATCCTGGGTGTCGGCGCGATCAAGAATTTCGGCTATCCGGAGTTCTTCGTGCCGAAGCACCACCTTCCGCGACCGCTGAAGGAAGGATCCCTGGTCAGACCGGAAACGCATGGAGCTCTGCTGGATGCGGCGAGGAGATTCGTCGAGAACGTCGTGACGCGCTACCGGGACCGCGACTCGATCGTGGCCTGGCAGCTCGAGCACGAAGCGGTCGATCCCCTCGGCGTCGAGCACTCGTGGCGCCTCGGCGAAGACTTCGTCAGGAGAGAGCTCGAGACGCTCAAGGAAGGCGATCCCACGCGGCCGGTGCTGATGAACGGCTTTCTGCCCATGGCGCCTGTGGTCGGGGTGACGCAGTGGTGGCGCACGCGCGACCAGGGGGATTCCCTGGCCGTCGCGGCGCGGCTGGCCGAGATCGTCGGCATCGACTACTACCCGCGGCACGGGCTGGTGAAGGCCGGCGCCCGGACCCTCTACGTCGACGGTGGCGGCAAGGCGATCGCATTCGGTGCTCGGGGCAAGCGATTGATGATCTCCGAGGGCCAGGCCGAGCCGTGGGAGACGACGACCACGCCGCCCAACCCCAGCGGGCGAACCCTATACAGCTGCGGACCGCACCACCTGCTCGAGAACTTCAACGCCGCGATGGCCAACCCGGCGATCGAGGCCTACCTGTTCTGGGGAGCGGAGTACTGGGTGCTGCGCGAGCAGTCCGGCGACCCGACCTACCTGCAGGCGTTCGCTCGGGTTCTCAACGACTGAGCTCAAGGTTAGAGTGAATTCGTGAGCCACCGCTACGCGACGATCTCCGGTCGCGGCCTGGACTGGGAGTCGGTGCCGATGCGGCTCTTCCAGAAGGCGAAGCGCCTGGGCACGTGGGACCCACAGGCGATCGACTTCTCCAGAGACGGCGCGGACTGGGCCGGTTTTGATGACCAGGAGAAAGACTTCCTCCTCCGGACGCTGACCCTTTTCCAGGCCGGCGAGGAAGGCGTCACCCGGGACCTGCTGCCGTTGATCATGGCCGTCGCGGGTGAGGGCAGGCTCGAGGAGGAGATCTTTCTGACGTCCTTTCTATGGGAGGAGGCAAAGCACGTCGAGTTCTTCCGGCGCTGGCTCGACGAGGTCGCGGTGGCGACGGGAGACCTGGCGCATTACATGACGCATAGCTATGAGCAACTCTTCCTGGTCGAGCTGCCGTCCGCGCTCGACGCTCTCAAGTCCGACCCGTCAGTCGAGTCGCAGATCCGCGCGTCGGTGACCTACAACATGATCATCGAAGGCGTCCTCGCCGAGACCGGATATCACGGCTTCCGCCAATCGCTCGAGGCAAACCAGAAACTGCCCGGCCTCCTCGACGGGATCCGCCTCCTGGCGCGCGACGAGAGCCGGCACATCCGATACGGTGTCTTTCTGCTCGACCGCCTGATCAACGCGTCGCCGAATGGGTGGGAGGTCATGAACCAGCGCATGAACGAGCTCCTGGGCCCTGCGTTGGGCGTGGTGTCTGAGTTCTGGGAGCACTATGACGACGAGAATGGGCCGTTCGGCCAGCGGATGGAAACCTACCTCGACTACGCCAGCGCCCAGTTCGACAAGAGGATGAAGGTCCTCGAGCGCGATCGCGGCAAGAGCATCGAGGAGATCGTCACCGCGGCCGTGGCCGACATCGTCGAAGAAGAGACGGCCGAGCAACCTGCCCTGACCTGAGCCATTCCGGAAGGCTCTTCGTCGATCTGGCGCCGCTCCATTCGTCGCAATGGGTGAGAGGCCGGGAACCCCGGCACCGAATCTGGTTCATGGAGGTCGGATCATGGGTAGCGAAGTCATCCACTTCGAGGTCACGGGCAAGGACGGAAAGGCGCTCCAGCGCTTCTACTCGGAGGCGTTCGGCTGGGAGCTCGACACCAACAACCCGAGCGGTTACGGCATGGTGCGCGAGGGCCAGAAGATCACCGGCGGCATCGGGGACGCGCCGCAGGGGACGGCGGGCGGCGTGACGTTCTACGTCCACACCGACGACCCAAAGGGCACCCTGGCGAAGATCGAGAAGCTGGGCGGTCGGGTGCTCATGCCGCTCACCCAGGTCGCGCCCGAGACGACGATCGCGCTGTTCGCCGACCCCGAGGGTCACGTCGTCGGCCTGATGTAGTCCGTCCGGCAGTGGGAGGGTCTCACTTGACCCTCCCCTGGCCGATCAGTTCTGCCTGCAAGACTGGTCTGTACAGCAAATATCACGTCGCAGGAGGCTGAGATGAGGCTGGTCGCAACGGAGTACCTGTCGCTCGACGGAGTTTTCGAGGAGCCCGGGGAATGGTCCGGGCCCTGGTTCAACGACGAGGCGGTCGAGTTCAAGTCGGCGGAGCTCGACGCCACCGACGCGCAACTGCTGGGGCGCAAGACCTACGACGGTTTCGCCGCCGCGTGGCCGACGATGGAAGGCACCGGCGAGTTCGGCGTCAAGTTCAACTCGATGCCCAAGTACGTCGTCTCGAAGACGCTGAAGGATCCCGAGTGGACGGGGAGCAAGGTCATCAGCGGGGACCTGGCCGAGGAGATTGGCGATCTGAAGAAGCAGCCGGGTGGCGATCTGCTGCTTCAGGGCAGCGGCCAGCTCTTCAACGCCCTGATGCAGATGAACCTGATCGACGTCTACCGGTTCATGGTCCACCCGGTCGTGCTCGGCAAGGGCAGGCGCCTCTTCGCCGAGGGAGCCGGCCAGGTTCCCCTCGAGCTCACGGAGATGAAGCGATTCAAGACCGGGATCGTGATCCTGGAGCTGGTGCCCGCGCCTAAGTTGTAGCGGGCGAGGCGGCGCAGTCGCGGCACAGGCCGGCGAACACGACCCGGTGGCTCGTGACCTTGAAGCCGGTCAGGCTGCGCACCTGCGCCGCCGCATCGTCGACCACGCACCCGGGCACCTCGTCCACGCGGCCGCAGCCGTCGCAGCGGATGTGCTCGTGGTGGTCCTCGTGGACCTCGAAGTGGGCCTTGCCGTCGCCCAGGTCGATGCGGTCGACCATCCCCTGCCGCTCCAGGTGACTCACCGCTCGGAACACTGAGGAGTAGTCGGCGGCACCCAGCGAGGACCGGACCTCCTGCAGCAGGTCCTCGATCGACCACGCGTGCCGCTCCTGCGTCTCGAACAGCCAGCGCACCTCGTCGGCGACCGGACTCGGCCTCGGCACGGCACCCAATATAGCGCAATGGCGATGCGCATATCATTTGTGCAAGTCAGATGCGTAACCCTCCGGCGCTGGAGTTCACGCAGGCCGCCGTCCGGCTGGCCGACAGGCAGGTCTGGAGCGAGGTCGACCTCCAGGTCGCCCAGGGCCAGTTCGTCGCCATCCTCGGGCCCAACGGCGCCGGGAAGTCGACGTTGCTGAAGGCACTGCTGGGTGTGGTCCCCCTCAGCTCGGGGTCGGTGCGGGTCTTCGGACAGCCCGTCCGCAGAGGCAACGACGAGATCGGCTACCTGCCGCAGCGGCGCCGCTTCGACCCCGACCTCCGCGTCCGGGCGATCGACCTCGTTCGCATGGGGCTCGACGGCGGCCAGTGGGGACTTCCCCTGCCCTCAGCCGCGAAAGCCGAACGCGTGGCCGAGATCGTCGAGCTCGTCGGCGCCACCGCCTATCGGGGCCGGCCCGTGGGCGAGCTCTCGGGCGGCGAGCAGCAGCGCGTGCTGATCGCGCAGGCCCTGGTCAGCGGCGCCAGGATGCTGGCCCTGGACGAACCTCTCGAGAGCCTCGACCTGAACAACCAGCAGGCGATCTCGGAGCTGGTTCGCAACCTCTGCCGCACACGAGGCGTCACGGTGCTGCTGGTGGCGCACGACATCAACCCGATCCTTCCCTTCGTCGACCGCGTCGTCTACGTGGCCGGCGGACACGTCGTCTCTGGGACGCCGGAAGACGTCATCCGCACCGAAACGCTGACCCGTCTCTACGGCACCCCCGTCGAGGTGCTTCACGCGAGCGACGGCCGGCTCATCGTTGTCGGCCAGTACGAGCCGGTCACGCATCACCCCGACGATCACTGATGCCGGGGCAGGGACCGTCGTGGGACATCGTGGGCGACGTCCAGCTGCTTCTCCAGTTTCACTTCATGCAGAACGCATTTCTCGCCGGCACCCTGGTCGCGCTTCTCGCCGGTGCGGCCGGCTATTTCGTGGTCGTCCGCGGCCAGAGCTTCGCCGCGCACATGCTGTCGCAGGTCGGCTTTCCCGGCGCCACGGCGGCGGTGCTCCTGCACGCCTCACCGGTCGCCGGCCTGATCGCGTTTTGCGTGGCCGCGGCGCTCGGCATCAGTGCCTTCGGCCGCGGCGTCGACGCGGGGCACCGCGCCGAGAGCGCCGCCATCGGATCGATCCTCGCCTTCTCGCTCGGCCTGGGCTATCTGTTCTTCCGGCTTTACGAGGGAAGCGCGCAGGGAATCTACGCCTTCCTCTTCGGGACCATCCTCGGGATCACCGACCGCGATGTGCTCCTGACGCTGGGCGTCGCGATCGCCGGCCTGGCGGTGCTCGCCTGGATCGGCCGGCCGCTCCTGTTCGCGTCTGTCGACCCCGACGTCGCCGAGGCTCGCGGAGTCCCGGTTCGCGAGCTGTCGATCGCGTTCCTGCTCGTCCTGGCGCTCTCGGTCGCGATCACGGTGCAGATCGTCGGCACCCTGCTCATCTTCGCCCTGCTGGTGACGCCCGCCGCGTCGGCGGTGCAGCTGACGGCCCGGCCAGGGCGAGGGCTCGCGGTGAGCGCCGGCCTGTCCCTCATGTTCACCTGGCTCGGACTGTCACTCGCTTACTTCACCGACGTGCCGGTCGGCTTCTTCATCACGACGCTGGCGTTTGCCACGTATGTCGCGATACGCCTGGTCACCGCACGCGGCGCGGTACGGGCTCGAACATGAACCCGCTCGAGCTCGATTTCATGCGCAACGCGCTCATCGCCGGGGGCTTCATCGCGCTCGCCGCCGGGCTCGTCGGTTATTTCGTCGTCCTGCGCAACCAGATCTTCACCGCCGATGCGCTCGGACATGTGGCGTTCACCGGGAGCCTCGGAGGAGTGTTGATCGGGCTGAACCTGCTGGTGAGCGCGTTCGGCAGCTGCATCGCGGTCGCGCTCGCGATCGGCACGCTCGGCGGGCGCGGCCGCGGCCGCGACGTCGCGATCGGCACCGTTTTTGGCTGGGTGCTCGGGCTGGGGGTCCTGTTCCTGAGCCTGTACACGTCGACCAGGAGCGCCGCGTCCGGCACGCTCGGCATCAGCGTGCTCTTCGGTTCGATCCTGGGCCTGCAGCCGTTCCAGGTGGTCGTGGGGTCGCTGGCCGGAATCGCCATCCCTGTGGTGGTGCTTTTGGTCGCGCGCCCACTCCTTTTCCTCAGCGTCGATGCCGAGGTGGCCATCGCGCGCGGTGTTCCGGCACGCGCGCTGACCGCGCTGTTCATGGTCGTGGTCGCGGTCACCGTGGCCGAGTCGGTGCAGGCGGTGGGTGCGCTGCTGATCTTCGCCCTCATGGTCACCCCGGCGGCGATCGCCCAGAACATCTCGGCGCGGCCGTGGGTTGCGATGGCGCTCTCGGCCGCCATCGCGGTGATCGTCGTCTGGGCTGGGATCCTTCTCTCCTTCTATGTGTCGCTGCCGCCGAGCTTCCTGATCACCGCGCTCGTGTTTGGGATGTACCTCGGCTCATTCCTGGCCCGTCGCGTCCGGGTTGCCGCTCCGCTGACGGCCATGCTTCTGCTCAGCGCCTGCGGCCTCAGCACGCCGGCTCCGGTGGACTCGGGCAGGCTCGAGGTCGTCGCCGTCGAGAACTTCTGGGGCAGCATCGCGGCGCAGGTCGGCGGCGACCACGTCCACGTGGTGAGCATCATCAACAGCCCAGACGCGGACCCCCATGACTACGAGCCGACCCCGCGCGACGCGCGCACGATCGCCCAGGCGAGGTACGTGATCGTCAACGGCGCCGGCTACGACCCGTGGGCGAACAAGCTGCTCACCGCCAACCCGGCTCCGGGTCGGGTCGTGTTGAACATCGGCGACCTGGTGGGCAAGAAAGACGGCGACAACCCGCACCTCTGGTACTCGCCATCGATCGTCGAGAAGGTGATCGACCGCATCGGACAGGACCTCAACGCGATCGACGGCGCGCACGTGCTGTGGGACGCTGGGTTCAAGGACTATCGGGATGCCATCGACGCGATCCACCAGAAGTACGCGGGAACCAGGGTCGGCGCGACCGAAAGCATCTTCGCCTACGAGGCCGAGGGGACGGGCCTCGACCTCGTGACGCCTCGCAGATTCTTGAACGCCATCAGCGCGGGCACCGAGCCGAGCGCGGCCGACAAGGCCACCGTGGGCAATCAGATCTCGGACGGGTTGATCAAGGTGCTCGTCTTCAACTCCCAGAACTCGACACCCGAGGTGCAGAGCCTGGTCGACAGGGCGAAGGCGAAGGGCATCCCCGTGGTGGCGATAACCGAGACGCTCGTGCCCGCGGGCGCCACGTTCCAGGCGTGGCAGACGGCGCAGCTGAAGGAGCTACTGCGAGCTCTTGGCGGCTGACGGCACAGCGATCACGTGCCCGTCGGCGGTCGCGGCGCGATTGATGGGCTTGATACCGGTGACGTCGAGGATCTCAGCCTCGTCGAGCGAGTCGTGTTCCAGGAGCGCTTTCGCCAGCGTGTCGAGCTGCGCGCGGTGGTCGACGAGTAGCTTCTCCGCCTCGGTCAGGCATTCCTCGGCGATGCGGCGCACCTCGTCGTCGATGAGCTGCGCGGTGCCCTCGCTGTACGGTCGCTGCGCGAACGCGTTTCCGTCCGCCTCTCCGTAGTTCAGCGGACCAACCTTCGGACTCATGCCCCAGCGCACGACCATTTGCTCCGCGATGCGCCTGACCTGCTGCAGGTCGTTCTCGGCACCCGTCGTGACGACGCCGT
>WNGE01006311.1_pt1 | contig 13820 bp, 15 predicted proteins | sample 5400651 | NCBI WGS metagenome assembly WNGE01 (sample SAMN13153370, study PRJNA577476) | soil metagenome | isolation source: 60 cm soil or saprolite under grassland replicate 2 | place: USA:California | collected 2016-06-15 | reverse complement strand
CTTGCGCTTCACCGCTCGGGGGAAGGCCCGCAGCCGACGCTTGGGCAGCAGCACGGTCAGCAATTCGTCGACCACCATGCGGATGGCGGCGGCGAGCTGCTCAGGGGGAAAAGGCCGGCCGGGCGATCACCTGGCGGCGGATGACCCGCAGGCTGCGGATAAACGACAGCCGGTCGGGGTCCAGGTCCTCTTCGAGCGCGGCGGTGTGCATCACCGCCCGCAGGGCGTAGTGGACCAGCAGGTGCGCCCAGACCTCTTGGGCGACCAGCTCGGGGCTCTTGGAGCGCAGCACCTGCTTGGGGCCGCGCTGGGTGGTCTTCAACTCTGCCAGCGCGGTCTCGATCTCCCACCGTTCGGTGTACAGCGCGGCCAGCTCGTGGGCGGGCGCCGCCTCAGGGTCAAGGATGGTGGTCACCAGCCGGTAGCGGTCGGTACTGGTGCGCCGGCCAGGATCCGACAGGGTGTACTCGACCACTCGGACGGTGATCGGGTGGCGCTTGCGGCGGTCGGAGGCGGCGTAGAGGCGGCTCAGCCAGGAGCCGTCGGAAAGCACCTGGTCGACCGGTAGCTTGGGGGCGGTCTTGCTGCCGCACTTGACCCGCCACAACAAACAGCCGGTCGGCCAGCAGCAGCACCCCCGGCCCCAACGGCCCGCCATCGCGGGCAAGCTGGCGGGCCAGCGTCTGCTCACCGCTTGCGTAGGGGCCCTGGACGGCGTCGATGATCGCGTGCGTGCCGGCCTCCACCAGCCCCACCACCCGCACCTGCGGGAACGCGCCCACCCCCTCCCCACGGCCGCTCTTGGACCGACCCAACGCCTGGTTGGCGGGGCTGTCGGGGACGTCCAGGCAGGTCCCGTCCACCACCATAATCCGCCAGTGCCGGTACCACGCGCCCCGCGTCTTGTGGGTCGCCAGCGGCCGCGCAGCCTGCTCGAACAGCAGCCGCAGCGGCTCAGGCCCCAGCCGGGTGCGGGCCTCAGCCAGCGCCGAGGCGCCCGGCACGTGCCACCAGGGCCAGGTCCGCCGCCCCCGCCGCGCCTGCTGTGCCCAGCCCAGCCCCTCCACCAGGCAGCGCATCACCTCCTCATAGGCCGCATGGCCATACAGCGCCAACGCCAACACGAAGTAGACGACCACCCGGGCGGGCAGCAGCCGGCGGCGCTGCTCAGCCCGGCCGGTCTGCGCGACCACCCGGTCGACCAGCTCGGGTGGGAACGTGCTGGTCAGCGCGCCCAGCGCGATCCGGTCGGTGATCGGCGGCGGCGAGGGCAGCAGGGCGGCTGCGGCGGGTGCCATCCGGTTGCGTCCGCTCCTTGTCGTCTCGGGAAGGAGCGGACACTACCACGCCAAAGCAGCAAACCGGATGGCATTGCGGCTAGCCATAGCGGTCTTCGCGCGCGGCCCAGCCGAGTACGACCATCGCTCTGAAGCACCGGTAGGCGTCACGCATGCGCTCGAGCGTAAAGCGCACCCGACGAGACCCGACCTGCTGCACGCCAGGAATCGCGGTCGCCGCGGCAGCCGAGCTGGTGCCAAGGAACTCAACCTCATAGGTGTAGGGCGCCGACGCGACCGGGCCGTGCGCTGGCGCGGTGACGCTGGCCGTGGCCGCCTCACGCAGCAGCACGGCCGTGCGCGCCGGTGGCAGCAAGATCGCGCTGTAGCGGTCCACGGCCTGCTTGACCGCGACCTTGCGCGCGGAGGGGGCGTAGATCTCGGCGTCGGCGCAGGCCCGGTCGTCGCCGGTCACCAGCACGACCTTGGCGCCGAACTCGCTGGCGAGCGCCGCGTTCATACGGCCCTCGCTGGCCGGCTGCTCGTTGAGCCACACCCCGGTGATTTCCGCGGCCAGGACGGTATGGCTGAGGATGCCGACCTCGCCGGCGCCGGCGTGGTAGCCGACGAAGGCGACCCAGGTCGATGCCGTCTTGGACGCCCTGCATCATGCCGAGCGGCTTGTGCCGGCCGACCAGCAGGCGGCCGCGTGGGTCCAACTCCTCCAGCACGAGGTTGCGCATGGTCGAGTGCGCCTCGTTGACCAGCACGTCCTCAGCGCCCGCGTCGAGGTAGCCAGTGACAACTGCGTTGACATCCCCGGTGAAAAGGTGGCGGCAGCGCTCCCACTGCGGGGCGCCGGGACGCACGTCCTCTGGCCAGGTGACCCCGGTGGCGCCCTCCATGTCGGCTGAGATGAGCACCTTCATCGGCATCTCCTAGCTGCATGGGCCGATCGTGGTGGACTTGGATTGCAGCTCTCGGACATTACGCGGTCCGGCGAGTGCCGCGCGGAGGCGGGTGATCTCGTCGTGTTGGGCGGCCAGGCGCGCCAGCGCCTGGGCGCGGAAGTCGGTGAGCTGGTCGATGGTGGCATCGGTGCGGGCCAGTCGCTGCTTGAGCGCGGCGATCTCGCGCTTGAGCCGGGCGATCTGCGCATCCCGCGGGTCAGGGATCTTGCCGGCCTGCTGGAGGGTCTGGAGCCGCTGCTCGAACTCGACCCGCAGGGTCGCGTAGGGGCGGTTGCCGTAAAAGGCGGTGCGGTCCACGCCGGCCTCACGAGCCAGGGTTTTGACGTCGCAGCGGCCACCGGGCGGGAGCTCGCCGCGCAGCAGCCGGTCCATGACGGTGCGGATGCGCTGCTGGTTGGCGTGGCGCTGGGCGGCGCTGATGCGCATGTCAGGGCTGCTCCTGCTGGTGGCCGGTGGTGGTGCCGTCGATCTCAGCAAGGACACGTTCGGCGCGGTCGAGGTCGGCCTGCAGGCGTGCCCGTTCGGTCTTACGGGTGGGCCCGAGGGTGCCGAGGAAGGCCGTGGTCTGCTGGGCGTGCTCGGCCCAGATCGGACGGTGGCAGGGATGGTGGGTGGCCTGCGGGCAGCGGGCCGAGTCGCACATGCCGATCAGTGGACGGTCGGCGGTGGGAGTGCCGGCGAGCTTGAGGCACAACGCTCGGGCGGGGTCGGTGAACCAGCAGTAGTTCGCTGGTCCGAGGTGGAGAGTCTTGGCGCGCTTGGTCAGCAGGTTGAGCACGTCGCGGTCACTGCGCTGGGCCTTCGGGGCCGGCGGTGCCGCCTGGTCGAGCTTGCCGTCCACGCTGGCAAAGAACTCGGTGAGGCTGCGGGCGCCGGGCCCGGCGGGCAGGATGCCGTCCTGGTAGTTGCGGAACTCGGCCAGCACCCGTTCCAGGTTGCGCTGCTGCTCGTGGTCGTTGACCTCGGCCAGCAGCTCGGCCTGCGCCCCGCCGGGGCGAGAAGCGTAGCCTTCCGTGGTTGCGGTGCTCACGTGGCGTAGGTAGATCTTGGTTGCCAGTAGGCCGCCGGGGCGGTAGGCGAGTTCGATTGCCAGCTTTCTGCGCAGCATCCTGAGGTTCAGGTGGTCGCTGGGGATCGGGGCGAGGCCGAGCCGCTGTCCCTCCGGGCCGTTCACCCAGTTGCGGAACCACTGGTAGCGGGAGTTGAAATGGAACCGACCCAACAGCGGTTTGCCTTCCACGGGGTCGTCGTGCAGCTGCTCGGCGAGGCCGGCCGCCCGATGGGCGTCCCGGATGACGACCCACTCGTCGCGGACGCCCCCGAGGGGTTGGCCTTTGACGAGCTTGCTTGCCAACCGGTAGCGGACCAGTCCGGGCCCATGCTTCTCGGGCCGGACGTCGGCAGCCGACCTGCAGTTCCATGAGCTCGCTGGCACGCATCCAGGTGATCACCGCCAGCGTGAGGATCGCCGCAGTGCGGACGATGCCGATCAAGGTGGTGGCTGCTTCGCGGTGCAGTGGGAGCGTCCAAGGTGCGGTGCCGTCGCCGTCGGCCCGCTCGATGTGGACAGCCGCCCGGCCGAACGGTCGCTCCGCCCCGACTGCCTGCAACGTCTGCTCCACCGGGCCGCGTAGGGCTGGAAGCCATGCGGAATAGAACTGCCGGAACCCGGCCTGGCGGGCCAGGACGCTGAACGCGATGGGGGTCAACGGGTCATCGGCCGACCAGCCGAGGTCGATCCGGTCCTGGATGTGGTGCTGCCGCAGCAGCGGCAGGGGCTCGCGGGCCTGCTGGTAGCCGACCAGCACTCGCGCGATCTCCGCGAGCGGGACCCGGGTGGCTGCCTTGAGCCCGTCGGTCGTGGTCGACCAGTCCCGGTCGGCGGCGCGAACCTGCTCGGCGAGCCCGACGACGTGCGGGCCGATCACGTTCACCAGGTGCAAGGCCGCAGCCAGCGCCGGCCGGAGCACTTCGTCGGAGACTGGCAGGGTCTTGTTCTGCCCCACGCCGCGGCTGTCGTCGGCGATCGCGGACGGCGCGGCGCCGCCCCAGGGCCGCAGGTCTGCCGGGACCCGGTCGGCGGTGAACAGTTCCCGGTAGTTGAGCAGGTCGGTCACGATCAGGGCGGCGAGCCGCCGTGTGCCCGAGCTCCGTTCGCCGACGCCGACGCCGTGTTCGTCTCGCTGGTAGCGGCGATGGGCCAGGTAGGCGTCGCAGTCAGCGGTGCCCAAGTCTTCGAGGCCGGCCACGCCCTGTGCGGTGAGCCACGCCAGGAACCGGATGAGCTCGGCAAGCCGGCCGTGGCAGGTACTCACATGGAGCGGGGACCGGTAGGCCCGCGGGAGCGAGGCCACCGCCTGGTGGTGCGGAGCGAGCAAGGCCATGACCAGTTCCTTTGCGACCAACCGCCATCGGGGCCAGGATCGAGAAGAACAGCTCTACCTGGTTCAACCAGGAGGCGTGCTTGGGTGTGTAGTGGGCCTGGAAGCGGGGATGGGCGGCCAGCCATGCCGTGGTCTGCTTGGACACGTGCGAGGAGCCGTTGTCCAACACCAGGTGGATGGCCAGGTCGGGGTGGACCGACCGGTCGATCTCTTCCAAGAAGCCGATGAAGTGCGCCGAGTCGTTTTTGGTCACGTCGCTGCCCAGCACCTGGCCGGAGTGGACATCCAACGCAGCGACCAGGCACGCGGTGCCGTGCCGGGTGTACTCGAACTCGCGCCGCTCCAACTGGCCGGCGGCGACGGGCTTGGTCGGGTACTTGCGGGAGCGGGCGCCGATCGCGGTCTTCTCGTCCACGCTGAGCACCAACGCGTTGTGCGGCCGGTCCAGATACAGCCCACACACGTCGGCGGCGCGCGCAAAGAACGCCGGGTCGTCAGGGCGGTTCAGCCAGCCACGGACCAGGTGGGGCTTGAGATCCAAGTCGGCCAGGACCCGCCCGACCTGGGACCCCGAGATCCTGATGTCGTGCTCCTCGGCCAGGCGCTCGGCGACCAGCCGCGCCGACCAGTGGCTGTCGACCTGGGGTTGCTGGGTGGTCACGGTGGCGACGATCGCAAGGCGGGCGTCGTGGCCATAGACCCTCGGGCGGCCGGGACGCCCACGGTCGGCGAGCCCTGCAAGGCCCTCGGCGGCGAACCGCCTCCGCCAGGTCGCGACGCCTTTCTCGTCGATGCCGACCTGGCGGGCGATCTGCCGGTTAGCCACCCCGTCGGCGGCCAGCAGGATGATCCGCGCCCGGCGCAGGGCACGCTGGGTGGTGGTGTGCGCTCGCAGGCGGCGCTCCAGCTCCGTGCGTTGGGGTGGGGTGATCTCCAGCGGCGGCACCCTCGACACTTGCGGCCTCCCTTGCAGTCCGACGAGGCCACAGTGAATCACATCGGCGTAATTAACGCGGAGGACCACTAGGTCCAGCAGCCCGGCCTGGTAGCAGTCGACCAGCCGGCGGCGTTCGACTTGGGTGGCTTCGGTCTTGCGGTCCAGCCGGGTGAGCTGGGCGTCCAGCAGTTCGTCGTCGGGTGCTGGGGCGCGTTCGGCGACGGCGTGTTCGCCGGCCAGCAGCACCTCGGGGCGTCGCAGCGCCTGGCGGACCTGGTCGGCCACAAAGGTGTCCAGGGCGTCGGCGCGGATGTTGCGTTCGGGGCAGCGGCGGTGCTCGCCGCCGGCGCGTAGCGGGTCGTGGTTGCGGCAGTAGTAGTAGCGGTGGAAGGTGGCGTTGCGGCCGCGCATCTTGTGGCAGTTGACGCCGACCTGGCAGGTGCCGCAGGTGACCAGGCCGCGCAGCAGCCACTGGCCCGGCTCGGCGCGGCGGGGGCTCCACTGGGTGTTGTCGCGGCTGACCTGCTGGGCTGCCTGGAAGGTGTCGTCAGCCACGATGGGGGGCACGGCGATCGGGATCCACTCTTCGTGGGTGCGGGGGCGCTGGCGGGTGGGGCGGTGGCCTGGCCTGGTGGTGGGCGCGGTCTCGGTGCGGTTGTAGTAGACCCGCCGATGTAGGCGTGGTTGCGCAGCAGCCGCCCGATGGTGGACACGCCCCAGACCGGCTTGCCGGTCGGGGTGGGCACCTGGTCGGCGTTGAGCCGCCGGGTGATCTCGCGCATGGAGTGCCCGCCGGCGGTGTAGTCGTCGAAGATGCGCCGCACGACCTGCGCTTCGGACTCGTAGACCACCAGGTGGGCGGGTCGGTGCTCGCTGCGGGGGATGCGTCGGTAGCCGTAGGGGGCTTTCCAGGAGATGACCTCGCCCGCGCGGGAGCGCCACAGCTTGCCGCGCCGGTAGCGCTCGGCGATCTTGCCCGCTCGTACTCGGCGATCACGCCTTGGACCTGGGTGAGCAGGCGAGCTTGCGGGTCGTCGTCGAGCGCCGGCGCATCCGCGAACCGCACCGTGACGCCGTGGCGGGCCAACTCGTCCAGCACGATCACCTGGTAGGCGTAGACGCGGCTGAGCCGGTCGGGTGACAGGCACCACACCGCCTCGACCAGTCCCGCCTCGGCCGCGTCTCGCAACCCGTCCAGGCCAGGGCGGTCCAGCCGCGCGCCGGAGTAGCCGTCGTCGCAGAACTCGGCGGCGACCTGGTCGCCCTCGGTCGCGGCCCGCTGTCGCAGTGCGGCGAGCTGGGAGCCGATCGTGCCGCGGTCGTGCTGGCGTTCGGTGGACACCCGGGCGTAGATGGCGACGTTCACTGGCGCGCCTCCTTGGCGAACGCAAGACCGCCAGCGGCGGTCAGGATGAGCTGGTAGCCGGCGGCCAGCGCGTCGGCGCGCGGGTCGGCATGCGGGGTCCACGCCGGCCGGCGCGCGCCGCGCAGCGTGGCGGTGAACACCGGCTCGGCTGCGGGGTGGGCGATGAGCCCGGCCAACCCGCACTGCCCGAAGCGGGCAGCGGCCACGCCGAGCAGCGGGACACCGGCCAGCACCGCCGCGCGCAAGGTCTCGTAGTCGGCCTGGGCGGCCTCACCGACCGGCCACAACGCCCTCACCGCTGCCGAGCCCGCTCGACCGTGCGGCGGTGCAGCGCCACGCCGAACCGCTCGCGGACCAGCCCGGCCAGAGTGGCGCCGGACAGGCTCGGGTCGGCGGTGGCGATGAACGCGGCGACCTCGCCGGTGAGCTTGAGCGGCCCGCGCCGGCCGGGCCGCTCGTCCACAAGCCCGAGCATGCCACGCCCGGCGAACGCGTCAGCGATCAGGTAGAACGCAGCCCGCGAGTAGCCGTGGTCGGCCGCGGCGGCGCTGGCGGTGCGGCCATCCAGGGCGTGGGCGCGCAGCATCTCGTACTTGACCTGGACCTTGTCGTCGGGAAGGAAGAACGGCCGGGTGCCGTCGAACAGGGCGGCGGTGACACGGGTCGGGTGGGGATGGAGCAACCCCGCTGCCTCCAGCGCCTGCCGACGCGTCGGGGTCGCCATCACGCCTCCTCCTTCCACTGCGACAAACTATCCGGGATGTCTAGTATCTATTGCCGTCCAAGTCCTCGACGATGTCAAGTTCCAGCCGATCCTGCTATCTCAGCCGGACTCCTGCGCTGCTAGATCGAGGATAACGATGATCGAGCGGCTGATATCACTCGACATCGCGGTCTTAACTACTAGACACTTTCGCGATGACTGGCGGCCGGTGACGGCCACGCCAATGCGGCTTGACCCGGCTATACAGCCCGGCCGCTCGAGCCTCGAACCCCAACGTCACAGCAAAGACCAGCTTTGCGTTCCGGCCGTGTGCACCCAGGGCGACTCCTTCCGCCTTGCCGAAGCAACCGCCGGCAAGGGGGTGACGCCCCTGACCTGACCAGGGTGGGGAGATCGTTGACCGCCACTGGGGACAACCATGGCCATCACCGGGGAACCCGATGGCCACCAGTGGGGAGCTCCGATGACCATCTCCGGGGAGATCTCAATGGCCATTGACAAACGGCCGGCCGTGGATGCGGCACGCCCGGCAGCGCCAGTCGCAGGTCTGCGGGGTGCACGGACGGGCGTCGTCGCGCCTGGGCCAGCAGGTGCACCTGCGGCCTTTGCCGAACATACTCATTGGCAGCTGTCGTTCTAGGCGGGAGGGTCCCGGTGGACCTGGTGAGGGAAGCGGTGAGCGATGTCGGAGTGGCGGGAAGCGACCTGAGAAGACGCCATGCGGCGCGGTTACGAGGCGCTCCGCAGCGGCGAGGCGCTCTACGAGGAGATCGACGCTGAGCCGGACAGGTCCAACATCGACATCGAAAAGCACCTGCGACGCGCTGAGCTGAAGCTCGCCCAAGCCAACGCCTGGCTTGCCATGGCGCGGGAGCTGGCCTGGCAACGGGACGACTACGGCGGTCGGGCACGCTGAGCGCAGCTGCCGACTGCGGTCGCAGACGGGCGGGGGAAACCTCGTGGAGTAGACGCCGGAGGGCCGGGGCGACCACTGATCTGGTGGCCGGCCTCTAAGGGAGAGCGACGCCAACGGCACCCGCCGCGCTCCCCGCTACAGGACGGGTCTGGTTGACCCGCTTTGGTGCGGCGGTACGGTCCACGGGTCACAACGACTGCCTTACCTGAGCCGGATGTGCAGATCCATTGCGTCCGTCGTCGCTCAGCTGACGCGGGTACGGCCTGACGCCGAAGGAGCGAGCGACCAGGACCGGCCAGGTCCGGGGCGCATCCCAGCCATCGGGCGCACCGCTCCTGCGATGTGCACACGTGCTGGGTGGCAGCGTCGGACGTCTGGCGCCGGTGCGGCTTGGCGGGCGAGATCCCGGCGTGATGCCGGTACGCGCCATGAGCGCGGCGATTGCCGCCGGGGAAGTGCGCCCGGCGTCGGTCCCAGCGTAGGGCAGACCACGATCTGGCGGGCGGCCGACGACGCTAGCAGGCCGTCGAACATCCGGATCCCGGAGGGGGTGCAGGCACCTGCAGCGCTCGATGCCGTCCACGTCCGCCGCTACCGCTTGCTCGACCGCCGGCAGCCCATGGGCGTGGGCGGTGACCGGCACGCCGAGGGCGTGTGCCTCCTTGACCGCGGGGCCGGCCGAACAGCCGGCACCGCCCATCTCGCCGTTACAGCGCCTGATCACGGGATCTACTGGGGTTTCGAGCGACGGCGGATGCCGGAGGCCAAGACGTCGCGGATGCTGACCACGCCCTTGAGTTCGCGGCCCTCAACGACGGGGAGGTGGCGAAACCCGTTGGTGAGCATCATGTCGGCGGCCTCCCCGATGGTCGTGTCGGGAGTGGCCGTTATAGGGTTCCTCGTCATCCACTCCGAAACAGGCGACTTGGTGAGGTCCGAACCCGAGGCGGCCGCCCGCAGCACATCCCGTTCGGTCAGCATGCCGGCGAGCCAGGAGCCCTGCATGACGACGGCCGAGCCCACCCGGGCCTTCACCATCATGCCGGTGACCTCCGCGACCGGCCGCTCGGCCGAGGTGGTGAGGACCTCGGTGGTCATGATGTCCCCAAGCTGGATCACCCTCGCCCTCCCTCCTCATGCCGGACCCTCCGCCTACCCGCTGCCGCCAACCTCATCAGCGTCGGGATCATTCGACGAGACGCCGGAGTCCATGAGTTCCTCGTTCAGCAGCCGCCACAGCGAGCCCGCCCACGAGCTGATGCCCGGCCACGTCCTCCAGAAGACCTGCATGCTCGTCTCGTCGAGCTGGCGGTGGGCGTCGTGGGGGGTCACGGCGTCGGCAACCTCCTCGAGCCTGGAGATCGCGTCCAGGAAGCGGTCAGAGATGTCGTCCACTGGCGCTCCTTCCATCCTGCGGTCTCTGCAGCGGGCGACGCCGGCCTCACAGTCTTGCCCGATGAGTGTGGCAGGTAGCGCTGCGGTGTGACAGGCGCGGACCGTCGAGCCGGGCTGCATCAACTTCCCGTTTGACCTCTGGTTCCGGTCGTTCGGTACTGCCCCGTCGTTGTCGAGTGGGAAGGTCATTCTGGACCGCACCGATCAGCCCGGGGCGCACCGTCAGGGATCACCAGCAAGGGTGCTGCAGGCCCCACCGGGCCAAACCAGTGCTGTGCTTGACGGCTACGGTGGCGTCAACAGCATGATCAGCTTCAGCGCGCGCGAGCTTCGTGAGCTTGTCAACCCAGCAGGTGACGAGGGGATTGTCAGGAAGCGCGACGAGGAGCTGCTCGGGGTCGTCCACAGCGGTTTTGCTGCTGGCTCGCAGCCAGGATGTCGTGGCCGCCCTTTGCAGGATCACAGCGTTCCCGGCTGGACTGAGGCTCGACGCGGTTGTCTTGGCGCGAGCTCGTCAGGTCGACTGGTGTGCCCATCGGCAAGCACGGCTGGTTACAGGCGGGCGGGGTTTCCGAATATGTCGCGGCCACACCCACCGATCGGTCATTCCACCCCGCGGAAGGTTGACGGGGCCGCCCCGACGCTTGGGCTGGGATGGTGAAGGGCCCCCGGCGGCGGGGCCGGGGGCCGTGTGCTGGCGGAGATGGTGTCCTGTTCCGCGAGCAACTCTGGGATGGTCAGCTGGTGCGCGGGGTAGCTTCGATGGCCTCCCGCCCGCCGCTGGGGCGGATCTGGATGCGCTTGGGCTTGGCCTCCTCGGCCTTGGGCACCACGATCTGCAGCACGCCGTCCTCGAACGAGGCCTCGACCGCGTCCGCCACCACGTGGGCGGGCAGGGTGATCGAGCGACGGAAGGCGCCGTAGCGGCGCTCGATGCGGTGGTACTGCTGCTCGGATGAGTCGTTGGCGACGTGCCGCTCGCCCTGGATGGTCAGCAGGGTGTCTTCGACGGTGATCTGGAGGTCGTCGAGCTTGACGCCGGGCAGCTCGACTGTGACCAGGTAGGCGTCCTTGCGCTCGGAGATGTCCAGCGCGGGCGCCCAAGCCGGGGTGCTGCTCGCAGCGGGTGCCTGCCGCTGGCCGAGCGCCTGGGCAAGCAGGCTGCTCATCTGGTGGATCATCGGGTTCAGCTCGTCCTGCGCGCCGCGCAGCTCCTCGAACGGGTCCCACTGTGTCCTGTACATGTCGTTCTCCTCCGTGCTTTGGGCCGCATCGGCGGCCGCCAGCTCGGGGACAACGCAGTCCGGGTGCATGCAACACGGGGTGCACTTGCCGAGTGAGTCAACTCTATCGTAAACAGTGTTCACTGTCAAGAACACCATTCACGCCGAGGACGTGACCGTCCTGGCAGCTCTGGTCCGGTGTGCCGTCCGGTTGGTCCCGCCCTGTGGTGTGGGATGGCCTGTCGTGGAGGAACCGGTACGGCTCCCGTGTTGCCGAGGCCACCAGATCAACTCGGAACCGGCGCATGTCGGGGAGCACCGTGGGCAACCAGGTCAAGCACGATCCAGGCCGGCAGGCCAACAGGCGCCCCATGCGGCTACTCAGCACGGTGAGCGGTCGTGCGGCGCAACATCGGAGGTCCGGCTGGCGACCCGAAAGCGCGACGGCCGGCGCGCACCGGAACCTTCTCGCCATTCTGCAGTAGCGTATGACCGCTCTGCGACGACTACCCGGAAGGCGAGTGCGGCCGGGGCAGCGGCCAGGCTCCTCGCTCTTCCCAGTGGCATCCAGTGGCATCGACGGCCCGCACCGTCGGCGCGTCAAAGCCCAACCCGTGTCCCCCGCATCCCCCGAGGTGGTTGCCCGGTAGCGCCGCCCAGACCTGAGCCGACGCGGGCCGTTCCAGCGGCGCCGCGACGTCCCGGTCCGGGTGCCGCTGCGCTACTGGCTCGTGGGCGGTTCAGCGGTCGCGGTCTCCGTCTCGGTGTCCGGCTTCGGCCCCGGCTTCTCGTCGCCGCTGTCGTTGTCCTGGGGGAGCTTGGTCACCTCGGCCAGCGCCGGACCGGGAGGGGCGCCGGTGGGCGGCGCGACCGTGGTGGTGCCACCCGGTCGGGCCGCCGCGAGCTTCTGGCGTGCCGTGCTCGTCTGCTCCTTGGCCGCCGTTAGGGCTTGGCGGCCGCGCTTGGAGACGGCCAGCCGGCTGGCGAGCAGGCCAAGACCGGCCAGGCCGACAATCCGGCCGAGCCGGCGCCACCACGGCCTGCGTGCTGCGTTGCGGCGCTGCTCGGGTCTTCGTCGGGACATCACAGTTTACCTCCCGCCCCGCCCCTGCTGATCGGTTGGCCTTGCTGATTTCCAGTATCCAACCGTCGGCGTGGCGGGTTCCAGTCGTGGGTTCGGGTCGGCTTGCGGTCAGTTAGGGTCAGGCGGCTCGTTGTGGCGCCGGCTCCTCGTTAGGATCGGGCTGGGTGCGGCGCGCGCGGGCGGGGCCGGGCAGCGCGACCGGTGAGTGTGGGCGTGCTGGTGCCCCGGGCCAGCTCGACGGCGTGTCCTGGCCGTGGTCGGGCTGGTTGGTGGGGGCCGCTGAGCCAGTAGCCCGTGGCCGGGTGCCCGCCTGCTCCTTTGGGGAGGATGCTCATGTCCGGCTCGACGACGCTGGCGTGCGGATCGAGGTCGGGAGCGAAGTGCTGCGGCCCTCGACAGCGGTGCTCGCCGCCGGGGCGATGTCGGTCGAGGTGGCCGGGGCCGTCGGTCTGGACGTGCCAATGATTGCCAGCCCGGGCATGCTCGCGGTCACCACGCCCGTCCCGCCGCTGACTGACAAGGTGGTCTATGCGCCGGGTGGTCCCGGACCGCCGGTGCACCTGCGGCAGCGGCCGGACGGCACCGTCCTCCTTGGCGAGCGGTCCCAGGAGGCGGTCGCCTACGACCCGTCGCTGGAGCATGCGCGGGCGCTACTCGCCCAGGCCGACCGCTTCTTCCCCCCGCTCGGCCGGGCCCAGGTCGTGCGGATGGTCGTCGCCTGGCGGGCTATGCCGGCTGACCGGCTGCCGATCATCGGCCCCATGCCGGGCTTGGAGTCGCTCTACTTGGCGGTCACGCCCAGCGGGGTGACCCTCGCGCCGATCCTCGGCCGCCTGGTCGGGGCGGAGATCGCCGAGAAGGTGCCGGAACGCTCGCTCGAGCCCTTGCGGCCGCGCCGCTTCGCAGAGCGGGCGACCAGGATCCTGTTTGAGGTCGAGTCCGTCTTCCGTCATCGGCCCCGCCAAGCCTGACCGCTCGCGACACCACCGTGCGGCGAGCACGGTCCCCGGGCATGTTCGACCACCCAGCATCCGCTCGTGCTGTTCAGGCCTGTTGCCCCCTGCCGACGTACCTCCGGGAGTGGGGTCAAGGCTTGCCTTGCCGCCAGTTTGGGACGCTGGGCGCGTTGGGCTCAAGCGAGCGCAGGTAGGCGATGAGCTGGCGGATCTGCTCGTCGGTGAGCGGCCCGCCGAAGTCCAGGCTCCAGGCGGGCATGCTGGTGCCCGAGACGCCGCCGGCGATGAGCAGACGCATCTGCTCGTCGGAGGTGGAGGTGAGGAACTGCTTGGAGTTCAGGGTGGGGGCGCTGCCGCCGGTCGCGGCGCGCCCGTGGCAGGCGGCGCAGTTGTTGGCGAACAGCCCTTGCCCCAGGCGGGCGTAGGTGCGCTGCTGGTCGCGTGTGGCGTGGGCCCGCAGGGTGGGTTCCTGGATCCCGTAGAGCACGAACCCGAGGATCAGGACCACCATGAACACAAGACCCCACGCATAGTAACGATCCAGGCTGCGTTGCAGCCATTCGGGTTCGAAGGCGGCCGGCTTGGGG
>WNGE01023112.1_pt1 | contig 13823 bp, 17 predicted proteins | sample 5400651 | NCBI WGS metagenome assembly WNGE01 (sample SAMN13153370, study PRJNA577476) | soil metagenome | isolation source: 60 cm soil or saprolite under grassland replicate 2 | place: USA:California | collected 2016-06-15 | reverse complement strand
GGGTTGCAGTTGGGTTCACGTTTCCCCCCACAGCGCCCGCCCGATTCGCTCGGCCGCGTCCGTCATGACCTGGGGGAGCACGTGAGCGTACCTGGAGGTCATGCTGATCTGTGAGTGGCCGAGGATCTCCATGACGACGCGCTGATCCACACCTTGGGCGAGTAGCAAGGTGGCCGCCGTGTGCCGGGCGTCATGGACCCGCACCTGGCGTATACCGGCCGCTCTGAGCAAGGTTCTCCATTCGTCCCAGTCGGCGTGGTTGCCAATTGGCCGTCCGTTGGGCTGGCACCAGACGAAATTGCCGTCCTGCCAGGCTAGTCCGGCGGTCATGCGCTCGTGGACTTGCGCGGCCCGGTGTGCTTTGAGTGCCGCCACGAGCTGGGGTGGGAGCGCGATGGTGCGCCTGCTTTTGTCGGATTTCAGCTCAGTGAGCTGTAGCCCGCCACCAGTTCGCTGCGGGCAGGAGCGGGCATGCCTGGTGCAGTCGGGCGGGCAGTCGTCGCGGTGACGGTCCTCGCCGCAGGCGTATGGGTCGACGCAGCCGTGCCGCCAGGCGAGGCGTTGGAGCTGCCAGCGAACGATCAGCGTTCCGGCATCAAGGTCGACGTGCTGCCACCGTAGGCCGAGAGCTTCACCTTGTCGTAGCCCAAGACCGAGGGCAACGCTCCATCGGGTGCCGTTACGCCTCGTCACAGCCAGCCTGATTATGCGCAGCGCTTCATCGAGGGTCAATGGCTCAATCTCGTCATGGCTGGCCGAGGGGGCATCCACCAGGGTGGCGACGTTGCGGGTGACGTATCCGCGCTGCAAGGCGACCTTGAGTGCGCGTGACAAGATGCGGTGAATCTGGAGCACGGTGGCTGACGCTAGGCCCTCCGCTTCCAGCCGGGTGTAAAAGCGCTCAATATGCTCAGGGGTGAGCCGATCCAGGCGATGCTTACCCAAGCCAGGGATGATCCGGTTGCGGACCTTCGGCGCGTAAGTGGTTTCCAGCGTGGACCGGCGGATGCGGCGCGGAGCGATGGTGGTCAGCCAGGTTTCCATCCACTGCCCAACCGTGACGGGCCTGCCAGCGCTGAGAACACTACCGCTATCGCGGGTGCGCTCCAGTTCGCGAACCTTACGGGTGACCGCAGCCTCGGTCTTTGCTTTGCGGTGCCTGCGATCAGGTGACCCGTCGTCCTTGATCCCGATGGTGACCCAGCCATGCCACCAGCCGTCGCTGCCGAGGTAGATCGACGAGCGCTTGTTCGGCTTGCGGGCAGCCATCAGGCCACCTCCGCGTCAGCCGGACCCGATGACTCCTGCTCCAGTTCCCGGACAAAGGCCCGTAGCGCGTCAGCCGTGATAAAACGGGCACAGCCGAGCTTGACCGACCGCAATTGACGAATTAAGACTGACGTGGTTACCGGGCCTCAGGGTTACGCGCTCGATGAAGGCGCGCCAGTCTCCATCGCCAGCGTCGAAGAGAATCTTCCTTCCGTAGCCTTCAGGGCATGGCAGAATCTGCAAAATCGCGGCCGGACCGAGCGGTATAGCCCACCCGATGCCAGATGGCTCTGGCGCATGCCTGCTGTTAACGTAGCCGAGTTCGTTGGTAATCATTGGCTCAGGTCCGGTGCTGTACTCAACTATCCACTTAGACGCCGTGATAGGTGCAAGGATTCTACGCATAGCGAGAAGCCTTGATGCATTAGTGTTGTCTCGCTGCCACTCTGCTTCGCGAGATCGCGCAATGTCTATGATTGCTTGCTGTCCTTCGTATCGTTTGGTGAAATCCGGGCCTCGGACAAAAAGCCCTGCGACAAACGGCACCATAACACGAAGCCAAAGGTAGGCATCAACCGACCCTACATGTGGGTCCACCAGTTGGTTCAGTGCTCCAGTAAGGCGTTTTTCGTAACCTTGCCAGGTCGAATCAACAAGGGCTGGGGCGTTCCAAGGCTCACCCTGCAACCTGTACATGTCATTTATTGTACCGACGTTCTCGGCTCGTTCAAAAGACGCTTTCCCTTGACTCGTACGAAATACCCAGATCCGGCGTTTCCGCATAACGGGAGTATGCCGATCTCCGGAAAAGCGCGCCAAAAATGCGGCAGGCAGGAAATGATCTTTGGCCATACTTTATGATACCTGCTTCTCATCTGACCGGCGCTGCCCAGCCAAACAGGTCAACCGAACGTCCCTGTCGGCTGCGTGCCCGATGAGATGGTCGGTAGCCACACTTCACGGACACTCACGGGTAAGCAGCTGGTTCATCCACACGCGATAGGGCCGGTGAGCACCACCGTTCACTCATTCCCAAGCTGACAGTCTGCGGCCATCCCACCCGCATCATCCTGATGACTGCACATCGACCGGACGGATAAAGTAGTCACGGTAATCGGGCGGAGTGTCCAAAGTCAGCCGTATTACATTGCCGATTCGCTTGAGTCCGGTTGGGAACTCTCGCATATTTACTATAAGCCCGACAGGTGGGCACCACCCGCCTGCGAGCGACTTTGGATCAACCGTCTGCAAATCGCCGAGATCGCCAGGAGCGGGATTGCCCGCCGTTGCGGAAACCAGCCGATCCCAGTCTTGCGCGTGTGCGACCCTGGTCTTATGATCAAATGGCCAGGAATCCATCAGTCCACTAGCGTCACCATGCTTACCAATCAGCGGTGCAAGGTGCTCTACGACCTGCCGATCGGGTCCAATCACGTAGGAAGTGGCAACACGCGCCATTGCATCGTTAAATCCCTGCGCTTGGATACCATCCAAACGACGATACTCGGTGATCGCCCACCATTCACCAGCATGATAGCGGGCTACCGCACGCATTTGCTTGGGGAAAATGCCAAGCACGCTGTCCCTGCCGATCGGCACTGCCCAGCCCAGGTCGCCGGTTATCGCATCGACTGTACGTGTCAAACCAAGGTCATTAAGTATGAATGGCTGCCCGGAATCCTTATGCAGCACAACCCACCGTGCGCAGCACACCAGCGGGAGCAGACGCTGTAGCTCAATGATCCGGGCGTTGTTAGCATTTTCTGTTGTGTTATGATCCTCACTAAGAGCCGCCAAGCTTGGTCGGGCCATAAACCGAGGTATGAAATCATATCCGCGGACGAAGATTGAAGCGACATACGGCACCAGGGTTCGAAGCCACGTCGCGATGTCTACCGGGGCAGCATGCTCCAGCTGGTCCAAGGCCCAGGGCAACGCTGGTTCGTACCCATGTAGGTAAGGATCGATGCTTGTCTGCGCACCTGTTTGGCCGCCACTCCAGACAGGTGCCCTGGATACGCGGTATAGATCATTGACGTATCCAATATTCTCCGCCTTCGTTGGGAAGGCGGCCGTGTTGCCCTTACGCAACACGAAGACCATCCGCTCCCGAGCCGACGCTGCGTTATCAGCAGAGAACCGGCCGATCACGGAAGCGGGGAGATAGTGGTCCTTGGGCATTTTGGAAGTCTACTTCAGGCAAGTCGATGCGTCGATTCAATAACCCGTTCGACCGTCGGCTGGGAGCGCCCGGAAGCTTGATCATGCCCAGTGTGCCCCAGTGATCCAAGATACCGCGGTTCACCGTGCGTCAGGTAGATACTCTTGCTGCATGATCTTGTGCCTAGAATCTGGTTGACACTTAAGCGTCAAGATCCCGAACGTGCAGCACGACTGTGCAGCAACCGACGCGACAGCTGATGGCCGCAACCGACCTCGGCGGACCGCGCACCTGCGCCCGCGGCCACCATCGACCAGGCATCGAGGGGATCATGGGCCGCTCGATCTTCGTCTGGGCTGGCCGGATCCTGGCCGGACACCAACCGCGCAACGAAGGAGATCGACACGAACCAGTGAGACCCATCCAGGCAGGCCAACTAGCACATGCCAGGTCGCTGCGCCAGGTGGCACACTCTACGGATCAGCAGATCACTATGAGCAAGGGAACCCGAAATTACGAACTGGCTGCGACCATCGCTAACGCGCTCGTCCATCACCAGCAAGCGGCTGAGGTGGGCGACGCGCTGACGTACCTCACGGCTCTTGCGGATGGCGGCCCCGGCGACACCGATGCGGGCGAAGAATGGCTTAACGAGCAGATCTGGGGGATAACCCAGGAGCTGGGAGACTACTCCATAACTGAACCTACCTGACAGGCAATGATCGAGGCGCGGCCTGGGCTTTCCCAGGTGCGCACACCGCCTATGGACCAGAAGGTCGCCGCTAGCATGCGGCGAGCGTTGACCACCAAGCCTGACCACAACGGGACCCGACGCGGCCCGATCCCAGCAGACGCAGGCGAGGCGTTGCCCCAGGTGAGCGACTGTCTCCGACAGTCCGGGCGTATTTTGCAAGTAAGGGTCCCGGCTATCGGGCAGGAGGAGGCGGCCGGGCGATCCTGCCACCTCACTGTGTCCGCTGGGGTGTGGGCGAGCAAATGCGGACACCCCTGGCAACGGATCGGGATTGCGGGCATCGACAGCGCGCGTTCGCACCAGCCACTACCGGTGTCCGCTGGACGCACGTTTCAGGACACCGCTCCATCTACCCCGCGCTCGGTTGACCCTTTTGTCGCTCGTCGCTGCGTTTGAGCCGTCCCGTTCCAGCATCTCTTACCCATCCCTCCGGAACGGGCATAGCCTCGGAGAATCGCGCGTCGGCGAGTTCCGTGTCGGCGAGGTTCGTGGCGCTGAGGATCGCGCCGGTGAGGTTCGCGTGGGTGAGGTTCGCGCGGGTGAGGTTCGCGCCAGTGAGGTTCGCGCCGCCGAGGCGATCGCTGGGGAGGATCGCACCGACGAGGAACGCGCGGGTGAGGTTCGCGCCGGTGAGGTTCGCGCGGGTGAGGTTCGCGCGGGTGAGGACCGCGTCGTCGAGGTTCGCGCGGGTGAGGTACACGCGGGTGAAGTCCGCGTCGAGGAACGCGCGGGCGAGGTTCGCGAGGGTGAGTGGCGCGCCGCCGAGGAACGCGCTGGTGAGGTTCGCGTCGGTGAGGTTCGCGCGGGTGAGCTTCGCGCCGGTGAGCATCGCGCGGGCGAGGTTCGCGCCGGTGAGGATCGCGCGGATGAGGTTCGCGCCAGCGAGGAACGCGTGGTCGAGGTTCGCGCGGGTGAGGTTCGCGCCAGCGAGGAACGTGTCGGTGAGGTTCGCGCCGGTGAGGATCGCGCCAGTGAGGTTCGCGTGGTCGAGGTTCGCGCGGGTGAGGTTCGCGCGGGTGAGGTTCGCGCGGATGAGGTCCGCGCCGTGGAGGTCGATCCGCCGTCGGTCACGCGCAGCGTCCCGGCGCCCAATGACCGTAAGGGCTGCTTGCACATCGGGGCGCGTGGTGCGCTCAGGCACAGCGGCATCGTCCGACCCGGGAACTGGCCATTGCTCGCGGGAATGCTCGCGGATGAACGCGGCCAGGACCTCCATCACGGTCGGGTGGTGCCTGGCGGAGTCCACGGCTATCCCCTCCAACGCATAGATTCCGCCGAGCCGCACGTCCATATTGTCGGAACCGAGTTGCTCGATCGCCTTGCTGTACCGGTCGGGGAACTGCGCTTCGCGGGCGGCGTCGAGCGTCTTGTCGGTGCTGTCCTTGGCCGCGTCGATGGTCGCCTGGTTGGTTGAGCGCGAGTACCAGAAAGCCGCGACCGCCACTGCTGCGGTGGCTACCACGCCCAGGGTGATCGCAACGGCGCTAATCCAGGCCGATTCAACGGAGGCGTCCGCATGACGCCTGGCGAGTGTATCTGGGACGTACCAGACCAGTAGATAAGTGAGGCCGCCTACCGTGATGACTGCGGCGAGCCAGCCCACCACCCATTTCCGTATGGACCGCCTTCGCTTTCCGTTTGATGTCACAGGCAAGACGGTACGGCTGCCACCAGCCGGGACAACAGCGCTTCCGCGGTTCTGTCCGCTGGACTTCCCTTAACGGACAGCGAGTGCTCGGCCCGCAAGGAACAGGGCGGACGCATACATGGCGAGTGTCTGGCTCACGCCGAGGTGGCCTGATTTTGGCCGTATGACGTTGAGCGACAATGAAAGACAACGCAAGCCGCTGAGAGCCGTCCTGGCAGGCCAGCCGCCAAGTGCCCAGGTCACGGATGCGCGCGGCACAGTCTACGGATCAGATTGTCACCGGACCGGCAGCAGCGAGGTCGCAGGCGAGCTGCGGACTAGCATCCTGCTATGAGCCACGAGGGATCGAACCTGTTCACCAGGCTGGCACCGGTGCTCAACGTGCGCGACCTGGCCGCCGAACGCGCCTTCTACGAGAAGCTCGGGCTGCCTGTCATCTATGAAGGCCCGGAGTACCCGGACTTCATCGGCTTCGGAACTGAGACGGTCCATTTCGGCATCCAGGTAGCCCCGGCCGACAACGACCCGCCGAGCGTGCTGACCTGGCAGATCGGCGTCACCGACATCGATAGCGCCATGGAACGATGCCGCTTGGCAGGTATTAGCTTCGAACTCGAACACAACAACCCCGCTCCCGGCTGGACTTACCGGCGCCTGCTCATCAGAACTCCGAGCGGCTACCGGCTGGCCCTGGAAGGCCCCAACGAATAGAAGGTTCACTTCACCGCGGACCAGACGTGGACCAAGCGTCACGTTTCTTGTGAGTCAGCCCAGCCAGCGCCAGGGTGGGCCTACCGCCGAAGCCGTGACTCTTCCTTGACGCTTAAGTGTCAACGGTGTTCGCCTGGTGCAGCATCAAAGTGCAGCAACTACACGGACGCCAAGGGCACCTGATTGACCCCAGCCAACCGGCGGACCAGCGTCAGCAACCTCCACCAACCACAGTGCCGGTAGTTCGCATCGAGGGGTCAGTCCCCTGGCAGCAACGGGCGTGATCAATAGACCCAGGGAGTGGCGGGGAAGTCAACAGAGACGATGACCTCCCACGGCTTACTCTCACAGACAGCCGGTTCGCCTGCGTGAGCGATCCGCCGAGCACGTGTCCGCTCGACAGTCGCGTGGCGGCGCGGCGCGAGCAGGACCATAGGATCGCAGCGCGTGCGATCTGCGTGCAAGTCATACGCTGTTTATCAGGCAAGTATTGCTATTTCCACTACGAGGCTTATGAGAATAAACAGGTAGAGGCCAAAGACACTCGGCCATCGCGCCTCACGCCAAAGATCTGAAAGATAAAGAATCGCTGCGCGAGTATAGGGCACCCCTGAGTGTTGCCCCCGGAAAAACAGCCGTACCCACAATGTCAATATTGCCAGCGCCTTTAAGAACCTGCATTACCCCTGTAGCCCTTAGCTCAGCATCAAGTATTCTATTACGAGTAATAAATCTACGCTGCACCAGTTTAAACTGACAATCCACCAAGTAAAATCCGATAACTGCCCCGATTCCAACGATGAGCAGGGAAGGCTTATGGTATGCCACTGCGAAACCTCCGATCGCTAGCGCGGCTGTTACACACCACCCCTTTATTTGAAACATTGTCGTATCCAAGTTCCTTATGGCGCTCTGGATCGCATTTAGCTCGGCTTGCAGGAGGACCAGCCGAGCATCCTCTTCTGTCATTCCGACCAACCTCACAGGCAGTGTGTACCACGATTAGTGAAAGGCGCTCTCCGAGCCGATGCCCATTGGCGCTCTTGACCAGGACTTCCCCCAGATGACGTCAAGACCGTTGTCGAGACGTTCTCCTAAGCTATAGGCCGCACCGCGCAGTGGATCTTCAAAGCTCTCAAGTGATCTTGGCTCAGAGCGTGATGCTTTCCGGGTCGTAGAGCAGGGCCTCCAAGGCTTCGGCCAGCCTCTGCGCACACTCGGCGCTAACAGAGCCGTCCTCGCTTTCCTCCCGGTGGCGGGCGAGAGCGTCCTGTGCCTGTTCTTGCGCTGTTGAGGTCATGCCGCCAGTTTGGCATGGGCAGCGCCCAATCGTGCACACGAACCTCAACGACCTCCGGCAGTAGTCCCATCGAGTGGCAGCCGTGCCCGCTGCGCGCCCGATGGGGTGACCGTCCCGCCCCCGGCCCCCTAATCCGAGAATCGGTCGACCTGACGCTCTTTCAAGAGGCACAGGGTTCAACGCGGGCGCTGGTTCCGGGCGTGTGGGACACTTGCTGTAGTCAGCCTGGCTTTGGGGACCGGCACGGCCGGGGAGTTTTCCGGACATGGGAGGCCCCGTGACCAGGTTCAGAACGATCGGTAGTTTGACCGTCGCAGGCATGGTGTTGGCGGGAGTCGCCACTATTACGGCTTTCACGGCCTCGTCGCCGCAGGCGGCCAACCCCGGCGACATTACACCGCCACCCCTGCCCCCCGGCATGGCGCCGGTGCCAGCGGGGAACAAGTTGTTCTTGGGGACTCACGCTGTCGGCACCCAGAACTACGTCTGCCAGCCCTCAGGCGCTGGCGTCGCCTACGTACTCTTCACGCCGCAGGCCACCCTGTTCGGCGACGACGGTGTGCAAATCATCACCCACTACAACAGCCCCAACCCGGACGAACCTAACACTGATCCAAAGGTGGTGGCCGATGGCATCATCCGCGCCACGTGGCAGGACAAGGACACGAGCAGGGTCTGGGCCAAGGTGCACCAACCCAATGGAGCGGTCACCGTCGACCAGAAAGCGATTGCCTGGCTCCTGCTCGATGCGGTTGGACACCAGAACGGACCGACCGGTGGCGACAAGCTGACGAAGACCACCTTCGTCCAGCGGCTGAACACCACTGGAGGGCTCCCACCGTCGACGGGCTGTAGCTCGCTGACAGACGTCGGTAATAAGGCGTTTGTGCCTTACACGGCCGACTACTTCTTCTACGAGCCGACCAAGTAAGTCGCATCAAGGTCAAGAGTGCCCCGGGTTTCACATCAAGCCCCTAGCTAAACGGGCGCGTCATCCCGAACCCGTTGAAAACCTGGGTGCGCAGGCGCATGGAGCAAGGAGCTGCGGAAACATGATCGGATACAGCTCGCGAGCGGCCGAGTAACCAACTGAGTAACAACCGGCACGTTCACCACCGGACGCTGGCGGACGTTGACGGACGGTCGTTCCCAGGTCAGGCTGACCGCGGCCCTGGCAGTCCGCACCGCGACTTGGCTTCGGGACGAAGAGGCCGCGTGCAGCACCAAAGTGCAGCAACCACAGCGCACTTGACCGACCGCATCCAACCTCTGCCAACCTCCACCAGATGCGCAAAGACCTTCAGCGACCATGCCGCCACAAGCTACGGATCAGAAGGCTGGGGATTCGAGTCCCTTCGAGTGCGCCGAGCGATGTGGGCAGGAGGCGGCGAGCACGTCAGCGCTAGCGCCTGACGTTACGGGCAGCGTCGAGTTCGTGCTGCCCGTCGATGGCGAACTTGACGTCACCCTTGGCTCTGACGAGCGCACCGGGGAGCCTGCGCAGAACATCCTGGTCTGACGTTCTGCTGAAGATCAGGAACCCGGGGCGCATGTACGCGACCGCGGGCATGGGGGATACCGGGTCTATGACCTTGATGTACTTCTCCAGCTGGCCCGTCTTCGGGTGGGGCTTGGGCAGGCTCAGTTCGTAGCCCATTGCCCGGAGCTCGGCCACGGTGTCCCGCAGATATGGGCTGGCTGACGGGCTGGCCTCCAGACGTTGCAGCATAGTCTCGATCGTTTCTGATGTGGCGGGCTGCTGCTGTGACCTGGCGGGCTTCCGCTCAGGCTCGGCGTCGTGAGCGCCAGTGGCGCCGGGGGCTGCGGCCGTGCTGGGCGCTGCAGTTAGCACCCGCTGGATGAGGTCAAGCAGCCGGTCGGCGTCGTATTGGTAGCGGCCATAGCTCAGTTCCAAAGCATTCAGCCGCGCCAGCTTCCCAAGTTCGGGCGGCAGCTGCTGGCGTCGTAGCGGCCGGGCGCCATCGACCAGCACCGGGATCACCCGCACCCCACGCTCCAGCGCGGCCTGGACCTCGAACCGCACATAGTCGTCGGGGTCATCGAGCCGCCGCTGCCCCTCCTCGTCAGCGATCGTCGCCCACTGGCGCCCGATCAAGGCCACCAGCACCGCGCACGAGCCCACCGCCTGCGCGATGACCTCGGCGAAGTCCAGGCCCGCCTCAATGGAGTCCAGATCCATGAACACCCGCGCGTCCGGAAAACGCTCGCTCAGCTGGTACTGCAGCAAGCGCGCGTAGGGCGCGGCATCCTCACGCCGGTAGCTGAGGAAGATCCCCCGCGACGACGAGCCGGGCACCGCACACCCCTCCCCTGAAGACGGCCCATTCTATTTGCCAGCCCCTGACACGGCCTCACCCATATCCCCGCCTGCGGAGAATGACAACGGATCAGGCGATCACACGGCGTGTGATCATGGACTGTGCCACCTCCGTGCCAGAACCAACGGGGCGAGACGGACAATCACGTGCACTCACGAGACATCCATACGGCCCCTGAGCTGCGTCCGCGCAGTTGCTGGGCAGGACGGCGACAACCTGATAGGGAAGAGGTTGCAACCTCGTAACTGGTGACGTCCGACCAGCAGGTTGTTTCAGGCTAGCGCCTACAGATCTCCGCGGCGGCGGGCCTGGATCAAAGCGTGATTCAGGATGGTGTCGGTATCAGTCTCAGCGGTGACGACCGCGAGCTTGTTCCATGAACCCTTGGCCTGCACGCGATCACGGTATACGGCGATGTGGAAATCCGCATAGGCGGGCGGCAGGCTCTCGGCGGGTCCGTACATTTTCCGGCCACCGTCGCTACCCCGGATTATGGCGATTAGCTCGCCTGTCTCTCTGTAGTCGTCGGCTGCCAGAAACTCCGCGAGTGGCGTCTGCGGCGCCCGCTGCGACAGGAAGCTCACCACATAGATACGGTCCATACCCCATGCGCCGCAGCGCACGGTCCAACCGAGTGCGATGAAGACGGTGCCTTCGCGCTGCGTCTCACCCTGGTACACGTCGTAACGGTCGTAATGCTCAAGCAGCTCCGGCCATTGGTAGACCTGGCCCTCGCGCTGGTCAACCAGCTGCCATCCTGTGACTAGATCGCTTCCGGCCCCAGCGGCAGTCTGGCGCTCGGCGCCCTGCTGGGCCTGGCGCTTGGTGTCCTCTTCGACTGGGTGCCGGGCCTCCGCTAGGTCACGGACAGCGGCAAGAACCCGCTCGATCGCCGTGACCAGGCGCCCAGCGTCGTAACGGAAGCTCTCGTGCCGGATGAAGAGCGCGTTGCGGCGGGCAAGACCAGCGAGGCTCTCGGGCAGATCTTGCCGCCCCGGCATGACCGCGCCCTCGACCAGGATCGGAATAACCCGCACGTTGCGGGCCAGCGCGGCCTCGATTTCCAGCCGGACAATGTCGTCTGGGTCATCAAGCCGACGGCGGCCCTGCTCGTCGGTTGCGGTCAGCCAGTTCGGGCCGATGACCGCCAGCAGCACCTTGCAGGTCGCCACCGCGCGGCTGATTTCCTCGGCGAAGTCAACGCCCGGCTCGATCGTGTCTACATCAATGAAAACCTGGCCCTCGCCGAAACGGTCGGCCAGGCGGTCATACAACCGGCCAGCGAGATGGCTACTCTCATGCCGACGGTAGCTAACAAAGATGCCACCGCCCTCAGCTTCGGGCATGTTCAGTCACGCTACCGGACAAGCATCTGGGCGCAAACCGGCCAGTCCAAGTTCTGGTCATGTGCGACTGCAGGTTGAGTTCAATGGGCCGCGTTGACACCCACAACCGACACCAACGGTGGCGTCCGGATCCCGGTGTAAATCGGCGGGCGTGGTTCCGGCTTCATGATCAGGTTAGGCGACGGTACTGACAGTTTCGCAGCCGTCGGCGGGCTGGCTGGTGGTGACGGTGCGTGGCCGGAGCTGGCGGGGTGGGTCGAGCAGCGAGCGGCGCAGGTCCTGCAGGAGCCGCAGGCCGTCGGAGGTCATGTTCACGCCCCGCCAGCCGCGGGACGCCCGGTCCAGGACGGCCCAGACCAGGGTGAGGCAGCTGGTCTCGCCGGGGAGCCGGCCGATGACCTTGACCCTTCTGCGGGTCTCGCCGAAGGTGCGCTCGATGAAATTGGAGTGCCGGATGCGATGGTGGTGCCCGGCGGGGAACCGCAGGCAGGCGGTCAGGCCCTCGCGGTCGGTGGTCAGGCTTTTCATCGCCGAAGGGTAGGCGGCAGAGTACCGGGCGGCCATCTCGCTGATGCGGGCGTCGATGATCTCTACCAGGGCCGGGCCGGGCTGGGTCTTCAGCTTCTCGGTGCCGGAGATCTTCCAGTAGGCGTCCTTGACCTCGGCCTGCATCCCGGCCGGGACCTTGGCCAGGACATTTCTCGCGCGATGAATAATGCAGCGCTGACGCAGCGCGGCCGGGTAGGCCTGCTCGATCGCGCCGATCAGGCCCGGGGCGCCGTCGCTGATAATGAGCAGCGGGGAGGCCAGGCCGCGGTCCTTCAGGTCGGTGAGGAAGCCGTGCCAGGCGTCGGCGGACTCCCCGGTGCCCGGCGCCAGGCCGATGAACGCGGGCTTGCCGCCGGTGGTGATGCCCCAGGCGGCCAGCACCGGCTCGGCCGGGGAGCCGGGGTGCATCCGGAAGAAGCTGGCGCCGGGAACAGGTAGTCCAGCGTGACGCCGTCCAGGCGGCGCCGGGCCCAGGCCTCGTACTCGCCCTTGATCTGCTGGCAGACCGCCGACACGGTGGACTTGGAGATCGCGGCCTGGTCACCGAGGGCCTCGGCCAGGGTGGCCTCGATGTCGCGGACCGACAGGCCGCGGACGAAGGCGGCGATCACCAGGGACTCCAGCGCGTTCGTCTTGGTCACATGGCTGCCGAACAGGCGGGACGCGAACGCCTCGGTGGTGCCGCGCAGCTTCGGCCGGGCCAGGGCCACCGGCCCGGCGGTCGTCTTGACGTTCACTTCCCGGTACCCGTTGCGGGACCCGGGCCGGGCGTCCTGGCAGGCCGCAGACCGCTGGTAGCGATCGCGGCCGAGGAACTCGGTGACCTCGGCCTCCAAGGCGGCCTGCATCAGCAGCTGGGCGCCGAGCCGGGCGACTTCCTCCAAGATCTCCGGAAGCGCCTTGTCCTGGGCGAACAGCTCATCGATGTGGTGGCGGATACGGTCAGTAGGGGATACTCGATGTGACACGGGCGTGGGTCCTTCCCTTCGATGACTTGGCGGTCTTGAAGGGAACCTACGCCCGTCTTCTATTTACACCGGATCTTGGACGCGACCGGACACCAACGAGCTTGGACCTTGCCGGACTCAGGTGGACTCTGGGAGCGCTCCGTGCCAGGTCATGGACGGTGCTGGACGCTTTGGCTGAGCTTTGCAAGCAAGTGATCACCGCCGCCGCCTGGCTGGCACGTACAGCAGCCGAGTACAGCAACGCTGGCGACTGGGCCCGACCAGTATAGGCAGCCATCGCGTACCGACCTGCGTGAACGACCCGTATAGACCAACCTGGCACTAGTTCGCATCGAGGGGTTCTCCCTAGCCGGACCAGGTGCAGCCGGTCCTTTGGATCTGGGGTGGATGCTCCAGGACTCCTGACATAGGCGAAAGTTGTTGTGAGGTCCCGCTTCTGTATCGGGCTTTGAGAGGCTTTCGCGGCCCATGTCGCAGCGCGTTTGTGCAGATCACAGCGTTGAGCGCTTAGACCAAGATCATTAAGACCTTGCATCTATTTTCTCATGCCCGTCTGTACAGGCCGGTCACTGCCGAGCACAAGTCAGCAGGTCACCGTCACGGCGGCGCATCGAGATGAGCTGCCATGTCAGGAGTCCTGATGCTCTGGAGTGCCTCCGCGCGGGTCATCTGATGCTCGGCGGTCATGCGAATCCGAGGACTTCGCCTAGTTCGGGCTGGTCCGTCGGTCCTGCTTGGGCCAGCCTGGTGCGGAAGACGACCGCGAACCATTCGAGCG
>WNGE01025819.1_pt1 | contig 13829 bp, 9 predicted proteins | sample 5400651 | NCBI WGS metagenome assembly WNGE01 (sample SAMN13153370, study PRJNA577476) | soil metagenome | isolation source: 60 cm soil or saprolite under grassland replicate 2 | place: USA:California | collected 2016-06-15 | reverse complement strand
TCAATCCGTAAAATTCGCTGGTTAACAGAATGAATTCGCGCGAAGAACCGCAACGATTTACTGTCTTTTTCGCGTTTGCTGATGGAAAGGGCATGAATCGAAGAAAGGGATTTCGTTTTCCTGCGCGCTACCCGATGCCGATTGACGCGAAATTTTCCACGGAAAGATTGCGTCGCGAGTGTGCGTATGGTAATTACACTAGTTCTGCGTGTGCGTGCGTTTCGAACGGAGTGCCGCAGTTGGTTCGACGCAGCGTCGGCGCGCCGACAGCTCATGCCTGCCCGGGAGACGGAAGCCATCATCCTGAAGACATTCCCACTGGGCGAGGCGGACCGCCTGGTGAGTTTTCTCGGCCGCTCCTCCGGGCGGGTCCGCGGCGTCGCCTCCGGGGCCCGGCGCTTGAAGAACCGCTACGGCTCGACGCTTGAGATTCTTTCCCACGTACAAATCTGGTATGTGGAGAAGGAAACCCGCGAACTCGTTCGCATCCAGCAGGCCGAGTTGCTCGAGTCTTTTCACAAGGCTCAGAGCGATTATGGGTTGAGCACGGGACTCGCGGTAATCAGCGAGGTCTCGGAACTTGTTCTGCCGGAACATGAAGTCTCCGAAGCGATGTTCCGGCTAGTCCTGCTGGCTGCGCGGGAGATCGAGCGGACGGGCGACTGGAGCTTGCCACTAAGCTACTTCGCCTTCTGGACGGTCCGGCTCGGCGGCTGGCTGCCGCGATTTGATCGTTGCTCTCAATGTGGAACGCCCTTTGGCGGGAAGCCGGCTTTTTACGATGCCCGGCACTCCGGCATTTTTTGTGAGAAGTGCCGGCGCTCCGGAATGAAGTCTCTGCAGCTCGGGGCGCGAAACCTGGCGGAACGCTTTACCGGCGAGCGCCTCGATCGCATCGCACTCGAAAAGCCGATGCAAGAGAGCGCCAGGGAACTGCGCGAAGCTTCCTTGGCCTGGATTGAGCATCACACCGAGCGCCGGCTTGCGAGCCGCGAACTTTTGGAGACAACTTGAAAGTTAAAGTAAAACTTGAGAAAAAGACGAAAGGCTTAACCTTCCAGGATTTGATTTTGAAACTCTCCCAGTTCTGGGTGAAACAAGGTTGCGTGCTTCAGCAACCCTACGACGTCGAAGTCGGTGCCGGGACCATGCATCCGGAAACTTTTCTCCGTGTCCTCGGCCCCAATCCCTATCGGGTCGGATACGTCCAGCCGAGTCGTCGGCCCGCCGACGGACGCTATGGTGAAAACCCCAACCGCCTTTACAAGCACTACCAATTTCAGGTGATTCTCAAGCCCTCACCTGCCGACGTCCAGGACATCTACCTCAAGAGCCTCGGTGCACTCGGCATCAGGCTGAAGGAGCACGACATTCGCTTCGAAGAGGACAATTGGGAGTCACCCACGCTCGGTGCCTGGGGCATCGGCTGGCAGGTTCTCCTCGACGGACTGGAGATCACCCAGTTCACCTACTTCCAGCAGAGCGGTGGGATCGACCTCGACCCCATCTCTGTCGAACTGACCTACGGCCTCGAGCGCATTTGCGCTTTCCTTCAAGGCGTTGAGAGTGTTTACGATTTCCGCTGGTCTGCAGACAAGACCTACGGTGACATTCGCCTCCTGGAAGAGCAACAGCTCTCCGAATACAGTTTTGATCGCAGCGATGCCGGCGCCATCCGCTCTGAATTCGAATTGCACGAGAAGCAGGCCAAGGAACTCCTGGATGGCTTCAAAGGAGCGGCAGGGAAGGACCGCGTTCGCTATCCCTTGCTTGCAGCTTACGACCACTGCCTCAAGTGCTCACACCTCTTTAATCTCATGGACGCACGCGGCGTGATCTCCACCACGGAGCGCGCCGCTCTCATGGCGCGCGTGCGCACGCTTGCGTGCCGCACGGCCGCAGCGTATCTGGAACAGATCGCCGGCCCAGCCTCTCGACGAGAGGTGCGGGCATGAAACCTGCTGCCAATAGCGCAATGGAAAAGCGCGTCGAGCTTCTCTTCGAAATCGGATGTGAGGAAATTCCCGCCGGCATGCTCCCGAAGGCCGAGGAAGATCTCCGTGCCAATATCGAGAAACTCCTTTCCGCGGAAAATCTCTCCGAGGGCATCACGGTGGAAACCTTCGGAGCGCCCCGGCGTCTGACCGCCTGGGTCCAGGGACTTCCCGTGAAACAGCCTGACGTCCAGACGGAAGTCACCGGTCCCCCGAAGTCCGTGGCCTACGATTCCGTCGGCGCGCCGACACGCGCCGCACTGAGTTTCGCCGAGAAGCACCGTGTCCACGTCAACGAGCTCTTTCTGATCCAGACCCCTAAGGGCGAGTACCTCGCCGCCAAGCAAACCAAGTTCGGCCGGACCGCGGAGCAAATCCTCACGACCATCCTCCCCCGCGCCGTCCACGACATCACTTGGCCACGCTCCATGACTTGGACTGACCTCGACGCCGCCCGCTTCATTCGCCCCATTCGATGGATCGTCGCGGTGCTCGACGGCAAGCCCCTGAAACTCCCGGTCGCCGGAATCACCGCCGGAAACATCACTCGCGGCCACCGCTTCCTCGGCTCGAACGCCATCCGCGTCACCACCTTCGCCGATTACGAGAAGAAGCTGTATTCGAACGGCGTCATCATCCGTCCGGCCCGCCGCCAGGAAAAAATCGCCCAGGAACTGGAGGCCCACGCCAAACGCGGCAACTATCGCATCCACGAAGACGCCGAGCTACGAAAACTGGTGACCTACCTCAACGAATACCCGAGCGTTATTCAGGGCGCGTTCGATCCAGCGTTCTTGAGCCTGCCCGACGAAATCCTCATCACCGTCATGCGCGACCACCAGAAATACTTCGCCGTGGAAAAGAAAAGCGGCGAGCTTGCGCCGCACTTCCTGGCCGTGATCAATGCAGACAAGGACCCCAAGGGACTGATCCGCATGGGGCACGAGCGCGTGCTCCGCGCGCGTTTTGCCGACGCGCAATTCTTCTGGCAGTCTGACCAGAAATGTCGGCTCGCCGACTATCTCCCGAAACTCGAGCGCGTTACCTACGAATCGCGCCTGGGCAGCTACCGCGACAAGGTCGAGCGCGTCCGCGCCACCGCATGCTGGCTCACTGAGCAGTGGTTCAACCTGGGTATGGCCCAGGCACACGTCGCGGAAGCTGACCGCGCCGCCGAGCTCGCCAAGTGCGACCTCGCCACCGAAATGGTGCGCGAATTCACGGAGCTGCAGGGAATCGTCGGCGGCCTTTACGCCTGTTATTCCAACCGGTTCCAGCGACCCCTACGCCTTGCGTCGCGCTGCCCTCGGCATTGTCAAAATCATCTTGGAGAAAAAGCTCCCCGTTTCGCTTTCCTTGGCTATCGGCGCGGCCGCAAAGGCGCTTCTCACTCACAAACCAAAACGCGGCGTAACGCCGGACCAGGAAGCCCAGATCCTTGACTTCATCCTCGACCGCGCAAAGTTCGTCTTCCGCGAACGCGAAGGCTTTGGCTACGACGAAGTGAGCGCTGTTTTTCGCGCCAGCGTGGACGACTTGGTGGATTCCCAAAAGCGACTGGTAGCTCTCAAGGCCATCCGCAAGACAAAAAACTTCGAACCCCTGGCCGTTTCTTTCAAGCGCATTCGAAAGATTCTGGAGAAGGCCAAGGTCACTCTCGGCGACGGGCACCACGTGAACCCGGAGCTCTTCGAGCACGCCGCTGAGCGCGAACTCTACTCCGCGGTTCGTGCTGCGGCATCGAAAGTGCAATCGCAGAAGCGCGCGGGGAAATACCAGGAAGCCCTGGAGGCGTCATGGTGATGGCTGATAACGAGGCGGTTCGCAACAATCGTTTGACCTTGCTCGCGGAATTGCTTCGCGAGTTCACCACCGTTGCCGACTTTTCTGAACTCGCCGGCGAGGAGCGGGTCTAGCGACTTCAAGTATTACTTGAAGTATTGTTTGCGTCGGCGTGCCGACAATCTTTCTCGCCGCCATTGCAGTGCGGCGACAGCAGCAAATGATTCACGATTCCAACAAGCGCAAGCGAGGCTTAAAGTGAAAAAATGGGTGTATTTCTTCGGGGCTGGTAAAGCGGAAGGTGACGGAACCTGGCGGGATCTCCTCGGCGGCAAGGGCGCTGGCCTCGCCGAGATGACCAAGATCGGCTTACCGGTACCGGCAGGCTTCACGATATCGACGGAAGCCTGCGATTACTATTATAGGAGCGCGAAGAAGTATCCGCTGGAACTGAAAAAACAAGTCGCTGACAACGTTGCCAAGCTCGAACGCGTCACCAAGAAAAAACTCGGCGACCCCAAGAACCCTCTTCTCGTCAGCGTCCGTTCCGGTTCGGCGCGTTCCATGCCGGGAATGATGGAGACCATTCTCAACCTGGGGCTGAACGACCGCTCTGTAGCCGGCCTGGCTGCCGCCACAAAGAACGAGCGCTTCGCTTACGACGCGTACCGCCGCTTTGTGCAGATGTATTCGACGGTGGTGATGGGAATGTCCAAAGAAGATCTCGAGCACCGCCTCCGCGCCATGAAGGCTCGGCATGGCGTCAAGGAAGACACCGCCGTCCCCGCGAGCGGCTGGAAAGAATTGGTTGCGGAATACAAGGCATACTTCCGCGAGAAATCCAGAATGGATTTTCCTGACGCTCCCATCGATCAACTCTGGGGAGCCATCGGCGCTGTGTTCGGTTCCTGGATGGCGGAAAAGGCGGTCACTTATCGTCGGGTCGAAAAAATCATCGGCTTGCTCGGCACTGCCGTCAACGTCGTCCAAATGGTCTTCGGAAACACCGGCGATAATTCGGGCACGGGTGTCTGCTTCACGCGCGATCCTAGTTCTGGCGAAAAGGTCTTCTACGGCGACTACCTGGTGAACGCACAGGGCGAAGATGTGGTGGCCGGCATTCGCACGCCGATGCCCTTAAGCGCAATGGCTAAGGCCATGCCCAAGGTTTACGCGCAGCTTGAGAAAGTTCGAGTAAAACTTGAAAAGCACTATCGCGACATGCAGGACATGGAGTTCACCGTCGAGGACGGAAAGCTGTACATGTTGCAAACCCGCACCGGAAAGCGCACTCCCACCGCAGCCTTCCGCATTGCCGTGGACATGGCCAACGAGAAATTGATCACCCAGGAAGAAGCCATCCTGCGCATCAAACCCGAAGACATCGAGCGGCTCTTCTATCCGGTCATCGATGCCAAGGTCGACAGGAAGGCGCTTTCTTCGAAAATCCTGGCGACCGGAATCAACGCCGTGCCTGGCGCCGCGGTCGGCAAAGTGGTGTTCTCCGCGCCGAAGGCGGAGCAGTGGGCTGAACGTGGCGAAAAAGTGATCCTCGTGCGGCGCGAAACCAGTCCCGAGGACGTCGGCGGCATGGCCGTGGCACAGGGCATTCTGACCGCGACCGGAGGAAAGACCAGCCACGCCGCAGTGGTAGCGCGCGGCTGGGGCAAGTGCTGCGTGGTCGGCGCGGAAAAATTGGACATCGATTACGAATCACTCTCGATGTCCACGAATGGGAGAGTTGTGAAGGAAGGAGACTGGATCACGCTCGACGGCAGTGAGGGCGTGGTCTACTCCGAAGCCATGCCGCTCGTTGTTCCCAAACTTCCCAAATCGTACGAAACGCTGATGAAGTGGGCCGATCAGATTCGCCGCCTGCGCGTTCGAACGAACGCGGACACTCCGCAGGACGCTCGCAAGGCCCGCGAATTCGGCGCCGAGGGCATCGGTCTCTGCCGCACGGAACACATGTTCTTCACCGACTTCGAGCAGCCGGAAAGGAGCCACGAGCGCCAGCGTGCCATTCAGGAAATGATCCTTGCCGACACCAAAGAGGCTCGCGTCAAGGCCCTGGACAAGCTTCTTCCGTTCCAGCGCCGCGATTTCGTGGGCATCTTCAAGGCCATGGACGGGTTCCCGGTCACCATTCGCTTGATCGACCCGCCGCTGCACGAATTCGTCCCGCACGAGCGGGCGAAGCAGGAAGAGTTGGCGCGGGAATTGAACATCGACGTGGAGACCGTGGCGCGCCGCGTCGAGCAATTGCACGAAGCCAACCCCATGCTCGGCCATCGCGGCTGCCGCCTCTCTATCACTTATCCCGAAATTCTCGAGATGCAGGTGCGCTCTATCATCGAAGCGGCCATCGACTGTCAAAAATCAGGAGTTAAAGTTTTACCTGAGATCATGCATCCGCTCACCTTGGACAGAAAAGAGTTCTCGATTCTCGACCAGGCCACTCGTCGCGTTGCCGATGACCTGATCAAAAAGTCCGGAGTGAAACTCCATTATCTCGTCGGCACCATGATCGAATTGCCGCGAGCCGCGTTGCTTGCCGGGGAGATCGCCGAAGTGGCGGAGTTTTTTTCCTTCGGAACCAACGACCTCACCCAGACCACTATGGGACTCTCCCGCGATGACGCCGGCCGCTTCCTGCCGGACTACGTGGACGAGAAAAAGGCTGGCGTCTTCAGCTCCGATCCTTTCCAGTCGCTCGATATCAAGGGCGTGGGGTTGCTGATGCGATGGGGCATCGAGCAGGGAAGAAAAACCCGCAGCAACCTCAAAATCGGCATCTGCGGCGAGCATGGCGGTGACGCGGACAGCGTGAAGTTCTGCCACGCCGCAGGCATGGACTACGTCAGCGCTTCTCCTTTCCGGGTTCCGATCTCGCGCTTGGCCGCAGCTCAAGTAGTAGTTGAAGAAAAGGCTGCGAAGAAAAAGAAGGGCAAATAGCGGGAAAAGGCGCTTCGAATCAACTTAAAGTAATACTTGAGACCGTCGGCGCGCAGCCATTTCCGCATCTCCGGCTTCTTTTCTTTACGTTGGCATCTTAAAGAAAAAGTATAGCCCGAGAAAAAAGAAAACAATGTCCGGCGACCACCCCGCCAGGAGCGGCGGGAGTTGTCCCACGCCGCCCATGGCCTCCAGGAGATCCGCCATCCACCAATAGGCCACGCCGATTCCAACTCCAAGGGCCACTCCGCCCGTGGCCCCGCGCGTTCCCACCAGAAAAGCAAAAGGAATCGCCAGCAGCATGCTCACCGGAGCGATCAGCGGGTAGGCAATTTTCTTATGCCACTGCACAGTTAGTGTCGCAACGTCGAAGCCCGCGCGGTGCAAGCCATCAATATAAGCGCCCAATTCTCGCCAACTCAACTGAAAGGCCGCCAACACCTCACGATTAAAATAACTGGGCGGCTCGGTGAGTTCAGGCAGAGCCATTCCCGTGAAGCGGGTGTAGTTGACGATCGCGCCGTCGCTGAAATCGCGCACCCAGCCTCCTTCCAGCATCCACGTCTTCTGCGCATCGGACCAGCGGGCGCGCGAGGCAAATACACGCCGGCGAACCTGGAAGGTAGCCGGATCGACTTCGACTACACTCAATCCGCCAAAAAGCTTTTGCGCGGGGTCGAACAGGTCGTAATTGTAAATCTTGGAGCTTTCTCCGAAGATCCAGCGTTGCGGTTGCGTGTAGGTTTGCGGTGGACGGCCTTTGATGATGTTATGGAGCGCGTCCTGGCGCTGATTCGCGTACGGCAGGTAGGTGTTGTCGAGGACGAACATGGTCGCGGCCAGCACGAGTCCCGCGACGATGAGCGACACGGCGAGACGATAGAGGCTCGTGCCGCTGGCTTTGATGGCCACGATTTCATTGTTTTTGCTCATTACGCCAAGCGTCACGAGCACGGCCACCAGCGCTCCCAGCGGCGCGAGATTGTAGAGGAGATAGGGAGTCAGGTAGCCAAAGTAATCCACCACGATGAGAAAGGGAACGCGGTGGCGCGCGATGTCGTCCAAAAGCTCGAAAAACGTGAACGCTTCAAACAGGAATACAAAAACTGCCATCAGCAGCGCGAAATAATAAAAAAAACGGCGCAGAATGTAGATGTCCATCAGACGAGGAAAACTCCCGCTAGGGCGCACGACAAACTCTTGCGGGCCACGCTCGCCATTGGCAGCGCGGATCGCCGCGGCCCGGGCGCGGGCCTGCGCCTGGCGACGGCGCAACAGGCGAACCCAGGTCCTGAAATAGCCGAGGGGACGCAGCCACCGGCTCTCGCCGCGGAACTGTTCCATGCGGGGCAACAGCGCAAGTCCCAGAACCGCCAGAACACCGTTCGCCATCCAGATTCCTTTCGCCGGCGACAGTGTCCCCTGGCGCGCGAGTCCCGCGCCCATGACCAAAAGCAGATAGTAGGAAGCAATCAGAAGCACCGCAAGCAACGAACCACCAGCGCGGCCGCCGCGCCGCGGCCTGGCTCCCAGCGGCACCGCCACCAGGGCAAAAACGAGGCACGCCATCGGGAAAGCAAACCGGCGATGAAGCTCGACACGCGCCTCGCGCCATCCCGGCCCGTTCTCGGAAATAAGCTGGTGAAGAGAGCGTTCGGGATTGCTGGCTTGCCGGGCCTGTGTGGGCACGAGCCCGCTGAACTCGATAGGCCAATCGCTCTGCCCAAAAGCGGTGACCGAATAGTGGTCCGGATCTGCGCGTGGTGAGCCGCTCTCTCCACCGGTCTCCGCGAGAAAGACGCCGTGCCACTGGGTGCCGCTGGCTGAAAGGTCGTTGACGTAGAGCACCAGGCGCGGGAAGCGCTCGTCAAAGACTCGCGGCTGCACCTGAAACGAAATCTGCGACGCCAACAGGTTGGCCTCGATGGTGCGGAAGGTGTGGACGGCCAGCGGACCGAGCCATGAGGTCATCGCCAGGGTCACCAGGGCTCCGCCGAGCGCGAGAACGCCCACCGGAAGAAGAATGCGGCGGCGGCCGATTCCCAACGCGGTGAGTGCGATAATCTCACTGTCGGCGGACATTCGGCCGAGGCCCAGCAGCACGCCGATTAGAGAGGCCATCGGCACGGTAAAGGCGAATACCCCGGGCAGGATGCACAGAAAGAGCCGGAAAATCTGGCCGCCCGTGCCCGCATGACGCACGAAGAGTTCCATCAGGCGAACGAGTTGCGGGACGAAGAAGACCAAGGTGAAGACAACGAGTCCGAGGAAGCCGTGACGGAAAACTTCGCGGACGATGTAGCGGTCCAGGATGCGCATGGCGCGAACGGTGAGTGTAACACGGTCGCGCGATTCGCACGGGAGAGACGCAGGCGATGAAGCGCGTTCATCTGGTTTTGTTGTGGCACATGCATCAGCCGCAGTACCGCGACCCGCAGAGCGGGCGCTACGTCCTCCCCTGGACGCGCCTGCATGCGCTGAAGGATTACTGGGGCATGGTGGAAATGCTCCGCGAGTTTCCCGATTTTCATGCCACTTTTAACGTCGTGCCTTCCCTGGGCATGCAGCTGGAGGAATACGCCAGCGGCAATTTCAACGAGCCCTGGTTTTCTCTGGCGTTCAAGAACGCCGAGGAACTGACGCGCGAGGATAAAGCGGAAATCATTGCGCGCGCGTTTCAGTTGAATCAGGAGCGGCTGATGTCGCGATGGCCGAGGCTCGTGGAGCTGCACGAGTGGTCGCGTCCCGCCGGCGGGGCCCAGGCGCAGGTCACCTTCACGCCGCGCGACTGGCGTGATTTGCAGCTCCTCTCGCAACTGGCCTGGATGGATGAGTCATGGCTCGAGAAGGACGACGTCGTCAGTCGTCTTGCTTCGAAGGGGAAGGACTATTCCGAAAGCGATAAGTCCGCGCTGAAAGGAAAACAGATTGAATTGATTCGAATGGTCTTGCCGGCGTATCGCGACGCCGCCAGGCGCGCGCAGATTGAAATCAGTACCACCCCGTTCTATCACCCCATTCTTCCTCTCGTCTGTGATTCCGATATCGCGCGCGTCGCGAATCCCTCGACGCCTCTGCCGCGGCGCGCGTATCGCCGCCCGGAAGACGCTCGCGAACAATTGCAGCGGGCGCGCCGCTACCATGAAAGAGTGTTCGAATCGCAACCTGCGGGCCTCTGGCCTTCTGAAGGTTCGGTATCGGATCAGGCGCTAACTCTCGCAGCCGAAGAAGGTTTCCAGTGGTTCGGAACAGATGAAGGCGTACTTGGGCGGACCTTGAACGTGGGATTCTTTCGCGATTCGAACGGTCTGCCCGCCAACGCCGACCGCCTCTACAAACCCTGGCGCTTGCAATTGGGCGGAAACGGCATCACTGGCCTGTTCCGCGATCATCACCTGTCCGACCTGATCGGTTTCGTCTACAGCCGCATGGACGCAAAGGCCGCCGCTGCGGATCTGCACCTTCGAATGCGCCATCTTGGAGAAAGCGTTCAGGGCAATCAGCCGCTTACCATTTCTCTTTTTCTCGATGGAGAAAACGCTTGGGAATATTACCCGGGGAACGGCCGTGAGTTCCTGCGCGAATTTTATCGCCGCATCCAGAACGACCAGGATTTCCGCGCGCTCACCGCCAGCGAAGCGATTGCTGCCGCTGGCGAAATTCCCGCCACGACGGGGGTTTTCCCTGCCTCATGGATTAATGCAAATTTCGACGTGTGGATCGGGCACAGCGAAGACGTCGCCGCATGGGAATTGTTGTGGGACGCGCGCGAGGCCTACGCACGCGCCGCCGAAGCCCGGGAAAAGGGAAGCCCGGACGCGCCGACCGAGACTGCCCTCAGGGAAGCGTTCGAATCGCTGCTGGCTGCGGAGGGCAGCGACTGGTGCTGGTGGTTCGGCCCGGAGCACAGCACCGCGAATGACGCGGAATTCGATGCGCTTTATCGAAAACATCTGACGGGAATCTACCTGGCGCTGGGGCAGGTGGCGCCGGAAGAATTGGCCAAGCCCATCAAGCGCCGGCCCGAGCACGCGCTGAAGCTCGCTCCCGCCGGTGTGCTGAAGGTCAAAGTCGACGGCCGTGACACGTCGTATTTCGAATGGCTGGGCGCGGGATTGTATTCACCCGAGCGGCGCGGCGGCTCGATGCACGGGCGCGTGTTCTATCTCCATGAGCTGCGCTACGGCTTCGAAGAAGGGCGCTTCTGCGTGCGGATCGATCCGTTTCCAGAGGCCCTCGGGGAGCTCGAGGATCCGGAGTTCCGCATCACCATCGGCGGCGCGGATGAAGTGACCATCGTAGTGAAACTCGAGCGCGGGCACCTCAAGGAGTTCGCGGTCGAAAAAGATCGCCTCTGTCTCCTGAACCCGAAGTCCGTCGCAGAAGTGGCGTTCGAACGGGTTTTGGAAGTAGCCATCGAGAAAGACCAAATCAACGTCGAAGGGCAGACCAAGCTGAAACTCGGAGTTGCGTTGTGGCATGGGGGGCTGCCTGTCGATGTTCTGCCAGCGGAAGGGTTCCTCGACATAGACCTCGGTGAAGAATCTTCCTCCTGGCCGCTCAAGTAGAATCGCCTCGCTTCCAAGCAAGACCTTGAGTTAAAGTTTTTCTTGAGGTCGCCCTTCCGGGTCTTCCTAACACGCTTTGCCGTAGTTAAAGTTTTACTTGAAGTTTCCCTTTTTCTCTTGTGGCATCTTCCTTCTGGCTGACTGCATTTCTTAAAACAGTTTGACCGCGAGATCCAAGGGATGATCGCCGACTGGAATCATGGTCACCAGAAAATTTGTGCGCACGCGGATGACGGCCAGGTCGCCGGAGCCCTGGCTCACGACCAGGAGCAAAGTCTCGTTGGGATCGAAACACAATGCCGAAGGAGCATCGCCCACGGGAACGGGGGGGATCGGTTTTCCTGGATTACGGATAATGCGTCGATTAACGATGTCCACGGGTGTGACGCGGTCCGCGGCGGTGTCCGAAACATAAAGCAAGCTGGCATCGGTGCTGAGGACGCCGCGAGTGGGGGCGGATCCCAGCTCCATGTAGTCGCCCACCTCATGCGTCCAGGTATTGATGGCCTGAAGTCCATGGGCTTCGGGAGAAATCACGTAGAGTTCGCCACCGTCCGGCTTGAGGAGCATGTCCGTGGGCTTTCCGGCAAGCTCGAGATTGGCAGCCAGAACGCCGCGGCGCAGGTCCACGACAGAGATGCGGTGTTCGGAGCGGCTGAGCACGAAGGCCGCGGAACTGTCTGGCAAGACAGCGGCGCCTTCGGGCTGCGAAACGACGGAGACGCTGGTGCGCAGAGCAAGCGTTGCGGCGTCGTGGATCCCGAGCGACCCGTCGCCGCGATTCACGACCACGATGGATTTCCCATCGGGCGTAACGCGTGCAAGGACGGGTTGATGTCCGGTTGCTGCCCGCGCGAGGATGGTGTGCGTTTGAGCGTCAATCGCAAGAAGCGTGTCGTTCCCGGAAGTGGTGGTGAAGATGCGATTGCCATTCAGTGAAAAATCGATGGCGTAGGGCAGCGGGCCTACGGGAATGCGCGAGGTGATTTGGTTGGCGCGGGTATTGAGAACCCAAATGTAGCCGCCGCCGCTGCTCACCCCAAGAATCTCTGCTCGCGTGGGATGCTCGCGCATTCCGGAAGGGCCCGCCCCAACGTACAGCCGGGAGAAAGCCTTGAGCTTCACGAGATCGACAACCGTGACGTTGCCATCGGCCGTGGTAACATAAGCGTAGAGACGCAGGCCCGGGCGAAGAAACGACGGCCGATGCTCGCGCAGAAGCACAACCAAGCCCGTGATCACCAGCGCACCGAGCAAAAAGTAGGCACGAAAATTTCGTGTCCAGTTCATGTTGGCAATCGAATTCTCGCACGGGGCACGGTGTGAAGGCCAATCTCATGTGCGACTACTTTGGGGGTTGGAGCTTGGCTCCGACCTAAACGTCGCGCTCTCCCACCCCCCATTTGCCTCTTTCTCGCCGCTTTCCATTCTCATGGTGTAGCAAGTTGACCATCGCTATGTCGCCGTCACGCCTAGAAACGACTCGCCGCTCTGCCGCCATCGCACCGGGAAAGGCTTGCAATTCACTTTTCTTGGCGCGAGGATCGTTTCGAGCGTGACCTCGACCGGGCCGGGGTCAACAAGGAGCAGCGATGCTGCAGCCGGGGCAACTCGTCCGGGTGAATCTGGCCGGCCTTCAAGCCGAGGGTGTGATGTTTCAAGCGGCGGTCACCGACGCTGTGGGCCACATCGTGAAACAAACCTCGGAGCAGCCGCCCAAATACCTTGTAAAGCTGCTGTTCTCCTTCCGTGGTGTCAGCGAAGTCGAAGTCCCTGCTGAGCGCATCCACGCGGACAAGTAATCCCCCCTGTGCTCCATAGAATCGACCGGGGCGCGCTAGGAAGCAGACGTACGGGTACAGAAGCCTGAGGTTAGAAGAACGGGCATCACAAAACGGGAGCAAGGTGCCCATGTTTGGGCAGAATTCTGCGGTTTGGCGCTTTCTGAGACGAGGGGGGCATTTGGAGGGCGTTGGGGTAGGGAACTTAAAGTTGAACTTTAAGGATTATCAGACCGGCAGTCCCCCAAAGCGAGACTTCGGAACCTGGCCGGGGGGTGTCGGAATGAGAACGCGTCCTATTTTGGAGTGGCCATATCAAGGAGAAATGATTGTAAAATCTAGAGTTAGCAAATAGTTTTGGGGGTTCTTTGAACGGAGAGGCTGCCCGAGCGGAAGCTCGGCCTGGCGTCCAGAGTGCGCGCCCTTGCGAAACAGGGAGCCAACTAATGGTCCGTTCGCGATTTTTGAGAGATTTGCCCCTTCTGGCGGCCCTGACCGCCGTTTACTTCCTTGCGGGGAAACTCGGTCTAAAACTGGCCTTTGTTCATGCGAGCGCGACGGCCATATGGCCTTGCACGGGTATCGCACTGGCGGCGTTCCTGCTCCTGGGGTACCGCATGTGGCCCGCCATCCTGGCGGGGGCATTCCTCGTGAACTTAACGACAGCAGGCTCGGCGGTGACGTCCGTCGGCATCGCCATCGGGAACACCTTGGAAGGAGTGGCGGGGTGCTACCTGGTCAGCCGCTTT
>WNGE01006514.1_pt1 | contig 13829 bp, 10 predicted proteins | sample 5400651 | NCBI WGS metagenome assembly WNGE01 (sample SAMN13153370, study PRJNA577476) | soil metagenome | isolation source: 60 cm soil or saprolite under grassland replicate 2 | place: USA:California | collected 2016-06-15 | reverse complement strand
GCGCTGGCTGCGCCATGCCGGCCGGCACCTGCGCCACCTGTTTCCCTACCTGCCCGGCCAGTCTGGCTACAACAAGCGCCTACGGCGAGCGGCCGCGCTGATCCGTCACACCATCCGCGCGGTGGCCTGCGACACCGGGCTGTGGAGCGACGACGTGTGGGTGGTGGACTCCACCCCGGTGGAGTGCGGCCGCTCCCGCCAGACCGCCAAGCGCTCTGATCTGGCCGGCTGGGCCCAATACGGCTACTGCGCCAGCCACTCGCGCTACTTTTGGGGGCTGCGGCTGCACCTGGTCTGCACCTGGGTGGCCTGCCGGTCGCGTTTGCTTTGACGGGGGCCAAGGCCGACGAGCGCCAGGTGCTGCTGGAGCTGTTGGCGGTGGCGCCGGAGTTGGTGGCGGACCGGCCGGGGCAGGTGCTGATCGCTGACAAGAACTACTACGGGCACCAGTTCGAGCGGGTGCTCGGCGGGTTGGGCCTGCGGCTGCTGCGGCCGGCCCGCACGGGCGAGGACGAACGGGCCGGGGGGTACCTGTTCCGGCCGTTGCGGCAGCTGATCGAGTCGGTCAACCAGACCTTCAAGGGGCAGTTGGACCTCGAACGCCATGGCGGCCGGACCCCGGTGGGAGTCGCCGTTCGGGTCTTGCAGCGCGTCCTCGCCCTGACCGCAGCGATCTGGCACAACGACAAGACCGGACAGGCGACTCTGCGGTCGCTGGTCGCCTATGACCACTGATCCCTTGGAATCAATCGTCTAGCTTCGGGCGCACTCGATCAGCCAGTTAGGGCCCGTCACGAAATTACTTATGCGTGTAGTGTCCCCAATCTGGCGGAGAAGCGAGGCTGCTGCCCGTCTGCTGCCTGAAGTGCTGCTGCCTGAAGTGGACGAACGGCGCAGTCTGCGGCGCAAGCGCCAGCCAGAAAGGGGACAACCGCAGGCCGATGACCTGCGGTTGTGGTGGGAGTGGAGCTGAGGGGATTTGAACCCCTGACCTCTTGCATGCCATCCCGGTTACACCAGCAAACAAGACCCTATGGCGCCTCCCCCGACACCACGTCACACCAGGTCGGATGGGAGAGCAGAGCCCTCGCCGTGCTGTTGTGCGTAGGCTAGCAAGGTCCTGTTGCTGACACCGTGCTGACAACTGACCGGATGCAGGGACCCATCTGAAACCGGCCTACTGATCCAACACGGTAGATGGCGGCGGGTGCCTGACATACGACGGTCGGGGCCTTCCTCACTGACCAGGCGATCGGTTGTAATGGTGGCCGTTCCCTCGCCGAAGGGTCGCCGTTGTGAGCCTGATCGACGTCCAGGACCTCACCAAGACCTTTAAGGTGCGCCAGCGCAGCGCTGGGACCGGGACCGGCGCCGCCCTCAGGCGGCTGCTCCGGCCCGGCTGGGAGCTGCGCGAGGCCGTCAGCCACGTTAGCTTCACCATCGGCGAGGGCGAGATCGTCGGCTACCTCGGCCCCAACGGCGCCGGCAAGTCGACCACCATCAAATGCCTGTGCGGCATCCTGGTGCCGACGTCCGGGTCGGTGCGGGTGGCTGGACTGGACCCGTTCAGGGAGCGGGTCGCGCTGTCCCGTCAGCTCGGAGCGATGTTCGGCCAGAAGACCACGCTGTGGTGGGACGTGGCCGTGATCGAGACGTACCAGTTGCTGCGCCAGATCTACGAGGTGCCACGGCCACGCTACGAGGAAACGCTGGCGCTGCTGACCAAAACGCTCGGCCTCGGCGAGTTCCTCCACCTGCCGGTGCGCCAGCTCAGCCTCGGCCAGCGGGTCCGCGCCGACCTCGGCGCCGCCTTCCTGCACCGCCCGCGGCTGCTGCTGCTGGACGAGCCGACGATCGGCCTCGACGTGGCGGTCAAGGCCAGCCTCCGCCAGTTCGTGAAGCAGATGCGCGACCTGACCGGCGTGACGGTGCTGCTGACCACTCACGACCTGCGTGACATCGAGCTGCTGTGCGACCGGCTCATCATCATCGACCACGGCAGGCTGCTGTTCGAGGGCTCGATCGAGGAGACCATCGCCCGCTACGCGCCGGAGAGCACCATCGTGGTCGAGCTGGCCGCCCCGGTCGGCGGGCCGGTGTCGGTGCCGGGCGCCCGCGAGGTGGCTCGCGACGACGCCGACGGCGACCCTGACGGCCTCAAGCTGCGCATTCGCTTCCGCCGCGACGAGCTGCCCGTCACCGAGATCACTGCCTACCTGATGCGGCACTACCCGGTGCGGGATTTCCGCATTCAGGAGCCCCAGATCGAGGACATCCTGCGGGAGCTCTACGAGCAGCGGGCATCGGTCCCGTGAGCGTTGCGGTCCACCCCGAGAGCCCGACCAAGGCACGGGCGGCCTGGCGTTCGGCGCTGCATCACCTTGCGCTGTTGCGGGCCTTCTCGCGCCAGGGGCTGCACGTGCGGCTCGCCTATCGCAGCGAGTTCTGGATGCGCTTGCTGAACACCATCGTCAAGATGGCTGCGATCGCGACCGTCTGGAGGGTGCTGTACCACCAGTCACCGAGCGTCTTCCCGATCGGTGGCCGCCAGATGGTCACCTACGCCATCCTTGCAGCCCTCAGCAGCGAAGTGCTCACCTGGTGGGAGGGACCGCACTTCTACCTTGGCATGCGGATCCGGCTCGGTACTCTGGTCGGCGACCTGCTGCGACCAATCTCTCTGCCCTACCAGCTGTTCGCGATCCGTTTGGGCGAGTCGCTTGCGCAGCTTGCCACGATCACCGCCCCGGCGCTGCTGGTCGCGGGCCTGGTGTTCGGGCTCGCGCCCCCAGCGGGCGGGTACCTCGCCGGCGGTGCCGCGTTCGCGGCGAGCCTGTGCCTGAGCTTCGTCGTCCTGTACTGCCTCAACTTCCTCGCCGGCATGGTGGTCATCCTGACCACCAGCGTGGAGGGTGTGGCAACCGCCTACCACGGGGTGATGACGATCCTCTCGGGCTGGTTGATCCCGCTGTGGTTCTACCCGGGCTGGCTGCGGGCGGTCGCCGACGCCCTGCCGTTTCGGACCGTGTTCTTCACCCCGCTGTCGATCTACGTCGGGTTCATCCATGGCAGCGGCGTGGCGTGGGCGCTGGCCGAGCAACTCGGCTGGACCGCCGCGCTGATCCTTGCCGTCGCAGGGGCGTGGCGGGGCGTGCGCCGCCGCCTCGTGATCCAGGGCGGGTGAGAACGCTGCGGATGCGGAAGCGGAGCCGGCAGGTGCAGCCCAGGCAGCGGATTGGGCTGCGGCGCGCGCTGCGGCACTGGTGGCTGTTTGTGCGGATCGGTTGGCGCAGTCGTGCCATCTACCGCGCCGACATCCTGCTGTGGGCGCTCGGCATCGTGGTCATCAACCTGGTGGACCTGGCGCTGCTCGGCGTGCTGCTGCGCACCTTCACCAGCCTCGGCGGCTGGTCGATCTGGGAGATCGTCTATCTGTACTGCGCGTTCCTGGCCGCGCTCGGTCTGCAGCAGCTGTTCACCTGGCGGTTCATCTTCATCCAGGAGTATGTCCAGGAAGGCACCCTCGATCCGCTGCTGCTGCGGCCCTCGTCGCCGTTGCTCCAGATCGCCGGCAGCGAGCTGGCCTATAAGGACCTTGCCCACATCGGCTTGGGCCTGGCCGGCATCGCGGTCGCCGCCGCCAGGATCGGCCTGCCATGGACCCCATCACGCCTGGCGTGGCTGGTGGTCCTGCTGGCCAGCGGCGCGGTCGTGCTCGGCGGCATCACGCTGGCCCTGTGCAGCCTCGCCTTCTGGACGGTCCGCTCCCGGGTGTTCCTGTTCGGCACCGAGGAGCTCCAGGAAATCTTCCAGCACTTTCCCGCCCACATCTTCGGGAAATGGTTCCTGCGTCTGACGTCCACGGTCCTTCCCTTTGCGTTCATCAATTACTATCCGACTCTGATCCTGCTTGGCCGCGCCGACCAGGCACCCTCCCCGCTGCTGGCCTACGCCTCCCCGTTGATGGCGCTGGTGGTCGCCGCGATCGCCCTCGGGATCTGGCGCCTCGGCCTGCGCCGCTACCAGAGCACCGGCAGCTGACCGTCATGCGACGGTCCAAGGATCCTTGGCTGCGACTCCGCGATTCGAACCCTCGGCCAGCATCGGGTCATGAAGGGATTGCTGACACGTGACCCTTGGGGGTCAGACCAGCAGAGTACCCATCGCTCGGCACTCACCCCTGCTGAGCTGCAGGAATGTCGTAATGAGAAGAGTGGAGCTGAGGGGATTTGAACCCCTGGCCTCTTGCATGCCATCCCCGTGACACCGGCAAACAGGACCGCACGGCGCCTCCCCTGACACCACGTCGCACCAGGTCAGCGGGCAGGTCAAGGGCCCTACCGTACTGTTCTGCGGAGGCTGGCGCGGTTCTGTTGCTGACACCCTGCTGACAACTATCCGGACGCACAAAGCGGGCTCCGGCACTGAGCACGTCTCGCCTGGCAACTCCACGCCTGTGCGACCAGTTCTATTTCTCGAGGAGCGCCTCGACCGAAGCGCGCCGCGGGCGCAGCCTGACCAGCTCGAATTCCGCGTTGGTCGTCTCGGCCCACAGCAGCGCCCCGAGCCGCTCGAAGTTGCCTAGCACCTGTTCCAGGACCGCCTTGACGGCAGTCTTCTCTTGACGCAGCGCAGCACCATGCCCTTGGCACGGCAACGCGCGGGCAACCTCAAACGGCCGGGCGACGCGTTCACCTGCACGCCCGCTGAAGGTAGGCCAGTGCGCCGTGCGGGTCACCGCGGGCGGCGGCCAGGAGCCCGCGGTGACGTGCGGCGGTGGCGAGCGCCCAAGGCCGCTCCAACGCCCGCCTCTGGGCGTCCAGCTCCTCGATGAGCAGCTCGCCTGGTCCCAGCTAGCCCGGGCCGATGAGCGCCTCGATCTCGTAGGGTGGCACCGGGACGAGAGTCGGCTCGCCCACCCCATGGCGTGCCGCACCAGAACCAGTGAGCCCAGCCAGTATGGGCGCGTGCGGGGTCGCCCAAAGAGAGCGCCAGAAACCCAGGATTCACTCGTTCAGCACTCAGAAAATCTCGTCCGGCAGTGCTGCCTCGGCCGTTGACCCCTACCTCAAAGCAAGATCAAACCCTCGTCCAAAGCTGATCTGTAACGCCGACGTCAACGCGATGAACAGCGCCTGATCAGTGGCGCTCGCAGCCGATCCGGTCGTGGTCTGCGTCGAAGTGGTGAGGGTCAGGCGGCAGCACCGTGAAGTTGTTCACTCCGATGTCCGCACAATCAAGATCCGGTGGAGGTGGTGGAATGCAGAAGTCAGGATAGGACTGGTCGCAGCCAACACCACTTGGCGGCCCGGTGGCAGGTGGAGCCGAAACGCGAGCGACATGGGCAGCAACTATCTCACCTTGCCTGACAATGTAAGTACCGCGAAAGCTGGCTTGCTGACCGTCGATGTGAGTGGCAACCAACTTGATGGTAACGCTCGACCCGTTGACCTTGAGCACCGTAAGCGTGTCGTGATCAGTATCGGCAAAGCCTTGCACGAAGTTGGTATATGACTGGCCGAAGTTCTTCCCGCCAAGCCGCCAAGCTTTCCGATAGTTGCGGGCGTTGATCGCGTCGAAATAGCTACGGACGACAGTCTCCGAGCTGATGTTCGTCGTCGGTGGTGCTTCGGTGGTCGGCGGTTCGGTACTGACCGCCTCGCTCGTTGGAGCCGCAGTAGTCGTCTCCTGAGCTGTGCTGGTCGTGTGCTCGGTCGATGGGTTGGACTGTCCGGGTGAGCACTGTCCGGCGCCGAGTACGAGCATGAGCATGCAGACGATGAGGTAGCGACATCGACGGAAGCGGTGTTCCAACGTCCGCATGACTCATCCAGACCACTCTGAGGGATCCAAGCAGTTAAGGGTCGTCGTCCCATGCCGGCGCTGTCAACCTGGTCACGTTGTCGCTGGTTGTCATGACAGTCAGGACCCGAGGCTGGCTGCCCGTGTCCGGCCGCCCGGCCGGGTCGTCGACGGTGCCATTACCCATCAGCCATTGGACGGTTTGCTCGCTAGGCTAGGCCAGCTTGTGGGTGGTCAAGCTTGCCCAGCGTCCGGCTCGTGGAGGGATTTGCTGACAGCTGACCCTTGGGGGTCAGACCAGCGGAGCAGTCATTGCTCGAAGCCACCCGCGCTGAGCTGCAGGAACGCCGTGCCGGAAGAGTGGAGCTGAGGGGACTCGAACCCCTGACCCCTTGCATGCCATCCCCGTGACACCGGCAAACAGGACCGCACGGCGCCTCCCCTGACACCACGTCGCACCAGGTCAGTAGGCAGGTCAAGGACCCAGCCGTGCTGCTCTGCGGAGGCTCGCGCGGTCCTGTTGCTGACACCCTGCTGACAACTGACCGGATGCAGACCCCGGGGCTCCGGCGCCGATGGGAACAGGATCAGGTCCAGGCCCTGTGACTGCCCGGATGCTTGCCGAGCAAGCAGCTGGTCCGTGAGTTCCACGGTGCCGAGGTACCCCAAAAAAGCCAGTCAAGGAAGGCGCTGTCGTAATCACCCCGCTGATCCGCCCGCTGGCGGCGGATGGCGAACGCGTTGGCGATCTAGAAGAGCGCCCCTTCGTCTTTCGTCACCAGTTCGGCTCTGAGCAGGTCCCGACGCTCTTCGAGGAGCCCAGCCAGGGTGGTGACCGCCGAGCGACGCTCCTCCACGCCGGCGTTGGGGAACGAAAGAGTGCGATGGCGTAGCGCAAGCGATCGGCTGTCTCGGGTGTCGCTACCTTGAGCGCCTTCTCCGAAAGGTCCTCAAGGCCGGTGGGCTCACCCGAACGAGCCGGCCAAGGTCCTCGCCGTCCTCGGCGAGTCGCAGACCAAGGGTGCTGGCGGCCAGCAGCCGGTTGACTCGCCAGCGGTACAGCCGCCGAGCGCGTCCGGTCGCAAAGGTGTTGTAGTGCCAGCCGCAGCCCGAATAGCTGTGATACGAGCGGCTTGAGGGGCGCGCGACCAAGTCATGAAACACCTCGACCAGATCACAGAACTGGTCGAGCGTCCAGCCGGCCCGGGGCCGCCTGGGCGGCCACTCGGCCGCATAGCCCAGACGGCGGGAGACAACGGCCCCGGGTCGGGTGGTGGGCCGTCGGCGTCGACGCAGTCCTGGCCGAAAGCATCGACGAGGTAGCCGTGGCCCTCGAACTGGTCGATCAGTTGGACGAAGGTCCGCTTAACCTCGCGAAGCCCCATCCAAGCGGAACTGGTGTGGCCAGCGGTGCGAGCGGACCAGTACGGCTTCCGAGTGCCAGGCTCTGGCCAGTTGGCCGCCTCTCCGATCAACTGAGGGAGCCATTGCTCGGGTCTCGGCGGCTGGTGCTTCGCCAACGCTGTCCTCGGCAGGCTTGAACACCTCTGCGGGCTCGGTGGAAACGAACGCCTCCGTCAGCAGCCACTCGACGTCCGGCAACCAGCCGGGGCCACTGAAGATGTCACCGTACGCACCCCTCTTGCGATCCAGCAGGCGCTTCGCCTCGTCGACCAACAGCTGCGGAGGCCACCGCAGCTCGAAGTCGTCGGGATCGAAGGTCGTTGCCACGGCGACAGGATAACGGGCTTTATGCCATATATACTAGGACCTGCGTGCCGATCCGGTCGAGGCCATCAAGGTGCTCGGCGGAGCCGACGCGGCTATCTCCCTAGAGAGCCGGACGGCTATCAGCGATTGTCCGATTTGCGAGTGGCCAGACCGGCTCATGACCTGCGGTTGTTCCGGATGCAGCAACGGCGCAATTGCCCCGATCTGGTTACCCGACCGGCTCTCTAGCCGGTCCCTGGCCGTGAGTCTGAGCGCCTTCGAGCAGAGTTCGGCAAACGGCGACCTGGGTCGCGGGGCTCCGCCTCGTCGTGGTCCCAGTCGCCGTCCCACCACGCGTGGTAGAGCTGTCCGTCGATGGTGCGCCCGAAGACGTCGAGCCGTCCTGGCCCCCAGCTGCAGGCGGTCAGCACGCCGGTAAACGGCAGCACGCTCCCGCTCGCCTCCTGGACCGGCATGCCCACCGATTGGAACTCGCTCCAGTACTCGCCGTTCCAGACCCGATGCAGCGCGTCGCCGTGGATTCCGCGAGCGAAGACGTCGATGCGATCCGGGCCCCAGCTGCAGACGGTGGGCGGTCCCGCAAGGGGCGTTGGGACGGTGACCGCCGGATAGACCGGGTCCCGCTCCCCCGGCGAGCCGAGCGATTCGAAGCCGCTCCATGCCGTGCCGTCCCAGCACTTCATCACGAGGTCGCCAGCGTGCCCGCGCAGGAAGACCGCGAGCCCGTCGCCGAAGCTGCACGCTGCGAGCGGGCCCGACAGGGGGATGGTGGTGGCTGTGTCGTCCAAGCGAGCGCTCGGCGCTCCCAGCGACTCGAACTCTCCCCACTCCCCCCGCTCGCAGACGGCGTGGAGCAGGCCGCCGTTTTGACCGACGACGAAGACGTCGACGATCTCGGCGCCTCGGGAGCAGGCGGCCGGCGGGCCGGCCAAGCCCATGGGGATGGCCGTGGTTCCGCTCACCACTGCGGGAGCGCCCAGGTACTGGAACCTGGCCCACAGGTCGCCGTGCATGTGCAGAAGCTCCCCGTCTGGTCCTCGGCCGAAGAGATGGAGCAGGCCGCGGCGGTCGATGCAGGCCGCGAGCGGCCACTCGACCGGGATCGCCGCGGGTCCCTCAAGCAGCGCGACCGGCACGCCCAGCGACTCGAAGGCTCCCCAAGCGCCGGCTCGGCGCTCTGCGCGCAGGAGCTCGTTCGCGGAACTACGCCCGAGGACGGTGAGGCTTCCGCGTCCAAGGCTCACAGCCACCGGGCTGTAGACACCGCTGCCGAGCGATTCCCATCGCATCTTTCGGACATCCACCTCTTTCACCGTCGTTCGAGAAGCGCGAGGGCACGGTTCAGCTGCGCGTCGAGCGCGTGCCCGCCCCCCGGATGCTCCACGTTGAACCTGTCGTCGGTGTCGCGGAGCGGAACCTCGACGTCGGGCTTGAGGCCGGTCCCCTGCACCGAGCGGCCGCCGGGCAGGAACCAGCGCCGGACGGTCAGGTGAAGGTCGCCTCCGCCAGTCAGCGGGAAGTCCCCCTGGACGGAGTCCTTGCCGAAGGTGGCCGTTCCGACCAGCCTGGCCCGCCCGTGGGCGGCGAGCGAGCCGGCCACGATCTCGGCGGCCGAGGCGGTGTTGGAGTTGACCAGTACGACCAGCGGTATCGTGGCGGCCGGGTGGTTGCCAGAGACCCGGATCTCGGCCGGCGGCCCGCTGCGGCCGCGGAGCTCCAGCGCCACGCCGCTGGAGACGAACTCGCTGATTACCGAAGCGGCGTCATCGATGAAGCCACCAGGGTTGTCGCGCAGGTCCAGCACGATACCCCGGACGGTGGACAGGCCCTGCTCGAGCCGGGCGTGGAAGTTGCTCGCGGTCGACGTGTCGAACTCATAGACGCGCAGGTACAGGGTGCCGTCGCCAAGGTCGGCCGAGCGGACGGTCGGCACCGTGATGCTGACGCGGATGAGCTTCACCTGAAAGGTCCGATCCCCGCGCTGCAGGCCGAGCTGGACGCTGGTGCCGCTCGGACCCCGGATGTCGGCCGCCGCCTGATCGGCTGGGAGGCTGCTCGTGCTGATACCGTCGATGCTGAGCAGGACGTCGCCCGTCCTTATCCCGCCCTGCTCTGCAGGAGAGCCCGGCACGATCCCGGAGACGACGGGGTGGCTGGAGCAGGCGCCTGCGTCCAGGTAGATGCCGACGCCGCTGTAGAGCCCGTTGTCCTGGCGCTCGAGGCGCTGGTACTGGTCGGGCGAGAGGTAGTAGGAGTAGGGGTCGCCCAGGCTTGCGACCATCCCCCTCACGCTGCCCTCGGCCAGCTTGCGGTAGTCGAGGTTAGGCTCGTAGTAGGCGGTCTTGATCACGGCCAGGGCCTGATCGAGCCTGGCTGTGTTGAGTGCCCCCGCCTGGGCTGAAGGGCGTGGCGTCGACTGCTGGACATCGAGGGTGTGGCCGGCGCCGAGACCTGCCGCGGCGCCCGCCAGCAGCCCCGCCAAGCCCGCGACGAGCAGTGGACCGACCCGTCGGTTGAAGAGGCCTGCCATTCTCATCCTTCGACTCCTCCATGGCATAGCAACTGGCTGGCGAAGGCGATCACAATCCTGCCCGCGAGGCCCCAGCTGAGGAATGGCGGCCGTGTGCGCCAAGGGCTCCCAGAAGAGGAAGAGGAGGGCGGCGGTTGCGAGCGCATTGAGGAAGCCCGATCACGGTCGCAGCCGCCTCCGCCGCGACCACGCGGGACAGCGGCTCGGCTCGCCGTTCCGCCCTCATGCGGAGGCGCGCACCGGGAAGATAGCGCATCTCACCCGCCGCTTGGATCAGAGCACCATGGCACTCCTCGGGTGGGGTAGGGGCTGCCAGAGCAGCCCCCACAGCCTCCCCCGAGCTGGTTCCGGTTGCCCGCCGCTCGCCGCTAGGCCCGCACGCGGACCCAGCCGTAGCGCGTGTTGCTTGGCTCGACGCCCATGGCTGCGTACTGCGCCTTCATCCTGGAGAGGTTGTCGGCGGTCAGGTTGATCGGGTAGCCAGGGAACTCGAGCAACTCCTTTAGTTGGGTCGGTATCAGCGACTCGTAGTTCTCAGGAACAGCCTTGTACTTCTTGGGGTTGGTGTGGAGCCCGTAGACCTTGGCCAGGTTGAGGCCGAGGATCTTCCTCTTGGCCCCCGGAGTCAGCGCGGGGTAGCCCCACTTGTGGCGGATCTGCTCGGGGATCTCGAACCTCCACATGGCCTCGAGCTGCCACTGTGGCGATCCGTACCAGACCGAGTCCGACCCGAAGACGACCTGGTTCTCGCCCTTGTACTTGAGGAGCTGGCCGAGGATGTGAGCGGTGACGGTGGGGAAGTTGATGACGGAGCTGGCGAACGTCGTGCCCAGCTCGGCGTAGGAGTTCTTGAAGCTGGCGGTTAGCTGCGCGAACTCGGTGGTCCACTGGATGTCCGGGACGCCGTTTCGGAGCGAGCCCGGCGTGCCGGCCTCGGCTGCCTTGATGGACTGCCAGGCGTACCAGTCGAAGAAGGTGTCCTTGATCCCGGAGTGATAGGTGACGAAGTTCAGCTGAGGCCAGTCCGTGCAGGCCTGGGGCATGTCGTTACAGCGGCCGTACTCCGGGATGTCGGGCTGGCCATGGGCCAGGCCCTTGTGGACGCAGATCGTGTTGAGCGCGGGCATCTCGTGCTTGAGGCGCTCATGGTTCTTGGCGATCAGCTCGTAGGTCGGGTAGGCCACCTCGGGGTCGTCTTGCCGCCACTGCTTCATCGTGGCATCAGGACTGGTGTCCAGAGGAGCCGTCAGCCCGAAGCTCGACCGCCCTGGCTTGGCCGCGTGAGAGATGCAATAGCCCTTCCAGGAGTCCGGCCGGTGGTTGTCGACCTGGTACTGGATGTACTCCAGGTTATCTGTGCCAACGTAGAGCAGGCCGTGGGCCATGGCCCGCCGCGAGCCGGCGATGTCATTGATGAAGTTACGGCCGGCCGCCGTCTGGGCAGCGGTCAGGATCTCCCCGTAGCGTGCGATGTCGACGTTGGGCGCAGGCCCTGGCGTTCCCCCCGGCTGGGCAGCGACGAAAGCGGTGACGTTGCTGATCAGGCCGACGGTGACCCGGCTGTCGAGGTAGACATCCTTTATGAACTGGACGATGTGGAACTCGTCCGCGGTGATGGGCAGCCCGATCAGGGCCGGGTTCCAGGGATACCAGGGGTCGTTGTGCGCCTCATCGGGGAGGTTCGTGGGGTTGAAGGGGTTCGAGGTGTAGGTGGGAGCGGACGTTGGGCCCTGGGCGATGGCCCGCAGGGCCTGGGCGCCGACGTTGCTTCCGCGTACGAAGTGAAGCTGGTCGTCGACGACGAACAGGTTCTCGGGCAGGCTGTTCGCCGCGAACGCGGCCGGCTCGAACAGCTCGGCCCTGTCCACGTTGAAGAACCGGCCGTACACATCGTTCATGGCGAGCAGCCCGGCGGCCATGCCACCGGTGCCCGCCAGGAAGCTGCGGCGGCTGATCCCCAGCCTGCGTGAGGAGTCGTCGGCAAGCTCCTTGATCCGCGCCTCCACCTGCTTTTGCTGCTTGGACTGCGGCTTGGGCAGGTACTCGCCGTTGGAGACGTTGCGGGTCGGGATCGGCGAGCGGAACTCGTCGTCCTCGACGTCGTAGGCCCGAGCGCACTTGGCGAGCTCTTCCTCGCTCATCCAAGTGTGGTCAGGCTCCCAATGACCACCCGTCTCTCTCCATTTCAATTCCGCCATCTTCAGACATCCCCTCCCACTCGAAATTGCGCTGGGACAGGTCCTTGTCGGCATCAGCCCAGGGGCGATCGAGCGAGCGCCTCCGGGATACCTCTCCTTGCAATGGTGGTGCGCGGACCCACACTCCTCCGCCAACGTCGTTGCTGGTCGCCGCAACAGCGTCTGCGCTCTCTCGGCCCGCAGCAGCCGCTTGGCCTCGTGCTTGGTGACGAAGCGAGAGACCGCCTGCACGTGGCCCGATGTCGTTGACGCCCTCGAACGCGATCAGGTTGGTCGGAACGCCGAGCTGCTTGCCGCCTTGGGCGGTGTAGGCGAGCCCCTGCGCCTGGGCGCGCATGAACGCTTCCCTGGGGCCGGCTCCAAGGAGCAGCTCAACCGGCAGCGCGAGCAATGCAAGAGTCGTCCGGCGACAGGTGAGCACGCGAATCCTCTCTCGCCCTCGAAAGCCGGGGCTGTTTGGTCGCTGCTACCTCGCGCCTCCCCTACAAGTGCTTGCCCGGCCGGCGCCTCGCGAGGTGGTGCGGATGTCCAGCGTGAAGACCATGAGAGCCCAGCGCCGACCGGGCAGTCGTTCCGGGGACGGCACTAGATGGGGAACGGGAGGAGGAGGCGGGAGACGGGTGGATGGTGACGGCAAGCGCCAGATGACCCCTTGCGGGCCTCGCCTTCTTCAGGCCGTAGCAGACTTGTCCCGCTGAACTCGGCAGAACGGATCATTCTACACCCTGAAAATGAGACCGCATGAGAACATGCCGAGCCGCTCGTGGACGCCCACGCCGCCGACAAGGCCAACCGCACCCACGACAGTGAAGCACTCGTACGGCACGAAGCTCGGACGCCGACGTGGCAAGGCGTCCCAGCATCCAAGTCGCCGTCGTGAAGGACTTGCTGACACGTGACCCTTGGGGGTCAGACCAGCGGAGCAATCACTGCTTGGGAGGTCACCCCCGCTGAGCTGCAGGAATAGCGTGTCGGGAAGGGTGGAGCTGAGGGGATTTGAACCCCTGACCTCTTGCATGCCATCCCAGCTACACCCGCAAACAGGACACCACGCCGCCCGTCGTTCCAGCGCCCTACCCCAGCTCAGAGCGCTGCTGACCTGTCGTGTTGTAGTGGTGCGCGAGGTACCGTGTGGTCGAGTTGCTGACATGGTGCTGACAGGGCGTGCTCGGATGATCCTCGTTGCAGGGGCGCCGCCGCAGCAGACGTGGAACAACTCGGGCACTTCCCTATAAGGTGAACCTGGCGCATATGGCCTCGAAGGCCAGTACAACTCTCCCCAGTTCAGGGATCCGATGCGTGATCAGCTGGGTCCTCCTGATCGACAACGCCAGTCGGGAAGTGGGAAATCGGCCCAGGCAGGGGTGACGCGCCAAGCGGATCAAGCCATACCACCGCCCAGCGGAGTACCACCCACACAAGTGGTAGTCCGCGTCCTCCGCCTGTCCCTCACCTGCTGAAACGCACAGTAGACGCGCCAGCTCCCCTATCATGTGAAGCCAGATTTACCCCGAGCCGAGTTCATGGAGATTCAGCGATGCAACTCGAGGAAGCAGAACACCGCATAA
>WNGE01006181.1_pt1 | contig 13830 bp, 17 predicted proteins | sample 5400651 | NCBI WGS metagenome assembly WNGE01 (sample SAMN13153370, study PRJNA577476) | soil metagenome | isolation source: 60 cm soil or saprolite under grassland replicate 2 | place: USA:California | collected 2016-06-15 | reverse complement strand
CACGCGCTGCTGGCACGGATGCACCTGGAGCACATCGACCACCTGGCCGGGATGATCGGGCGGCTGGACACCCAGATCGAGCAGATGGTCGCCCCTTTCTGCGAGCAGGTACGAGCGCTGTGCACGATCCCGGGGATCGCCGAGCGCACCGCCCAGGTGCTCATCGGCGAGCTCGGCGTCGACATGTCCCGCTTTGCGAGCGCCGACCAGCTGGCCTCCTGGGCGGGGTTGTGCCCGGCCAACAACGAGTCGGCCGGCAAGCACCGCAGCGCCAAGACCCGCAAGGGCAACCGTGAGCTGCGGGAGGCGCTGGTCGAGGCGGCCTGGGCTGCTGGCCGGACCGGCACCTACCTGGGCGCCCGCTTCCGCCGGCTGCACCGCCGGTTCGGCAAGCAGGGCGGCAGCAAGGCCGCCGTCGCCATCGCCCACGACCTGCTGGTGATCGTCTGGTTCGTCCAGCGCCGGCTGATCCGCGAGCTGCAAGCCCTCGGCTACGCCGTCGATCTGACCCCCGCCGCCTGAGCGCCGCATCCACGCTGAACCCGGCTGCGCCGGGTTGCTGCCGTCTGCCCACTCACCGTGGAGTTTCGTCTCAGACTCGGCGATCATCTGCCATGCCACGCTGGGCCTGGCCGAGCAGGCGGTCTGCCGCGGCTTCTTCGCACGGCACGCCGGCGATACCGCACCGCTTCGGCTTGCCGCCGTGCTCGGCTCCCTCGACGAGATCCCGCCACCCCCGAAATAGGCGCCTTGGGGTATCCAGCTGACTGGACCCGGACCACCCGGCATCGGCGGGTGGCTTTGCTGCGTGGTCAGTACCGACGCTGATTGCCTCGACTAGTATTTAGGCTGCTCGAACTTCGGCGAGCCGCTTGATTGAGTACTCGTCGTCCCAGCAGACGGCGGCATCCCATGCGGCCTTCGCTTGCGCGGCGATGTCGTGCGCAGCAGCGTCGAGACCGGCGGCGTTGTGGGGCAGTACCAGGTCGAGGTCGGGGACGTCGACGTGCGTCTCGTCCCAGTCGATTAGTGCGACCCGAACCGTGGTCATGCGGACGTTGCGAGGGTTGTTGGGGTCACCGTGGACGACGCATGTCTGACGTCCGATGAGCCGCGCCCACGCTGCTCGGCATCTCCCAACGCCCTCAGGTGGCATCGCGTTGAGGTCGATCCTCGTCCCGGTGGCGGCGTGCAGGAGGTCGGTCGACGATCGCCAGCCCGGGCGCTGCGGCCAGCCCTGCGTCAACCGATGCAGCTGGCGGAGCGTGTCGGCCACGCGACGCCAGTCGGCTGCCGTCTCGGGCGGTCCGCCCTCCACGTAGGTCATCACCACCATGCCGTCGGCGAACAGCCGTCCACCCGTCGTTGGGATCGGCACCGGTACGGCCAGGCCGTTACGGTCGAGGTGTTTGAGGAGTTCGGTCTCCCATGCGAGATCGATCAGGTCCCAGACCACCGCGGCGACGCCGAGCAGCTCGCAGGCCCCGCCGAGGGTGTTGACCTGGGCCGCGTTCACGGGCAGGCAGGATGGCCTGCCGGGGGCCGGGAAGGCCCGGCATCTACAGTCCCACTCCCTTGGTGATGTCGGTCGAGAGAACACCGACGAGAACGTCCCGGCCGAAGTCTCCGAGGCCCTCTGCGACAGCGCGGAGCCGGCTCCGCTGCTCTTGATCCGGCTCGTGGTCAGCCGCATCGAGCAGCCCACGGACGATCCGGTCTGCCCACACCTCCGGGGATGGCCACTGGCCGACCGCCCGGCGGGCCTCATCGGTCATGCCTTCGATCGCCGTCTCTGCCTCGTCCGCCATTGACAGGGATAGCTCGAGGTAGGTCGGTGAGAGCGCCATGACTGCGCGATAGACCTCCTTGACCTCGAGCCCGGTAGCCTCGGCGAACTGTTTCACCCTGGGAAAGTCCGACCCGCCCTCCTCGAAGTGCTGGACGATCGCGTCGAGGACGGGAAGATCTCGGGACTCCCACGTGGACTCCATGGCGTAGCTCCCTTCAGGGGACGATGGCTGCGTCCCGCGTGCGGGCTCGCGCGGCAGGGAGCCGGGGGATCGCACCTCGGGACCAGAGTGGCGGGCATGATACGCCGCGCGTTGGCTGACGAGGGTCGCGTCGTTGCCGGGGATGAGCAGGTTCGGTGAGAACGTCCAGAAGTCTCGACCTCGGCAGTGGATCCCTAGGCCGGCTGGATCGCTTCCTCGAGCTGGATCAGCCGCTCGTTCGCATCCTCGAAAACGTTGTAGGCAGTCTCCTGCGTGTCGCTGGCGTCCCGCGCGTGGACTTAGAGCGCGTTTCTTACCTTTGACCGGCTCTTGTTGCTTGGTTCGGTTGCGGGCATGATCCGCGGCCATGACCCCCACCACCGAGGCCCTCGTTCCCGACCGGCTCTGGCAAGCGATCCAGCCGCTGCTGCCGACGCCACCACCCCGCTACGGCGGCCAGCCCCGCGTCGACGACCGCGCCTGCCTGGCCGGCATCGTCGACCAGCTGCGCACCGGCGTCCCCTGGCGGCTGCTGCCGGTCGACCAGCTCGGCTGCGGCAGCTCGGTCACCTGCTGGCGGCGGCTGCGCGACTGGCAGCGCGCCGGCGTGTGGCAGCAGCTCCACCACGTGCTGCTGGACCAGCTCGGCCGCCAGGGCCAGCTCGACTGGTCGCGGGCCAGCCTGGACAGCTTGAGCGTGCGCGCCAAACGGGGGGCTGCCTGACCGGCCCGAACCCGACAGACCGCGGCAAGCCCGGCTCCAAGTACCACCTGCTGGTCGACCGGCGCGGCATCCCGCTGGCCGCAGGGCTGTCGGCCGCCAACACCCACGACTCGATGCTGCTGGAGCCGATGGTCGACGCCGTCCCCCCGGTCAAGGGCCCGGGAGGGCGGCCTGGGCGGCCGCGCAAGCGCCCGGCCAAGCTGCATTGCGACAAGGGGTACGACTACCCGCGCTGCCGTCTGGCGCTGCGCCGGCGCGGCATCACGCCCAGGATCGCCCGGCGCGGCATCGAGCCGAGCCAGCGGCTGGGCCGCCACCGGTACGTGGTGGAGCGGTCGCTGGCGTGGCTGGTCGGCTACCGGCGGCTGCAGGTCCGCTACGAGCGGCGCGCGGACATCCTGCTCGGGTTCCTCCACCTGGCCTGCGCACTCATCTGCCTCAACTCCCTGAACCGGACGCACCGTCCAGCACGGTGCCGTTCGGTGCCGTAAGGTCTGGTGGAATGACTGCAAGAACGACCACCTGAGCAAGCAATAGGCCGGGCTACGGCGGGTCCTGGCCGGGCATTGCACGTCGTCTTCGCCGCCCAGGTCGCCATCGCCTGCTGGGCGCCGCGGTGGCGCTGATGGTCATCGGCCGCGGGCCGCGGCCGCAAGGCCGACGAGCGGAGCAGGACACCGGCGAGGCCGGCCAGGACCCAGGAACGCAGGCCGCCGCATAGGCCCGACACCAACAGCACAGGAGGAAGCGGCATGCGACAAGTCCGTCTGGGGCAGACCAATCTGCAGGTCTCCGCCGCCAGATCGACGCGATCTTCGCGGGTGCGGTACCCGTGTGAGGGTTCCCCATCCGGAAGGCTGGCGAAGGGAGCATCCATGGCGAAGCTTGCGCTGTTCGGCGCCGCGGCGCGCCACGGCCGGCTGCGGCCGACCGTCGGCGGAGAGGAGCAGCAGCCATGAGGGCGACTGGGCAGGAGCCGGTCGCGGTGCTCGGCATCGGCGCGATGGGCCACGCGATGGCCACCAGTGTGTTGCGGGCCGGCATCCCCACGATCGTCTGGAACCGCCGGCCAGCGGCGACCCGGGACCTCGCCGGGCTCGGCGCGGACGTCGCCGAGACCGCCGCCGACGCCGCCCGGCGCGCCGCGATCGTGGTCACCATGGTGACCGACACCGACGCCGTCCTCTCGATCGCCCGCGACCAAGGCATGCTCGCCGCGCTGGCCCCGGGCGCGATCTGGGCGCAGATGAGCACCATCGGCGTGACCGGCACCGAGCGCGTCGCGGCCATGGTCCAGGCCGAGCGTCCCGACGTGACCCTGCTGGACGCGCCGGTGTCGGGCAGCAAGGGCCCGGCCGAGCAGGGCCAGCTGACGATCTTCGCCTCAGGGCCCGAGCAGGCCCGCCCGCGCGTCGCTGCCCTGTTCGACGCGCTCGGCCAGCGCACCATCTGGGTTGGCGCGGTCGGGGCTGGATCGCAACTGAAGCTGGTCAACAACACCCTGGTCGCGTTCGCGGCCGAAGCGGTGGCCAACGCGGCGGCCCTGGCCCGCCGGTTGGGGCTTGCCACCGAGCAGGTGATCCAGGCCCTCGCCGGCAGCCCGCTGGTGTCCCCCTGGCAGGCGGCCAAGCTGCAACGGATCGCCAACGGCGAGTTCTCGGCCCAGTTCGCGCTGTCGCTGGCGCTCAAGGACGTGCGCTTGGCCCTCCAGGCGGCCGGCGACGACGGGCTGGCCGCCCTGGCGTGCCTGGCCGAGGAGTGGCAGCAGGCGGTGGATGAGGGGCTCGGCGACCAGGACCTCACCGTCGTGACGCGCGTGCTCGAGCAGCAGGGGGGAACGTCGTGACCCTGATCGCCTACACGATGATGGGCGAGCAGGCGGGTCCCAAGCAGTTGGTGCGTGACGTCGCGCTCGCCGAGAAGGCCGGGTTCGACTTCGCGGTCATCAGCGACCACTACTTCCCCTGGTTGGAGGTGCAGGGTCATTCCCCGTACGCCTGGAGCGTGCTCGGCGCGGCTGCCCAGGCGACCGACCACCTGCCGCTGATGACCTATGTCACCTGCCCGATCGGTCGCTATCACCCCGCCGTGGTCGCGCAGAAGGCGGCGACCATGCAGCTGCTGTCCGACGGGCGGTTCACCCTCGGGCTCGGGGCGGGGGAGAACCTGAACGAGCACATCGTCGGCGGACGCTGGCCGCTTGCCGGCGTGCGCCACCAGATGCTGGAGGAGGCGGTGGAGATCATCCGGGCCCTGTGGGCGGGCGGGACGGTGACCTATCGGGCAGGCATTTCGACGTGGAGTCGGCCAGGGTCTGGGACCTGCCGGAGACCGCCCCGCCGATCGGGATCGCGGTGTCGGGGCCGGGAAGCTGTCGGCTGGCGGGACGGCACGCCGACGCCATGATTGCCACCGAGCCCCGCGGCGAGCTGGGCCAGATGTTCGACGGTGCGGGAGGTTCCGGGAAGCCGCGCATCGGCCAGATCGCACTCTCCTACGACCCCGATGAGCCGACCGCGGTGCAGCGGGCGATGGAGCAGTTCCGCTGGTTCACTGCCGGCTGGAGGGTCAACGCCGAGCTCCCGGTGCCGGCGTCGTTCGAGATGGCATCCAGGACGGTGCGCGAGGAGGACGTGGCCGCGCAGATGCCGTGCGGTCCGGACCTCGAGCGGCACGTCGCTGGGATCGGCCAGTTCGAGGCGGCAGGGTTCACCCACGTCGCGTTGGTGCAGGTCGGCGCGGACACCCAAGAGTCGTTCATCACCTGGGCGGCAACGCAACTGCTGCCAGCCCTCCGAGCGTCCTAACCGGGCTCACGAACCCCAGATGTTCCGTGGCCGTGGGCGCACCTCCACCGTCGGCGGCAAGCACCTCGGGAATCGCTGCTACCGGAGCTTGGTGGCCGGATCACGAAGGAGGGTAATCGTGAAGATTGGCGTGATCGGAGTCGGAGCCGTGGGCGCCGCCACGGTGCTGTCGTTGATCGAGCGTGGCGGGATGTGCCGGGAGATCGTCGTGGTTGACCGCACCCCCCAGCGGGCCAACGGGGTCGCCACCGACATGCGCTATGCCACGCCGCTGTCGCCGACGGTGGAGGTGCGCGCCGGCGACTACGACGCCCTCGGGGACGCGCAGCTGGTGATCATCACCGCCGGGGTGAACGAGCGGGCCGGCGGCGCCACCGACCGGTCCGACCCACAGGGGCGGCTGCGGCTGCTGGACACCAACGCGCACATCTACGCCGAGATCGTGCCCAAGGTCGTGGCGGCGGCGCCGCAGGCGGTGCTGATGGTGGTCACCGACCCGCCGGACCCGCTGGCCGACCTCACCCGCCGGCTGGCCGGCCATGACCGGGTGTTCTCCACCGGGACCCTGATCGACAGTCTGCGCTTTCGCGTCCATCTGGCCGACCGGTTGCGGGTCCGGCCGCGGGATGTCCAGGCGATGGTGGTCGGCGAGCACGGCACCTCCGAGGTGCTGTTGTGGTCGTCGGCATCGGTCAGCGGTATCCCAGTCCTGGAGCTGCTCGGCCAGAGCGGCCAACCCGTCGAGCAGCTCAAGCAGGAGATCGAGCACGACATCCGCTATGCGAACCTCACCATCATCGAGGGCACCGGGGCGAGCCAGTACGGCATCGGCGCGGTGTCGGCGCGCCTGGCCGAGGCGGTGCTGCGCGACGAGCGGGCCGTTTTGCCGGTGGCGGCCTACTCGCCCCGCTACGAGGTGACCTTGTCGCTGGTCAGTGTGCTTGGTGCCGGCGGCGTGCAGCAGATGCACGAGCCCGCCATGACCAGCGACGAGCGCGCCGCCCTGGAGCGAAGCGCCGCCGCCTTGCGCGAGGCGGCCGGCCGCGTTCTTGGCACCGGACCGTGAGTGCGGCGCGGCGCAGGCGTCGCCGCGCCGCGCACGGATGCGAACAAGGAGGCAGCCGATCAGCCTGCGCCAGCACCGCTGGTCCCCTACCGAGCGGGCCGCCGTCATCGCGTCCCTGGCGATCGTCATGGGCTCGCTGTTCGTGACGTCGTACTCGCTGGCGCTCGGCGACCCGGTGCCGCACCGCATCGACGCGGCGCTCGTCGGTGACCCGACAAGCCACCCACGCACGGTCGACGCGGTGGAGCGCGTCGCGCGCGCCAGCCTCGTCTTCCACCGCTACCCCTCGGTCCCGGCCGCGCTGTACGCGATCGACGAGCAGGACGTCTACGTGGCAATCGATCTGACCTCCAAGCGGCCGACCCTGTATGTGGCGAGCGCCGCCGGAGCGTCGGTGGCGCGGGTGCTGGAGCGCATCTCCACCGCCGACCCGGCGGTGCGCGTGGTCGACACCCATCCGCTGGGGACGGCCGACCCCAACGGCCTGGAGACCTTCTACCTCATGCTCGCCACCACGATCGTCGGTTTCATCACCGTCTTCCAGGTTCGCGCGAACGCGGCCGGCCTGCCGCTGCCCCAGTGGGCGGTCTTCATCGTCGCCCTGGCGGTCGCCGCGTCGTTGGTCTTCACGCTCGTCGAAGGGCCGCTGCTGCACCGGCTCGACCTGCCGGTGCTGGAGAGCTGGGCCATCCTCGCCCTCCAGCTCGTGGCGGTCGCGTCCTTCTCCTCGCTGATAGCCGTGCTGATCGGCCCCTGGGCGATCCTGCCCACCTGGTTGTTCTTCGTCGTGCTCGGCAACAGCTCCTCCGGCGGTGCCGTCGCGCCGCCGCTGCTGCCGCCCCCGTTCGCGTTCGTCTCGCAGTGGCTGCCGTCAGGGGCCACGGTGACGGCGCTTCGCGAGGCGGTGTACTTCCCGACCTATCAGCACGCCCACCCGTTCGTGGTCCTGGCGACCTGGGCGACGGCGCTGTTCGCGGCCATGCTGGTGGTCTCACACCGGCTCGGCAGGAGCCCGGGAGACCCCTGAGCCACCTGGTCGTGGCCGGCCGGCCGTCCCGGCCGCATCGTCACCCGCCGCGGCCAACTAGAGGACGCACTCGGCCTGTACCAGCGCTTCGACCGGCGGGCCGACGGGGTCATCAAGGCGGTAGTGCGGCCTGGCTAGCTTGCGCGGACAGCCATCCCGGTGCGCAGCTGGTCGACGATGCCGGCCAGGCAGGCGTGGTCGTCGATGCGAACGCGCCCGCCGCAGCGGCGTGGTGGGCTGGGCCAGCAGCGGCTGGATGGCCGGCCAGAGCTGCCCGGGGACGAGGTCGCCCTGGCCGCGGATCGTGCCATGAGCAGAGCGAGCAGCAAGAAGCGACCGAAGGTGAGAACCACGCTCCTAACGGCCGAATCGGAGTTCCACCGCGGCCAGGGCGATCATCACCGCCGCGGCCAGCACCGGAAGCGCAACGTCGACCCGCAGCAGCAGCGCGCCCACCAGTGCCCCCGCGGCCATCAACCCAACAGCGGCAAGCCGGCGGCCCGCTCGGGGGCTGTGGCCGCCGGCGAGCCAGGAGTCGCCGGCCAGCCCGGTCAGGGTCAGGGTGAGCACGGTCGTCGTGACATCGGCGACCGCCAGGCGGCGGACGGTCGCGTTCTGCAGCCCCAACGCCGCCGCCAGCAACCCGATCACCACATACCGTCGAGCGCCGCCACCGCCGACCGGCAGGCCGACGGCCACCGCCGCCGCCACCGCCACCAGCCCCAGTTCCCCCAGCAGCGCGATGGTGAGCCAGCGGCGCCGCACCGGCGCCGGCACCTCGCCGCCGGCCGGGCCGACCAGGCTACTGGCCAGCCGCCCACCCGCGGTGGCGCCGACCAGGAACACCACCAGCGACACCGTCGGCGCCAGCACCGGCAGCCCCTGCGCCCCGGTGGCACCGAAGGCCAGCAGGACAACGTTGCCGGTCATGTTGGCGGTGAACACTCGACCCAGCCCGAGGTAGCAGGCCGCATCCACCAGCCCCGTGACCAGGGTGAGCAGCGACAGCGCCAGCAGCAGCGGCTCTACCCGTGGCGCGGGGTCAGGACGCTCCGAGCGGGCCTCCACCGCCTCAGCTCACTCGCCGACTGCTGGCCACGGGGATGTCAGGGTCATGATCGCCGATCATGCCGGCTGACCAGGCCGAGCAGCAAGAACCAGCCGAAGGTCGGAAATACGCTCTTAGTGCTCTGGCGTGCAAGTTCGATCACGTATCCCGGTAGGTTTTCGCTTGGTCAGGCTCGTTGGTCTGGCCCACCAAGACGGCTCCATACGGCCCTGTCCCTCTACGGTTCGTGGCTTGTCCCGGTCACGGTCGGTGACGGACTGGGCAGCGGCAGATTCCAGCTGCGCGCTCGCCCCGCCGACCAGGGCAAAATGGCGGCATGGATCTCGGGTTGCGCGACAGGGTCTACCTGGTGACCGGCGGCAGCCGCGGCCTTGGGTTCGCTGCGGCCCAGGCACTGGTCGCGGACGGGGCCCGCGTCGTGCTCAGCGCTCCCCATCAGGCGACGGCCGCTGCGGCCGCGGCCCGCCTCGCCCAGGACGCCGCTGCGGCTGAGGTCGCCGCCTGGGTGGCCGCCGATAACGCCGATCCTGCCACCCCGGGCCGGCTGATCGCCGCCGCCAAGGACCGTTTTGGCCGCCTGGACGGTGCGCTGATCAGCGTGGGTGGAACGCCGACAGGGACGGTGGCGACCACCACCGACCAGGCGTGGCGGTCCGGGTTCGAAAGCGTGTTCCTGGGCGCGGTCCGGCTGGCGGCGGAGCTGGCGGCGGAGAGCCGGGATGGTGGCGTGGCTGGCTCGGTAACCGGGACGGGCGGCTCGCTTGTCCTGGTGCTGGCCTCGTCGGTGCGCGTGCCACTGGCGGACCTGGCCATCTCTAATGGGCTGTTCCCGGGCTTGGCCGGTGTGGTGAAGATGCTCGCCGACGAAGTCGGCCCGGCCGGGATCCGGGTCAACGGGGTGCTGCCGGTGAGGATCGCCACCGACCGGGTCCGGGAGCTTGATGCCCGCAGTGGTGATCCCGACGAGGTGCGTGCCCGCCTGTCTGCGCGCATCCCGCTGCGCAGGTACGGCGAGCCGGAGGAGTTCGGGCGGGCTGCCGCGTTCCTGCTCTCCCCGGCCGCGTCGTTCGTCACGGGCGCGATGATCCCGGTTGATGGCGGTGCCATCCGCTCGATCTGAGCCCGCAGCCGCTGGCACCGCTACCAGGACCACGGTGTCAGCCGAGTCCGCCGGTGATCACAGCATCAGGGTGGCGCGTCAACGACATTAGCTCGGCTGCGCACGCCTGCGGGCGTACAGTCGCGGCATCGGTCAAACCGTCAAAGAAGGAGCGGTGACGACGATGGCTGCTGAGACCCCGACGATCGTGTTCGTCCACGGCGCCTGGGCCGACGCCACCGGCTTCGGCGGGGTGATTCGCGCCCTGCGCGACCGCGGGTTTGCCGCCATCGGCGTGGCCAACCCCCTGCGCCACCTAACGGGCGATGCCGCCTACCTCGGGGACTTGCTGCGGAGCATCTCTGGCCCGATTGTCCTGGTCGGCCACTCCTACGGCGGCGCGGTCATGTCCAACGCCGCCACCGGGAACGAGCAGGTGCAGGCGCTGGTGTTCTGCAATGGGTGGATGCCCGACGAAGGCGAGAGCATCCAGCAGCTCCTTGAGTCTGAGGTCTTCGCGGGCAGTCTGGTGCCGGCGGCGATCCGGCCGGTGCCGTTCACGAACCCCGACGGGAGCGAGGGGGTGGACCTGTATCTGGATCGGGAGGCGTTCCCCGAGGCGTTTGCCGCCGACGTCGACCCCGAGACGGCCGGGGTGATGGCGGCGACCCAGCGACCGTGGAGCGGCGCCGGGGCGGCCACGCCCTCGGGCCCGCCGGGGTGGCGGTCCATCCCGTGCTGGTACCTGCTCGGCACCGAGGACCGAGCCATCCCGCCGGCGGGACAGCGATTCATGGCCGAGCGTGGGAACGCGCGGATCGAGGAGGTGGCGGCGTCGCATGCGTCCATGGTGTCGCAGCCGGAGGCCGTGACGCGGCTGATCCTGAGCGCCGTCGAGGCGACCAGCCGCAGCCGGCCGTGAGCGAGTGACAGCCGCCCCCCGGGACCGCCCGGCGCGGGGTGGGGGGTCGCCGTTCGCCGGATTGAGTTGGGGCGCACAGCTGTTGACGCGTACCAGCCCGTTGCTGAAAAGGACTCGTTAGAGCGGGACGCAGTCACGAACAGTCACCGCAGAAATCGCAGCGGTGGAGCCCAGACCTTACGTTGCCGTACTTCCGTTGCGGTGTACTTACGGTAGGTCGCTGATGAACCGCCTCGACTCGATGAGGGCGTAGTGCCTCCACGGATCCCGTAGCAGATCGCGGCCGCCATCGAGGCCTTCTTCCAGTTGAACGGGTGCACCAGCACCGGCGGCCGGCCACGTGGCGCCCAGCTGCGACGCACGTTGGGGGTCAGGCTGAGCGCGCTTTCGTCGAAGAAGACCAGACAGGCTCTGCGCCGTTGGGCGTTTGCTTGATCCGAGGCCACGTCTCCTTGACCCACCGGTCGATCGCGTCCTGGTCACGCTCCGCGGCGCGGCGCACCGGCCGCTGCACGCTCCAGCCCAGCCGGTGGTGCAACAGCGCCCACACCCAGGCGGGATGGTGGTGCACGCCGGTCAGCCGCTCGATCACCACCGCTATGCGCTCCGGCGTCCACAACTCACCGACAACCCGTTGGCGTCGGCGCCCGCCAGCAGCGCCTGTTCAACCTGGGCGAGCTGGGTGTCGGAGAGCTTGGGTGTCGGGCCGGTGGATCCCCGGCTGTGCAGCGCATCGGTGCCGCCCTGCTGCCAGCGGGCGTGCCAGACGCTTACGGGCCTGCGGGGAGACACCGAGCTGACGGGCGATCTGGGCCTGTGAGACACCGGTGGAGAACAGCTCCGCAGCACGCAGCCGGCGGGCTTGGAGCCGATCGTGTTCTTGTTGTGCCGCAGCGCGGCGGGCGATGGTCGGCATAGCCGCATATCTTGCCCGGCCGGGCTGGTCCAGCTCCACCCGCCGATCCTCAACCCAACATCCAAGGTCCCTTTTTAGGTCCCCGCGTGACCGCCCGTGACCAGTTGAAGTGGAAGCGCTCGACTGTTGGCGGGCTGGCGGCGACGCCACCCGGTTCAGGCTCCTCCAGCTCGCCTTATCAACGTGACCCCCGCGCTCGGCATAAAGGCAGTCGCACCGCCGTCAACCATCAGCGTCGTCCCATTGACGAACGCGGCCTCCGCCGACGCGAGGAACACAACAGCGTTCGCCAGGTCCTCCGGCGCGCACAGTCTCGGCATCGGATAGCTCCGGGACGCCACCTCGATCTGCTCCGGGGTGACGCGGTCGACCGCGGGCGTCAACACCAGGCCTGGTGCGACCGCGTTGCAGCGGATGCCGCGCGGCCCGTACTGCGCAGCCACGTTCTTGGTCGCGAGCATGACGCCGGCTTTGGCCGCTCCGTAGGCGGTGCGCACGCCGCGTGCGACCAACCCGTCGATCGACGCCGTGTTGACGATTGCGCCGCCTCCACGCGCAAGCATGGGTGGGATGGCGTGCTTGCAGCCCATCAAGACGCCCTTGAGGTTGACCGCGATAATCCGGTCGAAGACGCCCATATCAAGCTCGGCGATGTCCAAGTCAGCCGCAACGACCGAGGCGTCGGATGCATTGTTGTGCAACACGTCCAGACCGCCGAACGACGCCACCGCCGTCTGGACCATACGCACGACGCTCGGCTCGTCCGAGACGTCAACCTCGGCGGCGACAGCGCTGGGCAGCTCGCCGGCCACGCGCTCGGCCGCAGACCTATTGATGTCGGCGACGACCACCGACGCGCCCTCGCGCGCCATCAGCCGCGCTGTCGACTCGCCGATACCACTTCCGGCACCGGTGACAATCGCAACCTTGCCCTCCAGGCGTCCCATCCCTCAAGTATGCCATCGCGCCTGCTCCACGAACCTGGTGATGCTCGCCCTGGTCACCTCGGTCCTGGCCAGCTGGTGGCTGGAGGCGGCGCTGCACCGCGGCGAGGCCCTGCTCACCGAGTCAGCACCCCAATCCACCCACAGCACCTTCAGCCAGCTGATGCCCGGCCGGCTGGTCCAGCGGCACCGTTGCGTTGGCGATGACCGCCTTCGAGCGGCGAGACTGCCGGCATGAGAACTGGTCGCCCTTGTCCCGCTCCCATCGCCCGTTCTGCCTTCGCGGGCTTCCGCTTCCCACCCGACGTGAACGTGCTGGCGGTGCGCTGGTACCTGCGCTTCGGCCCGTCCTACCGCGACGTCGAGGAGCTACTCACCGAGCGAGGCGTGGAGGTCGACCATGTCACCATCTACCGCTGGGTGCAGCGGTTCACACCGCTGCTGGCCGAGGCCGCCCGGCCATGCCGCCACCGGGCTGGGGGCCGCTGGTTCGTGGACGAGACCTACGTGAAGGTCGCCGGGCGGTGGCGCTACGTGTACCGCGCGATCGACCAGTTTGGGCAGGTCATCGACGTATTCGTCTCCCCGCAGCGAGACGCCACGGCGGCGCGTCGGTTCTTCGAGCGGGCGATCGGCACCACCAAAGTGACACCGGTGGAGGTGGTCACCGACCGGGCGGCGACCTACCCGGCGGTGGTTGAGAAGCTGCTGCCAGCGGCCTGGCATTGCACTGAGCCGTACGCCAACAACCGGGTTGAGGCCGACCATGGGCGGCTGAAGTCGCGGCTGCGGCCGATGCGCGGTCTCAAGCAGGACCGGAACGCCAGCGTGATCATCGCGGGGCAGGCATTCGTCCAGAATGTTCGGCGGGGACACTACGAGCTGGCCGCTGAGGAGCCAATGAACCGGCGGTTGGCCGTCGCGTTCGACGAGCTGGCCATGGCGATCTGAGCCCAGACGGAGATCGAGGCTCCGCCACGTCCTACCTTCGCGTAACGCAACAGCGCCCTCGCGTCCACAGATAGGCGGTGGTCGGCAGCCGTGGCTGGCGTCATGGGAGGACGACGAGCTTGCCCGTCGCCCGTCCGTGCTCCATGTCGGCATGCGCTTGGGCGATCTCGTCGAGCGCGTACGTGCGGTGGATCGGGACGGTGAGGCGGCCTGCCGCGACCGCGTCGAGGTAGGCCTGGAGTACGTCGGTGGGCAGGTCGGCGGCGTCGCCGCCGTACGCGGTGAGCCGGACGCCCGTGGGGATGTACTCGATC
>WNGE01006772.1_pt1 | contig 13833 bp, 14 predicted proteins | sample 5400651 | NCBI WGS metagenome assembly WNGE01 (sample SAMN13153370, study PRJNA577476) | soil metagenome | isolation source: 60 cm soil or saprolite under grassland replicate 2 | place: USA:California | collected 2016-06-15 | reverse complement strand
CCTTCGTCTATAACTTCCTGGGCAACGTAAATCTCTTCCACGGCCGAATCGACCACGGGCGGGCGCGCATCGGAGATATGGACGTCGAGCTGGAGCAGAGCACCGCGAACGGCGATGGTCCGGCGTTGGGTTATGCCCGGCCGTATGACATTCACATCAGCCGCGAGCCGCACGACGACACTTCCGTCCGCGCCATCCTGCGCCACATCTACGGCGTGGGACCGAACGTGAAGCTGGAGCTGCAGCGCAGCGACAACGAAGCCCCGCCCGAGCCGGAGATCGATTATGGAGTCGGGCCAAACGTGAAGCCCTCGAACTTAACTCCGGAAGCACAGCAGGTCGAGAACCCAGCGCTGATCGAGGCGGAGATCGGACGCGGACAGTTCACCGAACTGGACCTGAAGATCGGCGACGCGGTTTACGTCAGCCCGCGTAATCTGCGGGTCTTCACCGAGGACTACTCAATTTGATGGTGGCCCACTCAAGCTTCTTTTGCTTGAGTGGGGCTGTTATCGAGCATTTAAGGAGTTTTTGCAGTGGTTGAATTTCATCTGTCAGCGCGCGACGCCGAAGACGCAGTGCGGCAGTCGCTCGAGCACTTCGGCGTGCAGAGGATCGCGCTGGCCTCAAGCTTCGGCGCAGAAGACCAGGTCCTCACCGACATGCTGGTGCGTGTCAATCCCGCGGCCAGGATCTTTACGCTCGATACCGGCCGGCAGTTTCAGGAGACCTACGACACGATGCAGCGCTCCGTCGAGCGCTACCAGATTCGCTATGAGGTTTGCTTTCCGGAGCCGGCCGACGTCGCCGAACTGATCTCGAAGGACGGGCCGAACCTGTTTTACTATAGCGTCGAAAACCGCAAGGCCTGCTGCAATGTGCGCAAGATGAAGCCGCTGCGCAAGGAGCTCGCCACGGTGGACGCCTGGATCTGCGGCCTGCGCCGCGACCAGAGCGTGACCCGCACGGAGGTCGAGCTGGTGAGCTGGGACGCCGAGTTCGGCATCTACAAGATCTGCCCGCTCTTCGACTGGAGCGAGCAGCAGGTTTGGGACTACATCAAGCAGCACAACGTGCCCTACAATCCGCTGCATGACCAGGGCTTCCCCAGCATCGGCTGCGCGCCCTGCACGCGCGCCGTGGCTCCCGGCGAAGACATCCGCGGCGGACGCTGGTGGTGGGAGTCGCCCGAGCACAAGGAGTGCGGACTGCACCGCTCACCGGCGCACAGAAATCTCGCTCCCGGCACGCCGGCGTCAGGGACTCCGGCAAAGGAGAAGGCCTGAGTATGGACAATCTGGAAAAACTCGAGGCCAAGAGCGTCTACATCCTGCGCGAGGCCTATCGCGACTTCAAGAACCTGTGCATGCTGTGGTCGATCGGCAAGGACAGCACTGTGCTGCTCTGGCTGGCGCGCAAGGCCTTCTTCGGCCATGTTCCGCTGCCGCTGGTGCACATCGACACGCACTACAAGATTCCGGAGATGATCGAGTATCGCGACCGCCTCGCGCTGGAGTGGAACCTGAACATGGTTTACGGCGAGAACCGCGAGGCGCTGGACGCCAAGCAGACCTTTCCCTCCGGCAATGTGGACCGGCTGACCTGCTGCCGCAATCTGAAGTCGGATGCGCTGAAGCACACGCTCGCCGGCGACTGGCCCCGCTATCGCATGGACCACAAGCTCCGCCATTATGTGCTCGACGACAACAAGGAACCCTACACGGGCGTAATCGTAGGCGCGCGAGCCGACGAGGAAGGCAGCCGCTCCAAGGAGCGCTACTTCTCTCCGCGCGACAAGTACAGCGAGTGGAACGTGGGCGACCAGCCTCCCGAGCTGTGGAACCAGTTCAAGACCGACTTTGCGCCGGGCACGCATGTGCGCATCCACCCGCTGCTGGACTGGACGGAGCTGAACATCTGGGAGTACATCCAGCGCGAAAATATTCCGGTGGTGCCGCTGTACTTCAACCAGGGCAGCGGAAAGCGCTACCGCTCGCTGGGCTGTTGGCCGTGCACCTCCCCGGTTGAGTCCGAATCGCACAATGTGGCGGAGATCATCGAGGAGCTGCGCAGCGGCAAGTTCGCCAACATCGCCGAGCGCTCTGGCCGCGCCCAGGACAAGGACGACGGCGGCGGCCTGGAGACACTGCGCAGAGACGGGTACATGTGATGGAGACGAACCTAAAAATCGGCAGCGCGACTTCACCCCAGCACGCCAACAGCGGGCGCGCTGGGGACCCCGCGCCCGCAGGAACGGCGACGACGGAAGCGCCCGCGCGCGAGCAGATGAACATTGTGGTGGTGGGCCACGTGGACCACGGCAAGAGCACCGTCATCGGCCGCCTGATGGCGGATACCCACTCGCTGCCTGAGGGCAAGCTGGATCAGGTCAAGGAGCAATGCCGCAAGGGCGCGCGCCCCTTCGAGTACGCGTTTCTTCTGGACGCGCTGAAGGACGAGCAGTCGCAGGGCATCACCATCGACACCGCGCGCTGTTTTTTCAAGACCGCCGCGCGCGACTACATCATCATCGACGCGCCCGGCCATATTGAGTTCCTCAAGAACATGGTCTCCGGCGCCGCCCGCGCCGAGGCCGCGCTGCTGGTCATCGATGCGCATGAGGGCATCCAGGAGAACTCGCGGCGGCACGGCTACATGCTCGGCATGCTTGGAATCCGGCAGGTCGTGGTGCTGGTGAACAAGATGGACCTGGTCAACTACGACCTCGGCGTCTTTGCCCGCATTCGCCACGATTACTCGGCCTTCCTCAAGGAAGTGGGAATCACGCCCATCGACTATGTTCCGATCTGTGCGCGCGACGGCGACAACATCGCCGAGCACGCAGACTGGGCCCCCGGCGGGCGCACCGTGCTGGAGCACATCGATGCCTTCGTCAAGGAGCGAGAGCGGGAAAAGCAACCCTTCCGCTTCCCTGTGCAGGACGTATACAAGTTCACCGCGAACAACGACGACCGCCGTATCTTCGCGGGCACCGTCGAGACCGGCTCGATCAGCGTGGGCGACGAGGTAGTCTTTCTTCCTTCGCAGAAGCGCTCTAAGGTCGCCACCATTGAGGTCTTCAACGCGCCGCCGAAAGACCACGCCACGGCCGGCGAGGCCAGCGGCTTCACGCTTGCCGACGAGATTTATGTGCGCCCCGGCGAAATCATGTGTAGGGCAGGCGACAAGCAGGCCAACACCGGTTCCCGCCTCCGCGCCAACGTCTTCTGGATGGGCAAGGCCCCGCTGGTCAAGAACAAGAAGTACAAGCTGAAGCTCGCCACGCTGCGCTCGCCCGTGCAACTGGTGGACATCGTCAATGTGCTGGATGCCTCCGACCTCTCGTCTGAGCGCGGCAAGCAACAGGTCGAGCGCTACGAGGTCGCCGACTGCATCTTTGAAACCACCAAACCCATAGTTTTCGACCTCTCGTGCGATCTGGAGGCCACCGGACGCTTCGTGCTGGTGGACAACTACGAGATCGCCGGAGGCGGCATCATAACGGAAAACGCCAGCGCCGGCGTCTCGGTCCTGGCGGAGCACATCCTCCACCGCGAAGCGCGGTGGGAGCACAGCACAATCTCGGACGGGGCGCGGGCCAGCCGCTATGGCCACCGCTCCAAGTTTGTGGTCATCACCGGCGCGTCGGAGGTCTCCAACAAGGCGGTGGCGCAAGCGCTGGAGAAGCGCCTTTTCGAGCAGTCCTGCGTGGCCTATTATCTGGGCATTACGAACATCGACCGCGGCTTGGACAGCGACGTGCTCGACGCATTCGATCTTCGCGACGAGCGCCTGCGCCGCCTGGGAGAGATGGCGCGCATTCTCACCGCCAGCGGCCAGATCTTCATCACAGCCGTCACCGAGGTCGATGAACACGACATCGACCGGCTCAGGACACTAAACGCTCCCAATGAAATCCTGGTGGTCGTCGTGGGCTCCGGCTTGCAGGACGTCCGCGCAAATATCCATATTCCCGAGGGAGAGGAACTCGGGTCCGCCATCGAGCAAGTGTGCGCCTACCTGCGCGAGCAGGAGATCATCACCGACTACTCCATTTAACCCACTGATGCAATCCGGAGGTGCCCCATTCAACTCCTGTCGTTGGCTTGAGTGGGGCTTTTGATCTGCCCTTGTTGTGGGTTTTGGGGTCTGACCGCCTAGAAATAAAATCACATCAGATCTGCGCGAGCGTCACCTTCCTGCAGCCGCGCACGGCGTTGCAGATGTAGACCACATCCGCCGAGGCGAGGTCTTCGAGGTACAGGACTTTCTCCGAGGCGCGCCCGCTCTCAAGCATTTGCCGCCGATAGACTCCGGGCAGCAGGCCGCAGCTCACGGGAGGCGTGAACAAACGTCCGTCTTTTTCAATCAAGACATTGCTGATTGCGCCCTCGGTCAGCTCGCCGCGCTCGTTGAAGAAGAACACCTCGTCATGGCTGCGGCGGCGGGCCGCTGCATATTGCTCGTCGAAGATCTCGCGGCGGGTGGTCTTGTGCCGCAGAAAGCGGTCGCCTGAAAAAACTCTGTGCGGTGAAACGATGACGGTCCCGCTTCCCGCCTGTTCTTCGAGCAGCGAATGGGAAACCGTCACTGCGCCGCAGCGGTCCAGCAGAACTCGCACCTTCGCTCGCCCGATGCAAGCAAGCCGCTTACGCTCATCTTCCAGCGCCGCAACAATCGCCGCGCGTTCGAAGCCGAAGCCGAAATACGCTGCCGAAGCCTGCATTCGCTCCAGGTGCGCCGGAAGCAGTGGATAGCCGTTGACCCAGAGAATGCTCTCCAGCAGTTGAAAAGATTTGCGTTCGGCGGAGAGGAACTCGGACTTCAGCAGGCACTCGCGATATTCGTCCTCGGCATTCGAGTCGATGACGATGCCGCTGCCCACACCCATTGTGCCGCGATGGCTCTCGAGGACGACGGTACGAATCGGGACATTGAAGACCGCCTCTCCGGCGGGAAACGCTGCTTCTCCAGCAGGCGAAAAGAAGCCGATCGCCCCGGTGTAGACACTCCTCGGGCCGCGCTCCAGCTCGCGGATGATCTCCATCGTGCGGTGCTTGGGCGCGCCGGTAACGGAGCCGCAGGGAAACAGGGCCTCGAAGATCTCGCGATGGTGCACCGCCGGGCGCAGCGTGCCTGAGACCTGCGAGACCATCTGAAACAACGTCTCATACTTCTCCACCGCGAAGAGCCGGTCGACTTTGACGCTGCCGTACTCGCAGATGCGCCCCAGATCATTCCGCACGAGGTCCACGATCATCACGTTCTCGCTGCGATTCTTCTTGTCCTCATGCAGTGAGCGCGCGATCGTTTCGTCTTCCGCGATGTCGAGGCCGCGCGGTGCCGTGCCCTTCATGGGACGCGCGACGATGTGGCGGCCGTGCACGCGAAAAAACAGCTCGGGAGAAAACGACAGCACGTGCCAGCCCTCTCCATGAATGAAGGCGCTGTAGGCCACCGGCTGGCTCTCTGCGAGCGCGGCGAACATCGCCTCCGGCGCGCCGGAAAATTCGAAGTGCAGCTTGTCGGTGAAGTTTACCTGGTAGGTGTCGCCCGCGCGAATGTACTCCTGAATCGCCGCGATGCGCTGGGAATAGCTTGCCTGATCGATGCCAAACCGCAGATTTCGCACCTCAAAAATCCCGCCCGGCTGAGCGCCCGCCGCATCGCGGCCTTCCGGAAGTTCACCCTGAAGCTCGCCCGTGCGATGGTCGAAGACAACAACTTTGGGATATACACCAAACCAGGCGAGCGGCGTCGACAAACTCACTTCCGTGCCGCCGACAAGCGCCTCTAGACCCTCGCCGCACTCATACGAAAAGAATCCCGCGACGTGAGCGTCCGAGGCCAACGCTTGCTCGATCTCGCCGAACAGCGTATTGCCGGCGGTGAGAATTCGCGTGGGATGGAGAAAGAGATAGCTGCGGAAGTTTTCGGCGTCAACCCGCGAGCTGTGCAGCAGAACGCTGCCGGGCGAGGAGCCGGCGAGCGACAGGAATTGTGCCGGCAGTGGCTGGTAGCTCACGTAGTTTGGCCGCAACAGCGAGGCCGCGGAGAGATCGACCTGCGGGCCCACATCGCCCAATCAGGCCCGCCCCGCAAATTCGCGCGTCTCGGTGGAGACCTTCACCCGTTCACCTTCCTTAATGAACAGCGGCACGCGAATCTCTATGCCGGTTTCGAGCCTGGCAGGCTTGGTCACGCTGCCGCCACCCGAGTCGCCGCGCACGCCGGGCTCTGTATAGGCCACCTGCAGCTCAACCTGGTTCGGCAGTTGCAGCCCAATGGGATTGCCGTTGTACTTGTGCAGCTCGATGATCGCGCCCTCAACCAGAAAATCCAGCGCATCCCCCACCATATCGCCGGAGAGCGTAAGCGTCTCGAAGCTCTCCTGGTCTAAGAAGTGGGAGCCGTCTCCGTCGCTGTACAAATAGGATGCCTGCACCTTCTGCAGGTCCGGCTCCTTGAATTTGTCGCTGGCCTTAAAGGTCTTTTCGAAGACCGCGCGGGTGAGCAGGTTGCGCATCTTCAGGCGGACGAGCGTCTGTGCGCCGCGCGCGCTGGGCGTGTTCACCTCCGCTTCCATGCACAGATACGGCGTGTCCTCGTGCTCGAAGAACATCTTGCGCTTTACGTCGATGGCATCGATCAATGCGGCCATAGCCTCCTAGTGCATGCCCTCCATCTTCGTGCCCTTTGCGCCTTTGGCCATGCGCTTGACAGGCTTGAGGGCCTCCTCCTGCGGTATCTCCTTCCCTTCCTTGTCCACATAGTGAATGTCGAATGCGAGATCGCTCTCGATGAAGAACTTGCACGCGGCCAGGCAGGTGAACTGATGCACGTGCTTGGCGGGAAGGTTGATGTAGTCTCCCGCCATCATCATCGTCGCCGCCGGGGAGTCCTTCATCTCCAGCTTTGCCTTGCCCGAAACGAACATGAGCTGCTCGTTTCCCGTGTGCCAGTGCCAGGGAATCTTGCATCCGGTATTCCCTTTGGCGAGGACGACGAAGGCCTCTTTGCCGGGGTCTCCCTTTTTCGGCGCGGCGGTGGTACAGCCAGGGAGCCCGGGAACAGGCCCGAATTTCGCGGCCAGGCTTGCAGCGTGAGACATGTGCTCCTCGCCATAGACGGGCAGAGTGATCGAGATTGCCACCAAAACGGCAGCAGCGAACAAAAGGCTCTTGTGGCGCATAACCACCTCCGAAATTTCGCATCGAGTATACGCAAGAATCGTGAGTAGTGGGAAAGCCGCCAGGAGCCCGCAAGCTGAGTTTCTGCTCTCCGTTACAGCAGCCACTGCATGAAGCTGGAGCCCACATTCGTAAACTCGAAGGCATGCAGACCGAAGTGGCTGGCCAATTCGCGGCAGGCCAGGATGCCGCGCACGCTGTTGCCCTGCGCGTCCAGCTTAGGCGAATAGACGCTGAGCCCAAGCTGGCGGTTCACCACACCGAAGATGCCGCCTCCCACGCCGCTCTTGGCCGGCAGTCCGACTTCATAGGCCCAGCGGCCCGCAAAATCGTAGAGCCCGCAGCTCAACATCACCGAGAGGATGTATTTCAGGTATTGCAGATCGAAGACCTGCTTGCCGGTGAGCGGATTGATCCCCATGTTGGCGAGCGTGGCGCCCATGACCGCCAGGTCCTGGCAGTTCACCAGCAAGGAGCATTGTGCAAAGTACTGGTGGAGCGCGTCGGGGACCTTCTCGTCGATGATTCCGAAGTTGCACAGCAGGTACGCGATGGCGCGATTGCGGTTTCCCGTCAGCGATTCGGAGTGCATGACCGACCAATCGATGCGCAGGTTCCGCCCGGCAGCCTCGCTCATCTTCTCGACGAAGGCCTGCACCCCCGCCTCTACAGGAGACTGCTTGATCATCGACGCAATTGCGATGGCGCCCGCATTGATCATGGGATTGAAGGGCCTTGCCGTCTTGGGATCCAGTTCGATGGAGTTGAACGGATCGCCGCTGGGCTCCACGCCGACGCGCTTGAGCGTCTCCTCCACGCCGTGCTGCTCCAAGGCCATCAGGTAGGCGAAGGGCTTGCACATCGACTGGATCGTAAACTCCTTGTTCCAGTCGCCCGCGTGAAAGGTGCGGCCATCGGCGGTGACCATGCAGATGGCGAAGTCCTTCGGGTCCGCCTTGCCCAGCTCGGGAATATAGGTGGCCACAGCGCCATCGTCCACGTCCTTGTACATCGCATACACGCGGTCGACGGCCTCCTGAATCCTGGAGTTTTCGCTCTCTTTGGGAGCAGTGGTCTCTCCCGGCTGTGCGTCAGGTTTCATGGTCAGTCTCCAATTAACTTGGAAACGAAATCGGCGGAACCGGGCACCGGCGGGATGAAGCACTCCGTGATCCAATCCAGCATGCCAATGACGGGGATGCCGGAGACCCCAGTTGGTGCTTGATCAGCGAGTTTAGGGCAACTCTGGGCTAGGGTCAATTCAGAAAATGCAGAATTATGCAATCGTTCGCATAATTATGCATTATGGATCTCATGCGAAAAATTTATGTGCGCAGCCCATCGGCGATCGTTTTAAAGCCGGCGTAAGCCCGCTACTCAGTGCTGCCTGCTGCCGGCCGCAAAAATTTGGTCAGGGTGATCTCGGTGCCGGGCGCGAGGTTGGCGACTTCAACTTTGTCCATGAACGTGCGCATGAGAAGAAGTCCGCGCCCTGATCCCTTGAAGACGTTTTCCGGTGCAAGCGGGTCGGGCACGATTGCAGGGTCGAGTCCCTTCCCTTCGTCGCGCACCTTGATGGTCAGCTGCTCGGGAGTGGTCTCAAACGAGAGCGTGACCTGTTTGGCTGCGTCGAATTGATTGCCGTGACGGATGGCATTGACCGTCGCCTCGCGGACTGCAAGGTCGATGCCGAAACGTATCTCCTCGCTGAAGCCGCATTGCGCGGCCAGCTCACCGGCGGCCTTCGCGGCCGTCTCCACGCTCTCCAGCGCGGAGGCGAGCTGATAGGAGACCTTGGCCGTCTTCATCATGCAATCACCCCGGGCGTCTCTGCAGGCCAGTCGTCCCGGCACTCAGAGCTGTTCCTTCCATGAAATCAAAAGAGCGGCGAGATCAAGCTCAAGAGAGCGGAATTCTTGAAATATTCACAATTGCCCGAAATCGAATGCTGTGCGGCAGATTCCGATTGAGTTTATCAGTCCCAACAGACAAAGTCGCCGCCGGTGTTGGACGTGAACCAGAGGTTGCAATATAATCCGCGCATGTCGACAGAGAAGCTGACCTTTGAACTTGCAGAGGGCGCAAACCCACATGTCTATCATCTGAAAGGCCCGATGGTTTTGGGCAACATGTTTGGCATCCAGGAGGCCCTGCGCTCGGAGACCGTCAGCACCGTGCTCGATCTCAGCGAGGTCCCTTACATGGACTCCGCCGGACTGGGCGTGCTGACCAACTCATTCGTCACCCACCAGAAGCACGGACGCAAATTTCTATTGGTTGGCGTGAACGACCGCATCCGCACGCTGTTCCAGATCACCAAGCTGGACCAGCTGTTCACAATCTTTCCCACCGTAGAGGCTGCCCGGCAAGCTGCGGCATAACGCTCTTGCGACTTCCGTGCGCCGCCGCGCGCCCAGGCTGCCTCTGCGCTCGGGACACAGCTCTTCACTGGCGCATGCACATCGTGTGCGCAGGCTGTATATGCAGCCTGCGCACGACCTGTGCCCGCATCGCTGCAACCCGCCTCTGCTGTTAACTTAAAAATTTTCAAGCTTGAATTTTCCACATCCCGAAGTTGCTGGCCAGCATCGAATCTGAAACGGGTACAAAGATGGTGGTGTGCTCAGATCTCTTACTGGGGCTGAGCCGTACCCGCAGAACGTATACCTTCTCCGTTGCACATAGTCGTTTGCACATAGCATGTACGAGCGCCACGCCTGCGCTCCACAACCAAGTTGAAGGCCGATGGAAGAGGACAGGTGACACCCGCCGGAGCTCGCCGGGCAACGGGTCCGGAGATCTCCCTGCCTCGACGTCGGTTTCGGTCTTTTCTGCAAGAAGAACAGGTGAAGATTGATGGACCGAAGTGCTTCGCTTCCCCACCCCAGCATGCCAACAGCAGGCGCGCTAGGGACCACGTCGCCGCAACAGGTTTTGCCGTTGGAGCAGCAGGTCGCCAGGCTGCAGGCTTTACTCGAAGCCTCCCGGCAGGTCCACTCGACCATGCTGGTGAACGAGGTGCTTGCCCAGACGGCCCGCATCCTGGTGCGCGAGTTGGAGATGGAAGGCGCTCTCTTTCGCAATCCGTCTTCGCTCGAGACGCTCGCCTCCTACGGCCACACTCCTGCCGCGCCGTTTGAAAACTGCCTTCACTACACTCTCGTATCGAAAGAAAAGGAATCGCTGGTGGAGCTGATCGTGGCGCCGCCGGAGGGCGCCTCGCTTTCCTTCTACGAGCAGGACTTTGTGGAAGGACTGGTTCTGCAGGCCACCGTGGCACTGGAAAACGCCACGCTGCACGAGCGCGACATGAAGTGGGCCCGCGTGCAACAGGACCTGGACGCGGCGCGCTCCGTGCAGAGCTCATTGCTGCCCCGCAAGATGCCCGAAATCCCGTCATTCTCCATCGCCGGCCGCTCGACTGCCTGCTACGAGGTAGGCGGCGATTACATGGACACCCTCAGCCTTGCTGATGGCAGCCATCTGATGGTGGTGGCCGATGTCGCCGGCAAGGGCCTCGCTTCGGCCATCGTCGCCAGCAGCTTTCGCTCGGCGATGCGCTCGCTGGCCGGACAGCTGCTGCCGCTCGATGAACTTGCCGCCCGCTTGAACCAGCAGCACTGGGAGGAGGGGACCGAAGCGCAGCTGCGCTACGTGACAGCAAGTCTTTTTGCGGCTGCACCCCGAGAGCGCGGAGATCGAGATCGTCAGCGCCGGAGACAACCCCGCGGTGTTGCTATCGCCCCAGCATCCCAAAGGCGGGCGCGCTGAGGACCCCGAGCAGCCGGATGGAAGCGCGCAATTGATCAGTGCATCCGGCACGCCTTTGGGCATGATCCCAGGGATGCGCTACCAGACGGAACGCCTCGCCTTCCCTGCCGGATCGCGGCTGCTGCTTTACACCGACGGACTGACCGAGGTCTTTCGAGGGGACGACGAGTTCGGCACCGAGCGCCTGGTCGCAGCTTTCCGCGACAATTCCTCCCTCCCGGCAGGGGCCGTCCTCGACTCTCTCTGGGAGACTCTTCGGAGTTTTTCCTTGAACGCGCCACAACGGGATGACATGACCGCGCTTGTCGTCTGCCATCTCGATTCCTCAGATCGGGAGTGCGCCACACTATGAAGACAGAAGGAAGCTCCGTGCTGGTTAGCCTGCCTTCCGAACTTGGCTTCGAAAAAGTCGCAATGAGTACGGCGGAGAGCGTTGCCGAACTCATGGGTTTTTCCGCGGACCGGATCGCGGACCTCAAGACCGCGGTTGCGGAGGCCTGCATCAATGCCATCGAGCGCGGCAATCAACTCAACAACTCCCTTTCGGTCGGAGTGGTCCTCTCGGTGAATGAGGACCATTTGGAAGTGAAGGTGATCGACGAGGGTACGGGTCTGGAAGTCACGCCTCCCGCGCCGGACATCGACCGCAAGATGCATGGCGAAGAGCCTGCGCGCGGCCTGGGGATGTTCCTCATCCAGAACCTGGTGGATGAAGCCGAGTGGTATCAGGGCCCGCAGGGAAAGAGCTATGTCCGGCTCGTCATCCGCCTTGACAAGGAGAATTGTTGATGCAGACGACGACCAAGGTCACGCAGCGCACCGCGACGGGAGCTTCCGGTCAGCAGGTCGCCATCCTCGCCTTCTCCGGGGACATCTCCTCGGCCTCCAAAGACGCCATCCTCGGAGCGTACCGCGGACTGAACGGCGCGGCCGGCAAGGTCCTGTTGAACTTCTCCGGAGTCGAGTACATCAACTCCTCCGGCATCGCCATCATTATCGAACTGCTGTTGGAAGCGCAAAAGACCGGCTCGAGATCGATTGGCCTGTTTGGACTGACGCCGCACTTCCAGAAGGTGTTCACCATGGTTGGCATCGCCAAATATGCCGCGCTGTACCCTGACGAGAAGGCTTCTCTCGCCGCACTGTGAGGACAACATGATCGCTGCCAGAAGAGTTCGCCTCCTTACCGGGTTGTTCCTGATTGCGTTCTGCGCGACGGTGTGTGCCGCCACCCGCGGCCCCGCACCTATCTTTGTCGCCAACGGTCTGGGCAAGGGCACGGTCGATCTCTCCGGTCCATGGGAGTTTCAGACCGGCGACAATCCGGCGTGGTCGTCGCCTGGCCTCAATCTGAACGACCCGAGGGTTGCGGGCGAGTGGGAGCAGATCACAGCGGAGAAGCCCTGGGGCGCGCAGGGCCATCCGGCTTATGTAGGCTATGCCTGGTATCGGCGGCAGATCCGTATTACAAGCGCGCCGGGCGCCGATCCGGATGTGGCGCTTTACATCCAGCACATGGACGATGCCTATGAGGTCTATTGGAACGGCACATTGATCGGCCGCAACGGCAGCATGCCGCCCAATCCGCGCTGGTACTATTCGCAGGCGTCGCAGACCGTCCTCCCGTCCTCGGCAGCCCAACCGTGATCGCAGCCTACAAATCGGCAGCAAATTTCGAGTGGCTGCGCAGCCGCCAGTACACCTTTGCCATCTCCTCGCTTTATGCGGTAATCGCGGTGCTGAGCCTGCTTGGCTGGTCGCGCGACCGCTCACAGCGCGCGCTGCTGTGGATGGCTGTCTTCGCCTGCGCGCCGGTGGCCGTCCTGCTGCTGACCGGCCTGCAGATTCCCTGGTCCAACAACGTTGCGCTTGGCCTCCTGCAACCGGTCCTCGGTTTAAAGGACATCAGCCTGTGGTTCCTCCTGCTCTGGCTGCTGAAGCTGGACGAGGGTGAAAACCTGCCGCGACTCACCAAATATCTGGCGGCGGTGGTGCTCGTCACGCGATCGCTGAACGGCCTGTTTATGTTCCTGGATTGGAGCGATCCCGGCATTACCTCGTTCGCGCAGGTCGCCAGTGGCGTGTTGACGGCGATCTTCACGGCGAGCGAGATCTATCCGCTTCTGCTGGTCGCGCTGGCCATCCGCAAGCGCCTGCCCGTGGCGCACTGGCTGGTTGCGGGCTTTGCCTTCCTGAAGGAGATGATCTTCGTCGCGCGCATCGCGTCTTCCCAGGGCAGCCGCTTCACTCACTGGACGCTGGCCGACCGAATCGATGCGCCGCTATTTACGGTCTATAACAACCCATTCACCCTGCAGACGCTCGCCGACTCGGCGCTTCTGCTGGCGATCATCTACGCCGTCTATCGCTACTCGAAGGACACGCTGCGCCGCCAGGGCGAGATGGAAGCCGAATTCAAGGGCGCTCGCGAGGTGCAGCAGGTACTGATTCCCGAGGCGCTGCCGCCGCTGTCCGGCTACGCCGTCACCAGCGCCTACAAACCGGCCAACGAGGTGGGCGGCGACTTCTTCCAGATCATCCCGCTCACTGGCGAGGAGAAAGACTCGGCGCTGGTGGTGCTCGGCGACGTGAGCGGCAAGGGGCTCAAGGCCGCGCTCGCCGTCTCGCTCATCGTCGGCACGCTGCGGACGCTCGCGGAATCCAACTCCAGCCCCATCGGGATTCTCAACGCGCTGAATCGGCGGCTGCATGGCCGTCTGCGCGGGGGCTTTGCAACCTGTTTCGTCCTCAAGCTCAGCTCCGACGGAAGGTGCTCGATGGCCAACGCCGGCCACCTGCCGCCATTCTTTAACAGGCTCGAGGTCTCGCTGGGCGGTGCGCTTCCGCTGGGAATCGTTGTGGACGCGGAATA
>WNGE01016254.1_pt1 | contig 13835 bp, 16 predicted proteins | sample 5400651 | NCBI WGS metagenome assembly WNGE01 (sample SAMN13153370, study PRJNA577476) | soil metagenome | isolation source: 60 cm soil or saprolite under grassland replicate 2 | place: USA:California | collected 2016-06-15 | reverse complement strand
CCTCGGACGCGCCCGCACGCGCCGCCTCTTCCGTGCCATCCTTTCGAATCGTAAGAAGAAGTGGCGTTTCAACCAGTCGCCCCTCTTCCTCGAATACCTGATGGGCAAGCGCAACTACAACTGCACTCCCTGGGGCATGCCGACCTACAACCTCTTCGGCTGGCAGAAACCTTGCTACCTGCTGCAGGATGGCTACGCAGAATCCTACCAAGAGTTGATGGAGGCCACCGACTGGGACGCATACGGCACGCAGTCAGGCAATCCGCAGTGCGCGAACTGCATGGTGCATTGCGGGTACGAACCCACGTCGGTGGATGACACGTTCGGCTCGCTCGGCGGGTTCATCGACACCGTGAAGGCGACGTTCTCGCTCTATCCCGACAAGGACGCGCTCGCCGATCTCGATCATCCCGTGCGTCCGGTGTACTCCTACAATCCCCTGGTACAAATTGACGATGCCCAGATTGCCCCGTCAGCTGAAAACGCTTCGGCAGTGGAAGAAACCCACGCATGAGCGGTCGCGAACATGGCCACGAGCCCCCATTGCCCCACAGCGCGCAAGTTCCTTCTCTGCAACCTCACACTAACGATGAACTGGAAGTCGTTCCCGGCTTCGAGCGCGAAAATCTGCAGGGCTGGATTCCGCAGCTCGCCACGGAAGCTGACGTTCGCGCGGTCATCGAAAAGGCATTCGACTATCGCGGCGACGTGACCGTCACCCGCAAAGATGGTTTGCAGATCGCGGGTTATCTTTTCGACCGCCGCATTGGCAAGACGCTCGCCGACTCCGTGATCCGCCTGATGCTCGCCACCGGCAAGGAGCGCCCTTCGATCCCCTACTCCGAAATCGCCGGTATCGCCTTCACCGGGCGCGACACGGCCGCCGGCAAAAGCTACGAAGCCTGGGTCAAGAAATACTGGCAGAGCCGCGCAAAGGGCGAGAAGAATATCTCCATCGAACCCGAAGCGCTGGAGTAAAGCTAGTGTGGGGACGGGCGCGCCCTCGCCCGTCCAAGCCGAGCGTAGCTCGGCAGTTGCATGCAGCCACAGCAATTTTGTATTCGCTCTAGAATGACTCCCATGCTCGTCCTCGCCTCCGCTTCGCCGCGACGCCAGGAATTGCTGCGCCACGCTGGGATCCCATTCGAAGTGCAGCCTGCGGACATTCCAGAAGACCCGCTGCCCGGAGAAGTCGCGCGAGAATGTGCAGAACGGCTGGCGCGTGAGAAGGCGTTGGCAATTGCGGAGAAGCGCCCCACGGACGTCGTGCTGGGCGCTGACACGGTGGTGGTGATCGATGGCCAGATCCTCGGCAAGCCCGCGAACATGGCCGACGCCGCGCGTATGCTGCGGATGCTTTCGGGACGGGAGCATGAGGTGATTACCGGCGTCTGCTTAGTGGCCAGTGGCCAGTGGTCGGTGGCCAGCGAAACCACACGGGTCACGATGTCCGCCATCGGAGACGTGGAAATTGCCGACTACATTGCCAGTGGCGAGCCGATGGACAAAGCTGGTGCTTACGCTGTTCAGGGCGTCGCTTCGCGATGGATTCCTCGCATTGAAGGGGACTACAGCAACGTGGTGGGATTGCCGGTAGCGCTGGTGTCTCGGATGCTGCGGCAGCTTGGGTTCGCTTAGCGAGCCGGATTAGATTATCGTGCGCTGCTGGGCATGCACGGACAAAAGTGTCCGCGCCACGCAACTATGACTTCTTGTCTTCGCCCTGTTCGCTGCCATCTTTCACGGCGGACTTAAAATTCTTGATGCCTTCGCCCAAACCCTTGCCAAGGTCGGCAAGTTTGCTTGGGCCAAAGATCAGCAGCGCAACGGCCAGAATCAGTAATACCTCAGGCACCCCGATTTTTCCGCCAAACATAACTACCTCCGTGGGGTTGCCCGGCGCTCGAGCGGGCGCGCCGTCGCTCTCTAGGGCCCCATCTGAATTCTAGGGTACTGTAGCCCGCCCGTCAAAGGACAGCCTGTATTTCTTGTCACTGACAGGGGTGATCCAGGTCACAAGTAGCGCCGGCATCTTGCCGGCTAATACGGGTGCAACCGGCCCTCGCAGGCGGGGACGGGGATGCTCCCACGACAGCCGCCGGGACGGCGGCGCTATGCTGCTTCGATCAAGCCTGCGATCAGCGCGGCCCGCCTTGGCAGCGCGGAGATCAGGATATGCTCATGGGCCGCATGGGCTCCGTCGCCGACCGCGCCGAGGCCGTCCAGGGTTGGAATCCCGAGGCCGGCGGTGAAGTTGCCGTCGGAGCCGCCCCCAACTGCCGCTTCGCCAAGTTTCCATCCCAGGTCGCGGGCGATGGCGACTGCTTTCGCGTACAGCGCGGCGACACCCGCCGTCCGCTCCATGGGTGGACGGTTGATTCCGCCTGTGACCTGCACCTTGCACTTGCGGTTGAAGGGGCGCAGGGCACGCATCTTCCTGTCAATGCCAGCGGCATCTTTCAGGTGTGCGATCCGGACATCGACCTGGGCTGCGGCTTCGGCGGGAACCACGTTCGTTCGCGAGCCCCCGTTGACGATCCCCACGTTCACCGTTAACCCTTTTTTCAGGTCGGTGAAGCCTGTGATTTTCTCGATCTGCCGGGCGAGTTCGACGATTGAGTTCACGCCTTTCTGGAAATCCAATCCCGCGTGTGACGCCTTGCCGGTTACCTTCACCTGATACTCCCCCACACCCTTGCGTGCCGTTTTCACTGCGCCCTCAAGCCCGTAGGAAGGCTCAAGCACGAGCACTGCGGCGACTTTTTTCGCGAGCGCTTCGGTGATGGCGCGGGACGAGTCGCTGCCCACTTCTTCGTCCGAGACGAGCAGCACGGTGATCGGACGCGGCAGTTCACCATGCCAGTCGTTTAGCGCAGCCATCGACTGGAGCATCAGGGCAATGCCGGACTTCATATCGAGCACGCCCGGTCCAGTCAGCTTGTCACCCGCAATCCGGCAGGGCATCGTGGCCAGCGTGCCGAGGGGATAGACCGTGTCGTAGTGGCCCAGCAGCAGTAGGGGCGGGGCTCCCGATCTGCCTGCAAAGTCGACCTGCAGGTGATTCCCGAAATCCTGGGCCGCATGGATCTTCACAGTCCCGCCGTGCGCGGCAAACTTTTGTGCAACCGCCGCGCCGATGTGATCGACTGCGGCCTTGTTGTCACTGGGAGACTCGATTCCGACTAGCTCGCAAATGGTTGAAACCAACTCGTCCCGACGCTCGGTGAAATAGGCGAGACGGCGTTGCGCCTCAGGTGTGCTCGGAAGTGTATTCTTCTTGGAACTCGCCATGGTCGATCCTGCGATGTGCGCTACAGTATAATCTTCGACCTTGAGAAAACGGCATGACTGATACAGCCCAAACTACGCCTGACTCGTCAGCGCCGGTCAAGACCGCTATGGAGATCGGCGATATCTTCAACATCCTGCCGCACCGCTACCCGTTCTTGCTGATCGACCGCGTCCTGGAACTGGTGCGCATGAAGCGGATTGTTGCCCTGAAGAATGTGACCATCACCGAGCTTTTTTTTCAGGGACACTTTCCCGGCAAGCCCATCATGCCGGGGGTGCTGATCGTGGAAGCGATCGCCCAAGCGGGCGGGCTCCTGCTGCTTACCGAGGTTCCGAACCGCGACGAAATGCTGATGGTGTTTACCGGGATCGAGAAGGCGCGTTTTCGTAGGCCGGTTGTGCCGGGGGATCAGCTGCGCATCGAAGTCGAGGTTCGGGCTTGGCGCATCACGGCGGCACGCCTCGAGGGCAAAGCCTACGTGGATGGAAGAGTGGCCGCGGAAGCGACCGTTACCTGCCGGCTGGTACCGCGCAATGTCGGGTCGGGCGCGGCCGAGGAAAAAAATTTGTAATTTCCGATTTGTAATTTGTGCTTGGCGATTGAAACTCGCCAACACAATTACAAATCGGAAATTACAAATTTCACGATGCCCGTTCATCCCACTGCGATTGTCGATCCGAAAGCCAGGGTTCATCCGTCTTGCGTGATCGGGCCGTATTGCGTGATTGGCGCAGAGATCGAACTCGGCGAGGATTGCCGGCTGGTCTCGCACGTCGCGATGGGAGGCCCGACGCGTATCGGCGCCAACAATACCTTCTTCCCGTTCTCCTCCATCGGGCTTGCGCCGCAGGACATTTCTTACAAGGGCGAGCCCACTCGTCTGGAGATTGGCGATCACAATCAGATTCGCGAGTTTGCCACCATCAATCGAGGCACCGTCAAGGGCGGTGGGCTGACGAAGATCGGCGATCACAACCTGATCATGGCCTACACCCACATCGCCCACGACTGCCAGATCGGCAATCACATCATCATGGCCAACGCCGCGACGCTCGGCGGGCACGTCAGCGTGGGCGATTGGGCAAATGTTGGCGCGCTCTGCCCGGTGCACCATTTCGTGCGGATTGGCGCTTACTCCATCGTTGGCGGGGGAAGCACCATCACGCGCGATGTGCTGCCGTTTTCAAAAACTTCGGCGGAACGCGACACACAGGCGTATGGGTTGAATGCGGTGGGTCTGGAACGACGGGGCTTTTCGAAGGAGCGGATCCAGAAGCTGCACCATGCGTATCGGGTGTTACTGGCGTCGAAGCTGAACACGTCGCAGGCGCTCGAGAGGCTCAAAGCGGAAACGGACCGCGGGGAGGATGTGGACGTTCTGATCCAGTTCATCGAGAATTCCGAACGCGGAGTGATTAAGTAGTGGACAGTGGTCGGTGGGCAGTGGTCAGGTCTTATGCCTGTACAGTCATATCGGGAACTCATAGCGTGGCAAAAAGCGATGGACTTGGCGGCAGCCGTCTATCAAGCTACGAATGGATTCCCTAAGGCAGAGCTCTACGGGATGACAAGCCAGCTTCGTCGTGCCGTTGTTTCGATCCCCAGCAACATTGCCGAGGGACAGGGTCGGCAAACTACCGGGGAGTTCCTCCAGTTCCTGGGTCATGCGCGAGGATCGCTGCTGGAATGCGAGACCCAGGTTCTGCTCGCAGAACGCATGAACTACATTTCACCTAACCAGAGCGAGAGCCTGTTGAAAGCTTCCGCCGAGGTCGGAAGGATCATCAACGGGTTGATGGCACGCCTGCAGCAAAAGCGAAGATAATCGCGCTGCCACCGGTCACTGCCCACTGATCACCGACCACTGACCACTGACCACTATGAAACTCGGCCTCATCGCCGGCAATGGTAAGTTTCCCTTCCTCGTGCTGGACGCTGCGCGGGCGCAGGGGTTCGAGGTTGTGGTTGCCGCGATCAAAGAAGAGACTTTTCCCGAGATCGAGTCGCAAGGCGCCGCTTCCGTTCACTGGCTTTCCCTCGGCGAACTGTCCAAGCTCATCGACACCTTCAAGGCCGAGGGCGTCATCCGCGCCGTCATGGCCGGGCAGATCCGACACAAGCAGATCTTTTCGAACATCAAGCCCGACTGGCGGCTGGCCAAGCTGCTGCTGGCGCTCGGGACCCGCAATACGGATTCGCTACTCGGTGCTGTCGCCAAGGTGCTTGCCGACGAAGGCATTGTGCTGGAAAGCTCGACTGCGCTGCTTGAGCCGCTGCTGGCCAAAACGGGCGTGCTGACCCAGCGCGCACCCATCGAACAAGAGCGCAGGAACATCGAGTACGGGCGCGCGGTGGCGCGTCATCTCGCACACTATGACATTGGCCAGACGGTCGTCATCGCCGAGTCGGCCTGTGTGGCTGTGGAAGCCATGGAAGGCACCGACGCGACCATCGAACGCGCCGGCCAGATCATGCACAGTCTCGATTCTGGCCCTGCCTCTTCCGCCGATTGTCATTCCGAGGAGCGCAGCGACGAGGAATCTGCAGTTCTTCGGGGTTCGTTGCTCAGCCGCGCGCTCACGGTCGTGAAGATTGCCAAGCCCAATCAGGACATGCGCTTTGATGTGCCCGTGATCGGCGTGAAGACCATCGAGACCATGCAGCACGCGGGCGCGAGTTGCCTGGCGATCGATGCCGGGCGCTGTCTGCTGCTGGATGGTGACGCGATCGTCGAGGTCGCGAATCAGGCCCAAATCTCGATCGTTTCTGGATAGTCGAAGATGGAAACAGCAAGCTTCGTTTCTGTAACAGCAATGTTCAAGGAGGCTCTATGTCCGAAACTACCCGTATTGCCGACGAACTGCGCCGCGCGTTCCATGGGGATGCGTGGCATGGCGACTCGCTGCTTGAGATTCTCGATGGCGTCACCGCGGCGCAAGCGGCCGCGCGCCCCATTCCGCATGCCCATACCATCTGGGAACTCGTGCTGCACATTACGGCATGGGACGGTACGGTGCGGCGGCGACTGGGTGGCGAGGCATTGGAACTCCCGGACGAACAAAACTTTCCACCCGTCAAAGACACCGGCGAAACCGCCTGGCTCAAAGCCATGGAGCATGTGCGGCACGTTCATGACGAACTGGTGCACGCCGTATCGGAGTTTCCCGATGCGCGGCTGGGCGACCGGGTCCCCGGCAAACAAGGCGCACACTACACCTACTACTACATGCTCCACGGCGTAGCGCAGCACGAGGCGTATCACGCCGGGCAGATTGCTTTGCTGAAGAAGAAATAGGGCCGGCAGTTGCGGTTTCACCTAACGGGAATGAACTACAGTTTGCCATTCACCTGCGGAACCTGCAAAAATATCGCCTTCGTGCCAGGGGCGAGCAGCCTGTGAGTTATCAGCTTCCTCTCAATGTCGCGGTGGTGGGCGCCGGCGCCTTTGGGCGCAACCACGCCCGCGTCTATCGACAATTGCAGCAAACAGGCAGCTTGCGACTGGTGGGCGTGGTCGATCCCGAGACCGCCCGTGCCGACACTGTCGCCCGCGAGTTTGGCTGCAAATCGTTTGGCTCGATCGAGCAGATGCTGACGACGCACAGCGAGGTGCAGGCTGCGTCCGTAGCAGTTCCGACCGTGAAACATCTCGCGCTGGCGCGCACCTTGATGGAAGGGGGCGTCGACCTGCTGATCGAAAAGCCGCTCGCGTCCACGATTGCCGAGGCCGCCGAGCTCCGATGTTCTTTGAGGTGCACCGGCTGAGCGAATTCACGCCCCGCGCGCTCGACGTTGACGTCGTGCTCGACCTGATGATTCATGATCTGGACATCGTTCTGACCTTCGTCAATTCCGCAGTGCGGGAAATTCGCGCCGTCGGCCTGCCGATCCTTTCCGGGAAAGTGGACATCGCGAATGTACGACTGGAATTCGAGTCTGGCTGCGTCGCGAATTTTACCGCCAGCCGGGTCTCGACCGAACGCGTGCGCAAACTGCGCTTTTTCCAGCCGCGCCAGTACATTTCCATCGATTACGGGCGGCAGGATGTACTGGTGTTTTCCGTGGATGGCGCAGCCGGGGCGAACGCCCAGCCCAGCGTCAATCCGCAGATTCAGATGTCGAAGCCGCCCATCACTGCCGAGGAACCTTTGCTAGCGGAGATCAAGGCGTTCCTGCAGGCGGTGCGCGACCGGTCCCGACCGGTCGTTTCTCTGGAGGATGGGCGCCGGGCTCTGGAGCTTGCCCTCGCCATTCTCTCCGAAATCAAGAGCCATGTAGGGCGCATTGGCGTTGCCTAGTGCATACCTGTTGATGGAGAGCCGGGCGTTCCCGCCGGGAGGGGCGGCCAAGACCCCGTCCCTCCAACACCGGACCGGGGGGCCATCTAATTACTCCAGTACTCACCCCGATGGCTGAAAAAATGCGACAATTAGAATAACGGCCGCAACGCCCGCGTTTTTACGTAACTTTACGCAACTCAGGGATTGGGCCGCGTCTCTAACGGTTTATAGTCGCAGTCCGATGGCCGTAACCCAAATCCCGCCCCGCAACCCGATCACGCCGGCTGCTCAGCAACCCGAACAGCGCGACTTGTTTGAGGCGCAGCACTGGGAGACTGCCTATCGCGGTTTCAATCCCGACGCCGTTCCGCATCTTCTGATTCAGTTGCAGGACGATCTTTCGCGCGCGCGCAAGCGAGAGGCAATTTGGCTTTCGGTCATTTTGCACCTGTTCGTGGTCATCCTGCTTTGGAACAGCGATAAACTGATGGCGCTGTTGCCTCATCGGACGCTGGTGTTGGCCGTTCCGGCGAACGTGACCCGCGACAAAGACGCTACCTTTCTGGAACTTCCACCGGATGCGCAAAAGCCCACGCGCCGCCCGGATGCAAAGATCCTTTCCGACAAGGACCGCATCGCCACCAGCAAGGCACCGCAGATTGACCGCCAAGAACTGAGGAAGATTCTGCAGAGTGCGCGTCCTGGACGCCCTGGCGAAACGACACCCCAGCAGCAAATGCAGCCGCCCGCGGCGCAGAACCAGATGGCGCAGCAACAGCCCCCGCCCGCGCCGCAACAAGGTCCCCAGCAGAACAACAATTCCGGGCTCGTGGCGCCCGCGCAGAATCCTCAAATCGCGCAGATGCATGCGCCTCCGCAGGGAGCCCGCCCGACTCCGAGTTTCTCAACGCCGATGACGGCGGGCCGGGCAATCGAGCAAGCTGCCCAAGGCGCCGCTGCCAATCGGGGCCGCTACGGAGGCGGGGAGGGAGGGGATTACGGTTTGAGCCAGGGCCGCAACGGCGCGAAGACTCTGGATCAAGCGGAAATTCTCACCGACACCATGGGGGTCGACTTCGGCCCGTACATGGCGCGCATCACGGCGATCATCCGCAATAACTGGTATAACCTGATGCCGCCCTCCGTGTATCCGCCGATTTTGAAGCAAGGCAAGGTCTCGATTGAGTTCTTCATCCTGAAAGACGGGAAGGTCAGCGGCATGCAGGTTCATTTTCCGTCAGGGGATGTCGCGCTCGATCGCGCCGCCTGGGCGAGTATTACCGCCTCGACTCCGTTCCCACCCCTGCCCAGAGAATTCCAGGGCCAGAACCTCGGTCTGCGGTTTTATTACTTCTACAATCTTGAAATCACCGCGGACGGGATGAAATAGCCGTTCAGGTGCGTGAATGGCCCCGATTCGCTTACCATAGGACGAGAGATCGAAATCTGCATCCAATCAAACTATGAAGAATCGTCAACTCTTCCCGTTCCTGCTTCTTGTCAGCCTGACCGCCTTCGCCGAGGATGTGCCGGAGACTCTTCGTCCACCCAAAGGCGCGGAGGTCGCGCTGGTGGTTTTTGAAGACCTGCAATGTCCCGATTGCCGGCGCGCGGCGCCGCTGGTGGCCCAGGCTGCCCAGACCTACAAGATTCCCGTGGTCCGCCACGATTTCCCGCTGCCCATGCATAACTGGTCGTTCGAGGCGGCGGTTCTGGCGCGCTACTTCGACACCCACTCGAAGACTCTGGGCAATGCGTTCCGCGACTCCGTCTTCGAACATCAGTTGGAAATGACTCCCGACAACCTGCACGGCTTTGCCGAAAAATTCGCCGCCGAGCACAAGGTCGATCTGCCCTTCGTGGTCGACCCCGCAGGCAAACTTGCCGCACTGGTCATGGCCGATAGGGACCTGGGCAAGAGTCTCAATGTGAACCACACGCCGACGATCTACGTCGTCAGCAACAAACGCGCGGGCAAGCCCTTCGTGGAAGTCGTCGATCGCACTCAGCTCTATGCGCTGATCGACAGCATGAAGCGGGAGTAGGAAACCCATTGCAGAGGTCAGAGGTCAGATTGCAGAAGTGAAAGAAAGCGTTGATTGCTGACTGAGCCCTCCCAGTTCCGGACCACGCCGCCAACGCCTTGGATTCTCCCGAAGAGCGGGGCCTACAATAGGTAGGTTTATGGAATTTCAGTGCATGAAGTTTTCGAGCCTGGCCCAATGTTTGAGCTATATACACGTTCATTTTCACCAGGTCGATCCAGGGCCCGGTGGAGATCCCGCATATCTCTACCGTGGGGAATGCGGCACCTGGTCTGAAACTCTGACAAGAATGGATCGGTATGTCTTCAGCGACGACGCTGAGATCCGGGATATCGTTGCAGAGGAGTTGGACCATGTCACGGCATACGTCATGAGCGCGCGCTTTCCAACCATTCTCGATGCCAAGATGCGTGCCGCATATGGGCAGCACTATGGCTTTCCGACTCAGATCTACGATTTCGGTGCAAGTCTTGACGTTGCTGCGTATTTTGCCAGCACGGACGATGTCTCCCCTGAGCACCCCGTTGGCTTTATCGGGGTGCTGGACGTAAAAGCCGCAAGGGAGAAGAAGGCATGTGCGCTGTTCGATCTGAGAAAACATCCTAATGCCGTTCGTGCGCAACGACAAGCCGCGTTCGGGCTCATCTATTCAGCGTTTACGTTGGGTCCGTCGGATCTGAAAAATCACGAATGCGCACAAGCGCTTGGCCTGAAGTGGTTTGCTTTTGATCACCATGTCGGCGAACATTCCCGATTGTTAGAGCAACGGAAGTTTCTAATCGATATCGAGAATGACCTCGGGGCCGATCTCGCGGAACGTTTCGTTGATGAATACGTGGCTACCCAAGGCCCACTCAATTCGTTGACCGCGAAAACGCTGGGGAAGCTGATTCCGCCGACCGTCGGACGGACGGTCGAGTCCAATACCGCGGCGTGCTCAAGGCGGACCTGACGGTTGGGCATGCGAACCACTAAACCCAAGATTCGGGAATCTGATTTGGATCAGCCAGCCGGAATGAAGAGTCCGTGTCAGGTTCAATGTCCAGGCCGGCTCCACTGCACGGCTAAGCGGCCATCAATCACAGGATCGTTACCCTGCTCCAACCCACATAACGCCGGCCTCCACAGAAGATTTAATGATTTGGCACTGCCAGCTTTCCCATCAAGAAATCGACAGTCAGAAATCAACAACAGTTACTGCAATCTGACCTCTGTAATCGATCTATTCCGCCCACCTTCGGAACAGCAGCGCCCCATTCGTCCCGCCGAAACCGAATGAATTCGACATCGCGTACTCGAACTGCGCCTGGCGCGCTTGGTTCGGGACAAAGTCCATGCCATCGGTATCAGGGTCCTGACTCTCAAGATTGATAGTAGGTGGCAGCATCTGATCGCGCAGCGCGAGCACCGTCACGCCCGCCTCCAGCCCGCCTGCTCCGCCCAGCAGATGCCCGGTCATCGATTTGGTTGAACTGACCGGAATGTTCTTGCCTAACAGGTTGCGGATGGCATGCGCCTCCAGCGTGTCGCCGATGGGCGTCGACGTTCCGTGGGCATTTACGTAGCCGACCGCACTGGGATCGAGGCGCGCATCGCGCAACGCGTTCCGCATCACGCGGAACCCACCTTCATGCTCAGGAGCAGGCTGCGTCATGTGATAGGCGTCCGAACTCATGCCGTAGCCGACGATCTCGGCAAGAATGGGCGCGCCACGCCGCCGCGCGTGTTCGAGTTCCTCCAGAATCAGGATACCTGCGCCCTCGCCGATGACGAATCCGTCGCGATCCTTATCCCACGGACGGCTGGCTCGCGCCGGATCGTCGTTGCGCGTGGACAGCGCGCGCATGGCCGCGAATCCGCCCACTCCCATGGGAGTGATGGCGGCCTCCGTGCCTCCCGCGATCATCACGTCGGCGTCGCAGTGTTGAATAATGCGGAACGAATCCCCGATCGAGTGCGCGCTCGTGGTGCAGGCCGTGGCCGTGGCTTCGTTCGGACCCTTCGCGCCGTATCTCATGGACACCTGCCCGGCCGCCAGGTTCACGATCGCAGCAGGAATGAAAAATGGCGAAATCTTGCGCGGGCCGCCTTCCAGCAGCGCCTTATGTTCGCGCTCGATGATGTCGAATCCCCCGATGCCCGAGCCGATGTGCACACCCACCTGTTCGGCGTTTTCCGGCGTGATCTGGAGCCCCGACATCTTCAGCGCTTCCTCCGACGCCGCCAGCGCGAAGTGGATGAAGCGCCCCATCTTCTTGACTTCTTTTTTTTCGATAAACCGCAAAGGATCGAAGTTCTTGACCTCGGCCGCAATCTGGCAGGCAAACGCGGAAGCGTCGAACCCGGTAATCAGTCCCACGCCGCTTTTGCCCGCCAACAGCGCCTGCCAAACGCTGGCGGTGGTGTTCCCGACCGCGCAAATCAGACCGAGTCCGGTAATGACAACCCGTCGTGCCAAAGCTATTTGCCCTTCGCGTGGCCGCCGATGTAGTCCACAGCGTCCTGCACGGTGCGGATCTTCTCCGCGTCCTCGTCCGGGATCTCGATGTCGAAGGCTTCTTCGAAGGCCATGACCAGTTCCACGGTGTCCAGCGAGTCCGCGCCCAAATCGTCCACGAATGAGGCGCTGGGCGTAACCTCGCCCTCATCCACACCCAACTGCTCTACGATAATCTGTTTCACTTTCTCGTCAACGGCTGCCATGTTCTCCTCGTTTCTAAAATGCTGGGATCGCGGGCCCGCCCTTCGAGCCGGCGTTTACCGAATTACGGCTGCAGACTGCTCAGTCGATCATATGAAGTCGAAGCAAGTAGTCTAAAAGGGAACGGGAAAGTATGTAAAGGCAGTTCCCAGTTCCCAGTTCTCAGTTCCCAGTTCTCCGCTCTCATGCTGCGATAATGCGGAGTCGAAGGGCCCCTACACTGATGAAACCGGTTCTACTGAGAGCTGAGAGCCGAGAGCTTTATTTCCAATACTCATCCCTCAGCCGGGTCTGCCGGTCGGTCATCGGTATCTCGCGTCCTTCGATGAAAACGCGCTTCACGTCCGTCTTCACGTCCAGCGGATCGCCCTGGGCGACAACGACGTTGGCAGTTTTACCCACCTCGAGCGAACCCAGTTTGTCAGCCACGCCCCAGATTTCGGCCGGATTGATCGTGATCGCCTTCAGCGCCTCGTCATAGGGAAGCCCGAATGCGGTCGCGTATCCCGCCTGGTCGGGCAAATTGCGGGCGTTGTGGGCCGAGTACGATGCAAACGCAATCTTCACGCCGCGCTTGTAGAGTTCGGCCGGCAACTTGAACACCGTGTCGTAGCGTTCATCCTCTTTCGGGGCCTCATAGATTGGGCCCACAATTACGGGCGCCTTCAGAGAGGCCACGTAGTTAAGCACGGCCTGGGAATGGCTGATGTGATTCAGCACGAACTTCAGCTTGAATTCGTGGGCCAGACTGATCGCGGTTTCCAGATCACTGGGCCCTTCGGCCGCCAGCACGATCGTCTTCTTGCCTTCGAGATATGGGAGCAGTGCTTCGAGCTTTAGATCGTGTTTCGGAGGCGCCGGCTCTGACTTCTTGTCGCGGATGGCGTCGGCCTTCTTGCGGTCGTACTCCGCCCACTTCCCCTTATAGTCCTGCGCATCCAGAAAGGCCTGCCGCAATTGCGCGGCCAGGCCCATGCGAGTTGAGGGGAACTTGTGTTTCTCAAATGGGCCTTTGTTCCGGCGTTCGTTGCCGGTGAAGTTAAGCGCCATCGCATTATCGCGAATCAGCAGCATTTCCTGGGCCGAGGCTCCGGCCAGCTGGATGAACGAATCCTGCCCAGGCAGCGTGTCGCCACTCTCCGGAGCGACCACCGCGTTGGTGATTCCGTTTATACGCGCCACCGGGATCAGCGCCGACTCGGCATGAAACGCCTCTGCCGTGTGCATGTGCGGCATGATCTCATCGCTCATTTCGACCAGGTCGTTGGTCATGGCCTCCGCCGATATCTCCGTCAACCCAAGATGGGTTTCCGAGTCGATCAGCCCCGGATAAATCGTCATGCCGTTGACATCGATGATCCGCGCGCCCCCCGGGACACTAACCGAATCCGCCGCGCCCACCGCCGTGATCTTGCCGCCCTGCATGACCAGTACACCGTTTTCGATCACCCCGTGGGTGATCGTCAGCAACTTCCCGCCCTTAAGCGCCACGGGCTTGTCCTGCGCCAACCCTCGAC
>WNGE01011194.1_pt1 | contig 13836 bp, 16 predicted proteins | sample 5400651 | NCBI WGS metagenome assembly WNGE01 (sample SAMN13153370, study PRJNA577476) | soil metagenome | isolation source: 60 cm soil or saprolite under grassland replicate 2 | place: USA:California | collected 2016-06-15 | reverse complement strand
GTCAATATATCGCTGAGATCGGAAGAATTCTGGGAATGTGAGCCCTCGTTTGATTTAGATCAATCCCGCTGAGGATGGACCTTCTACGATAGGTGCCGGTCGGGTGACGGCTGTCTCAAGGAGGACATCATGAAGAAAGCTGCATCGATACTCACTTTGACTTTCCTCGCTGCAGCGCCCGCCATGGCCGCGGAGCCGGCCAAGATCGATTGGTCGAAAGTCCCCGTCAATGATCTGAAATTGTTTTATCCCGGCCAGTCCTCGTACGAGTGGCTGCGCAGCAACTCCCACCCCGGCGCGAAACCCCTCCAGGCCGGGATGGCCTGCGCCGATTGCCATGAGGGGAAGCAAAAGGCCATGGGCGACAAGCTGGTCAAGGGGGGGCCGCTCGAGTCGGCCCCCGTCAAAGGCAAGAACGGTTCAGTCGATCTGAAGGTCCAGGCGGCCTACGACGCGAAGAACGCCTATTTCCGCTTCCAGTGGAAGACGCAGAATTCCTACCCCGGCACCGAGCACCAGTATCTGCGCTTCGACGGCAAGGAATGGAAGGTCTACGGCTATCCCAAGCTCGACAAAGTCGTGCAGGAGGGCAAGCAGCCCGGCATCTACGAGGACCGCATGACGATCATGATCGACGACGGCAAGGTGCCGGGGTTCGCCCAGCAAGGGTGCTGGCTGACCTGTCACGACGGCCTGCGCGACATGCCCAAGCAGTTCACCGCGGACGAGGTGAAGTCCAATGCGCTGCTGGCGGCCATCAAGAAGACCGACGTGCGCAAGTATTTGCCGGACACCCGCACCAATCCGTCGGACTGGAAAACCGGCAAATCGGTCGAGGAGATCGCCACGATCAAGGCCGCGGGTGGCTTCGTGGACCTCATCCAGTGGCGCGCCCACCGATCGCATGCGGTCGGCATGGCCGATGACGGCTTTGTCCTGGAGTTTCGCAATTCCGACTCGGGCAAGGACATGTTCGGCGGCAATGCCGATCCGGCGACCCATCAACCCAAATTCATGTGGGACCGGAAGAAGACGGGTTACAAGTCGATCACCGCTAAAGACCTGCGCAAGGGCGCCCATTTCCTGATCCGCGAAAAGAACGCCGTGCCGTTCGATCCCAACGCGGGCTGGAAGGAAGGCGACATGATCCCGGACTATGTGATCAGCCGCGAGGACGCCAAGGGCTCGGCCGCGGACAACAACGCCATCGCCAGCTGGAAGGGCGGCACATGGACCGTCGTGCTAATTCGCCCCTTGGGTCTCGCAAACGACGACGACAAGGATTTGAAGGATGGCGGCGTCTACAACGTCGGGTTCGCGGTGCATGACGACAACATCACAACCCGCGGTCACTACGTGTCATTTGTCAAAACGCTGGGATTCGGCGCCAAGGCCGACATCCAGGCTGTCAAGCTTCGGTGAGCTAGATAGCGCGACATGGTGTTCATCGTCGATGACAACTTCATCGGCAACAAGAAGCGCGTGAGGGAGTTGCTCGTCGCGCTGGTCGAGTGGCGCGCGCGCACGCGTCCGATGATGGGGTTTCTCGCCGAGGCTTCGGTGAATCTCGCCGACCAGAGCGATCTGCTCGATCTGATGGCGCGCGCGCCTGAACCGGAACGTTACGCCGCACAAGCTCGAGTGCCCGGCAGGGGAAGAAGAGGTCCATGAGACACACGCGCGTCATCGTCACTCACTACGGCGGGCCCGACGCACTTCGGGTGGTTGAAGAAGAGTGCCCCGAGCCGAAGAATGGTGAAGTGCGGGTGCGAGTGCTGGCCGCAGGCGTCTCCTTGCCCGACATCATGGCGCGGGAGGGCGTTCATCCCGAAACGCCCCCGGTGCCATTCACGCCGGGGTGGGATCTGGTTGGCGTGGTGGATCGGCTCGGCGACGGTATCTCTGGAATCAAACCAGGCCAGATAGTTGCCGCGCTGCCGATCCACGGTGCTTACGCGGAGTTCGTCTGCCTGCCGCAACGTGAACTGGTTCCGGTGAAATCCGGGTTGGACGCCGCCGAGGCTGTCAGTCTCGTGCTGAACTACATCACGGCGTACCAGATGCTGCATCGTTCCGCTAAGGTCAGACCGGGCCAGCGCGTGTTGATTCACGGCGCGGCAGGCGGGGTCGGCACGGCACTCTTGCAGCTGGGGCGCCTCGCCGGGCTGGAGACGTACGGTACCTGTTCATCGCGAAGTGCGTCGGCCGTTTCCGACCTGGGCGGTATCCCAATTGATTACCAGCATCAGGACTTCGTGAAAGAAGTTCACCGCCTCACGAGCGAGGGTGTGGACGTCGTCTTTGACCCCATCGGGGGTACCCACCTCTGGCATTCCCGCAAGGCTCTCCGTCCTGGCGGGAGGGTGGTGGGCTATGGCCTTCGTTCCTCGCTACGTGGGGAGGGATTGGCTTCAGATCGTCCAGGTCGTCGTCAACGCTTTCGTGGAACCGCCATCTTCGGGTTGTACATCGCCGGCGGCTGGCTTCTCCCAGGTAGGAAACGGGTAGTTCCCTACAGCATCCAGACGCTCAAACGGCTGAAACCGGAATTCTTTCGACAGGATTTGATCGCCCTGTTTGATCTCCTTCAACAGAGAAAGATCAAGCCGCTCATCGCGCAGAGATTTCCTCTTGCCGAGGCAAGACACGCGCACGAGTTGCTCGGGAAGGGAGGCGTGACAGGCAAGATCGTCCTTGTGCGCAACGGGTCATGGCTTGAATCAGGAGCGGCGTAACAACGGCATGCAGCGGACGGCGCTTCGCGTCGCTCGACGCGAACGTTATTTCTTACCGTCACCCGCAGTCGCGCCGGCCGGTCCCTGGGTTCGGACAAGGTAATCCAGCAAGTCGGGAATCTTTCCCTTGGGTACCTCGACGCCAAGATCGATCATCTTGTCGACCGCCTGTTTCCACTGCTCCCTGGTCAGGTGCTTGTTATTGAGCGGCCTCACTTTCGCCGTGTGACACGACGAACACACTTCCTTGAACGTCTTGGCCCCGTCGTCGGCCGCGAGGGCGAAGGGTGGCGTCGTGAGGCCGAACAACGTCAAGCAGAAAAATAAAATTCTGTGCGATGGCATGATTGCTTCCTTTCGTCGTGCGCTAAACATCGCCGCGATGGGATGACCTCAGCTTTCTGTAGGCAGCTTGTGAGCGATGCCTTTATGGCAATCGATGCAGGTTCTCTCTTTGCTCTTTGCGACTGCGTGTATTTTCGCCGCGACCGGAGTCTGTTTCTCCGGATTCATGCCGTCGAAACTGTGGCAATTGCGGCATTCGCGTGAATCGGTTTCCTGCATGGTTGTCCACACTCTCTTCGCCAGCTCGGCGCGGTGGGCCTCGAATTTCTCCGGCGTGTCGATGACCCCGGTGATCTTCCCGTACAACTCCGCGCTCGCCTTGACCTTTCGTACGACCTTGTGAACCCAGTCTTTGGGTACGTGGCAATCGGAGCAGATTGCGCGCACACCCGTCCGGTTGGAGAAATGTATGGTCCGCCGGTACTCCTGATACACCGTGTCGCGCATCTCGTGGCAACTGGTGCAGAACCCCAGTGTGTTCGTCGCTTCCATCGCGGTATTGAATCCGCCCCAGAAAATAATCCCGGCCACAAAACCGCCGCCCAAAAGAGTCAGCAGCGAGAAGCGCGCGCTCGGGCGGCGCAACGCGCTCCATAGCCCGCGAACAAATCCGACTTGGGGTGAACCGCTGCTGGATGTGTCCTTCGGCGTGTCGGCCATGGCTGGTCCTCTCCCTCATGCAGCGTGGATTAATAGAAACATGGACTTGGCGATTTCAGCACCATCGGCGCCATCACGGTTGATCTAGATCAAAAAGACGTGTCGGAACGAATATATCGTAATATGAACAGCTAAAGCAACGGCATTAGGCGGTGATCCGAAAGACGGACATCGCCGCGATCTCCCCGGGAAAGGGACATACGATGAAGAGCCGGAAATATATCCTCGCCGCGGCGGCGAGAGGCTTGGCCGCGGGTCTCGCAATCAGCATCATGACGCAAGGCGCCATTTCGCAAGAGCCGGAAAAGGCGCCGCAGAGGGATCTCGTTCTCCGGGGCGACGCGAAATGCACGCGTTGCCACAACAATCCCGAAATCCTGTCCATCGGCAAAACCCGGCACGGCGTGACCTCCGACACGCGCACCCCCACCTGCACGAGCTGCCATGGCGAGAGCGATTCCCACACCAAGAAACCTGCGGGCGTGAAGCCGGACCGCTACTTCGCGAAGAATTCGACGACGCCTGCGGATGTACGCAGCGGCGCGTGCCTGGAATGCCACGGCGGAGACCGCCACCTCGCATTCTGGGAATCTGGACGGCACAAGAAAAACGAGGTCGCCTGCAACAATTGCCACAACATTCACAACCCGGACCAGGCGGCCGATGCCCAGCTGAAGAAGGAGAATCCCTCGATCACGCCCTACGTGACGACAAACCGGCAGCTGCAGTACGAGACCTGCACGGCCTGCCACAAGCAGGTTCGCTCGCAGCTCTTGAAGACCTCGCACCATCCGATCATCGAGGGGAAGCTCAAGTGCACCAGCTGCCACAACCCCCATGGTGCCTTGAGCCACGCCATGGTCAAGGAGGAGTCGGTGAATCAGCTGTGCACCGGCTGCCACACCGACAAGCGCGGCCCCTTCATGAACGAGCACCCGCCGGTCGAGGAGAACTGCCTGACCTGCCACAACTCGCATGGATCGGTCCACGCGAAGCTCCTCAACGAGCGCGCGCCGAATCTGTGCCAGGACTGCCACGACTGGTCGCGCCATCCGGGCACGTACTACAGCGGCAATCAGGGTTTCGGCAGCCCGACGGCCGGCGCGCCGAACACGCGCCTGGTTGCGCGCGCCTGCCTGAACTGCCACACGAACATCCACGGCAACAATGCCCCGGCGATGCGCGGCAAGTTCTTCCTGCGCTAGGAGGCTCGAGATGAAATCCAAGCTGATTCCCATACTGGTTGCGAACCTCTTCGCCGCCGCGGGCGCGCTGGCGGCCGAGGGGAGTGACGACATGGCGGTGTTCGGCTCCGTAACCGTCGGCGTGCAGGGCGCGAGCCTGGCCACGGGGAGCGAGGGCAACGTGGCGAAACTCAAGGAGTACCGCGACATCGGCGGCGGCGGCGGGACCTCGGGCAGGGCGCTGAGCGGCGTCGATATCAAGGGCCGCGGCAGCGAGGATTATTTCAACCTGTACGGCGAAAACCTCGGAAGGGACGACCAGTACCTGGATCTGAAGGGCGGCCGCTACGGCCAGTTCAAGTTCCAGCTCTACGAGAACGACATCGTTCACAACTGGACATTCGGCGCGATCACGCCGTACTCGGGGGTGGGCAGCACGACCTTGAAGGCGACCCTGCCGAACCTGGATACGAGCACGTGGAACTCGTTCGACTACAGGCTGAAGAAGCAGAACATCGGCGGCATGTTCGAGGTCTCGAAGCTCTCGCCGTGGTACTTCCGCGTCGACGCCAATGAGGTCACCGACTCCGGTCTCAAGTGGATCGGCGGCGCGAACGGGACCAGCCCCGGCAACGGGTTCAACGAGAAACCCTACCCGCTGGACCAGAAGACGCGGAACATCACGGCTGAAGGCGGCTACGCGACCAAGAAGGCGCAGGTGTCGCTCGCCCTCATGCACAGCGACTTCTCCAACAACAACGACCTGCTGCGCTGGTCGAACGGGTTTTTCGGAAATCAGCTCGACACTTCCACCTTGGGAGCGGACAGCAAGTACACGAAGGTCAGCGTAAACGGCAATCTCAAGCAGCTGCCGATGGGGTCGACCCTGGCCGGACGCGTGACCGAAAGCTGGACGACCAACAGCACCCCGATCCTGACCAGCATGCCGACCGGCGCCACACCGAGCGCCACCAACGACGCCACCAATCCGAACCGGCCCACGTTCGACGGCGACGTGGTCCACAAGACAGCGTCCCTGGCGCTGCATTCGAACCCCGCCCGAGAAATCGATTCGCGCATCTACTGGAACAGGTTCGAAAAAGACAACCGCTCGCCCACGGTCACCTTTACCCCTGTCGGTACCTCCAACCTATTGTGCGGCGGCGCACCGTGCACCACGGAAATATTCAGCTACAAGAAGAACAATCTGGGCGCGGATGTCGGATACCGCTTCAATGCGGAGAACAGGGTGGTCGCCGGTTTCGACTACGTCGATCTGGAACGCGATCGAGTCGATTTCGACGAAACCAAGGACAAGAGGGTGTCTGTGGAGTGGCGCAATACTTCGCTCGATAACCTGAGCTCCAGGTTCAAGTACCAGGTGCTGCAGCGGCGCTCGCATTTTCTCGAGGGCAATGCGGGTGCGGACGCGAACGACCCCAACTTCCTGAACCGGTTCATCGCGCGCTTCGACGCCTCGAACGTCGACCAGACCCTGCTCAAGCTCTCACTGGACGCGACGCCGGCCGAAATGTGGGACCTGGGCTTCGAAGGCATCCTCAAGCAGAACAAGTACAAGGACACGGTGCTGGGGCGCACCAAGGACGACCGCCAGCAATTCTACTTGAGCGCCGGGTATGGCGACATACAACGGTTCCGCGTCTTCGTTTTCGCCGACATCGAGTTCGTGAAGTACGACTCCTACCACCGGAACATCAGCACCGTCAGCAGCGGAGCGGGCACCCCGCCAAACGACACGCCCAGCGGCAACTGCCAATCGACGTTTCCAGGTTGCTACGACCCGCTGAATACGGCGGCTAACAACAGCAACTACAACTGGGGCGCGACCAACAAAGACAAGAGCTACGCGTTCGGCGTGGGCGCCGACTGGGTGCCGATGGAACGCTGGAAGCTGAAGGGGTCGCTTATCTCGGAAAAGACCACCGGCACCGTGGACTTCGCCGTCCAGCCCGGGGCCAACCCGACCGTTCCGTCGATCGCCATCAACAACTACGACAACGCGACGAAGGTGTCGGTCAACCTCAAAGGCACCTACGCTTACACCAAACAGATCGATCTCACCGGCGGATACGCTTTCGAAAAGTTCAGATTCAGCGACATCTCGTATGACGGCTATCAGTACACGATCGGCACCGGCACGAGCGCGAGTCACCTGAGCGGCCTCAACGCCAACCCGAACTACACCGCGAACATCGGCTACGTCGTCGCGACGGTCAAGTTCTAGCGGCACGTAGACTGCAATGGTCGCCCAGAGACAGGTGGCGATACTCCCATCATTGGCTGAGGGGAAATCAGACGACGCCTGCGCGTGATCGCGGCGCGGGGTCCCGGTTGAACGTCGCGGCGCATTTTGTAACTGGGAAGTGGCGTTACTCGACCCGGTGATCGAATTTCGCCTCGACGGTGCGAGTCGAACCCGGCGCCTGCACCCGCACGGTGATGAGGTAAGAAGTCTTCTTCTGCAACTTCACGTAGTTTCCGTAGCTCGCCGCGCCGACCGCCATCGGTTCCAGAGTTTTCGACGTGCTGCTCAGGCCGGGTTGCTCGATCCGGATCTCGACCGTCGCGTCGTCGATCGGGGCTTGGTTCTTTGCGTCGAGCAGCGAAACATTGACGTGGTAGTAGCCGGGTCCGCTGGGAACGCCTCCGTGCATGGTTCGCTCGATGGAGTCCCTCGGAAATGAACGCAGCGCCTCCGCGGGCACGAACCCCAGAAAGATTTCGACTCCGCCTGCGGTCTTATGGTTGGTATCCGCTCTCGCCGGGGTCCCCGCACCCTTCGCGGCGCCGTCTGCAGGTGTGGCAGCCGGGTTGAACATGTAGAGAATACCGGCCCGGATCTCGGAATCGGTAAGATTGGCCTGGCCGCCGCGGGGAGGCATGCCGCCGTGCCCCCTGATCGCCGAGCGGACCAGGTGATCCAGCCCCTGCTTCATGCGCGGGATCCAGACCTCCCGGTCGCCGATCTTCGGTGCGCCGCGCAGGCCTTCCTGGTGACACTTGACACACTGGGACTTGACGACCTGCTCGCCGCTGCGCTCGGCGGCGAGGTCCTTCGCGCTCGCGGGCTCGACCCAATGGCTGCCCGACTGGTTGACCATGTAGGCGACCGCGCGCGCGATCTCGAGATTCGTGACACTCGGATTGCCGCCGTGGGCCGGCATCTTGCGGATGCCGTCGAGCGCGTGCTGAGTGAGGCTGGTGAGGCCCTGAGAGGCGCGCTTGCTCCACGCTTTTGGGTCGCCGATTTTCGGCGCGCCGTTCGCGCCCGTCGCGTGGCACGCGGCGCAGACTGCTTTGACGACCTCCTTGCCGCTGCGCTCGATGCCTTGGGCGTTCGCCAACCGTGATGCGATCGGCATCGCCAAGGCGAGTAGAGCCGCCCCTATCAGACTTCTTCGCGCTGTGACAGACAGCGTGCGTATTTCGATCAGGCAACCGGCGCTCATTGCACTCCTCCTTCCCGACAACGTCTCGCCCCCAGCGCAGCTATTCTAAATCCTTTCGCATCCGTTGATACTCCTCCCGGTTGATTTCTCCCGTGGTGTAACGCCGGTCGAGAATTTCGCGGGCGTTTTCTGCGCGGTCGCGTCGCCCGTGCCCGCCGCACATCGGCCAGCCCGGTCCCCGGAAAAGGAACAGCGCGAGCACGACAAGAAAGATCAGAGGAAATATCCACATCCAGTGAAACCCGTACCAGGGACCGTCCCACCACATGATTCACTCCTTCAAAGAATCCATGATCGCCAGAGGCTATTCTTCGCCTCCAGCGACCGGCCGGGTTGATCCAGATCAAGCGCAGGCGGCATCGGGGCCGCTCCGCCTGCACGACATCGGGCGCAGCCTGATTGATGTAAATCAAATTCCGGAATATGGGCGGCGGTAACGTTGGTCTTGTCGACGCAACGCTGATTCATCGATGGACCCGAATCAACAGGAACTTTTGGCAAACGCATTGTCGTCAATCGCCGACGCGGTGTTCATCACCGACCGCGATGGCCGCATCGTCTGGGCCAACGAGGCGTTTAGCCGGCTGAGCGGTTACGCCGCGCATGAAACATTGGGACGCTCGCCCGCCATGTTGAAATCCGGAAGACAGGACGCGGAGTTTTACCGGGATCTCTGGCAGACACCCTGCATGACATCACCTCGCGCAAAAAGGAGGGTGGCCGCGATCATTTTCTCGCGTACCACGACAGCCTGACCGGCCTTCCCAATCGAGCGCTCTTCCTGCGCCTGCTGGAGCAGGCGCTCGCGCATTGCGCGCGGGGCGGGCGTCGGCTGGCGGTCCTGTTCGTCGACCTCGACCATTTCAAGTCGGTCAACGACACTTCGGGGCACCGGTTGGGAGACCTGCTGCTCGTGACGGTCGCCGAAAGATTGCGCGCCTCCGTGCGCAAGAGCGATGTCGTCGCGCGCCTGTCCGGAGACGAGTTCACCGTCATCGAGACTGACCTCGTCGATTCCCAGCCCGCGCGGGCCCTCGCGCGCACTCTGGTGCGGGCGCTCGGCCGTCCGTTCATGTTGAAGGGTCGCGACGTTCAAGTGGGAGCCAGCGTCGGCATCTCGATCTACCCGGATGACGGTACGAGTCCCGAGGAGCTGCTGCAACGCGCGGATCTCGCGATGTACCGGGCGAAAGAGCAAGGACGTAATCGTTACTGTTTTTACGAGGCACAGCAAACCGGTGACCCATCAGGGAGAGTGACCGAGACTCGCCCGAAGCGCCCGTAAAAATTAAGTGTCAGTGATGCCTGCGGCGATCGATGCGGTCATCCGGCACTCTCAGCGCGAACCCTTGGCCATTACGCTTCTCAGGCCCGCAACGTCGAGAATGCGGATGCGTTTCTGCTGCACGCCGATCAGGCCGTCTTCGTGGAACTTGGAAAAGGCGCGGCTCACGGTTTCGAGCTTCAGCCCCAGATAGCTGCCGATCTCCTCGCGCGTCATGCGCAGGTTGAATTCGGAAGCCGAATAGCCGCGCGCGGTAAAGCGCTGCGAGAGGTTGAGCAGGAAAGCGGCCAGGCGCTCCTCGGCCCGCATCGTGCCGAGCAGCAACATGACGCTGCGCTTCTGCGCGATCTCGCGGCTCATCACCTTGTGAAACTGGCGCTGCAGGAGATGCATGTCGTGGCCGAGGTTCACCAGCCGGGCATACGGGATCACGCACACTTCGCTGTCTTCCAGCGCCACGGCATTGCAGCCGTGTATTTCCGGTGCTATCCCGTCCATTCCCAGGATTTCGCCGCCCATGTGGAAGCCCGTGACCTGGTCGCGCCCGTCCTCGAGCGTCTGCACGGTCTTGAAGAAACCGCTGCGCACGGCGTAGAGCGAGCTGAATTCGTCCCCGGCGCGGTAAAGGCTTTCGCCGCGCTTGACACGCCGGCGGGTGTAGACCAGCGCGTCCACTCGGTCCACCTCCTGCCCGGTGAGACCGCAAGGCAGGCACAGTTCGCGCAGATTGCAGCTCGAGCACTTCGTTGGAACCTTGGCGATGTTCCGCGGGGGCGTGTGGTGCAGCGTCACGGTTCCGGTATCCTCCGAGAGCGCTTCCAGGTTTGCTGTAGCTTCCATGGCAATTCTCCGTCTTGGTGCTTCAATTTCTCAGGCGCGGTTGCTCTGCGCCAACCAGTCCTGCGATGATTTTCATGACTCTCGCGAATTCACTGCTCTTGTCGAGAAAGTGACTCGCGCCCGCTTCCGTGCAGATGCGACGGTATTGGGGGTTGGAGTGGTTCGTCAGGACTATGAAAACCACCTCCGGCGCGAGCGGATGGATCTTGCGCAATACCTCGAGGCCGCTGCCGCCGCTCAGCTGAATGTCCAGCACGACCGAATCCGGCTTCGTCCGCAGAATCCCTTCGACCGCGGCTTGCGCCGTGTCCGCCTCGCCGACTACCGTCACGCCTTCGATATCGCCAAGCAGGCCGATAAGGCGCTCGCGGATCGGAGCCGAGTCCTCTACGATGAAGACGTTCGTGGGAGGCTCTGACGGCGTGTTTTCCATGCCGCCAGTGTGCGAGCCGGCATCGCCGCCAACTATCGGCGGTGCCTGAGATTAGCCGTAGGCGGCTGCTGAAAAACCTTGTAGGAGTAGCGCGGGGGCGTCTAGGAATCGTCCGACAGGGAAAGAGAGCTCAGGCGTTCCCCGAATCCGGATCGTCGATCAGCCGGTGCTGGAGGGCGTAGCGGATAAGCTCGGTCGAGTTGCTCATGTTCATCTTCTGCATGATGCGCGCCTTGTGCGTGCTCACCGTCTTGACCGAGAGATTCAGCTCGCCCGCGATACTCGACACGGCCTTGCCGGATACGAGCAGCCGGAAAACCTGAAACTCGCGGTCCGAAAGCGCGCTGTGCGGCGGGCCGTCGGCCTGCGGCATCGCCCCGAGGGCGAGTTGCTCGGCCACCGCTTCGGTGATGAAGGCGCCGCCGCCCGCCACCTTGCGGATCGCCGATACGAGCTGCGCCGAGGCGCTTTCCTTGGTAAGGTAGCCTGAGGCGCCCGCCTTGATCGCCCGGACCGCGTATTGCTGCTCCTGGTGCATGCTGAGAACGAGGACGCGCAGCTTGGGCTTCTCCGCGCGCACCTGCTTGATCAGCTCGATGCCGCTTTTTCCCGGCATGGACATGTCGAGCAGCAGCACGTCGAACTCGAGCTCGCGCACCCGCTGCAGCACTTCGTGGCCGTTCTGCGCCTCGCCCACGATAGAGAGATCGGATGCCGCCGAGAGCACCTGCTTCAGCCCCTCGCGCACGATGGTATGGTCGTCAGCGACGACAATCCGGATCATCGCGTCTGCGCTTCTTCTTCCAGCGGGATCTGCACGTGGAGAACTGTCCCCTGCCCCGGTTGGCTTTCAATGTGGACGTCGCCTCCGAGCAGGGACACGCGCTCGCGCAGGCCCATCAAGCCGAAAGCATTCGGCCTGCGCGGATCGTCGAGATTGAAGCCGCGGCCGTTGTCCCGGACGTTCAGCGTCACGGTACCGTCGGAGCGCCCGAGCGCGACTTCGACGCGCTGCGCCTTGGCGTGCCGGGCGACGTTGGTGAGCGACTCCTGCAGGATGCGGAATATCGCGGTGGCGTGCGGATCCTTGAGTTCGAGATTGGGCGAGCGGACGACCAGCTCGCACGGGATTCCCGTGCGCTGGGTGAATTCCTGCACCAGCCACTCGGCGGCCGGTACCAGCCCCAGGTCGTCGAGTATCAGCGGGCGCAAATCCGAGGAGATGCGCCGAGTCGCGGCGACGGTGCCGTCGATCATCGCCTGCATTGCGTTGAGCTTCTCGGCGATCGCGGTGTCCCCTGCCGGGAGTCGCTCAGAGAGCCAGGCGACATCGAGCTTCAGGGCGGTGAGCGCCTGCCCCAGCTCGTCGTGGAGTTCCCGGGCGATGCGCCTCTTCTCCTGTTCCCTGACCGAATTCATGGCATACGCGAGCTCGCGCAGCTCGGACTGTGAGCGACGCAGCGCCTCTTCCGCGCGGACCCGCTCGGTGACGTCGCGCAGAATCACCGTGTAAAACTTCTTTCCGCTTTCTGTGATTTGCGAGATCGAGGCATCGATCGGGAATTCCTCGCCGTTGCGCCTCAAGCCGGTCACGATGCGCGCGCCGCCCATCCGCCGCGAAGAAGTTCCGGTTTCGCCGAAGCGCCTGATGTGTCGTTCGTGCTCGGCGCGGAATCGCTCGGGGATGAACCAGGCGAGCGGTGCGCCGATCGCCTGCTTGCGCGGGCAGCCGAACAGGGACTCGGCCGCCGCGTTAAAAAGCACGACATGCTGATTTTCGTCGACGGTGATGATGGCATCCATCGCCGATTCGACCATGCCGGCCACCCGGGCTTCGACGTCGTACAGCGCCCCCTCGGCGGCCCGGCGCTTCGTGATCTGGCGATGGACGAGCCCCAGCGCGGCTACCGCCACAGCAGCGCCAACGGCCGCGGACGAGACCAGCATCTGATTGGAGTGCCAACCGAACAGGCCAGCGAGCAGGGCGAGAAGGGCGGTGAAGGTCCCCAGAGCGAGCACCGGGCCAAAAACGATCAGAGGGAGCCCGCTCTTCCCGCGGTTACGGTCTTCGAACTGAGTCATCCGAAAGCACTCTCAGGATGTGGGTCTCACAAAATGCCCGGTATTTGACCCATATCAACACGGCAGCCCGCGCGCTCTCCATAATTATGTGATGCACGGCTCGACAGGTATCCTGACATTGAACACAAGCGTGCCCGGCCGTCTGGTCATCGATCCGGACTTGATCCGCAAGTACGCCGGCAGCGGCCCGCGCTACACCTCGTATCCGAGTGCCGACCGCTTCGTCGAGGCCTTCGACGCCGCGGCCTATCGCCATTGGCTGCAGAATCGGAATGTCGGTGGATTCGCACGGCCGCTGGGATTATACGTTCACCTGCCGTTCTGCGGGACGATCTGCTACTACTGCGGCTGCAATAAGATCGTCACCAAGGACCACGGTAGATCCGCAAAGTATCTGAAATACCTCGAGCGCGAGGCTCGGCTGGTCGCTGAGTGTCTGGGCGAGGACCGCTCGATCAGCCAGATGCACTGGGGCGGGGGAACGCCAACGTTCCTGAGCGACAGCGAGCTTGGCGACTTGATGCGCATGCTGCGCTCCGAGTTCGACTTTGCCGCGCACGGCGAGTACGCGGTCGAGGTGGACCCGCGCACCGTCAACCCGGAGCGCGTCGCGCTCCTCGGGCAGCTGGGTTTCAACCGCATCAGCGTCGGCAGATGCGCGTAGGAGTAGAGCGCGATGCGGTCCGGGTCCATGCCCGCGACGAGCGCGAGAGTACGCTCGTACCCTTCCGGGGTCTGCTTCGGCAGACCGTAGATCAGGTCGACATTCACCGAACGAAAGCCGTGCTCTCTGGCGGCGCGG
>WNGE01005825.1_pt1 | contig 13836 bp, 12 predicted proteins | sample 5400651 | NCBI WGS metagenome assembly WNGE01 (sample SAMN13153370, study PRJNA577476) | soil metagenome | isolation source: 60 cm soil or saprolite under grassland replicate 2 | place: USA:California | collected 2016-06-15 | reverse complement strand
CGCCTCGAAGCTCGGCGATACTGGATTGGGGCCAGCTACGCGGTATTCGGCACAAAAGTAGAACGCCTTGTGGTACCACTTGCCATAGATATCGACAATATAATTGAACTGCGGATTCTCCGGCGGTGGCTGGATATATTTCGGCTTCAGTACTGTCTCAATGAGTGCATTCGCCTTTGTGGTGACTTCCATTTTCAGCGATTCGGGGAGAGAAGCCGTAGAGGTTTTGCGTGGGTACATCGCCCACCGATTGATTTCCCTTGGCATCCAATTCCTCCTTGTCTTTAGAGTTCTCCTGAGAATGTTGATGACCAGCCAAAAAGCGCCCGCAATCGCTGGCCTGGATTGAACTTGAACACCCAGCTTTCAGGCTCTGGGCGGACATAAAAACCTCCAAAGCCAGGCAAAGTCACGCCTTTGCCATCTTTAAAGCTTTCATACAGTGTTTCGACGATGCCGTCGACCCAGGCTGTCGCTGTCGCTTCGTCGGCATGCATCCGTGCAGCCAGTCGGCGGACAAGCTCATCTTTGTTGATGCGCTCAGCCATCGTGTTTCTCCTTACAAACCGGCAGCCGCCAATTCTTCTTTCAAGGTGGAGAGTCGACTATGTCGCTTGCGTAACCAGGCGATGTAGGTTGTCCACTGCTCAGTTTCATCCAACTTCTCATAAAGAGACCGAATTTTTGCGAGGTAACTACAAGCAACTTGATAATTGGATCGTCCACGTCCAGTGATGAGACGCTCAACATATTGCTGATAGAGGTCTATCGAAGCGCGGGGGTATGCCTCTTCCGTGCGTTCAGCGGCTTTAAGAGCAACTTCAGGAGTGCGCGCATAGTCGTACTGCCACTGATAGCTCTCAGGGCCAGGGGGCTTTGTAGCTTGTAGTAATTGGAGCGCCCGCTCAATATCTCCCTCATCGAGTGCAGCTTCTACCAGTGTAGAGATATTTTTGGTAGTCTCCAGGAACATATGCGCTTCTTGTCGCACTGCTTCCCAGTTTCCAAGCTCCATGGAGATCTCACGCATTTTCTGGTACTCCGCGAACCAGGGTCGTTTACGAAAGATGAGTTCGGCCATCTCAAGCGCGGTAGCAAGATTGTTTTTCGCCAGGTAGTGGGTTTTCAGCCATTCCGCAGTAATGGTGTACATTTCCTGCTGAGCCTTTTCATCCATCATGCGTTCAACTGCGGCATCCTGCCCGTACTGGACAAAGAGGTCTGCAAGCTTCAGTAACTGCCAGCCATTAGCCTGGCTCGCATCCTGAACGGCTTCATCCACCCGGTCTAGTTCCAGCAGCCGGGTGACTACTTCCTGGATGCTCTTTGTCTCACGACCGATGCGCAGGAACTCCTCGTCGCTCAGTAGGTCTGCCTCCAAAGCTAACAAGAGGCCACCGAAGCGCTTACGACGCCATTCGCTCTCCGACTTCTTTTCCTGAAGCTCGGCAAGTGCAGTGCGAACCCATTGCGCAATCAGGTGCTTTTCTTGAGAAGTCGTACCCTGGAGGAATTCAGGTGGAATATCCTTGGTCAGACCAAAGCCACCATGGTTGACATCAAAGCGATACACTGCAAAAATGGCCTCTAGAATCTGCTCGCGGAGGATCGCATCTTCTCGTTCGCTCTCCAGGCAAGCGCCCAGACCCTCGACACAAACTTGAACAACGCGACCCAGCGCTCCATCCTCATCATGATAGGAGAGGTAATGGCTCAGTGTTCTTACCGTCACCGCTTCGTAGATCGCCGCGGCGTTGGTATAGTCCCGCTGTCGAGCGAAGCGAGCGGCAGTCTCGGTAATGCTGTAGAGATCGGACGAGATACCGTAGACGGCATCCCACTCGCGACCGGCATGTCGAAAAGCTTCATCGACCTGGCGGTGATACTCTTCGGTGTCGATGGGCACGCTCTTATGACCGGGTAGAGGCGGCATGGTGAGTTGCCATTCCACCTCTGGCTGTTTCTGGAGTAACTGTTTGATGAGTGTAATCAACTGGGCTTTGCTCTGTCGTTCCAGGATGGTATCGATGTCGTCCATTTGGGTGAAGGCCTCCGGCTGCTCATTCCATGCGAGGAGCAATGCAGCAGCGTGTTCACAGCTGCGAGTTCCATATGTCGGCGTGTCGGCTGAACAGGAGCAGAGGGCAGCAGTGATACCAGAGCCATCGAATGTGACCTGTACGCGATATGGTTCAGGGAGTGAGCCATAGCAATAGGCTTTCAACGCCATTGCCTGTTGTGCTGGGTTGACGATAGCTCCATCACGAACACCTTGCTGGCCTTTCAGAAAGTTCTGCTCGCCGACGAAAGTGCGAATTTTTTGTTCGGTTAACGTTGGGATGGTACTCATAGCTAGTTGGCCCGTTCTAAAGCTGCCAGCAGAATCTCATATCGTTCGCCGCTGCTCCAAGTTGCTTTTTGCTCGAGCGCATCCTGTGCCCAGCCCGCGATAACCTGTCGTTCCTCCGGCGAGGTGTTGCCAACAAGCAAACCGGCAATATCCTCATCCAGGTCCATCCCGCTATCCGTATAGAAGCGGTAAATGGCAAACAGCATTCGTAGGACGCGCAGTCGCATCTCCGGGTTGTCCTCTTCCCCTGCGAAGCAGCTATCCAGTCCATCGATACAGCCGATGAGAATAACACAAAACGCGACATACTCATCTCGATAGTCATTGAAGTGTTCGATGACCTCGGTGATCAGCACTTCGTAAATGGTGAGAGCGGCAGCATAATTTTCCTGTGCGGCAAACTCGTCGGCGATGGTCTTGATAGCAGTCAGTCTTCTCTCGACCTCGCCGCGTTTGCGCTTGCGCTGGCTCTCCCCAGCGGCCATTGCGGCTAGAACCTGCTGGCGGTACACCTCTGGATCAACAGAGGACTTCCGAGATGAGACTGTTGGCAGTGGTGTCATGAGAAGCCATTGCAATTCTGGCTCCTGGCGCAGCATGTGTTGAATAATGGCGATGAGTTCGGGTTTCTCGCGTTGTTCCAGGTTCTTCTTCAACATGTCTATTCACGTTCCCCCTTACTGACGGGCTTCATGTAATGGCTCTATCTTATCATAGGTGGCTAGGCATGGCGGCGGTGCTTTTCTTTCGGCTGTTCATATCGTATCCAGTTACAGACAAATAGTGAGCAGCCAGCAGAGGAGGAAGCGTATGAGGAGACAGACCTCAAAAGGAACGTGTACCTTTTGTCACAGAGAGCTGAGTAAGGCAAGCACGACCAGGCACCTGGTATCCTGTGAGCAACGAACCGCGATGCAAGGTGAAATAGGGAGTCGTCAAAAAGCGAAAAAAATCAAGACATTGCATCTGGTTGTGGAGGGATACCGCTTTCCGATGTACTGGATGCATCTCCCAGGCTCATGGAAAATGAGTGACAGCGGATGAGCTGCAGAGGATAATACTCTTTCCCCTCTCTATTGTAGGCCTTTATAATGGCCGTGGCAGGGACATTAAATATAAATAGTGTAACTTATTATCAATAGTAAATTACACTATTTGCTGAGCGGAACCGACGGGCATCGAACCATCGGTCGCCCCTGGCACGCATCCCGCTGGAAAAGCTCTTTTCTGGCCGAGGCGATCTGCTTCTCTACCAGGAACGCGCTGCCACTTCCCTACCCCGAGATGATCCGTTCACCTCTGCCCTCGACCATCCGCTACAGGTGTTTCTACCTGGCCATCCTCAAGCCGCACCTGATCCTCGCTGGAAGATCCCGCCCTCGGCATGGGAAACCGTGCTCCAACGGGTCGAGCAGGGGGAACCGCTCCGTCACATCGCGCGTGATTACGGCGTGTCGTATGAAGCGGTCCGGCGTGTACTTCGTGCCGCGCGTCGCCGCTGAGTGGGACGGGTGAGTGCGGATCACCCACGTGGCCAGTATACCACACGCAGCGTCTGCATGGGCAGGCAAAGCACGGTGCGAGTCTATCGTGTGCTCCCGGTTCCAGTGGCACACCAGAATTGTACCACAGGAGGGTGCGCACACACGGGAAGTATCTAGCTCAAGAACGGAGGCCAGGCGGGAAGCAGGTGCGGCTCACGGCGCACTCAACTGTACCATCGATCGTGATAAGGACCCGCGTCGTGTTTTCCTCATGGTTCAGGAACGAATGTTGAAAGTTGAGTAACCAGCACAGGGGAACATCGCCTCACTGGCCCCCAGTAGCATAGCAGGTGAAGACGGGTCACGCCTGGACAAAAGGCGGATTGCACTTGGGGAACAGACGGAAAGGCCGTCGTGATCTGGACAACCTTGACCTGCAAGCTGCGAGACCCTGGTAAGAAAGCGGGAAAAGACGGATCGCATCGGCGAAATACGAGGGTGAATACTGTCTCTTTTGAGAACGGATGTGCTAGGTAGCCAGCACAGGTCTGCAAGCTCCGATAAGCTCATATCTTTGGGCGGTCTATCCATCTTTACGCAACGCATTACCACTGCTTATTCAGACGACGTAAAATTATGAAGTATGAAGAAAAAATAACGGAAAAACTTTCTAACGGGACAAGAAACCTTTTGTAGCTTAATCTAACTCATCCGTCTTTGTCAAGACAACCACTAACATAAAACCGTGATCATGTATTGACAGGTTACACAGAACGAATTATGCTGTCTGTGTAACTGATCTGGCAGGAAGGCAATCGACGATGGCACGCAGCATTCCGAAGGCTCGTGATGGCTCTTTGCACCAGCATACTGCGGGAGGAACCTCTCTCGATCCCATTATGATTGGGACGGCTGCATGGTATAGCTGGTTGGAGCAGCATCGTTCGTTTTGCTTTGAGGCTGGCCGCATGACCTTCACGGCACGGAAGGAACAGCGACCGGGGGGCCATTATTGGTATGCGTACCGACGCAGCCATGGCAAGCTGCACACTGCCTACCTCGGTAAGTCAGAAGAACTGACCCTCGAACGACTCAACACAACCGCAGAAGCCCTTGAGCGAGCAGGAGATGCTCGCGAGGGCGGGACTCATCGACCCCTGTGGGGGGTTGGAGACCATGCTTTGCAGGTTCTCCAGGCCTCCATCATCTCCCTTCCAATGACACGCGCTGTAACTGAGCAACTCAGAGAGCCTAAACCAGCGCCAAAACATAATCTTCCCGTACAACTTACCCCGCTGATTGGACGCAAGCACGATTCGGCGAGCGCGGCTGCGCTCTTGCGACGGCCGGAAATACGCCTGTTGACGCTGACCGGCACGGCTGGTGTGGGCAAAACCCGTCTCGCTCTGCACGTGGCCATTGAGCTGCTCGATGGCTTTGTCGATGGGGTCTATTTCGTTCCACTCGCTCCCATCAGCGACCATGCTCTGGTTGTACCCACCATCGCTCAGACCCTGACGCTCAGAGAGGTGAGTGACCGGCCGTTCCTGGATCTCTTGGAAGACTACCTGCAAGACAAGCAACTCTTGTTGGTGCTCGACAACTTTGAGCAGGTGGTCCGAGCAGCACCCTTGCTCAGTGAACTGCTGGAGGTGTGCCTTGAGCTGAAACTGCTGGTTACCAGCCGTGAAGTGCTACATCTGCGTGCCGAGCGCCAATTTGCCGTGCCACCCTTGGCGCTCCCCGATCTCAAGCACTTCCCGAAGAGCCAGTCTCTCTCGCAGTATGCGGCGGTAGAGCTCTTCCTCCACCGTGCACAGGCCGTCAAGCCTGACTTCCAGATCACTCCTGCCAACGCCCGTGCCATTGGAGAAATCTGTTCGCGCTTCGATGGCTTGCCACTGGCGCTTGAATTGGCCGCGGCACGCATCAAGCTCCTCTCACCGCAGGCACTGCTGGCACGGCTAGAGCATAGACTCTCGGTATTGACAAGCGGCGCGCAGGATGTACCGGTGCGACAGCAGACGCTGCGCAGTACTATCGAGTGGAGTTACAACCTGTTAGATGCTCAAGAACAACAACTCTTCCGTCGGCTTTGCGTCTTCGTCGGGGGCAGCACACTGGAAGCGATAGAGGCAATCTGCGCTCCCCTTAATGATGGAGCGAATCAGGTGTTGGATGGGGTTGCCTCGCTCATAGACAAGAGCTTACTGCAACAAAAGGAGCAAGAGGATGGCCAGCCACGCTTCTTGATGCTGGAGACCATCCGCGAGTACGGGCTGGAGGCTCTCGAGGCATTTGGGGAAGTGGAGGCCATCCAGCAGGCTCATGGTGCGTACTACCTCCGACTTGCGGAGGAGGCCGAACTGGGAATAAGAAGTCCACTGCAAACTGCCTGGCTGGAGCACTTGGAGCGAGAGCACGATAACCTGCGAGCGGCCTTGCAAAGGATGCTCGAGCACGGGGAGATCGAGCAGAGCCGAGAAATGGCCTTGCGGTTGGCTGGAGCGCTGTCTGAGTTCTGGCGAATACGGGGTTATGACAGCGAGGGGCAAACTTTTCTGGAACAGGCATTGGTGGCACGTGAGGGGGTGGCGACGTCGGTGCGAGCGAAGATTCTCAGAGCTGCTGGGAGGATGGCTATTTATCAGAACGACTATGAGCGGGCAGAGGTGCTGTGTGAGGAGAGCCTGGTCCTCTTCAGGGAACTCGGAGAAACACAGGGCATTGCGCACTCCCTGCATTACTTAGGGTGGGCTGCCAGGGAAAGGGGAAACTTGACCGTGGCAGGCTCGCTGTTTGAGGAAGCCTTAGCACTCCGGAGGAATCTGGGCCACAAGGAGGATATTGCCTGGTCGCTTTTGCAATGCGGGATTTTGAACTGCTTGCAGGGCGAGTACGCTAGGGCAGATGATTTGTTCGAGGAGAGTCTCGCGCTCTCCAGGGAGATGGCCCGCCCACACGTCATAGGCTGGTCGCTCTATCGGTTGGCGGAGGCGTGTTTTCTTTCACAGGGCGAGCTTGCAACAGTCCACTCCTTGCTCGAGGAGAGTCTTCCGCTCTTCAAAACGGTGGGTGAAAAGAGTGGGATGATCTGCTCCTTGTACCTCTCAGGGCGGTTAGCCCTCAGTCAGGGAGATGCTCTTACAGCGCGTTCACTGGCAGAGCAGGGACTGGCCCTCTCCAGGGAGGCAGGGGATAGGTGGTCTACAGGCCAGTTGCTCTCCCTTTTAGGAGGGGTGGCGGCCCACCAGGGGGATCCCGCCACAGCACGTGCCCTGTACCAGGAGAGCTTGGACTTAGCCAGGAGGGTGGGTCGCAAGCTGGATATGGCCTCGTGCCTGCAAGGACTGGCAGGAGTGGTTGCGGCGCAAGGAGAATCTACGTGGGCAACACGGCTGTGGGGTGCGGCAGAGGCCATGCGAGAGGCAACCGGTGCACCCATGCCGCCTGTTGAGCGTGCTGACTATGAACGCGCGCTGGCCTCCGCACGGGCTCAGCTCGGGGAGAAAACCTTTGCCGCCGCGTGGGAAGAGGGACGTACCATGACACTAGAGCAAGCCCTGGCCTCCCAAGGGCCAGTGACCACGACGCAGCAGTCCACCCCCCTTTCACCTCGTCCAGCCTACCCTGATGGGCTGACCGCACGAGAGGTGGAAGTACTCCGCCTGGTGGCGCTGGGCATGACCGACGCGCAGATAGCTGGCCAACTGATCCTCAGCCCGCGCACGGTGCAGGGACACCTGCGCTCCATCTACAACAAGCTCAACGTGACCTCGCGCAGTGCTGCGACTCGTTATACGGTTGAGCACAAACTCGTCTGAACAGCGCTCTGTCGTCCCCAGGCAAAAGCTCTTGTCCTATGTGGTCGACGCCTCCTCGACTTGCTGCTCTGCTGAGAAAAGATAGGTAATCCTACTGGGATTCACCCTGAATCGCTTCCTTTTCCTGCCTTGAAAAACAGGTAATCCATCGCGTAATTCTGCCGATGTCCTGCCTCCACGAATTGAGTAGACTCTGGACAGAAAGATGTTCACCCAGGTGAACGAGGAAGTCACAATCAACGAGAACGGGGAGCCACACCCTGGCAACAATTTTGCTATCGGGGGCGAGTCTTACCGCTTCTGGCAGCGAATGAGGCTACGTGTCGTTCAGGCAACCTGATTCCATATTAGTTGTGCAGCAACAGTGCAGAAAGGAAAGGAAATCATGCCCATTGCATTCATCTTGGATACTCCTGGTATGACACAGGAGCAGTACGAGATCGCGCACCGGCAACTCGGCAATCCCTTCGAGCCGGGAGCGCTGGTCCACATTGCAGGTCCAATGGAAAGGGGCTGGCGCATCGTGGAAGTCTGGCCCTCCCAAGAAGCTGCCGACCATTTCTTTGGTTCAAGACGAGTCCAGCAGGCTTTTCAGACCGCAGGGATTCCTCCTGTCCAGCCGATCATCAGCGTCCTCCATTTTTGGAGACCCCTGGCTTCAGCCATAGGGAGGAATAAAATGGCTGCCCGCAGGCAGTACTCAATGTATGAGTACTCTGTCTGTGAATACTCAACCAAAGTCTAGACAGCCATGGGACAATAGAATGGTAGTACGAACAAGCCAGCACAAAGGCACTCCTCTGACTCAAGAGAAACTGTTTGTGATAGGTGTTTACCCCTATCGGTCGGATTGTTCGACATGCACAGATCGGCACGTGAGTGAGAAATTGCTCGGACATGTAGAGCTTGTGTCTCCTTTCTGTGTGGGCCGCTAGTCCACTGCTTGCAGTGCGTCGTAAGGGTAGCACCCCGATGTCAGCCGGCCTATCGTAGCGCTCCCTGGTCCACCGGCAAGGGTGAGGGTAGCTGCAAGCCCCTAGCTTTAGCTATGGGGTAGCTGACCTTTCCGGTCTATGCGTTGTATACTTCCCCACGGCAGGTTTGACGAAGGAAGGCAAGCGGGTGCAGCAGCCCACATCTCAAGGGTTATGGGAAGGGGACGAATGAAGCTGGCTCCCGCACAGTAGCTCATGTCTGCTACGAATGAAAAGGCTCAAGGCTTTAGGGCAGCCATGCCCATGAGAAAGGAGAGAGATGATGAGTAGGTATGTCCTCGTCCACGGCGCGTGGCATGGAAGTTGGTGCTGGGAGAAGGTTGTACCTCTGCTTAGACAGGCAGGACACCAGGTGGAGACCCTTGACCTGCCGGGGCATGGTCAGGACAGGACCCCAATTCGCGAGATCACCCTGGCGGCCTACACGAAACGCGTGTGCAAGACGCTCGACGCTCAAGCTGAGCCGGTCATTCTGGTGGGCCACAGCATGGGTGGGATTGTCATCACGCAGGTTGCTGAGGAGCGGCCCGAGAAGATTCAGATGCTCGTGTACCTGACGGCTTTTCTCCCGCAGAATGGCGAGTCGTTACTCCAGATCGCCCGAACGAATAGTGATTCCCTGCTGACGCCAAACCTGATGGTGAATGAGGAACAGGGCTACCTCACGTTCAAAGAAAGGGCTTCTCTCAAGGAAATCTTCTATGCCGATTGCCCCGACGAGGATGTAGCGCGGGCCAAGTCGCTCTTGGTTCTCCAGGCCATCGCTCCCATGGCGACTCCCGTGAGGATCACTGCGGAACACTTTGGTCGGGTGCCAAGGGTCTACATTGAGTGTCTTCGTGATCGGACGATCTCCCCATCCATTCAGAAAATGATGTACATGGCAACGCCGTGTCAAACTATCCTGTCGATGGAGACCAGTCACTCGCCCTTCTTCTCAGCACCCCAGGAGTTAGTGTTGCATCTGACCTCGCTAAAGTCCGTGGGCTAAGGAAATATGTTCAGGAGGTTTATTCATGTTTCAGACAGCTCTCGACCCCCAGGCCGTGCACGACTTGCAAGCCAAATTGTCCGGCACACTGATCAGCAGGCACGATGAGGACTATGATAACGCTCGTAAGGTCTGAAACGGCATGATTGACAAGTATCCGGCTCTCATCGTACGCTGCATTGACGCAACCGATGTCATCGCAGCCGTCACCTTCGCACGCGAGCAGGGTATGGCCGTGGCCGTGCGCAGCGGGGGCCATAGCCTCTCCGGGCATAGCACCACCGATGGCGGGATGCTGATCGACCTCTCACCTATGAAGGCGATCAATATCGACCGGATACGCCGCATCGCGCGTATAGAACCCGGCCTCACCTGGGGCGAGGTGGCAAGGGCTGCCCATGCCTACGGACTGACGCTGACCTCTGGCGACATGGCCTCGGTGGGCGTCGGGGGCCTAATGCTGGGCGGCGGGATCGGGTGGATGGTGCGCAAGCATGGCCTGGCCATCGACCACCTGCGGGCGGTCGAGCTGGTCACCGCTGAGGGAGAGATTCTGCGAGCCAGCGAGTGTGCGCACGCTGAGCTGTTCTGGGGGCTGCGCGGCGGGGGCGGCAACTTCGGTGTCGCTACCGCCTTCGAATCCTTTGGAGTCAGGGTCACTTCATAGCCCAGGGCTTCTAAGCGTTTGACCGTGTGTTTGGTGAGGCGTTCGCGATCTACAGTGTCAAAGTAGTTCGCTCCGAGCTCCCGATACGGAATGCGCTTCGTGATCATATGATAGAAGTTCACGGCAACGGTGTGGGAGACCGCTACGATGGCTTTGGTTTTGCCAATGCGACGAGCTAACCGGTGTGACTTCGCCGATAAGTAGTTGTCTTTGGTATGACTAATGCCCCAGACGATCTCGGCCAACAACGCACGCAGGTACGCATTGCCCTTGGTGGTTTTCCCGTGCTTGCGTTTGCCAGCACTCGTGTGATTGCCCGGGCAGACGCCAATCCAGGAAGCAAAGTGTTTAGCGCTTGGAAACCGACTCAGATCGATCCCCACCTCCGAGACAACGCCCATCGCCGCCACCGCTTGCACGCCTGGATGCGTCATCAAGAGCTCCACCACCGCTTGATAGGGCTCCATCTGCGCTTCGATCTCCTTAAGAACCTGCTGCATGGAGGACTCCAAGAACTGCAGCTGGGCGAAGATCTGCTGCAGCAACATCCGGTGATGAGGCTGGATCCGCCCTTCCAAGGCTTCTTGCACTTGCGGCAGTTTGCCGCGCAAGGTCCCACGCGCTAACTCGGTGAGGGTCTGCGCATCGCTTTCTCCCTGGATGATCGCTTTGATCATGCTCTGTCCGCTTTTGCCCCACACATCTGATACCACGCTGGTCAGTTTGATACTGGCCGTCTCTAACACTTTGTGTAACCGATTGATTTGCTGGGTGTGCTGATAGACCAGGCTTTTGCGATAGCGCATCAGATCCCGCAGCACCCGTACAGGCTTAGCGGGAATGAAACTGGGGCGGATCAAGCCATGCCGCAACAAGTCGGCAATCCATTCGCAATCGCGCACATCGGTTTTGCGGCCGGGTAAGGCCTTGATCTCATGAGCATTGGCCAGGATCAGCTCAAACTGGTCTTCCAACACATTGTAGATCGGCCGCCAGAACACTCCCGTTGACTCCATCGCCACATGACTGACCTGTAGACTGGCTAACCAATCCCCTAAGGTCAGTAGGGTAGTCGTCGTCGTGGCGAAGGTGCGGATGCTTTTGTCGACCTTCCCATTGGGCTGCGTGATCATCACACAAGCGACCACCGTTTTCTGATGCACGTCTAAGCCACAACAGCGTGAATAGAGGACTTGCATATCGTTGTCTTCCTTTCTGTGTATGCTCTCAAGAGAGACGCTCAAAGAAGGTCAACGAGGCAGAGGTACACAGAGTACAACTAATTTCCTTCGCGTGCTCACTTCCGCGGAAGTGGCGACAATCTTCTCTTCTACCAGTACCTCGCTCAACCAGCTTGGGATTCGGGTTTTACACACCAAAGTAGCTCGGTCTCATCTCGTCGACCTTGTGAATATTGTATTCTCATCTTTTCTCTCCTCCAACCGAGTCATCGCCGGGGTCCGTCCTCCCTTCGTTACCCATCCTCGCTACGTGTCGGGGGTGAAACTCACTTTCATCCTCTTCTCTGCCATGCAGAGGCATCGCGCTTGGGATATCCATTCTAGACAAGATAGTCAATGATTGCTCTAGCTGCTCCTTTTCCTCGCCATATCCGTACCTGAGAGATGATGAGAAGATCTCCACGACTATTGACTTCGTGGTTTAGTAACAGATATCCCAAGTCAAGTAGCCAGTACTGCGGTCGAAAGATGTGGAACGATAACCCTCCGCGCCAAAATGAAAGCAAAAAATTGTCGTTGCTACAGGAAAATGAGTAAAGTCGCACAAAGGGGATCGAACATACTTCTCTGCTCAGTATCGGAGGGAAAGCAAATCTCTTTTCCTTTCTCATCTTGTTTGAGGAAACACTGAAATCACTGCAAGGAAGCCTATGACAGTTTATTATTAAAAATGAAGGTTGAGAAGTAAACTGTACTCTTTCTTATGCATATACCCGTCCCTGGTTGGTAGCAAGACAGAAGGCGGATGCTCTCCGCACTTTCCCTTTACATGGCCTTACTTGTACTCACTTGCCCGCAACAAAAGGGAGCTAACGGGCAAGACACTCTCACCAGAATGCTCCTCTGCTTACGGTCTGGAAGTTCAGCAGCTCCACGAGTCGTTCACTGCTTCCTTCAAAAAGGAACACTCAGATCCTGGACAGGCTCAAGCTCAATTAGGTAGTAGCTGACCCACCCGGTCTCGGGGAGTTTGTGATAAGGAGATGCCCGCCCGTTACCACAAGTTCTTCACGTATGTACTGGAGAAAGGAAGCTGTTAATAGCGCGTGCCAATGAGGTATGTGCCCCAGTTCGTCTCGAATGATGCGAAACTCAATACCTATGTTGGCTACTGATGAAATCTGTGCGAGGATGAAGAGAGAAAAGTACGCACTCAAGGCCCATTCTTTCAGCGAGAGTAGGCAAAGGAGCACTCAGCAAGGCATCACTGAAGAGCGTTGATGGAAGAAGATCCGAATGAGAAAGAACAGATGTTCTATAAATACTAGAAAGATGAATAAATACTCGAACCGGAACCGACGGGCGTCCGATTATCTCCAAGAAGACCAGCGTGACAGGCAGACATATGCAGCCAATCCTCGTTTTCAGAGCATATGGCTGTATGCTCGTAAGTGTGGTACACTTAGTTCACGGAAGGAGGGAACCTATGGCTCTACAAGGAATACGAAGAATCGCTCCTGGGATCGTGCAGGACCCGGCTATTAACAGTGGTCGTACGATCATCGAGGGGACCCGTGTTTTTGTCGATCGTATCATCGGACATCTTGAGAATGGTATGTCAATTGTAGAGATCTGCCATGAATATGATCTGACGCCGGAACAGGTGATGGCGGTCAAGCAACTGAGCCAGGAGCAGGTTCAATATATAAAAGGTTATGCCGATGCGCTGGAAAATGTGGTGATGAGGTAAGAGAAGAATGACAGCTCGTCCACGAACCTTTCTGTTGGACGAAAACATGCCACGCAAGACACTCACCTCCTTGCGAAGAGAGGGGTTCAATGCGACGCGGGTGTATGATGCAGGACTGCGTTCTCGGCCTGATACAGCTATCATTGCATACGCTCGTGCCTATCACATGACCATTATCACCTTCGACACCGACTACCTGAATCAGACAGCGTTCCCGCCACCACATGCGGGCATCCTCGTCCTTCGCTCCTTTCCGAGGGACACGTCTGTTAACGAGCTTGCCTCTGCTGTACTAAAGGCAGTGGCGCAATTAGCTCACCTTGATATCTCCAACCGCGTCTATCGGCTTGATCCGAGCGGATTAGAGGAAGAACTGTAAGGATCTTATAACTGTCTCATCTCACTACGGTTGAAAAAATGGTTCATCTCGAATCGTCTCTATGCATTCATCAACTGTCAGGTCTGTGTACAATTGTATCCACTGGCCTGTATAACGCATATACGAGAGGTGAAAACGCTGGTTCCCGGCATATTGCATACGCACAAATTTCGCCTCGAAGCTCGGCGATACTGGATTGGGGCCAGCTACGCGGT
>WNGE01005823.1_pt1 | contig 13839 bp, 9 predicted proteins | sample 5400651 | NCBI WGS metagenome assembly WNGE01 (sample SAMN13153370, study PRJNA577476) | soil metagenome | isolation source: 60 cm soil or saprolite under grassland replicate 2 | place: USA:California | collected 2016-06-15 | reverse complement strand
CGATTCGCGTGGATGGCGGCAGGCGGCTACACCGCGTGACCCTGAAGATGGCATGGTAAAGATCGAAGAAGCTTTCTTTGAGATCAATGCAGATAGGTTCGAGCAGATCGCACTGTACGGAAGGTTGCCGATGCTGCTTGTACCTTTCCTTTTGTTACTTCTTGTCTGGTGGTTTACGCGTCAACTGTTTGGACCACTGCCAGCGTTGATCGCCACGCTCCTCGCAGCGACTGAGCCAAACATTATTGGCAACTCTATTGTCGTTCAAGATGATGTTGCGGCGGCGTTAGCACTGCTGTTTTTTGTGGTAGCTTTGAAAAACTTCTTAACTCGTTCTCGAATGATAGACGCTCTTTTGCTTGGCGCGGCCCTCGGGACCGCTATCGTGACAAAGTACTCTCTCCTACTTCTTCTGCCCGTATTTGGCCAACGTGGGCCGGCACGATGAGGCCGTGCCACTCGGGAAGCGAGCCGTCGAGCTTGATCCCTCTCGCTCCTGATGAACATGACCCCGGCATTACTCTTCTACCTTGCGCGCCAGTACGACCGGGCGATAGAAGTACTTCGGAAACTCATTGACATGGAGCAAAACTTTCCCGCCGCGCACAGTGTGCTCGGAAACGCTTATGCCCAAGCCGGAATGTACGAGCACGGGATGGCCGAATATCAGAAAGTGCTGGAGCTTTCCAAAGGCGTGACAGTAGTGGAAACGGCGATTAAAGCGATCATCGCACATGCCTACGCTCGGTGGGGAAAGAGAGCCAAAGCGACGAAGTTGCTTGACGAAGTAACCAGGGCGATCGGTACCGGGGTATGTGTCTCGTCGTATTCGATTGCCGGAGTCTACGCCGCGCTGGGCCAAAGCGAGCCGGCATTCGAGTGGCTCAACAAGGCGTACGAGCAGCATGATCTTCAATTAGTCAGCGTGAAGTAGATCCAACTCTCGACGGCGTGCGTTCCGATCGGCGATTTGCCGAACTGGTGCGACGCGTCGGGCTGCCGCAGTGATCAGACGCCATCGCTATGGAATAGAGCGCGGGCGCGCTGATAACGGAATGAAGATGGGGCTAAGATGGTGGCGGGACGTGTTGATACCAAGCCAGCGGAGGCGATACCGTGACGACCGCCAGTTTGATAAATACTGGCTCGTATCGTTTCGTAAGACCAGGTGATGACGCTTTCATGGGACTTAAAATCCGTTGTCAACAAATTGTGAAATCTGACGGCAAGCGCGAGTCCATTAAGAGTCCATTAACAGTGCCTGTGAGTCTGTAAAGTGCGGTAGAGTGCTATCCATGCCGCGAAGTTCCATTGAATTACAGTGATTCTCTTCTCTTTCACTGCGGGGACACGCGTTCGCTTCCGATAGCCGACGCTTCCTCATTAACACTGTGCCGCTAATCGTGTCACACTGGGGTGCGCAGAGAAGTGTTTCGTGTCATCATCTGTCGCTCACCGTCGCACCAATGTTATTAACAATAAAGCTAAGTTCACGAATTGATTGTGTTTGAGTTTCAATCTGTCGCGCCGGCGGTCGTTGGTTTGAGGTTATAACTGACTGATTCAACCAGAGAATTGGCCAATTGTGCCTTCGGGTTTACTTATACATCGAGCCACGTTTTCTGGGTCACTCTTGGGTCACTACCAGTCAACACAGAGCTAAATTTGGGCGATCACACGCGAATTGGAAACGTGGAGAACATCAACGAAAATGAGCGCAAGCGAACAAATCGGAACTGGCGCGAAAAGCTTCTCCAAGACTGCAAAACCTTTATTCATCGGTTCGATTCCGATCGCCGCCTCCAATCTACTCAACAACTTACCGGCAGCTGAGTCAGTCACAGAAAAATAACTGTAGTGGGTGGAAGGATCTCTCCCCCCTTTAATATAACCTCATATGAAAGACCTCCGGGTTAGACCATCGCTAACTGCCGTTCTCTGGCTCTGCCTTGCCGTTGCCCTCATTGCGGAATTGATCAATCCGCTTACTTCACAATCGCACAGCGAGACCGCAAAAATAACCGTATGGTTCAAACCGGGATACCCGGTAAACCGATTTGTTCCGAGTCACGCTTTCGGCGCAGCACTCGACGGGCATGAAAAAGGCGAAGTAGACCGCATGCTCTCGCCTAAAAATGTTAAGGAGATGCTGACCGCGGGGCTAGGGCCTTTAAGCTACAGACTGCGAACAGAACTGGCTGTTGAAGCCTGGCATTGGAACCCAGAAGGAACTTGGAGCGAGCCGGAACGGAGGCAGGGCTACTGGACGTCAAACCTCTCGGTAAAGACTGCCAAATCAATTTCGTTGAGTTATGGATACCGCCTTCCTCGCCGCGGCAGCACCACTGATCAGGCCAATGACGATGGGTATTCGCGTCTTGACGATGGCGACCTCTCCAGCTTCTGGAAGAGTAATCCTTATCTGGACCAACACTTCACCGGAGAAAAAAATTCCAAGCTACCTCAGTGGGTGTTAATCGATCTGGGTACCGAAAAGTCCATAAATGTAATTCAACTGAATTGGGCTCAGCCCTACGCGCGCGTGTACGACGTCGAGTACGGGCATTTTAGTGGTGTGGACGATATTAGCCAGTCGCTGCCTGATGTGTGGCAAACATTTCCGCTGGGAAAGGTTGTCGCCGGCAACGGCGGGATAACTACATTACGATTATCACGAGGGTCGGTAACCACCCGTTTTGTCCGTGTACTTATGAAAGAGAGTTCGAGGACTTCAATTCGACGCTCTGCTGACGTGCGCGATCATCTCGGTTATGCTATTCGAGAGATCTCATTGGGAACGCTCAACCTGGAAGGCAACTTCCACGACGAAGTACATCACGCTCCGGACAATAGAGACCAGACGGCTATTTATGTTTCCTCTACAGATCCCTGGCACCGCGAAATAGACAAAGACAACCTGATAGAGCAGCCAGGCCTTGACCGAGTATTTCACAGCGGTTTGACAAATGGCTTGCCGTCGCTAATTCCCGTTGCGGTGCTTTACGACACCCCTGAAAACGCGGCCGCGGAGATCGATTACTTGAAAGCTCGTGGTTATCCGGTCGAGCGAGTTGAACTAGGCGAAGAACCCGATGGTCAGTTTGTCGCGTCGGAAGATTACGCAGCCCTATACATTCAATTTGCAAAAGCAGTCCACGCAGTAGACTCAAAACTAAAACTCGGTGGCCCGAGCTTTCAGGACATTGAGCCGGGTGAAAAGATTGGACTAACTCCAACAGGGAAGCCTGACTGGCTCAAACGTTTTCTTGGTCACCTCAAGGAGCGCGGGCATCTTAACGAATTCACATTTCTCTCGTTCGAATGGTATCCATTCGACGACGTGTGCCAACCCACAGCGCCGCAATTGGCGCAAGCAACTCAACTGCTTAAAGATTCTCTCGCAGGAATGGAGGACGCCGGATTACGGACTATTCCATGGATAATTACAGAATATGGATATTCAGCATTTGGCGGAGTGGCAGAGATGGACATCGAAGGCGCGTTACTGAACGCGGATATCGTAGCTACTTTCCTAACGTTGGGTGGCGAGCAAACATTTCTGTATGGTTATGAGCCCAATGAGATCATTCAGGAAGTTGACTGTTCTGGTAACAATATGCTCTTCCTACTCGACAATGACGGAAATATAAGCTATCGGATGCCAACATACTATGGGGCACGACTACTAACTCACGAGTGGACGCTACCGGGAAAGGATATGCACGAACTATATCTTGCAACCGTGGATGAATCAGAGTCGCAAGCGAAGACGTTGGTCGCAGCATTTCCTGTGCTCCGCCCAGACCGATTGTGGGCTCTAATGTTGCTCAATAAAGATCCGAGCAATGCGCGCACAATTGAGGTGCGGTTTCACAACGAGGCTAGCGGTTCAGAGTCAGAATTTGAGGGTCCTATTGAATTGTACCAATACTCGAGGAAAGAGTATGAGTTGAGTGTAAACAAGGAGGGCTCTTACCCGATCAGGGACGAGCCGCCGGCGCACTGGACGCAACCGGGATCGACGGGTTTAGTGATGCAGTTGCCGGCCTATTCGATGACTATTATTCGGGGGAAGGCACAAGTTCAGTGAAAACCCTACTGAACTTTCGCCCACTGCGAGACGACTGCTTGCCAGTGACCGCGGCGTTTCACGAATACATCAGTCCACCTGTAGGTGTCTATGTAAGCTGCCCCGTTTCGGGTTCCTTTCTCTGTAAGGCCACCCGTTACGACAGCCGTGCTGCCATAGACGCGCACCCGCATGTCGAAATTCTCGTTAGACTGGACGACATCAGGGTTAGAGTTCGTTTGGGAAATATATTGTTCCCTATTGAGAGCCTTGCCCTTATCATCTGTGGCGACCCAGTCTTCGGCGATGATGCCTTTGAGCAAGGTGGCGTCTTTAGTTCTTGTCGCTTTCTGCCACTCATCTTCCATCTGCTTGAGTTGTTGCTCAACGCCTACTGCTTGTGCCACTTTGCTTTTTGTTGTTCCCTGACCTACTACAAGAGGGGAAAACACAAGAGTCAACAGCATTGCGCAAATAAGAGATTGGTTTTTCATAGTTAGCTCCTTTTCTAGACGGTGCCGGAGAATACCGGAAGGTAATAGTAGCTAATACCGGTGTCAGCGATGATTTATCTCTGGCTCTTCCGCAATTTTGGTTTCGCGGGGTTGAACATTAAGGACGACAAAGGCGAGCCCATTATGAGATCGCCCTTTGCGCTCCATTTGCTCTGCCGGCGCTGCATCTTGGTTGGTCCAGAGTGTTATTTAAGAATCACTTCGCGCATGAACTTCGTGCCCATGACATCTCGAATTTTCGACCGATCTATATAGCCTTGCATACCCTTTTGGTCGTCTATCCCAGTAGCCTGACGAAGCACTTCGTCTGCTTTCTCCTCATTCTTCTCAAGTGAGGCAAAACTATCGTATTCACGCAGGATCAGCATATTCCAACCACTATCATCATCTTGGCCGCGTAAAATCTTGTAGGATTTCATGAAGCCATTCTTGATAGAAATATCTGACTCTTTCTTCAGTTGCGTGTCCAGGTATTCGAGATAGGCTTGATCCATCCCCGGATGGATTCTGATCGTGGTTACCCCCCACACCGAGCCCGGGGTGAAGTATTTGTGGACTTGTCCATAAACTGAAACAGCCAGCAGGAGCAGCAGCGAGACGAGCGAAGAGAGAATCACTTTGTGTATTCTTTTCATGGGAGTTTCCTTTCCCCTTGGGGAGTTGAAGGCTTAACAGACAAAAAGGGCTTGTGCTATTAGAGCCAGGTTGATGTGCAGCTAGATGGCTAAAAGGCTGGACAGCCAAAACCTTTGAACGTGGTGGCGTACGATATTTGAATTGACTGTTCGAGTCAATCCTTTTTGAACAGTGACGATGAGCATAATTCAACAGTCAGGTCCTTGGCCCAGATCCTGAAAGTTTGACTGTAGTAAGAAATGTAGTAAACACCTGCATTCACTGAAGGCCAAGGAAGAACACGAAAAAATTTAAGTTGTTGTCCTTGTATCTACTTGATATTCTGTGTCCCTCTGTGAATGGCGGCTGAAAATTTCTGCAAAACCTTTATTCATCGGTTCGATTCCGATCGCCGCCTCCAATAAAATCAGGAGTTTACGGGCAGCGTGATTGGCTGCCCGTTTTCCTTTGGGTTCACTGTTGGATCATCTTCCTGCACGGTACTTTCGCTTAAGGTTTTCTTTATTAGTACTGCCCTGAAAATCAGAGTGTGCGAGCGGAGTTGTAAACGCGACTGGTGAATCAAACAGAAAGGTAACCGCATGCCTGCTTCCATAGAACTCGAGCGACGTTTGCGTTGGGCTGATTCGGATGCAGCCGGACGTCTGCATTTTCCGCGCATCTTCGAACTCATAGAGGAAGCTGAAAGCGAACTCGTCCGTCGCATTGATTGGCCGATGAACCGCAGCATGGGCTACGATTTTCCCCGTGTGCATGTGGAGTGCCGGTTTCTTCGCGTAATTGAACTCGATGCCCAATTTCGACTCCGGTTCACGGTCGGGAAACTTGGTCGGACATCAATTCGCTACGACTATCAGGTCTTCGGCGCTGACGGTGAACTGGCGATTGCAGGAACAATGACTGTTGTAGTCTTGCAGGATGGCAAGCCGACAGAGATTCCCGCCACACTGCGCGCTGCACTCACCGGCGATTTAGAATCAACTTCATTCAGTGATGTTTGATGAAACAGGACAACATCACTGAAAATGCGGTCGGTACCACCTCGCGATAGAGGGTGGGTGTTTCGATTGTGCTCAGTCATCCTATTATGGACGCGGAGCACCCACTCGCTAGCGCGCGGTGATACTGCAGACACTGAGTTTGAGAACGAGTGAACAACAGATATCAATTAAACCCGAGGACCCCTCAGGCCACTTATCTTTTGAAACCTGCTCTGCTATTTTAACGTTGCTATGCGAGGCCGTGCCCGTCAGTCTTACATCGAAACCTATGTCTACCGCTGAAGTAACTTTGTCAACACGAATTGAAGCGTCGCAGGAGGTCCTGGATGCCTGGGTTCGTGAGGTCATTCAATGGCACTTCGACCCCGTGACTGGTTGTCCATTTTGGTTAGACTACGCGCAGAATCTCGGATGGGATCCACGCGAAAGGATTCAAACCTATCAGGATGTCGCTCAACTCGGTCCGTTCCAGGACGAGTGGCTGCGCGGCGGGCCAGTCCGGCGTTGGGTCCCGAAGGCTTACGCCAATCGTCCCATTTATACCTTTGAGACAGGCGGCAGTACAGGTGCTCCAAAATCTCGGATCAACATAGAGGACTTTCGTATCGACTATGAGGCCTTCAGTGCCACACTGCCTGATGAGTTTTTTCCGAAAGGCGCCGACTGGTTATCGCTTGGTCCTACGGGCCCGCGTCGTCTGCGGCTGGCAGTTGAACACCTGGCTCAGTATCGCGGGGGCATCTGCTTCATGATAGATCTTGATCCCCGTTGGGTGATCAAGCTGCTGAAAATGGGCCAGCCCAAAATGGCAGAACAATATAAGCAGCATGTGATCGAACAGGGTTTGACTCTGCTGCGCGCGCACGACGACATCCGTTGCCTCTTTACCACGCCGAAGCTTTTGGAGGCACTCTGCGAGAAGGTTTCACTTAAGAAACTTGGCATCACCGGCGTCTTCTGCGGCGGCACCGAGATGACGCCTCAGTTCCACCGTTTCGCGGTGGAAGAGTTACTGGAAGGCGCCTACTTTGCGCCGACATATGGCAACACCCTAATGGGACTTGCGGTGCACAAACCGCGGCGGGCGGAAGACAATTTCGCCATCATCTATTATCCGGCGCAGCCGCGAGCGATGATCGAGATAGTGGATCCTGATGATCCAAACCGAGTGGTTGACTATGGTGAAACGGGTCGAGTTCGTTTGACGACGCTGACAAAGGAATTCTTTATGCCGCGCTTTCTCGAACGTGACGAGGCGGAAAGGGAGCCGCCTTGCGAACTCTATCCGTGGGACGGCGTGCGCAACGTTCGTCCGTTTTCTCGCTTGCAGGCCAAGGTAGTAGAAGGAGTCTATTAAGCCGCGGATGAACGCGGATATTCGCGAATCAGGAAGAATAAGCAGAACGCTCGCTACTAATTGAACATGAACCATATCCAATTTAGAAAGTTTATTCTTATCTGTGTGTATCCGCGTTAATCCGCGGCCTAAGTTTTGTTTTACGCGAAATCCCGAAATTTTCTTATGCTTCATATCCCAATTCTTCGTCATGGTGAGCCCTACAGGAGTCTCGATGTCGCACGCCTGTCACACCATCAGACGCGTGAGCTGTTTGTTGAGGTCAGTCAGGCCAACAGTGGCTTGATCAGGCGTGATCTGCGTAATCAGAAAACGAGTCGTGAGAAGCTTGCCGCATTTTCGACCACCGAACTGATAGAAATTTGCAGACGTGCTGCTGACCATTTTCTCGAGGACTCACTCCCGCTCGGCGACACCACACAAACACCTGAGGATTATGTGCGGCAGATTTCAGCCACAACGGGCATGCCTTATGTGCTGGCGCGCAGGAACATGGCGAAGATTCATGGCGTGCTCTCCGAAGCCGCTAAAGTGATCAACGGACTCACCAGGAATATTGATTGGGAAGTACTCGATCGCGGCTTCGGTGAGATAGAGGGACACTGGCTGAGTTTCTATCCGCGCGCTGAGTCACTGGGCGTCGTGCTGCCAAACAACTCTCCCGGTGTTCATTCCCTCTGGATTCCTTCTTTACCTTTGAAGATTCCCCTGGTACTCAAACCCGGTAGCGCTGAGCCATGGAGTCCTTACCGGATCATTCAGTCATTTATTCGCGCGGGAGCGCCGCGCGAAGCTTTCGGTTTTTATCCCACGGACCATGCAGGCAGTGGCGAGATTCTCAGACAGTGTCAACGAAGTATGCTCTTCGGTGATGCCAGCGCCACCAGTCTCTGGAGTAATGATCCGCGTGTTGAGATTCACGGTCCCGGCTTTAGCAAGATCGTAATCGGCGAAGATTGCATCGACGACTGGGAGCAGTATCTCGATGTGATGGTTAGGTCCATTACAGACAATGGCGGGCGCTCCTGTATCAACGCTTCAGGCATCTGGGTCACCGATCATGCGAAGGAAATCAGCGAAGCGTTGGCCGAACGGTTGGCGACGATTCTCCCACGCGCGGCCGAAGATCCGGAGGCCCAGCTGGCGCCGTTCGTCGACCCAAACGTTGCCTCGCGCATTTCGCAACTGATTGATCAAGGACTTAGCGAGCCGGGGACACGAGAAGTCACGTCGTCCTATCGTGAAAGTAACCGACTGGTTGAGCGCGACGGATGTTCTTATCTGTTACCAACCGTCATACTCTGTGAAGGTCCTGGACATGGAATGGCCAACCGGGAGTTTATGTTTCCCTTTGCCAGCGTTGTCAAAGTAACGCCCAGTCAAATTCCGGAAGCGCTTGGGCCGAGCCTCGTGGTTACAGCGATCACTTCCGATCCCGATCTAAATCGCCGTCTTGTTACCTCCCCAAATATCGATCGCCTGAACATCGGAGCGGTACCCACAAATCAGATTAGTTGGGACCAACCGCACGAGGGCAACTTGTTCGAACACCTGTACGCGCGCCGCGCTTTCCAGCGTGCCCTCGCCGTTTGAAACGCCGCTCGCCGAATTAGCAATGAAGATTCTTTATCTCACGGGCGGAGCGGGACAGATGTATTGCGGGAGTTGTCTGCGTGACAATGCGCTCGCAACGGAACTGATTTCACGCGGTCACGATGTAACACTGTTGCCCGTCTACACTCCCACATTGACAGACGAACCAAATGTCAGCGGCGACAGGATTTTCTTCGGAGGCATCAGCGTTTACCTCGAGCAGTACCTGCCATTCTTTCGTAGCTCGCCCATGTGGCTCGATCGGTTGTGGGATTCAAGATTGATGTTGAATCTGGCATCCCGTCGTTCGATTTCGACCAGCCCGAAGATGTTGGGCGAACTAACCGTCTCGATGCTGAAAGGTGATGGCGGCTTTCAACGCAAGGAGATCTTGAAACTAATCGAATGGCTTAAGCACGAAGGCCTGCCGGACATTATTAGTTTGCCTTACTCACTTCTTCTCGGTCTGGCCAAACCGATCAAAGAGGCGTTGGGACGTCCAATCTGCTGCACGCTTCAGGGTGAAGATCTTTTCCTTGAAGGTTTACAGCAACCATACCGCAGCGAATCCAAAGATCTGATTCGCGCTAATATCAAACACATCGATGCGTTTCTCGCTGTCAGCGACTACTACGCTGGGTTCATGCCAGATTATCTGAGCATACCGCCGGAGAAGATTCGGGTTGTACCTCTGGGCATTAACCTGCAGGGTTATGGTCAAAGAAATCCCGAGCGCTCAGAGCCTTTTACTATTGGATTCTTCGCGCGCGTCGCGCCCGAAAAAGGGTTGCACATGCTGGCTGACTCATACCGCAAACTGCGCGCGCGCGGCGATTTAGCGAGTGCACGCCTTGAGGTCGCCGGCTATTTGGCGCCAGAACATGAAACTTACTTGAGCGACATTCAGCAGGAGGTGACGACTTCAGGCCTGGGCGATGAGTTTCATTATCGAGGTGTACTGAATCGTGAACAGAAGATCGCGTTCCTGCAAACGCTCGATGTGCTTTCTGTGCCCGCGATTTACGACGAACCGAAAGGAATATTTTTACTCGAAGCGATGGCCTGCGGCGTTCCAGTGGTTCAACCGCGACGCGGAGGATTCACTGAAATTATCGAAACTACCGGCGGCGGCGAACTGGTCAAACCGGACGATCCTGATAGCCTGGCTGCGGGAATTCTACGACTTGCGCGCGACCCTGCGCTCGCCCAGACACTCGGACAGAACGGTTTTGAGAACGTGCGAAAGCATTACAGTGTGTCGCGGATGGCCGACCGCGCGCTTGAGGCTTATGAGAGTGTGTTGAAGTCAGATTCAGAATATTCTAATGAGGTTTTGACCAACGAATCAGCGGGGGTAAACCACCCTTCCCGACCTTAGAGGTGATTCTAGTTGTGAGTTTCACCATGGTTAAAGGCTGCAACGCAGAAACGAAGTCACTCAATTTCAAGCAGCTCTCAGGTTGGGAAGGGTGGTTTACCCCCGCTCCGTTATTTTACCTGGCGGGAGTTGTGGAGGTCCTGTGCTGAAGGTTGAGAACATCTCCAAAGAATATCCAACTCCCCGCGGACCACTCAGAATCGTCTCGGACGTCTCACTTTCTCTCGCTCGCGGTGACGCTGTTTCGATCATGGGTCCTTCGGGAAGCGGCAAGAGCACACTGCTTTACATGCTAGGAGCGCTCGAGCCGCCCAGCAGCGGTACCATCACGCTTGATGGTCAGAATCCCTTTAAATTGAAAGAGAAAGAGCTTGCGAGATTCCGAAACAAGCAAATCGGTTTTATCTTCCAGGACCACTGTCTCCTGCCTCAATGCTCAGTACTCGAGAATGTGCTGACTCCAACTCTGGTATCCGAATCAGATCGTAGTGAAGATCGTGCGCATACATTGCTTGGGCTGGTTGGCCTGGCTGATCGCCTCGATCATCGCCCGGCACAACTCTCGGGTGGCGAAAAGCAGCGCGCTGCTCTCGCGCGGGCGCTGATCACAAAACCGCAATTACTTTTGGGTGACGAACCGACCGGCAATCTCGATCACAAGTCGGCAGAGGTTGTCGCTTCCCTGCTCCTTGAGCTGCATCAGCAACAGGAAACAATCTTGATTGTCGTGACTCATAGTGGAGAGCTGGCGGCTCGTTTTCCGCAGCGCTATGAGCTGATCGATCAGCAACTTCGGCGACTGTAATGCAAACTTTCCAGCTTCTGCGGCGAGGTCTTAGCTATTACTGGCTCACCAATCTGGTTGTTGTCTTTGGTGTGACAACGGCGGTTGCCGTGCTTTCAGGAGCGTTGCTCGTTGGTGATTCGGTGCGCGCCAGCTTGCGCGATCTCTTCGTACAAAGACTAGGGCAAACTGATCAGGTGATTACGTCGACGGGTTTCTTCCGCGACCAGCTCGCCAACGCTATTCAAAGTGATTCGCAGTTTGCCGCAGCAGGTTTTGCGGCAGCCTGTCCGCTCATTGCACTCCAGGGAACCGTTACGCATGAACCGAGCAAGCGGATAGCGTCGGAAATTAAGGTTTACGGAGTCGATGAAAGGTTCTGGAGCTTTCACCATCTCGAGAAAAATCAAGCGACGCGAAACAGGGAGATTTCGCTGAGTGAGGGTCTCGCGCGCGAATTGGGAGCTGGTTCGGGTGATTCACTATTGTTGCGAGTGGAGAAGCCTTCGGCAATTCCACTGGAATCGTTACACAGCCGTAAAGAAGATCCAGGCAGCACTCTTCGACTAACAGTACGCGCAGTTCTTGCGGCTGACGCTCTCGGTGAGTTTTCGCTACAACCTCAGCAAGGCGTCGTCCGTGCTGTCTTTGTGCCTTTGAGCTTGCTGCAAAAGGAGATCGATCAACCCGATAAGGTCAACCTGATATTGATTTCGCAAATACCCCGCAACGCAACTGAACCGGCCGAAGCAGGGTCCAAGACAGAGGTAGTCAATAAGATATTGAAAGAGCGAACCTCGCTCGAAGACTTCGGCATTAAGTTACGGTTGGTAGACGAGGCACGGTCAGAGCCGCCTGTGGTACCGCGCAGCTCTGCTCCTCGGCCGGCATCCAGCGATGCATCCGAAACCCACCCGCTACCGCAGGTGGGACTGACAAAGTCTCAGCCTGGCTTCTTACTAGAACACGACAGCAAGGTAATCAGTGCTTCACTCGCAAAGATCTCCAGCGACACGGCGGCGGCACTGTCGCTTCGCCCGATGCCGATCCTTTCCTATCTCGCTAACAGTATCAGTGCCGGCGAACGCTCTATTCCTTACTCGCTGGTTACCGGACTGGATGAACCTGGCCTTAAGGCGTTGGCGCCAGACATTTCAGGTAGGGCTGATGACATCATCCTTAACGAGTGGGCCGCCCGCGAGCTGGGCGCGCGTAAGGGCGATGTAGTTTCTCTCGAATACTATGTTTGGCATGAAGGCGGCCGACTCGCCACGAAGACGGCTGAGTTCCGACTCGCGGCTGTGGTTCCCATCAACGGCTTGGCAGCGGATAAAAATTTGGTGCCCGCGTATCCGGGGATCACCGGGTCGGAAAATCTTGCCGATTGGGATCCACCGTTTCCCGTCGACCTGAAGCGAATACGCAAACAGGATGAGGACTACTGGGATCAATATCGCACCACACCAAAAGCTTTTATTCCTTTGGCAACCGCACAGGAACTCTGGAAGACGCGATTCGGTAGGCTGACCTCGTTGCGTTTGATCCCGATCGACGGCCAGGCGAACGAGACAAATATCTCAACCTATCAGCAAAGACTTAGATCTGCATTGGAGCCTGGCGCTATGGGACTCACGGTTATTCCTGCACGCTCACAAGGTCTCGAAGCATCACGCGGAGCCACTGACTTTGGCGAGTATTTTCTCTACTTCAGTTTCTTTCTCGTCAGCTCGGGGCTCATGTTGACAGCGCTTTTCTTCAAGCTGGGGATTGAACAGCGTTTACGTGAAATTGGTGTACTGCAAGCTATCGGATTTCCGGCTTCAAGAATTCGTGGCCTGTTTCTGGCAGAAGGTTTAATGCTCGCCGTAACAGGAAGCTTGCTTGGGTTAGTCGGTGCAGTAGGTTATGGAGAATTCGTGCTGGTGGGCCTACGCACCTGGTGGGTGGACGCAGTTGGTACCACGATGCTGCGATTACATGTGTCACCACTTTCACTGTCAATCGGCGCAGCCGGAGGCGTCCTTGCCGCGTTGCTCTGCGTCGTCTGGACCTTGAAAGGCCTGGGAAAGAAGTCGACGCGCTCATTATTGTCGGGCATGACAGCGGATGGCGGAGTGACTGGAAGAAGATCCAGACGTGAGACTCCCGGTGCCCGACGCGCGTTCTCATCGTTTGCGATTGGCACCCTGCTCGGTCTGTTCGGCTTAGTCCTATTGATAGCGGCATCACTGCACCTGGTGAATCAGGTCGCTGGTTTTTTTGGCAGCGGTATACTGTTGTTGACGGCCTTTCTTTGCTATCAGGCCGCATCGCTGCGGCGCACAACCAGAAGACCTATCGTCAGTTTGGGTTGGTGGTCTATCGCGCGACTTGGCTTTAGAAACGCAACTTCTCGTCCGGGAAGAAGTGTGCTGTGCATCGCTCTGATCGCTTCAGCCGCATTCATTATCGTCGCGGTCGATTCTTTCAGACATCGCGAAGATTCCCAAACGCTCGACAGAAAATC
>WNGE01005822.1_pt1 | contig 13841 bp, 14 predicted proteins | sample 5400651 | NCBI WGS metagenome assembly WNGE01 (sample SAMN13153370, study PRJNA577476) | soil metagenome | isolation source: 60 cm soil or saprolite under grassland replicate 2 | place: USA:California | collected 2016-06-15 | reverse complement strand
GCCGCCGGCGACAAGGTTACCGGAGGAACCCTGAATACCAGCGGCAGTTTCGTGATGGAAGCAGAACGCGTGGGCAGCGAGACCATGCTCGCGCAAATCGTGAAACTCGTCAGCGAAGCCCAGCGCAGCCGTGCGCCGATGCAGCGCCTGGCCGACAAAGTTTCGGCGTACTTTGTTCCGGCAGTAGTCGTCGCCGGGCTCCTCGCGTTCTTGGCCTGGGCGTTCTTTGGTCCGGAGCCCCGTCTGGCGCATGGGTTAGTTGCCGCAGTTGCAGTGTTGATTATCGCCTGTCCGTGCGCGCTTGGTCTCGCAACGCCAATGTCCATCATGGTCGCCGTCGGCCGCGGGGCTCACATGGGCGTGCTGGTCCGCAATGCCGAAGCCCTCGAAACTCTCGCCAAGGTCGACACTCTGGTCGTGGACAAAACAGGAACGCTTACAGAAGGGAAGCCTGTGGTCTCGAACATGGAATTGTTCGAGGGTGCCGCTCTGTCGAATGACGAACTGCTGTCAGTTGCCGCCAGCGTCGAGTCGTCCAGCGAGCACCCTTTGGCCAGAGCGATTGTTCGGGCAGCACAAGAAAAAAACGTGCCGCTGGTCCCCGTTGCAGACTTCCGTGCAACGTCGGGCGCCGGCGTCGAGGGGCGAGTCCTCACGAAAATGGTCCTTGCCGGCACAGCCGCGTTCCTCCGTGAGAAGGGAGTAGAATTGCCCAATTCTCAAAACATGACGGCCTTGGTGGCAAATTCCTCAGCGGTCACTCCCATTTTTGTAGCAGTTGGGGGACGCGCGGCAGGAGTGTTTCTCCTGAACGACCGGATAAAAGCAACGACGCCGGAAGCGATTCGTACGTTGAGGGCCGATGGCGTTCGCGTCGTCATGCTCACCGGCGACCGGCGTGAAGCGGCCGAAAGAGTTGCTCACGAACTGGGAATCGAGGAAGTGGAGGCGGAAGTGCGTCCACAGCAGAAGAGCGAAGTCGTGAAGCGGCTGCGCGAGCAAGGGCGAATCGTGGCCATGGCGGGCGACGGTATCAACGACGCGCCCGCTTTGGCTGCCGCGGACGTCGGTATCGCCATGGGCACGGGAACCGACGTGGCCATCGAAAACGCCGGCATCACGCTTCTAAAAGGCGATCTGCGCGGCATTGTCCGCGCGCGCAAACTGAGCCGCGCCACTGTCCGCAACATTAAAGAAAACCTTGCTTTTGCCTTTCTCTATAACACGATCGGGATTCCCATTGCCGCCGGTGTCTTTTACCCCATCTTCGGCTGGTTGCTGAGCCCCATGCTCGCTAGCGCAGCGATGAGCTTCAGCTCCGTCTCCGTCATTGCCAACGCATTGCGCCTTCGCCGAGTCTCCCTATAAGCAAGGCGGATCCTATCCTGGATCTCGCGTCTATCGAGAGGCTGTTTGACTTCGCGCAGCCGTCCTCCCCTGCAACTCATCGCCAGGCAGGATATAGCAAACAAATCGTTCTTCTTGCCCATGACTAATGAAGCGGTCAATCGTCTATAGCAGGAGAGCGAGGGAACTTTTCGTCCGGGTTTTCGTACTGACTTATATGAAGTGGCCGAGAAACAGCGGGGGTCCGGTATGTCCAGTAATGGCAACAGCTTAGGAAACGGAAAGAACGGCAAGAAGCGCCGGCGACGCATCCTGTGGGCGGCCATCGCAGTCGTGGTTTTGGGAGGCGGCGGCTACGGCGTCAAGGCCGCGCTCAGCCCCAGCCGCACGATTGATCCGTCAAAGCTCGCTTCCGTGGAGCGTGGCGACTTGGCGCGCGTGGTCGTGGCTACCGGAAAGATTCAACCGCTGTCGAAAGTGGAGGTCAAGTCCAAGGCCAGCGGCATCGTCAAGAAACTTTATGTGGACTACGGTGATCGCGTGAAGCAGGGCCAGTTGCTCGCGGAACTCGACAAGGTTCAACTGCAAGCCGCTGAACGCGCCTTCCGCGCGAATTTGCAAGCTGCGGAAGCGGCGCTCGATTCCGCCAAAGCCACCCTGGAGCGCAACAAGGTCGACGCTGAAGGTCCCGACGTGCCGTTTTTGAAGCTCAATATGGAGCGCGCCGAACAGATGTACAAAGACGGCGTGATGTCCAAGAGCCTCGTCGAGGACGCGGAAAAAAATTACCAGCTCGCGCTCAACAAGCAGGTCAGCGCGCAACGCAACCTCGCCGTTTCCAAGGCGGAAATCGCCAAATCCGAAGCCCAGGTGGCACAAGCCAGGGCTTCGCTTGAAAACGCACAGGAAGACCTTCGCAATTCCACGATCGTCAGTCCGATTGAGGGCCTCGTCCTCTCGCGCGACGTGAACGTCGGCGACGCGGTCAGCTCAATTCTGGTCCTCGGTTCGCAAGCTACCTTGATCATGACGCTCGGCGACGTCAGCGAGGTTTATGTGCAGGGCAAAGTGGATGGAGCCGACATCGGCAAAGTTTACTTGAATCAGCCTGCGCGCATTGTCGTGGAATCGTTCAAGGACAAGAAATTTACCGGCAAGGTCACCAAGATTTCTCCTTTGGGCAAGGAGAAAGACAACGTCACAACCTTTGAGGTGCGCGTCTCAATCTCCAATCCCGGCGGCGAACTAAAGGCCAACATGAGCGCGAATGCCGAAATCCTTCTCGAGGAGAAGAAAAACGTCCTGATGATTCCGGAAGCCGCGCTGATTTACGACAAAGAACGCAAAGCCTCCGCCGAGATTCCCGACGCCAAGGCCGATAACGGAAAGAAAAAACTCAGCGTGAAGCTCGGGATCTCGAATGGTGTGAAGACGGAAATCCTCGAAGGTCTCAACGAAAAACAGCAAGTCATTTTGCAGTAGCCGGCCCAAGGGCAAGCTGCCATGTCATTCCGGGACTTACTGCGAGACACTCTCGCGACGCTGTGGGCCCACAAGCGCCGAACGATGCTGACGATGTTCGGCATCGCCTGGGGCATCATCTCCATTACCGTGATGGTGGGCGCGGGCGAGGGCCTCGGCGCGGGCATCCAGAAAAACCAGCAAAATTTTGGCAAGGACGTGATGATCGTTTTCGCCGGACGCACCAGCATGCAGGCGGGCGGGACACGCTCCGGCCGCCTCATCCGCTGGAAGGAAGAAGACTACATCCAGGTCGCAAAAGAAGCGCCCGCCTGCAAACATGTAATGCCGGAACTAGGCAACAACGTTCAGGTTCACAGCCTGTTTAACAGCGGCGACCTCCAGGCCGTCGGAGCGCTGCCTCCTTTTACCGAAATCCGCAGCATCACCGTCGCCCAGGGACGCTTTTACAATGAAGAAGACAACGCCGAAGCGCGCAACGTCGCCTTTCTTGGCAGCGATGCGAAAAAGCAGCTTTTTGCCGACCGCGATGCCGTCGGCCAGACGATCTGGATGAATGGGATTCCATACACCGTTATTGGCGTCATGAAGCACAAGGAACAGAATTCCAGCTATGACGGCGCGGACGTGCGGAAAATCTTTATCCCCTTCAACGCCATGCGCCGTGATTTCCCGAATAAGCCCCCGGCTATCGAACACAGCGTGAATCGTTTGCTCGTCGCCCCCTGGTCGCTCGAGACCCACCCTGACTGCGTCAAGCAGATTCGCCGCACGCTCGGCCGTCTCCACAATTTCGATCCGCGCGACAAAGAAGCCGCCGGGATCTGGGACACCGTGAAAAACGCCGAAGCCAACTGCATGATCATCGTGGGCATGGAAGTTTTCATGGGCGCGGTCGGCGTGGCTACGCTCTTCCTCGGCGGCCTCGGCGTGATGAACGTGATGCTCGTCTCCGTCCGCGAACGGACCCGCGAGATCGGCGTTCGTAAAGCTCTTGGGGCCACGCGCGAGTCCATCCTGCGGCAATTCTTCCTGGAGACGATCATTGTCGTGGCCTTGAGCGGCGGCACCGGGCTTCTTCTCTCTTACGGTTTTTGCGCTTTGGTCAATCTGCTGCCAATGCCGCCTTTTTTTGAAGGGCTGCTGGCCAGTTGGAAACTTGGCGCACTGTCCGTTTCCCTGCTTGGGTTGATTGCGGTGCTGTCCGCGCTCTATCCGGCGAATCGCGCGGCCTCCGTCGATCCCATCGAAGCGTTGCGCTTCGAGGCGGGAGGATGAGAGCAAGGTATTAAGTAATCGGTTTTCAGTTCTCAGTGAAGAGAGAAGTGGTGGGTTATAGTGAAGTGGATTTCTTCAGTGGAACGGGGCTCAGGCGGTGCGCTCCGAGGTGTGTTGCTCGTTCACACGCTGAATCAATCCAGCCAGCATGCGCTTGACCTCGCGGGTGCTGGCCTCAAGGTTTTCGTGTTGCTTCTCGGTCAGGAAGCGCAGATCGCGCGCCAACAGCAGGAAGTACTCAAGCTCGCTGGCCGAACCCAAAGAAGTGTAAAGAAACTGCCGCAGCTCTGCATTTCCTCCTCGACCGCATCCTTCCGCAATATTTCCAGGTACGGACGCGGCGGCCCGCCTCATCTGGCTGGTGAGTCCGTAACGCTCCGGCTCGGGAAATGTGGCGGTGGCAGAGTAGATCCGCAGAACGAGGGAATGGCTCTTCTGCCACGCTTTCAACTGCTTGTAGTCTTGCATGATAAGAATAACCAATTAGCTATATTCTTGCCTAACTTACAACTGAATACTGATAACTGTCAACTACGCGAGAAGGTCGTATGCTAACGGAAATCTTCAAAGAAGCTTGGGCGGCGCTCGGCCGCAATCCGGTGCGCAGCCTCCTCACGATGACGGGAATCGCCTGGGGCATTGTGGCCGTCACGCTGCTGCTGAGCTACGGCTCCGGTTTTCGCGGTGTGCTGATGTACACCTTTGAAGTTTTTGGCAAGGGCGCCGTGGTCTGCTGGCCGGGAAGGACGAGCGAACAGGCCGGCGGTGAGCGTGCCGGAAAGGCCGTCCGGTTTGAGCAAGAAGACGCCGAATGGGTGAAGGCGCAGTCCCCGCTGATCAAGCGCGTGACGCGCGAAACGGTGCGGTTTCGCGGTATCACTCACGACGAGCGCCTTTCGGACACCGCCATCCGGGGCGTTTACCCCGAGTACGGCGACATGCGCAATGAAATCCCCATGGAAGGCCGCTGGATCACCCCCGAAGACATTGCCGAACGTCGCCGCGTAGCTTTTCTTGGCGCCATTCTGCGTAGAAAACTTTTCAGCGGCACGCCTGCCGTTGGCGAAACGGTGCGCATTGACGGCGTCAAATTTACCGTGGTCGGCTCGATGGATACCAAGTTCTCGGACAGCAACTATTTCACGAGCGATGATGAGTCCGCATTTATTCCATACACGGCAGCAGGCGACCTTTGGGACGCGCGCTACGCCAGCGTGATGCTTTTCGAGCCGGTCGCCCCGAATTTCGAGCCCGCCGCCATGCAGCAGTTCCGCGCCGCCATCGCCAACCGCCAGCGATTCTCGCCGAATGACAAGCGCGCCATTACCATGTTCGGCAGGGAAGAGTTCAAGCCCATCTACGAAGGAATTACTTTGGGCATCGAGGCGCTGCTCTTTTTCGTTGGCGCGCTCACGCTGGGCATCGGCGGCGTCGGCGTGATGAACATCATGCTCGTTTCCGTCGAGGAACGCGTCCGCGAAATCGGGTTGCGGCGCGCGCTTGGCGCGAAAAAATCCCACATCCGCTGGCAATTCCTGATGGAAGCCCTGGTGATGACGCTTGCAGCCGGTGTGATCGGCATGCTTCTCTCCGCGGCCATCACCTCAGCGGTTGGGACTTTGCCGTTTCTCGGCCCGGCTTACGAGGATGATTCCGGCAAGGTCGACATCCATCTCCAGCTTTCGTTCATTACCATGATGCTTTCGACGGCGATCCTGATTGTCGTTGGCGTGATCAGCGGCTGGCTCCCCGCCATGCAAGCCGCCAAGCTCGATCCCGTCGAAGCCCTGCGCTATGAGTGAGGATGTCTACGCTCAAACCCCCATTGCCTTAAAGCCTTTTTTTCATAAGCGCGGACAGAATTAGTCCGGGGACTGCGAAGGCGGCATACCCCCACACCCCCGGCATTCTGTATGAATATCAAAGCAAGGGACTTACAAAATTTGCATTTCGTAACTGATTGATTCTAAAGGGCAACGTTTTTGTTTGATGGAGCGTGAGACAGACTTTCAGAGAGGATAAAGCGGCAAGTCGGCCCCGATAGGAACCGGGGTGAACTGCCACACTCCAAAGGCGGCCCAGTCTTCCCTGGGATCTAGCTTACCACAATGACATCAGCTGTCAAATAATTCTTCAGGAAATTTATATTCATAACGGCCTGCCTGGCTGACACACTGCAAAAAAGAGACTGGGGTTAGGCTTGGCCGAGGATGGCGTCGAAGTAGGCGCGCATATCCGGCGAATCCCACTGTTGGGGACCGAAGAACTTGCGCGCAATCTTCCCGTGCCGGTCAATGATGTAGGTGTCCGGGTACATCGAGGTGCCGTAGTCGAGTGCGAGTTTCCGCGTGGGTTCGCGAAACGTGGGGAAAATCACGCCTTGGTCCTTCAGGAATTTTTCGTACGCGGCAGGATCTTCATCCACGCTCACGCCGAGGACCATTCCGCCTCGCGAGTCGATATATTTTTGGAGCTTATTCAGCGCGGGCGTCTCTTCGACGCACGGCGGACACCAGGTCGCCCAGAAATTCAGGACTATGACCTTGCCCTTCAGATCGGTAAGATGGCCGGGCTTTCCCGCGATTTCCAGGGAGAAGTCCTGCGCTTTCTTGCCCGCGACGGTGGGCTCGCCCTGGCGGTACATCGGCATGGCAAAGAACACTACAACCAGCGCAGCCAACGCCACTACGCCCCAAGCCGCCATTTTCCGAAGGATTCCCATCGAGCCAAGTGTGACCGCAATGAGGTCAACTGCTATACTAGCTCAGTTTCCATGGGTCAGGAAACGACCCTTCCGCATCCAATAGAATATGCCCATCAGTGCTCACAATCCCTCACCGGGCGAAATTCCTGTCCCGGCGCACATCCCGCCCTCCGTCACCGTGATTGTGCCGGCGCGGAACGAGGAAGCGGTCCTTGCGGCATGCATCGAATCTTTGGCGCGCCAGCCGGAAATTCTCGAAATCCTGGTGGTGAACGATCAATCCACAGACGGGACCGCGAGCGTGGTTCGCAGTCTCATGGAGAAAGTCCCAAACTTGCGCCTGCTGGAATCCGGCGAATTGCCCGATGGCTGGGTGGGGAAGAACCACGCCCTTTGGACCGGCGCAAAGCAAGCAAAGGGCGCTTGGCTTCTTTTCACCGATGCCGACGCCCAGCACGAGCCGAATTCCGCGGCCAGCGCGCTGCAAATTGCCCAGCAACACCATGCCGCTCTGGTCTCTTTTTCTCCGGAGCAGATCACCGAGACTTGGTACGAAAAAGCGCTGATCCCTTACATCTACCTTCGGCTGGCCAAGCACTTCTCGTATGAGAAGGTGAATGACGCCCACTCCGCTGCCGCCGCCGCGAACGGCCAGTTTTTGATGATGCGGCGCGATGTTTACGACGCCATCGGCGGCCATGCGTGCGTCGCCGGCGAACTCCTCGAAGACGTCGCCCTCGCCATTCGCGTGAAATCCGCTGGTCAGCGCATCTGGTTCGGTTCCGGTAGGGGCATCGTCCGCGTGCGCATGTACCGCTCCTTCGGCGCGATGTGGCAGGGCTGGAAGAAAAACCTCTATCGTTTGACGGGCGGCACGCCGTGGGCTGTTCTTCGGGAGACGGAGTCATGCCTGCCCTGGATTCCGTTCCTGCTGATCCTGGCGGGACTGAAATATCCTTTGCTGCTCTTCCTGGGGGTATTGCTGCTGATTGGCCGCCAAACCAGCTACGGCCTCGATCTCCTGCGTAACCACTACCCTTTCTCTTTCATCTTCTATTATGTGCCCGCGGTGGCGCTGTACATTGGTGTGCTCTGGGCTTCCTACCGGAGCCACGTATACGGAAGAATTAAATGGAAAGGCCGGGAGTACTCCCTTGGAGCTCCAGAATCGGTAAAATAAGCAGACGCCTATGGTTCTTCTGACGCGAAAAATCGAGTTTTCGGCTTCACACGTCTATCACAATCCGAATCTTTCGGCCGAGGAGAACCATCGAATCTTTGGAAAGTGCAATAACCCGCACGGCCACGGACACAATTACACGCTGGAAGTCACGGTGGCGGGCGAGCCCGATCCGACGACCGGCATGGTACTCGATCTGAAAGAACTGAAGGACATTCTCGAACGCGAAGTGATGCAGCGCATGGACCATCGTCATCTGAATTATGAAGTTCCGGAGCTGGCCGGACAGATTCCGACCTGCGAGAATGTTGCGCGCGTGATCTGGCAGTTGCTCGATCCAAAAATCACGCAAGGCAAATTGCATCGCGTACGGCTGTATGAGTCGCCGGAACTTTTCGCGGATTGTTACCGCAACGGCGCGAACCCGGCGGTCAAACGATGAACAATGCGCTTAAAATCGAACTCGGGCGCCGGTATCGCTTTTCGGCTTCGCACCGGTTGCATAGCCCGTATCTGAGCGAGGAGGAGAATTGCCGCGTCTTTGGAAAGTGCAACAATCCTTATGGCCACGGACACAACTATGTGTTGGAGGTCAGCCTATCAGGACACGTGGACCCGGCCACGGGCATGATCGCGAATCTCGCTGATCTGGACGCCTTCGTCCAACGCGAGGTGCTCGACGAATTCGACCACAACTCGCTCAACGAAGATGTCCCCGCGTTCCGCGAAAAGGTGCCCACCACGGAAAATTTGTGCATGGAGATTTTTCAGCGCCTGAAAAACTTTCCCAGGGCGAAGCTTGAACGCGTTCGTGTCGAAGAGACCGGGAAAAACAGCTTCGAATACGCCGGGGACAATCAAGAAGGGAATCGGCCGTGACCAAGCCAACCGAAGAAATTCTTTTGCAGGACGATAAACAAATCGACGCGCGCAAGATTGCCTGCCACCTGCGCGAGATCATCAAGTTGATTGGCGAAGATCCGAACCGCGAAGGGTTGCGCAAGACGCCGGAACGCTTCGAGAAAGCCCTGAAGTTCCTGACCAGCGGCTACCACCAAAACCTCGATCACGTTCTGAATGGGGCGACGTTCAGCGTGGCGTACGATGAAATGGTGGTGGTGAAGGACATCGAATTTTTCAGCCTTTGCGAACACCACGTCTTGCCGTTCTTTGGCAAGGCTCACGTGGCCTATCTGCCGGACAAGCGGGTCCTCGGGCTCAGCAAGGTCGCCCGCCTGGTGAACATGTTCGCGCGCCGGCTGCAGATTCAGGAGCGCATGACCAGCCAGATCGCCCACGCCATCGAGGAAAAACTCGCTCCCCAGGGCGTGGGAGTCATCATCGAGGCTCGCCATCTGTGCATGCAGATGCGCGGCGTCGAGAAGCAGCACGGCTCGGCCGTGACCAGCGCCATGCTCGGCGCATTCCGTCACAATAAACAGACTCGCGATGAGTTTCTCGCGCTCATCCGGCCGCGGAAGTCCTGATTTTCAGTCACAGAGTTCCTCCGCGGCCACGGTGATGCTGAACTGATGTCCACGAAATCAGCGGCAGTTGTAGAAGGCCTTCCAAAGGCCGCCGCCGGCGTCCGGCCGCAGTTGAATCGCGCTACGGTCGTATTTTGTTTTTTGGCCATCTATCTCATCTGGGGCTCGACGTACCTCGGCATTCGCTATGCTGTCGAAACGATTCCCCCGCTTTACACCGCTGGCTTCCGGCACCTGACTGCGGGCGTTATTCTCTTCCTGTGGTGCCTGGCCAAGCGCCTGCGGCCCACCTGGGCGCAAGTTCGCGCCAGCATCATCATTGGCGCCTTCTTTTTTCTTGGCGGACACGGCACCTTGCACTGGGCTGAGCAGAAGGTGCCTTCGGGCCTAGCTTCTTTGCTTGTCGCCAGCGAGCCCATCTGGGTCTTCATTCTCTCCGCCGCCGCTGCCAGGCAATGGCGTTTGAATGGCACGCTTCTCGCTGGAATCTTTCTAGGATTCGGAGGCGTAGGCCTCTTGATGGGCAGGAGCGCGCTGACATCCGGTCCAGGAGTGTTTGTCGGTTCGCTTGTCGTGCTGCTCGGCGCCTTCTCCTGGGGTGTGGGCGTTGTGTACTCCCGGAGGTCACATCTTTCCGGGCATCCGCTTCTTCTGTCCGCACTTTCCTTGTTGGCAGGTTCCTTGCAACTGCTTCTCGCCGGCACGGTTGCGCGCGAGTACCGCGGCTTTTCAATTGCGTCCGTTTCTTCGCGCTCCTGGCTGGCGCTCGCCTATCTAATCGTGTTCGGGTCAATTGTGGCCTTCACGGCCTACAACTGGCTCATGGAGCACTATTCTCCCACTTTCGTGGCGACACACACCTACATCAATCCCGTCGTTGCCGTTCTTCTCGGCTGGCTCCTGGCTGGCGAAGCCGTCACGCTCAACGTGCTCGTTTCCGCCGCCATGGTTATCGGGGCCGTCATGCTCGTCGACCGCGGCACGGCGCGCCTGCAACGAGCCTCATAAGGCTCTCGCTGTTTATGCATCCGACCGGGCAAAAAAAGATGCGCCGGCAAATCGCGGAGCGCACCTTCTTGTTCTCGAGCCCGCTGGGGATTACATCTTTGATATTTCCGCGGATGCCCGCGTTGTCTCCCAATCCATCCGCAGCGTGCAGCCGCCGGCTGCCTTGTCGAATCCGATGGTGAAATTCTCGACCGCCGAGGGCAGTTTCGAGACTTTCATGTCCGCACGCACGAGATCGCTGTCCGCGCCAGGGTAGGGGATACCCCACTCGCCGGTTTTTTTGCTGATGATCAGCGTCCACTTGTCCTGGTTGGGAATCGTAAAAATGGTGTAGCTGCCCGCTGGCACGTGGCTCCCGCCCACCATCAGGTCAGCCGTGGTAACGAAAGTGGTTGCCTCATTCGCGCCCGCGCGCCACACTTCGCCATAAGGGACTAATCCGCCAAAGATTTTGCGCCCCTTCGCCCGCGGGCTCGAGTAATCCACAGTGATCGTCTTTCCGTCTCCCAGTGCGCAGGTTGCTTTCGCCGCCGGGCTGGGCCGCGAAGCTTTGTCCATTTGAGCTGAACCCAGGGCTGCCATTAGACCTAGAGTCAGAGCTCCTGCCGCCAGGAATGCAAATTCTTTTCTCATCCTTATTCCCCCCTTCTGAAACTGGGCGCAAGCATTGAACCTAATTTGCTCGCCCCGCGCAACCTCGAATCCCCCAACCCCAATAGACGGCCCGAAGTGCAAACTCGTTTCTGCATTTCTGCGTGCGCCCTTGCGAAAGGACGAAAAAGGGGCTAAACCTAGGAATTGTCCAGGGCCGCGCTGCCGACCCGGACTCTGTTTCGGGAGGTGGCCATGCCGGATTCACGACGCCATTTGTTGCAATCGCTCGCCGCCCTTGCCGCGGTCCTGGCCGGGGAACCTGCTTTCTCTGGGCTGCTCGCTCAGACTGGGATGGCGCCCAAAGCCAAACCATATCCCAACGGCCGCGACCCCAACATTCCTCCAGGCCTGGACGAGCCGAGCACATTGGACCCGAAGGCCATCGAGCAGGCGAACCAGAAAAAGCTTCGAGCTGATGTCGCGAAACTCCTTGACATGGCCTCTGAACTCAAGCAAGAGGTTGATAAAACAGACGCGACATCCACGCTCCCTTTGTCGGTCGTGAAAAAGGCCCAGCAGATCGAAAAGCTCGCCAAGCAGATCAAGGACCTCGCCAAGGGCTGATACTTGCATCGTCTCGTGCATCAAGGTCAAGACGGTCTCGCTGCCGCAAGTGTTTCGCCATACTCCCGCTTGTGACATTGCTTTACACACGAAAGATAGTTGTGTTAGCCTGATTCTGTCGAAGAGAAGAGGAAAAATTTAGGGGACGACGGAGAGGGGCACTTGAGCGCACCGAAAGCAGTGTTGATCGAACAATTCCGGACGCACGTCAAGGATACAGGCTCGCCCGAAGTGCAGATTGCGCTTCTCAGCGAGAGGATCAACTATCTGACCACGCATCTCAAGTCCCACGTGAAGGACCATGCATCCCGGCGCGGTTTGATCATGATGGTCAACAAGCGCCGCCGTTTGCTGGACTATCTCAACCGCCGCGACCCGGATCGGTACCGCGAGATTGTTGAACGTCTTAGCCTGCGCAAGTAATCGCCCTGCCGTTTTCTTTGAAACAGGACGATATCCACTGCGTTCTTACGAAGTGACAAATTCCCCGCGGAGTCTGTCGTCAGGCATCCGGCCGAAGTAGTGCCGGAGTTTCTCGTGGTGTAGTCCGGCTCGTCTTTCTTAAACTCCCTCGAGTGTTCTCGCTTCTTTTCTTCACAACGGCGCCCGGCCCTGTCGGGGACAGCCGATTGGAGGCAGGGACAGATTCCCTGCAAATGAAAATGCTGCCGCCCAAAGGCGGAGCCAAAGGAACTGATTATGTCTGAAAATACAAATACTCCCGCACCACATCGCGTCACTGTCGAAGTCGGCGGGCGCCCCCTGATTCTCGAAACCGGAAAAATTGCAAAACAGGCCAACGGCGCCATTGTGGCGCGCTACGGCGACACGGTCGTGCTCACCACGGCTTGCATGGCCCCGATCGCAAATGACCGCGATTTCCTTCCCCTCACCGTCGACTACCGCGAAAATACTTATTCTGCGGGCAAAATCCCGGGTGGCTTCTTCAAGCGCGAAGGCCGCCCCTCCGAAAAGGAAATTCTCACTTCCCGCCTGATCGACCGTCCCCTGCGGCCGCTCTTCCCCGAAGCCTGGCGCAATGAAACCCAGATTGTCAGCATGGTGCTCTCCGCCGACAGCGACAACGATCCCGATGTCATCGCCGTTACCGGAGCCTCTGCCGCCTGCTATTGCTCCGACCTGCCTTTCGAGAAGCCCGTTGCCTGTGTCCGGATCGGCCTGCTCGATGGCCAGCTCGTCGCCAACCCCACCGTCGCCGATCAGAAGAAGAGCCTCCTGAACATTGTCATTGCCGGCACGGAAGAAGCCATCGTCATGGTCGAATCCGGTGCGCTCGAAGTTTCTGAAGAAACCGTCGCCGACGCTATCGATTTCGGCCACGCGCAAATCAAGAAGATTGTTGGCGCCATCAAGGCGCTTCACGCGGAGCTCAAGCCCAAGAAAGTTGTCGTCGAACCGCTGCCCTTCGATGAAGCCATCTACAAGGAGCTTCAGAAAAAGTACGGCGACAAGCTTCACGACGCGCTCAACACCGAGAAGCATCCCAAGAAGGAAAGCTATCGCCTCGTCGATGCGCTCAAGGAAGAGATCATCGCGACGATTCCCGAAGAGCCAAAGAAGGAGATGGACGAGAAGCGCACTCTCACCAAGCGCGCCTTTGAGCGCCTCCGCGAGAACATCTTCCGCGACGATGTTTTGAACGCCCGCCGCCGTCCCGATGGGCGCGCCTTCGACCAGATTCGCCAGATCACCTGCGAAGTCGGCTTGCTCCCGCGCGTCCACGGTTCCGCTCTCTTCACGCGCGGCGAAACTCAGGCGCTCGCTACTCTCACTCTCGGCACCAAGGAAGACATGCAGCGCCTCGACCTGCTCTTCGAGCAGGACCAGTTCAAGCGCTTCATGCTGCACTATAATTTCCCGCCGTTCAGCGTCGGCGAAGTGAAATTCTTGCGCGGCCCGGGCCGCCGCGAAATTGGTCACGGCGCTCTCGCCGAACGCTCTCTCGTGAATTTGCTTCCCGCCGAAGCGGACTTCCCTTACGCCATGCGCCTCGTTTCCGACATCCTGGAATCCAATGGTTCCTCTTCGATGGCCACTGTCTGCGGCGGCTCTCTCGCCCTGATGGATGCCGGTGTCCCGATGAAGGCCGCCTGTGCGGGTATCGCCATGGGCCTCG
>WNGE01007206.1_pt1 | contig 13844 bp, 14 predicted proteins | sample 5400651 | NCBI WGS metagenome assembly WNGE01 (sample SAMN13153370, study PRJNA577476) | soil metagenome | isolation source: 60 cm soil or saprolite under grassland replicate 2 | place: USA:California | collected 2016-06-15 | reverse complement strand
CTCAGCGACGTTCGCCGCCTTTCGGCAGGGCCAGACCGCCACCAGCGCCGGCTTCATGCCGGATGCGGGACCGGGACGCTACGAGTTCCGGGCCAGGCTCCGGAACACGGCCACGGGCAAGGCGTCCGGCTGGTCTCCCCCGGCCATCCTCGAGGTGCGTTGATCCTTCGGACGGGGCCCAAGAACCGCAACGATTTCCGTTGCGCTACAATGGAGCAAGAACTTATGGAGGCGGACCTTGCCGGTCGCGGTCAGGGACAAGCTGCGCGCGGTCACCGAGGACCTGGGGAGCCAGGCCCGGGTGGCCCGGCTGCTGGGCGTGAGCCCGTCACGGGTCAGCCGGTGGCTCCGGACGGAGGAGCCCGACGCCGCCAACCGTCGGAAGCTCCAGGGGGTGGAGTTCGTCCTGGGGCGCCTGCTCGACGTCTACGGGCGCGACACCGGGCTGAAGTGGCTCCAGGGGACGAACGCGCAGCTCGGCCACCGAAGGCCCATCGATCTGCTGGCGATGGGCCGGGTCACCGAGGTGCTCGGCGCCCTGGAGGCCGAAGAGTCGGGCGCCTACGCCTGACCCGTGCTGTACAGGGTGTTCCCCCACCGCCCGGGCGCGGGAGCCGGCGAACCCGGCGGGTCCCTGTACGTCGCCCGCGACCGGCAGGGGGCAGGGCGGCACGACAATCCCGACCACTACGGAGCCCTGTACGCCTCGGCGTCCGCGGAGTCCGCGGTGGCCGAGCGGATTCAGGCGTTCCGCGGCCAGCCGCTGACCGACCAGGATCTGACCCGCGCCGATGGGACATCCCTCGCCCTGGCCGGATTCGATGAGGCCCTCCTGGACGAGCGCGTTGTGGTCGACCTGGACGAGCCGCGCGAGCTGACCCGCCGAAGGCTTCGTCCATCAGGCGTGGCCACCGGACACCGGGAGGTGACGCAGCCGATGGCCCTGGCGATCCATGCCGAAGGGGTCCCCGGGTTCGCGTGGTGGTCGGCGCTCGAAGCGTCCTGGCGGAACGTCACGCTGTTCGCCGAGCTGGCCGTCCCGTTGCTCGGTCCGGCCGGCGACCCACAGCCCCTCACCGTGGATTCGCCGGAGGTCCGGGCCGCCGCGGAAGTCCTTGGGATCGAGCTTCAGTCCGCTCCGAGCGGCAGATCCACCCCCGGACGGGCTACAGGTAGGTCCTGAGGTCCCAGAGCTCGGGGTAGAACCGTTTCTCCAGCGTGGTCTTCAGATAGGAGACGCCGGTCGAGCCGCCCGTGCCCGTCTTCGACCCGATCTGCCGTTCGACCATCAGCACGTGCCGGAGCCGCCAGGAGGCGATCAGCTCGTCGTGGTTCAGCAGCGACTCCGACACGGCGAACAGCTCCGTGTACGTCCCCTCGTCGCGGGCCAGCCGGAGCAGGCTCTCCCGGCGCGCGCCGGGATCGTCGGCGGGCATGGTGAAGCCCCTTGATTCCAGGAGGTGGCAGAACGCGTCCCAGATCGTGGGCTCGGCCAGCCGCCGCTGGAGACGGGCCCGGTCCTCCGGCGAATCGCCGAGGCGCTTCAGCGTGCCGGGTTCCTTCAGCCCCGACAGGCACTCGATCTCCCTGAACTGGACGGACTGGAACCCGCTGGCCGGGGCGAGGTTGTGGCGGAACTCCAGGAACTCCTGGGGCGACATGGTCTCGAGGATCGGGATCTGCGCCGGCGAACAGGCAGGCGCGGATCGATTCCAGCTCGAACAGCAGCTCCTTGAACCACAGCTCGTAGGCCTGGTGGATCACGATGAACAGGAGCTCGTCGTGGGCGGGCGGATCCGAGAGGAGCGTCTGCACGGACAGCAGCTCGGGCACCCGAAGGTAGGTGCCGTAGGAGAGCTTGCGGTCCTCCTCCCCGAATCGCGGCTTCGGCGCGGATGGTTCGCGTTGGGCCTCGACCTCCGCCGGGCTGCGCTCCGGTTCCATGATCCCCACCTGGTGGCCCCTTCCCCCCGGACCGAAGCTTACCTGCTGGATGTGCCCGTAACCGGCCGGGGACGGGACGCACCGCGTACTAAAGTGACGTCGTGGCCAAGGCGAGGACCCAGACCCCCCGGACGCACGCGGACCCCATCGACCTCCTCGACGTGGAGGCGCTGCTCACCGACGAGGAGCGGATGATCCGGGACACCGTGCGCGGGTTCGTCAAGGACCGGGTCCTGCCGGTGATCGACGAATGGTTCGAGGCGGGCCATTTCGACAAGGGCGTGATCAAGGAGCTCGGCGCGCTGGGACTTCTCGGCATGCACCTGAAGGGCTACGGCTGCGCAGGGACGAACGCCGTCAGCTACGGCATCACGTGCCTGGAGATGGAGGCCGGCGACAGCGGCTTCCGCAGCGCCGTCAGCGTGCAGGGTTCGCTGTCGATGTGGCCGATCTGGAGGTACGGGACCGACGAGCAGAAGGACCGGTGGCTCCCCCCCATGGCGGCGGGCGAGCTCATCGGCTGCTTCGGCCTGACCGAGCCGGACTTCGGGAGCGACCCGAGCGGCATGCGCACGCACGCTCGCCGGGACGGCGGCGACTGGGTCCTGTCCGGCACGAAGATGTGGATCACGAACGGAGGCATCGCCGACCTGGCCGTGGTGTGGGCGCAGACGGACGAGGGGATCCGCGGCTTCGTCGTCCCTCGCGAGACGAAGGGATTCGAGACGCGAGACATCGAACGCAAGCTCTCGCTGCGGGCTTCGGTCACCTCGGAGCTGGTGTTCGACGAGTGCCGGCTTCCGACCGACGCGATGCTGCCCGGTGCCCGCGGCCTCCGAGGTCCCCTCTCGACCCTGAACGAGGCGCGGTTCGGGATCATCTGGGGCGTCATGGGCGCCGCCCGGACCTGCTTCGAGACGGCCGTCGAGTACGCGAAGACCCGGGTCCAGTTCGGAAAGCCGATCGGTTCCCATCAGCTGACCCAGCGCAAGCTGGCCGACATGGCGGTGGAGCTCGGCAAGGGAACGCTGCTCGCCCTGCACCTGGGCAGGATGAAGGACGAGGAGCGGCTCACGTCCGAGCAGGTCAGCTTCGGCAAGCTCAACAACGTGCGGGAGGCGCTGAACATCTGCCGAGAGGCCCGCACGATCCTGGGGGCCAACGGGATCACGCTCGAATATCCGATCATCCGGCACATGAACAACCTCGAATCGGTGCTCACGTACGAGGGGACCACCGAGATCCACACGCTCGTCCTGGGAAAGGCCCTCACCGGCCTGGACGCGTTCGACTGACGTGGCGCCGTTCCGGGCCTCGGCCGGCTTCACCGACGAGTGGAAGCACTTCTCCTTCGAGGTGACGGACGGCGTCGGCACGGTCACCTTCCAGCGCCCCGAGAAGCTCAACGCGCTCACCTTCGACGTCTACGCCGACCTCCGGGACCTGCTGGCCGAGCTCCCGAATCGCGACGACGTCCGGGTTCTGGTGATCACGGGCACGGGCCGCGGATTCTGCTCCGGCGGCGACGTCCACGAGATCATCGGGGAGCTGCTCAAGATGGACCCACGGGGCCTGCTCGAGTTCACCCGCATGACCGGTTCGGTGGTCCAGCGGATGCGGGAATGTCCCCTGCCGATCATCGCCTCGGTCAACGGGACCGCCGCCGGCGCCGGCGCGGTGATCGCCCTGGCCGCGGACCTGCGGCTGCTGGCCCGATCGGCCTCGTTCGCCTTCCTGTTCACGAAGGTCGGGCTGGCCGGAGCCGACATGGGCTCGGCGTACCTGCTCCCCCGATTGGTGGGGTTCGGCCGGGCCACCGAGCTGCTGCTCCTCGGCGACACCGTCACGGCCGAACGGGCGTCCGAGATCGGCCTGGCCACGCAGGTGCTGGCCGACGAGGACCTCCCGGCCGCCGCGGCCGCGCTCGCCCGCCGTCTGGCCGACGGGCCGACGTTCGCCTACGCGAGCACGAAGATGCTGCTCTCGCGGGAGATCGACATGGACCTGGCCGGCTCGATCGAGCTGGAGGCCATGACCCAAGCGCTGCTCATGAACACCAAGGACCACGCCGAGTTCTACGCGGCCTTCACCGAGGGCCGCGATCCGAAGTGGACCGGCCGTTGACGGACGAGCCCCGGCACGAGCTGGTCAATCCCTCCTCCCTGGCCGCGCCGGTCGGTTACTCCCACGCGGTGGTGGCCGCGCCCGGCCGAACCGTCTACCTGGGCGGCCAGGCGGGGCACGCGGCCGACGGCTCCCTACCCGAAGGCGGCATCGTCGAGCACTTCGAGGCAGCCTGCGCCAACGTCGCCACCGCGCTGCGGGCCGCGGGCGGTGAGCCGGAGCATCTCGTCTGGATCCAGATCTTCGTCACGGACGCCGGAGAGTACCGGGCCAACCTCGGACCGATCGGCGAGGCCTGGCGCCGGCAGTTCGGCCGGCACTACCCGGCCAACGCCCTGTTCGAGGTGCGAGGGCTGTTCGATCCCCGGGCCAAGGTCGAGCTGATGGCGATCGCCGTCCGGCCGGACGAACCGGCCGGCTGAACCCGGCCCTCAGCCGTCGCGGTACAGCTCGCGGGCGATGACCTCGCGCTGGATCTCGGTTGTTCCCTCGTAGATGCGGGGTCCACGCACCTCGCGGTAGAGGTGCTCGAGGAGGTGGCCCCTCTCCAGGGCCGCGGCCCCGTGGATCTGGACCGCAGCGTCCACCACGAACTGCGCCGTCTCGGTGGCGAAGAGCTTGGCCATGGCCGAGGATCTGGTGACGCCGGGCGCGCCGCCGTCGTACGCCTCGGCCGCCGCGTAGACGAGCAGGCGGGCCGCTTCGGTCCTGGTGGTCATCTCCGCGAGCTGGTGGGAGACGGCCTGGAACTCGCGAAGGGGACGGCCGAAGGCGCGGCGCGCGCCGGCGTGCGCCAGGGCGGCGTCGAGCGCGGCCTGGGCCATGCCCACCGCGAACGCTCCCACGCTGGGGCGGAACAGGTCGAGGGTCCGCATGGCGACCCCGAACCCCCGGTCGACCTCGCCCAACACGGAGGACGAGGGGACGAACACGCCGTCGAGCTCGAGCCGCCCGATCGGGTGGGGAGAGACGAGCTCCAGCGACGCGCCCGACAGGCCGGGGCTGCCCCCCGGCACGACGAACGCGGTCACCCCTCGAGCGCCGACGTCCGGGGTGGTTCGGCCGAACAGCACGTAGACGTCGGCCTCCGGGGCGTTCGAGATCCAGGTCTTCTCACCAACCAGCCGGTAGCCCTCGCCATCCGGTTCGGCCCGGGTCTCGATGGCGCCGGCGTCCGAGCCGTGTTCGGGCTCGGTCAGGGCGAACGCGGTGACCGCCTCGCCCCGGGCGATCGCCGGCACCCATCGCCGGACCAGGTCCGGCCCCCCCGACTGCAGGATCGGATATCCGCCCAGGCCCTGCATGGCGAGCGCCGTCTCGGCCTCGGTGGAGCCATGGGCCAGCCCCTCCCGCAGCAGGCAGAGCTCCAACGCCGAGATCTCCTCCGCCTCCCTGGACCCTCCGGCGCTGGCCGGGAACAGGCGCCCCAGGAGCCCGTGGTGGGCCAGCGCGGCGAGAAGGGGCCGGTTCACCCTTCGGGACGTGCTCGCCGCGACCGGCGCCAGCTCCTCGTGCCCGAGCGCGCGCGCGTGGTCCAATAGGTCGCGCTGGTGGTCGGCGAGGGCGAAGGGCACGGTAGGCGTATATCACGGGTCCGGCGCACTCGCTAGGATGCTGGTGCCCGCACGGCCGATCGACACAAGGGGGGCGCGGATGGACGACTCTCCCTACTGGAACCCTCGCCACGAGACCATGCCGCGGGCGGATCTCGACGCGCTCCAGGTCCGCAAGCTCAGGAACCTCGTCGAGTGGGCCGACATGCAGGTTCCCTGGCAGGCGAAACGGCTGCGGGACGCGGGGGTCACAGCCGACACGATCGCCACCATCGACGACCTCCAGCGCATCCCGCCGATGACCCGCGAGGACTGGATGGAGGGACAGCTCGAGGATCCCCCGTTCGGGACGAACGTGGCCGCGGGGAAGGACCTCGCCATCCGGTACCACCTGACCTCGGGTACCACGGGACGAACGCCCATCCGGGTCCTCGACTCCATGAAGGACTGGGAGTGGATCGCGGAGATGTGGTGCTACGGCCTGTGGGGCTTCGGGGTCCGTCCGTCGGATACGGTGTTCGTGGCCTTCGGCTACAGCACGTTCATCGGGTTCTGGGGCCTGCACTACGCGTGCGAGAAGCTCGGCTGCCTCACTCTGCCGGGCGGGGCCATGACCACCGAACAGCGGGTCCGCCAGATCGTGGAGATGGGCGCCACGGTGGTCTGCTCCACCCCCACGTACGCGCTGCGGATGGCTCAGGAGGCCAGGCAACTCGGCATCGACCTGGCCTCCTCTCCGGTCGAGCGCCTGATCCTGTCGGGCGAGCCGGCCGGATCGATCCCGGCCACCAAGAAGCTCATCCAGGAGGAGTGGGGAGCGAAGGCGGGGGACACCGCGGGGATGACAGAGCTGGGGACGATCATGATCTTCGAGTGCGCGTCGCAACCCGGCGGCACGCACATCATCGAGGACCACTACATCGAGGAGGTCCTCGATCCCATCACCGACCGGCTGGTCGGCTACGGAGAGATGGGCGAGCGGGTCGTCACCTCGTTCGGCCGGGGGTTCATCCCGGTCCTGCGGTACCGGACCCGCGACCTGGTGGTGAAGGTGCCGGCCGCGACCTGCGGGTGCGGGCGCACCTTCGACCTCTACGACGGCGGGATCCGAGGCCGGGTCGACGACATGAAGCTGGTGCGGGGGACGAACGTGTATCCGCGCGCGGTGGAGGCGCTCGTCCGCGAGTTCAAGGAGATCGACGAGTTCCAGATCCACCTGTACACGGCCGAGGGCCGGCGCGACGAGATCGAGGTGCTGGTGGAGATCCCCGACCCGGACGCCGACGGCGACCGGATCCTCTCGGACCTGGCCAGGGAGCTGGCGGGGGCCCACGAGGCGCTCCGGTTCGACGTTCGGCGGGTGGAGGCGGGGACGTTGCCCCGGTTCGAGCTGAAGGCGAAACGGGTTCTCGACGAGCGCACCGTGATCGGCTCGGAGGGCGAACGGAGGGTCCAGGCATGACCATGAAGAACGTCGCCGGCGAGGAACTGAGCGAGGCCCAGGGGAAGCTCGTCGAGTGCTACCGGACGCTGGCCCATGTGCTCATGGGGCATCGCGACGAGCTCGCCCCGTTCGAGGAGCGGAACGCGCTCAAGGCGCTGGCCGCCCTGTGGCAGGTCATGAACGGCCTCGACATGGACCCGGGTCAGGTCTACGACCTGGGCGCCTGATCCGAGCTCCCTGCCGCGTCGTAGAGACGCGGGTCCAGGAGGCAGAGGTCCGCGCGCCCGGCCGCCAGGATGGTGTTGGCCTCGTCGCTCGTGGTGAGGTTGCCGCCGACCAGGGTGGGAACCCCGGCTTCGTTCCGGATCCGGTCGCTGTAGGGAACGAGGTAGAACCGCCCGTAAGGGGGATTGTCGCGAACGGTGGTCTGGCCGCCCACCGGCTGGACCAGGTCGCCCCCGCGCTCGCGGAGCCATCGGGCGAGCAGCACCGCCTCGTCGATGCCGAATCCTCGCGGAGCCCAGTCGGTGGCCAGGAGGGCCACACCCAGCGGCCGGTCCTCCGGCCACGCGTCCCGCACCGCCTCGAACACCTGCAGAGGGAAACGGGCCCGGCCCTCCAGCGATCCGCCGAACTCATCGCTCCTGCGGTTCGTGAGGGGCGAGAGGAAGGAGGCCAGGAGGTAGCCGTGGGCCAGGTCGAGGTGGAGGAGGTCGAATCCCGCAGCGGCCGCCCGGTTCGCCGCGGCCACGAAGTCGCCGATCACCTGGGGCATCGCCTCGGCCGCGAGCTCCTCCGGTACCGGACTCCGGGATACGTACGGGACCGGGGACGCCGCGACGAGCGGCCACCCTCCCTCCCGCAGCGGCCGGCCGGTGCCCTCCCACTTGGGCCGGGTTGCCGCGCGAGGTCCGGCGTGCCCCAGCCGGAGGGCCACGCGGGCCGCCGACCCCTCGCGCATGGCAGCCACGATCTCGCCCCATTCCCAAGCCTGTTCGTCCGACCAGATCCCGGGCGTGCCCGGGGTGACCCGTCCGTGTGCGGAGATCGCCACCAGCTCGGTCACCACCAACCCGGGTCCGGCCCGACCGGCCCTGACCAGGCGCTTTCGAAGGGCCGGGCCGGGCGATCCGTCGATCGAGTCGTCCTCGCCGACGGGTGACAATGCGACACGGTTCGTCACATCGACACCTCGGGCCACGAAAGGCCCGAGCAGCGGTGGCGGAGCCACGACCACCTCTCGCGAGGGCTCTCCGCGAGCCGCCGCCGAGAACCAGCCGTCGACGCGGTTCACGAACGCCGGGTCCCGCTTCTGCAGCTCGAGATGGGTGATCCGGCCGCTTCGCGTCAGCAGGTTGAACGTGAACTGAAGCGGGTCGAACGTCGCGTACCGACGGACGTTCTCGAAGTACGTCGCGCTCTCCCGGGCCGCTTCCTGGAACCGCTCGACGATGGGCTGCCGCTCCATCTCGTACTCGATCAGGGCCCTCGCGGTATCGGGCTGCCGCTGGAGCGCCTGGGCCAGCGCGATGGCGTCCTCCATGGCGAGCTTCGTGCCCGAGCCGATGGTGAAGTGCGCGGTGTGGGCGGCGTCGCCCAGCAACACCACGTTCCCCTGATGCCAGGAATCGCATCGGAGGGTGACGAAGCTGATCCACAGCGACCGGTTCGACATCAGCGAATGGCCACCCAGGTCCTCGGCGAAGAGCTCCTCGCAGTAGGCGATGCTCTCCTCCTCGGTCGCCCCCTCCAGGCCGGCTCGCCGCCAGGTCTCCTCGGGACATTCCACGATGAACGTGCTGGTCTCGCCGTCGAACGGATACGCATGGACCTGGAACAGCCCGTGGTCGTTCTCCCGGAAGATGAAGGTGAAGGCGTCGAACACCAGGTCGGTCCCGAACCAGACGAACTTCGTGCGGTGCACGTCCTCCGCGGGTCGAAGGGACTCGGCCAGGGCGCGACGGGCCAGGCTGTTGACCCCGTCGGCGGCGACGATCAGGGCGACGTCGCCCAGCTCCGACAGGTCGCCGACCTCGCGGTGGAAGACCAGGCCGACGCCCAGTCGGCGGCAGCGATCCTGGAGGATCTGGAGCAAACGCTTGCGGGCGATGGCCGAGAACACGTGCCCGCGCGACCGCACCGTCCGGCCCCGGTAGCGGACGTCGATGGCCCCCCATCGGGCGAACGTGTCGGTGATCTCCGTGTACGTCTCGAAGTCGGCGTCCCTGAACGACCCCAGGGTCTCCTCGGAGAACACCACGCCCCAGCCGAATGTGGCGTCGGGCGGGTTGCGCTCGAACACCGTGACCTCGTGGGAGGGGTCGGCCTTCTTCATCAGCATGGCGAAGTACAGCCCGGCGGGCCCGCCCCCCAGGACGCCGATCCTCACCTCCGGCCCCGCCTCACGAGAGGACGTCGGCCAGCCGGGAGCACTGCGCGAGATCCGCGACGGTGGGAAGCAGCACCAGCTCGTCGCACCCCGCCTCCTCGTATCCGCGGACGAACTCCTTCACCGCCTGGGCGGTGGTGAGGTTCGCCGCTGCGATCTTCTCGGCGAACGGCCCGGTGAACGCGTAGTAGTCCCGTAGGTACCGCGCGCCGTCATCGATCGAGCCTTCACCGAGGGCGAAGTAGCCCTGCCCCCACATCTGGGGGCGGCCGGGCCGGCCGATGTCGGTCCACGCCGACCACGCCTTCGACGCCGCGCCGGCGAAGGCCCGCGGTGGCCCGCCTCCGTGCACGTAGCCGTCGGCCCACCGAGCCATCCGGGCGAACGCCTGCCCGCTCAATCCCCCCACCAGGATCGGCGGCCCCCTGCGGCTCCCACCGGGACCCGTTCGGCCCTCCTCCCAGTACGACCGCATCGCCAGGAGCTGATCCGAGAGCCGATCACCCCGGTCGCGGTGCTCCATTCCGGCGACCGCGTAGTCCTCGCGGCGAGCGCCGATCGAAAGCCCCAGGACCAATCGTCCTCCCGACAGGGCATCGACGGACGCCGCCTGCTTGGCCAGGATCGCCGCGGTCCGGAGCGGCCCCACCACCACCATGGTGACCAGCCGGACCCGGGACGTGACGGCGGCAGCGGCGGCCAGGGACACGAACGGGTCGTGGCTGTCGTACGCGATGCGGTCGAGGACCCCGATGCTCGAGAACGGACCCTCGTCCGCGCGGGCGGCCCAGGCCAGCAGGAGCTCGCCGGTCGCCCCGGGAACCGTGTTCGGGAGCCCCACGCCCACCCGCATCCGTCGCCTCCGGCCTCGGCCGGCGTTCGGCCGGGCGTACACAATAGAGCGGCCGTGACCGAGCGTCCGAACCCCGAGGAGGCCGCGCCGAACCGTGGCCCGGCGAGCATCCGCCTCCAGCGCCGCATCGAGTGGTGGGACACCGACGCCTCGGGGAACTACCACAACACCGCGGCGTTCCGGCTGCTCGAATCGGCGGAGACGTTGCTCCTGGGCCGCCTCGGGCTCCTGCACGACGTATACGGACGGCTACCCCGGGCCCGCCTGGAAGCCGACTTCCGCGCCCCCCTGCGGTTCCACGACCTGGTCGACGTGGACCTCGAGGTGGTCTCGATTGGTCGGAGCTCGATCACGTATCGCATGGCCATCAGCCGGGACGGCCGGCTGTGCGTCGAGGCGAAGGCCGTGGCCGTGCTCCTGGCGGAGGCGCGAGGGGAGCCGGTCGAATGGCCCCCCGACCACCGCCGCCTGCTCCTCGGATCCGGCCCTCTGCGGCCGGAACTGCTTCCGCCCGTCCGTTGACCCGGCTTGCCGGCCCGGCACGAACTCCTCTATGTACGGGGACTGATGTTGAACGCCACGACTACCTCATGGCGGACTGACCGGCGCAAGAGCATCCCTCACCTCACCTGGGGGGCGGCTCGCGCTGTCATCAGCAGTGGTACTCGACCAACGTCCTACCGGGTCCGAGGCCTTGCGCGGTTCCGACCGCCCAGGCCTGGCCGTCGGCCGCAGTCACGCCCCACAACCTGGAGGATGTCCCACATTGGGACTGGGCTGAACGGTCCAGGTGCCACACTGGGCCGGCTGGCGAGCCCCAGCCCGGGCCGCGCCCGGGAACACGGGTGCAACAGCGACAGCCGCCAGGACTGCGGCGATGCGCATGGTTCTTGCCGGATTACGGGCTGATTTCACCAGGGCCTCCCAAGCGGATTGGTATGCGAGTCGCTGACCCTAGCAGTGACCCACCCCGCCAAGGAACCTTCGTCGGAACGCTTCCGGGCCAGGTTCGTCTTGACTAGCCTGGTGTGACTAGCTATCCTGACGCCCTCCGGTGAACCCGGTGAAGACCGAGCGTCAGGTCGGCGACTCACCCCCACCACCGTCGCCGGCCGAAGGCCCCGGGCTCCGGATGACGGGCTCCCCAGAGCTGGACCCGTGAAGCTCTGGGGAGCCCATTTCTGTCCGGCCTTCTCTCGCCCGCCGACCCGCGCGGTGCTAGCGTCCGGTCCCGTGGGTGGATCGGGTCCGGCAGCCGAGCGGTGGAAACGGGCGCTGGCCGAGTGGGCCATCCCCGAACGCATCCTCGCCGCGGCCCCCGAGTCCCCCTGGACCTTCCCCATCGAGCTGTTCGCCACCCGGGCGGACCACGCAGCCGAGACGGAGACCCCCTCTACCGGGAAGGCGCTGGAGGCGCTGCCCGAGGGCGGCACGGTCCTCGACGTGGGCTGTGGGGCCGGTGCGGCCTCGCTCCCCCTGGCGTCCCGAGCCGGCGAGCTCATCGGGGTCGACACCTCCCGCGACATGCTGGCGGCGTTCGAGGAGCGAGCGGTCCGGCTCGGTACGACGGCCACCTCGATCAAGGGGCGGTGGCCAGAGGTTGCCCCTGGGACGCCCGTGGCCGACGTGACGGTTTGCAACCACGTCTTCTACAACGCGCCGGACCTCGCCGACTTCGCCCGGGCCCTCACCGAGCACTCGCGCCGGCGGGTGGTGGTGGAGCTGACGAGGAATCACCCGCAGTCCTCGCTGAACGACCTGTGGCTCCGGTTCCACGGTCTGCCCCGTCCGACCAGCCCCACCGCGGACGACGCCGTCGAGGTCCTGACCGAAGTTGGCCTCAGGCCCGAGCGCCTGGATTGGCAGCCGCCGCAACGGGGCGGGTTCGCCGATAGGACGGACCTCATCGCTTGGGTCAGGCGGCGGCTTTGCCTGACGGCCGACCGCGATCAGGAAGTCGAGGAGGCGCTGTCGGGCCGGGTATTGGAGCGGGACGGCCTTGCGGGCTTCGCCCAGCAGCCCGTCGTCACGCTGTGGTGGAACGGGGCGGCTGGATAGGCGCGACGGCGCCCAACTCCGAGGCCCAACGCCGGGCCGCCGCGATCCGCTCGGGCGGCGTGGGATGGCTGAACGCCAGGACGTAGACCAACCGGGGCGGGTCGAGGTCCAACAGGTTCGACACCGCCAACCCGCGGTGCGAGGCCACGAACGCCTCGAGGTCGCCGGTCAGCTCGAGCGAGAACCGGTCGGCCGCCGACTCCCATCGACGTGACAGGGCGCTCTCGAACGGCAGGGCGACCATCTGGAGGGCCGCGGCGACGAACAGCACGAAGGGGATGACCCGAGGGTCCCCCGGTCCGGCCGCGCCGACCGCCCCAAGCACGGCGTGGGTTCGAAGCAGGCCCCACAGGGCGGCGATCGCCACCGTCATCGCCGCCACGGCGAGCGCCGTTGCCCGGACCACGTGGCGGAGCCGGCGATGTCCCAGCTCGTGGGCCACCACCAGCCGGACCTCCCCAGGCCCGCCCCGTGAGAGCAGGGTGTCGTACACCACCACCCGCCGGGTCCGGCCCAGGCCCGAGACGTACGCGTTCTCCTTCCTCGTCCTTCGGCTGGCGTCGGCGACGAGAACGTCCCGGACGGGCACGCCGGCCCGCCGGGACAGGGTTCGGAGCGACTCGGAGAGCTCTGGATCCGCCAGCGGAGAGAACCGGTTGAACAGCGGTTCCAGGAGCACGGGCGCCACGAAGGAGAGCGCCATGATCAGCCCCGCGCCGGCGGGGGCCACCGCGAGCGGCCAGGCTCGCGGAAGGACCCGGGCCAGCCCCACGAACCCCACCATCGCGGTGGCCGTGAGGACGGCACCCACGGCGAGCCCCTTCAGCCGGTCGGCCACCCAACCAGGGAGCTCCTGGGTCGAGAACCCCCACGCCTTCTCCCGGACGTACCCGCGCCAGAACGAAAGCGGCAGCCGGATCACGAACGGCACGGCCACCACGATCAAAGAGAACACCAGGGCCCAGGCCCACCACGGCAGCCCGTGCAGTGCGCGGTCCACGCGATCTCCCGGGCCGCCGAAGGCCAGCACGCCGAGCGTCCCGAGCGACAGCGCCAGGTCGACCAGCGCGGCCACATACAGGGGCCGGTGATACCGGCGGGCCCGGTCCACCTGTTCGGAAGTGAACTCCTCGAGTGGTCCGGCCCGCATCAGCACCTCGAGCATCTCAGGCCGCTGGCCAACCGCGGCTTCAGCTCGCCCGGCGCTGCACGTAGTCCCGGACCACGAACTCGCCCAGCCCTTCCCCCTTCGAATGGAAGACCCTGCCGCCGGCCAGACGGGCCAGGCGCTCCATGAATCGCTGGAGGCCCGGGGTGTCCTCGAGCATGAACACGTTGAGGGTGACGCCCGCCCGAGCCAGGAGCATGGCCTCGCGCAGCGTCCTCTGGATGGTCTCCGGGACCGGGGGCCAGGAAAAGAACACCTCCTCGCCCTCGAGGTGGGCGGTGGGCTCGCCGTCGGTGACCATGATGACCTGC
>WNGE01016282.1_pt1 | contig 13845 bp, 7 predicted proteins | sample 5400651 | NCBI WGS metagenome assembly WNGE01 (sample SAMN13153370, study PRJNA577476) | soil metagenome | isolation source: 60 cm soil or saprolite under grassland replicate 2 | place: USA:California | collected 2016-06-15 | reverse complement strand
TTCAACGAAAGTAATCTCAAGTTTCTTGAGTCTGAGGTATTCCATCGAGAAATCGACGTTTTCCTTGCCGGCGATCTCCATCGTTACCGTCGTCACGAGTCAATCAAAGATGGAGTGAGAAAACAGAAGATTACTGCAGGTGGAGACGGCGCCTTTCTTCATCCCACGCACGGGCCCGACGTCTCATCCCTGGCAGACGGCTATGAACTCAAAAAGAGTTTCCCCGAACCAAATATTTCCGCACGACTGTGCTGGCGGAACTTGGCTTTCCCGCTCTTCAATAAGTATTTTGGAGCGCTCACGGGTGGATTCTATCTCCTGACCGCTTGGATGGTCTTGGCTCCGATAGCGAATTTGGGTCTGAAAGAGGGTCGGGCAGCAGTCCGAATCACATTCGAAACGATTATTCGCGATCCCGTCATCGCGTTGTGGATCGTTCTCGTTTTTGCGGGTATCTGGTTGTTTACAGATACCCATTCACGGAAGTATCGTTTCCTTGCAGGAACCGTTCACGGTCTGGCTCATCTGCTGGCAATTTTTGGTCTTGGCTGGTCCGCTGGATACCTGAGTTCGGAGGTTTTGGGATTTAGAGGCTTTTGGTCCTTCCCGATCGCAGGTGTAATCATTTTTGCTGGTGGTTGGATAATCGGCTCCTGCCTATTGGGCTTGTACCTGGCCATATCGCTGAATCTCTTTCACAGGCATCAGAATGAAGCATTTTCATCACTTGGTTCGCCAGATTGGAAAAACTTCTTGAGGCTAAAGATCAATCGCGACGGACTAACATTATTTCCCATCGGAATTCGGAGGGTTCCGCGTAGATGGAAACCTTGTACCGGCATCGTTTCCAAAATGGAACCGAATGATAGATCAGCCTCAGAACCCGAATTAATTGAGCCGCCTATCGAAATATGAGAGCCATGCAGGCATGCGTCGCGCTCGCGCATTCGAGAGCAAACACCCGATCAGGCAGCAGGTCTAGACTAGAATGTTTTTAGATATTCGATCAGGGCGTATTTGTCTTGATCGGGCAAATTACAGCCAAACTCATGACCACGATCTTCAATGAAATCCGGACATTTGCTCGCTTTGATGAGGTCGGGAACGAGATTTGCGAATACTTTCTTTGCGGCTTCATCATCCAAGTTTCGATTGTGGATCGTGTACAGGTCCGCTTTGATTTTTGGAACGAGCGTCAGTAGATCCCCAAAGCCTAGTTCAAGATTGGCGATAAGATTGATTGGTGTTCCTGCGGGGATCGGACCTACGTTTAGGTATCCATCTTTGTCGCAGCGCAAGCGCAACACCCACGGAAGGTAGTCCTTGGAAATACGGATCCAGCAGTGGTCGTTGGTGCGCCATATCGAGCTTTTCCCTGCGCGGTTCTCCGGCCACAGTAATTTCGCCACCGCATCATCGAACGCTTGCATGCGGCCCGCCACCGATGGATCACCAGTAAACTTGCCCAGCATGTTGTTGTGCAGGAACGGCGCCGAACTCCACAGACTGACGAGTGATGGAACGCGATAATAGCCGGGTCCGGCATTTTTGTCTTTCGGCTTGAATTTTATCGGACGGGTCTCATCGAACGGGTTGAAGAATTCGAGCTGATCTGCGCGTAAGAGTCCTTTATAAGTCTGCGAGGAAAAGTTATCCCACACGTGACCAGGCTGTTTGCTAGAGTGACATGACGCACAGCTCTCCGCGAACACCTGTTTTCCGTGCGTCATCACTGCTTCATTCTTCGTGAGATACGCTTGGCCGCCGGGAGCATCCGCAAGATGAAAAGATCTTAATTTGCGGAAAAACGCCGCGATATTTGGGGTACGCTCCTCAGTCGCGCGCCAGAAAACCGAATGGTCGCGGGCGTACGGAATTTCGAACGGCTTTTGCGGAGTCAGGCCGATCAACGCGTTGTGGCGCGTCAGCCAGTACTCGGAAAACACGCCGATGTTGACGTAAACGCGGAGGATTGCCCCTGGCACACCAACAGAGTCCGCGCCGTCCTTCAAAACGTGCGGCACGCGCATTTCCTGTTTTTCGCACGGCAAGGCGAGCGTTCCGTCAGCCATTTTTTCTGACGCGGCGATGCGTTCGCGCTCAGCAAGTAAGAAGATTGCATTGATCGCGTTTGGGTTGTTGATGTGATCAGTCGCTATCCGAGAAGTGTCGGAGGTGCCGCGCGGTTGTGCGGCTAATTCCTCGTAAAAGAACCCACCTTTCTCGACATTGCAGGCGAAGACTTTTCCCTCGTTTATGTACTGATTGCCTATCGCGGACGCGAGATTCTCCCAACCTGGGTTTTCCGGGTCGGCTGGGGGATTACCGGGATAAGGCGCGATGTGGCAGGCGACGCAGGCAACACCAACGCGGTACGGACGAATAAGCTTACTGTCTTTGTAGTAAGTAGGGTCATTCATGAAACGATTGCCGTTCCATTTCTTGCGCGCCTCGTCGTTGAACGCAGGATTCGGAAACAGTCGGTATCCGAGAACTCCGGACGGTTTGCCGTACAGCTTTTCAGCAATTCCGGCTGGCTCGGGCTCGATTTGTTCATCGAGCCACAAGCCAAATTCATCAGGCTTAGTAGCAGGGCGAAACCCCGGCTCGTTCACGACCCCCAAGGTTTTGAACCGCTCACCCCGTGGATACTTGCGATTATCAAGCATCTTCAAAAGATCCACGATTCCGAAGCTCTCCTGCGCTGCGAGATTCCAGAAGCGTTGGTTACCTCCGCTCCAGAGATTCCACGTGTTGCGCCCCATGATTTCCTCGGGTAAAAGATGGATTCCGCCATCCATCAGTTTAAAAATGTCGGCGGTGATCTGCGGAAAATCGGCAGTCGTTAACCCAGCCGCCTTCGCTTCGTCGATTGGCTCGTTTTTCTTGCAAGTGACAAGAAGGAGAGATACGCATGCGACCAAGCAGCTGCCGACTCGGGCGAGACAGACGATTTCGTCTCCAGTTGGTAGCGATGCCTTCACGCTGTGACTATGCTATTTAACTTGTTACACGAGCTGCAAGGCAATTCCAAGCAAAGCTAGTCAGCAGGTTGTTTCACTATCGTTTTCATTTTCGCTAGCAGTAACGCGAATTTTCGCGCTTTCCGCTCAGAGCTGCGCATTTACCGCACGTCGTAGGCCTGTCCAAAGCAGGAACGCAATTTTCGACTGCGTAGCGCAATCCATATATGAAATTTTTTGCGAGTTGATCTTGCGTAATTCCGGTTGCAAGCTTTCGGCTTGATAAGAGCTGGCCGTATTTGATAGCCTCCGTGCAAGATGTCAGCTGACGACAGATGACATCTACTCCGTAACTGTTCCGCAACTGTTTCATTTGCGGGGAAGCTACGATTTTCGATTGAATTGCGCGCCTAAAGCTTCGGCCCATTGTTCCCACGAGCAGTCGAGAATTACGAAATGCGCAAATCCCTTCTGCAATTGCTACCGACGCCGGCTGAAGGTCGTATCCGACAATCGTCTTCGCGGCGTGGTAACTTGCTCGCGCTCATTTCTCTCGGAGCGGTGCTGACAGGTTGCGTTGCGAACCGCGCTTATCGGGATCGTGATTCGCGGCCTTGGATCCATGAAGCTTCGCCTGACCAGTTCGTTAACGGCTTTCAACTAGATCAATACGAACCTTTCGGGGGGGAGCGCCATCGTTACGATTTCAGTTACATTGAGTTTGACGAAAAAGGCGATTTCTGGGATCGGCGGCAGTTGGGGTGGACAGTTCAGGAAATCAAGCGCGCCGCGCAAACAAACGATCTGGTGCTCGTCGTTTACATCCACGGCTGGCAAAATGACGCCAGCACTTTGCGCGGCCACGATGTCTCGAAAATTCATTGTTTGCTTGAGCATCTCGCGGATGCCGATGGTGGGAGGCACCGGTTCTTTGGTGTCTATCTAGGATGGCGCGGGAAATCTGTGCCCGGTGGTGATGGGGTTTTCCCGGACGACTCGATTCCGGATTTAGTTTCGAAGGCGATTCTATTCGTGCCGCACGAACTCTCCCTATACAGCAGAAAAAACGCGGCGACGCGGATCGCAGGCATGCCCGTAACGGAAGCGATTTTTCAATCGGTAGCGGCGGCGCGGAACGAAGCGAAGCGGCACGGTCATGGCGCCCGAAGCATCCTCGTCGGCCATTCCCTTGGCGCGCTAGTGCTCGAGAAAGCGATGGCACAGGCATTGGCGGCGAAAGTGATTTCAGAGGGCGAAACATTCACCGCGCCGGCAGATTTGGTGGTGCTGCTGAATTCAGCCGCGGAATCGATTTACGCCAAAGAGATGATAGACATGTTGCGTCGGCGAAACAGTGCTCCGTCGAATAATCCGAATACGAATCAAGTCAGTGCCGACCACCCATTGCTGGTGTCAATCACGTCCAAAGCTGATTCTGCGACGGGAATGCTTTTCCCGATTGGGACGAGTTTATCCAACGCGTTTGGCCTATTTCGGAAGTATGAATGGGATACCAAATTCGGAGAAAGTAGTCATAACGTGTCCCAGCGCGATTATTTCACGCACACACCCGGTCACAACGATCTATTAATCAGTCATGATGCGAAACCGATCTCTGGTGTCGCGACAAAACCGACCTATCAAGAGACCGATCAGTGCAACGATGAGATGCTGAACGCGTTCCAGCGAAATCTGAACGAGACACTGACAGGCGCGCAAGGAGAAATCCAGTTTGTCACGATCGGTGAGGGAGGTGAGGAGACGAAGTGGCAGGTGACCCCTCGGATTTCCAACCCTCGGCTAAACACGCCGTATTGGATTGTAAGTGTACCAAAGGAGATTGTTCGCGAGCACAGCGACATTTTTAACGAAAACGCTCTTGCCATGATGGCCCGCATTTTTCGGATTTCGAATCCTGATATGGCGAAACCCGGGATCACCACAACCATCGCGCCCCGAACCATGCGCCTCATTGATCCTGGCGGCAAAATGCCACCTTCCGGCTGACAAGTGGCGACGAATTAAAGTCGCGGCGTTCGGTTTTCGCCGGTCAGACAAAATTACGGTCACAGCCAAGTCCCCGCAGAGCCGCCACAAGATATACAAAACCTGCCAAGCAAATCGCGGTCGATCCAACTCGCGATATCCAGTGCAAAATCAGTTCCGGATCCGGCGCGCGACTTTGCCACAAACGCGCAATTCTCAACACTCCAAAAAGTGGCAATGCGACGATTTGATGCCCGATCTCGACCCCAAGGCTAAACGCAGCGATCGCGGTGACAATCGCCACTCCGGCCATGCCCTCCATCGCCGAGAGCAGTCCGCCAGCGAAACCAAGACCGTGAAAAAGTCCGAAACCGAATGCGACTCCAAGCCTTGTCCACCCGCGAGTGTGGGTAGGCCAGAGGACATTTTGCAGGGCGACAAAGACGATACTGCCGGCGATCATCGGCTCCACAATACGATTGGAGACTCGCACTAAATCGAGTACGGCGAGCGTCAAAGTGAGCGTGTGCGCAACCGTGAATGCCGTCACCACCTTCAACAGATCAAAAATGCTGACCACTGCGAGCACGAGCCCCGCAACAAAGAGTAGATGGTCATATCCTCCAAGAATATGCCGAATGCCGTGTCGTAAGAACGCGCCAGCCATGGCGCGCTCATCCAAATGTGAAGGGGGAGCGGTTCCGACACCGGACGAGGTCCAGCTACAACTGAAGACGAGTGGTTCGCGCGCCGTTAGAAGCAGTCCTTCCCGCGCTGGGCGATCTCGCTGTGAAATGCGGACGAGATAGCTTGTTTCCCACCGATTGCCAGGCGCGAAGATGAATTCGTTGAGCGCATTTTGCCGCAAAACAATCACGCCAGGATATTGTCGTCCTGCGGGAAGATCAAATCTTAACTCATAATTAACGTGGGACACGGTCTTCGCCGGCGGGGTAATGCCGCGGACCTGTCCTGCGAGTGGAACGCCATCTGCCGTGGGCTGAAGATGCGCGAGCAAGTATTCTCCGTGCCGACGCCACATATCGTCGAGACTTCCTTTCGCATCCGCTTTCCCGCCAAAAGCTTCGGCAACGAATACTTCCTCGGTAGAGACATGGGCGTGGATGTCAATGCAATCGGCACTTACCACAATATCCAATGCGCCTTGTGCAACGGGATGTGCCACCGCTGCGAGCGTGGTCAGCTCCAGCACGGCAAAGAGGCAAAGGAATTGTTGGATCATCAGCGGTGAACGTGTAACGTGTTGTAGCGAGCATTGGCCGAGACTGCTTCTTGCAGCTTGGCCGTGGCACCGGTGACGTCGTCGCCGCCCATGAGGATCATGCCTGCGGGATGCGGGATCTCTATCTGCATAAACGCCCAAGACGTCGATCAAATTGCTTACAAAGTTCAGGGCACAGAGCGGCTTTACTCCACCGGTTCTTTTGTCCATATCGAAGACAGTGACGGCATCTCCGAATGAACTCGAAATGCGTAGCTCATCAGGATTTCAGCGCGGCGCGAGCAACGCTGCTGGGTATGTTGCGGTCGTTCCGCCACGGCGGATGATGGAAGTGGATGACGAAGTCGCCGTTGTAGGACGCGGCGGCTTCGGTGAACGTGATGCTTCCGATCCGTGTCCAGTGCTGGTCTTTGAGCCACTCAATGCCGGCGAAGCGATGTTTTTTTCCAGTATCGGACACGGCGATGTCGAAGATAAGCCGGCGACCGCTCGGGAACGGATCGCCAGGATCGTAGAGGATGCTCAGGATCTCGTCGCGAAAATCTATTCCTAAGCCGTGCGAGCGCGGCGTTTCGTCAGCGACGGTCAGACGCATGAAACGCGGGCAGGAGGTCGGCTGGCCCGCGGGCTTGCCAAGCTCTCCGATTTCGTAAAGCTGCCGCTCGGTGGCGCGCGTGTCGGCGATGGTGAGCGCGATTCCAAGCCAGAGCAGCTGAAAGATGTCTTTGCCGCGGTTCCATGGAGTGACTGGCGGCGAGTTGGTAAGGATGCCGTCGCGAATGGAGTTGCTGAAGGTGGTCGCGATGTCCTGCTGCGTGAAAAAATTTGCCGGCGCGTTGGCGATGTCTTCCGTGCCGGCGTGCGGATAGATTTTGCCGACCAGCGACAGCGAACGGCGATGCCCGCCGGGCACGTGCGAGCCACCGGTGGAATAGCGTGCGAGGATGCGGCCATCGGCACCCTTGGCGAAGTACCCGCTGTAGGCGCCGCCAGGCGGCGTGGCATCGATTCGCCAGTTGCCGGCTAGACATATCCCATTGGGATGCAGAAGGCGTCGAACGCCGTTTCCGTCTTTGCCCCAGCGCAGATCGGCGTGCGACCTGACGGTCCGATGCGAGGCAGCAACAAGCAAACCAAGCGGCGTTTCGTGCGAAAATAGGCCTTGAATAAAACTCGTTAAAGTCTGTTTATAGACTGGTAGTCGTCCCGGACCTTTCCACGCTCTGCCGTAATACGGCTCGCTAAAGACAGCTTTGTAAACCTCTTCGTACGTGTTCATCAGCGCCTCGGTTCATCCGGCTGCAGACCCTGCTCGCCCAGCGGGAATGGTTCGCCCGGAGGACGTCGTCCCGCCCACCAGGCTCCAAGGGCGAAGGCGGTCCAGCTGAATACTACGAAGACGAAGGCAAATCCGAGGAGCGAAAGTCTGAACTTCATTCCCGGCTGCATCATGTTCGCCGGAGGCATGGTCGCGTTAGGCGCCAGCAAAGACATCAGGATCAAAATGCTGAGTACGGCAAACACGATCGCGAGAGGTACCCGGAGCTGCAATGGCACAACGAGCCACACAAGCCCAAAGAGCAGCACCGACAGCAACACAATCACTGTTACGTCGAATGGCGTCCTCAGGAGCCAGATGCCAATCAGAGCCAGCGCGATCACCAGAATGCTCCAAATCCAGATTTGTGATGGTCTAACGAACCAGAAAAGCACAAGGACCAGTACCAGCGGCAGCGCGACCGCTGTCACCTGTGGGGGGCCTCTCCAGAGCAAGAAACCGATTACCGCTAGGAGAACGGCCAGAGCTAGCCGGACCTTGAGCGGTTGAACAAGCCACAGAAGCACAAGGATAAGCGCCGCGAGCAACACGACCGCTGTTATCTCGAGAGAAGCCTTTAGAAGCCAGATGGCAACTACCGTCAGGAGGATGGCGAGAGCTATCCAGATCAAAATCTGGAAGGGTCTAACGAGCCACAGAAACACGAGGACCAACACCGTGGGGACCAGGATAGTTGTCACTTCGAGTGGCAGCGTCAGGAGTAAAATGACGATGACCGCCGCAGCGATCGCGACAACCCACCAGACCCGGGAGGATCGATCGGGCCACAGAAACCCGAGGATGAGGAGCGTCAAAAGCGCTATCGCCGTCATGTCAAACCCGAACATTTTTCGCCAGGTTGGCTCCTTTAAATTGGGGAACGCGATCGCCGCGGCTTCAGGCGCGCGCGGCACCGCGAACGCGCCCATCATCGACCCCGGCGTGGCGGCGTTCTTGATCTCTTCAGCAGTCCAGCGCGGTGCGAGATAAGGAAAGGTGTCACGAAACTCTTTATCGTTTGTTTCCGCGCGCGGGAACTGTTGCGATTCGGCGTAGGAAAGTTCCAGGAGCAGCGTTTCGCCCGCGTCGGCGAGGATCTTCGCCACGTCATCGCGCAGCGCACGCCCATTTGGAAACTTCGCTGGCGCGCGCAGATCATAGATCATCACGTCAGGGACCGAATCGTAGTGGCGGTGAGCCTCGAGCGGGGCAATGAACGTTGCCAAAACGTCTTCCATGAGCGTCGGGCTGGTGTGAACGCGGTTTATCTCATTCACGTGGTCGCTGGGTTGTTTGTCATTGAGATAACCAAAGCGCGGGCCATTTGGTAGCGGCACCGCCGAAAGGGGAATTGCGGTCACGATTCCAACCACGTTGCGCCGAAAAAAACGCGGAAAAATAAATGGATCATCGAAGATGCCGCTTTGGATGTTGATGACTTCTGGACGCAACTCGGCCCCGGTGCGAATTACATTCGCCGCAGCGTTGAACCCGATGATCTTCGGTGTGCCTGAGATGGCGACCTGCGAAATATTTTTGTCGTCGGTAGTCAACTTCAGCTCGAATTCAAGCGACGCGTTGTCGTCAATTTTGTCGGGCTCGGTAACGATGCCGCCGTAGAGCGCCTGCCTGGATCTATCCATGTCGTGCAGGGCATCGCGCGAGTTTGTGCCTTCGAACATTTGGGCAATCGCTCCGTCTCGATCACCAGCAGATCGAACCACTTTTGGATTAAGGTCGAAGTGAACCTGAAACTTGTATCCTTCAAGCTTCAGCTTCGATTCCTGTTCCGGGATTAGCGCGCGGCGTACGCATATGCTCACAATGAGGTGCTCGCCTTCGATCACTTGATTGTTTTCTCCGACCAGCCGATCAACCATGAACGCATGTAAGTCAGTGATGTTCGCGTCCGGCTCAGGTTGCAGATAAAACGGATTGAGCACGCTCTGCGGGTCGGCGTGGTCGGAGCCGCGGCAAAGGTGGTATGAGCCGCAGACGAAAATAGCAATGGTGCAAGCGGTGCAGCGAAGAAAATTGATTTTCATAGGCGTTAGGCGAGTCTCATAGAATGGCTTCGTATCCGATCTGTTTCCCGAGGGCGCGGTAGCTTTCCCATTGGATGTCGTCGAAAACCTGATCAAAGGTGGATTGTTGGGGAAAATCAGAGTGTTTCTCGCCGTAAGTCAGGATATCTTGAGTGAGCTCTTCGCTGAGGCTGGGCTTGAGCAGAAGAATCCAGGAATCCGGCGTTTCCTTGCCATCATAGGTGACCTGCGCCAGCGCTGCATGGTGCGGTGTTTTGCGGCTCTTGATTTCTGTTAGTGTGCCGAGCCTGTTGGGATTGATCCACTGCTGGATCCACGGGGGAGGCGGGTTCGAAAATGCCGCCCAGGGGTTAGCGGCTGCACCCGCTGCAGCCGCGTCCGGATTCAGCCATTTAATTTCCGCGCCGAAATCTTCGCGCGCTTCCTGGATGAGCAACGCCACATCGTCCCAACAATATTCGCGGTCTTGGCCAGCATCGGTCAGGATGATGAACGGCACCCGGCGGCGCACCAACTCGTACGCACCGGTGACTTCGAAGTGACCGCCATCACTTAAGTTCCAGAACCATTCCGACGGGCCGCGAAAGCTTGCGATCCACTCTGCGAGCAACATGCTTTGCATGCTTACCAGCTTGCTCGGAAGGCGTTTGAGCCTGCGCCAAAGATTTGGGGGATATCTGCCGGGCCGTTCCTGCGGAAGAATGCCGGAGTCCCACCAGTAGCCAAGTCGGATGTTTAGCAAGCCTAACAAAAGCGCGAGCGGAAGATTGGTGGCGCGCCCTGTGCCGGTGCTGTAGGCGGCGCCGGAGATCGATATCCAATCGCCTAACGAGAGGCTTTCAACCTCGGCACTGTCACTGCCGGTTGTCTTCAGCACGTGAAACGCATTCGGATCGCTCGACACTGGCAACGCTTTCAAAGCGGTTTTCCTTCTAAATGCCTTGCTATCTTCCGCGTCGAGTCCGTCACGATGACGCCGGCATTTCTGCCACCTCGGCAGTTCATCGGGTACAGTCCACTCGGCGAAATAACGCGAGCCCACGCTCACACCATGTGGAGTGATGCACATCGGCAGCCCCTTGCGCTCCCGTAGCGTGCGCTCGGAGGCAACATCAACCGTTTCATTTACGCAGACGTTAATCAGATGGATCGGCCCGCCATGCCGCTCGGGATGATATTTGGCGTAGGCAATGTCGTCTTCCGGATGTGCGAGCTGCACGTCTCGTGAAATGTTGTCGCTCGAGCTGTAAATGCGGTCCGGGTTGGACGCCCCTTGGAACGTCCGCCTCAGTCGTGCCGCGTATGTATTGCGGAGCGATGAAAGATTCAGAAATTCAAATGCGCGCCCTATCGCCAAGGAAAATAGCGCAGTCAGAAGAATGACCCAGCGGGCGTTTGCCGGCGAACAGGCAAATAACCGATGCGCGAGAATATCGATCACCCACAGCAGCAATACGCCGAGAGGAATTCCAAGGAGTGTAGCAAGCTTAATCAGCGAAATGCCCTTTTTGTCTCCGAAACTAAGACGCTGGAGCGCGTACATTGTGAGCCAGCGTAATAACGGCAGTACCGGCCCGAGAATCACAACAATGCTCATGATGGCGACGCCGATGGAACGGCACGCGAACAAGAGAGCGATCGTGTCGAGCACCACCCAGAGAACAAGCGCGACAAAAATGGTGATTGCTGAGCCTAACGAGCGCGCGAGCCGGTTGCGAACGACTGTGCCGATTTGAAGCTGCGCGGCCTCGCTCGCGCCACGAGGCAACGCGCCGGCCCGGGCCAATTCCTGCCACAGCCACGCTAGCGGCAGCGCCAGCAACGCGCCGACGGTGTAGCGTAAGCCGACCGGAAGCAGCAGCGCGAAGATTGCTCCGGCAAACATCACCAGCCACGCGATCAAGGCGAAAAATGGATACGGCCGGTATGATCCCGGCCGTGGCGCGAGCCAATACCCGATGGTCAACGGCAGCATCGCTACCACCAGCACGAATATCGGCGTCCACCACCATGGCGACAACTCAACGCCCCGAAAAACTGGCGCAGCAAAAAACGGCGCGATCAGCGCACGGAGCCGGAAAAGGGCGAAATAGTTGAACAACCACGATGTGGCGCGCGGCAGCCAGGCGAGAATTCCAAACACTGTAAATAACAGCGTGCCGACAACCAGATAGATGCTGAAGATGTTGCGCCAGAAAATCGCGAGGTTGATCCGAAGATCGTCGGAACCACTGACGAACAAATAATTGGCCTGGGTGCGCAGCCACTGCAGTGGCGCCGAGCGCGAGTCTCTGAGAATATCCTGCACGCGGCCGACGGGATCATTCGATTGGTTAACGGCGCTCCGGGTGAACAGGCGACCGAGGAAACTGCCGGTGAACCCGCCGCCGGACACCGTCGACAGAATATCTAAGTCACGTAGCCGATCTTTGTGCGCCAATGCCTGAAGCACACCAAGCGCAAACGTAGCGCTGCGAATTCCGCCGCCGGAAAGTGCCAAACCGACTGTATCCGATGGCGGCGCGTCGTCGCATTGCTCCGTATATTTATAAACCGATGCTAATTCCGGGTCAGTTGGTTTTTCGGCATGCGTCGAGCTGGCCTTCTTGCGGCGCTCACGAATAGCAGCTGCTTCCGCGGTTCGAAATTCTTTCGGATAAACAGTTGTTGCAGCATCTTCGATTAGCGTGTCGGCGGCCTTTTCGCTAATCATGAAAATAGGCGCGAGAATGAAGTAGCCGGGAATTTTTGGAAAAACCGACGCGTCTACGATGCGTAACCCTTCAACGCCGTGCACACGAAAACGGCTATCAAGCACGGCTTTCTTATCATTTAGATCCCGAGTATTCGCCTGCCATGGATCGGGGCCGATACGGCACGTACACGACGCATGGTGCCCCCACGCTTGCGTCTTAATCCATTCCTCCATGGCGCATGAATTATCTGCAATGTGCGATCCGGGCTGAATTTCGTTAACGAATTGTTCGGCATTTCGTGCGTTGATCTTTCGCATGAACGCGACGGCATCGACCATCGCCGCGAGATCGCGCCGGCTTTCGTGGACAATTTTGGCGTTCTCTTTGCGCTTGGCAGTGAGATAATCGCGCCGTCCTGCCACATGATCCGGCAACGGCTCCCGGCGGCGCGCAAAGCCATCACATTTAGCCAACACACTCCGCCATTCTTTGCACAGTTCCTCGCCTTCCCTTTCCGCGTTCTCGTTAAATGCATCGAAGCAGATCTCCGGCATAGAGAACGGGTCAGAATTGCGCAACCGCACAAAGCCGTTGTCATTATGCGTATAAGCCTTGAGAATTACCCAGCTCCAGAGATTTCGACTTTCCTCCGGCGCACCGATGGTGCGTCGAAACAGCTCGTGCGAATAATTCCAGTAGTACCCGCGAAATGCCGCAGGCGCGCCGAAAGTGAAAAGGTCCGGCTCCACTCCGCCGGCATCGACGACAGGCTTCGAGCGGCGGATCACTGCAAGCGTGCCGCCGTTAGTGGCATAAAGTCCCGTGCGCTTGTTCAACCACTCCTGGCGCGCAAGATCGGTCTTATTTCCGGGTTCAAAAAATACACTGTCGAGCGTGACAAAGTCATCCTTCAGCTCGCTAACGACCGTCACTTCGTATCGGTCCTGCAAATTGCGGCCTACTCCGGGAAGGTGGATGCGAAGCGGCAGCGCATCATCTCTCTCGCTCAGCGCTCTTCCCTTGTGGTCGCGCAGCGTGCAGACCTGACCCTCCTCTGCGAGACCGCGCTCTTGTTCATCGAGCGCCTTCAGACGTTTCGAGTCCTCTTTGGCGAGCGCCGCTATTTTCTTCAAATGCGTGACGTCACCGATCCCACTAAGCATGAGCAGTTGCGGGGTGTTGAATGCGCCGCCGCAGAGGATCACCTCGCCGACTTCCTTTTTCGCGAAGTAACGAACACGCTCTTTCGGCGGATTGAGATTCTGCTTTGGACTGGCTTCGTAGAGATGATCGCCAATGGCACACTCGACACCGATCGCGCGCGGCGCATTCTTTCCCTTCCCAAAGAGAACACGTGTAACATGCGCACCTTTTCGGATGATCAGCTGGTTAGGATATTTGTGCTGCGTGCTCAGTAGAAATTCGCGCACACCGAACCGGCAGCCCACGCCAGGCTGGCCCTCCTCATCCTCGCCGTTGCTACTCTCGGTGCCGATCGGGATGAGAAATACGCCATCGGGATTCGCGCGACGTGTGTTGATGTCGTTGAAATCAATCGCCGGCACGGTCTGAAAGCGCAGCACCTGCTTGATCG
>WNGE01005819.1_pt1 | contig 13845 bp, 11 predicted proteins | sample 5400651 | NCBI WGS metagenome assembly WNGE01 (sample SAMN13153370, study PRJNA577476) | soil metagenome | isolation source: 60 cm soil or saprolite under grassland replicate 2 | place: USA:California | collected 2016-06-15 | reverse complement strand
CCGCCGGGATCCACCTCCCCCGGAAGAAGTTCGGACAGGCGTGGCATCCCTCGTCTCGTCAGCACTACCTGCCATTGCGCCCCAGTCACGGAGAGCAACCGTAGCGCACCACTCAGTGGACAGTGACCGGTCGTGCATAACCGTCGATCAGCAGCGGCGCGGGTGGCCCGCCATGGACCGGGGACCGTGGCGATGATCACCGGCTCGGACAGGTCGGTGGTCATCGCGTAGCCGGGGTCGAAGCCGGGGCCGCACCCCATCAGCGGCGCCGAGTGCCGGCCGGCGCCCGAGTCCGAAGTCAGGCCGTAGGCATGTGCCCAGGGTGTGACCGGCAACGGCCGGGTGGGCCGGGTCGTGCCGTCCAGCAGCCGTATCGCCGCGGCGACGTCGAACAGCCACGGCCCGAACACGAACCATTGCGGCGGGCCGTCCCCGGCGGGGGCGGGGGGCCGGGGCGGTCGGCCGCCGCCCCGGCCATCGGCGGTGCGGGGCTGTCATGCGGCACCCGCCGCGAGCTGCTCGCCGGCGCCGCCAGCGCTGGCTTCATCCCCCGACGGAGGGGTGCCGGGCTCGTTTCCGCCGGGCGCGCCGGCGAGCCGGAAGCTGCGGGGCTTCTCGGTGGCCAGTTCCGCCTCACGGAGGCTGACCAGCTTGTCCAGGGCGTTGGCGACCGCCCCCGACGAGCGCCTGAGGACCTTGCCGATCTGGTGCGGGGTGAAGTTCTGGCCCGGGTGGGCGCGCAGGTGCGCGGCGACCAGCTCGCGCAGCGCGCCGGGCTTGACCGCGGGTGCCTTCATCCCACCGGCCGCCGCCTTGAGCATCCGGCGGGCCTGACTGGCCTGCTCGCAGATCTCCTCGACGCCCGCCAGCGCCGCGCGCAGGTCCCCAGCCTGCAGGGCGGCGGTGACCGCGGCGGCGTCTGCGCAGATCTGCCCGGTGTGCCGCTCGATCTCTGCCCTCACGGCCGGGTCCGGTGCCGCCCCAGCACCGTCGCCACCATCAGCGGGCTGGCCGTCGTCACGATCAGCGGGCTTGCCCTCTTCGCCGTCGGCTGCGGCGGGCTCGGTGGTGGCGTCGCGCATGGGTTCCGTTGCCGCTGTGTCCTGGGCGGCGGGGGCATCACCAGCCGGCAGGCCGGCGTCCGGGTGCTGGTCCTGACCGGCTTCGCCGTCGCCGACAGCCGGGGCAGCCTCGTCCTCGGCCTCGTCCTGGCCGGCAGGCTCAGCGGCATCCGGATCACCGTCGGCGCGGGCGGTGGCCGGGGATCCGGTCGCGCCGGCGGAGCCTTGGACGGCGGCGGCTGCCAGGCGCCAGGTGTCCGGGATGCCGGGCCGGCCGCCTTTGGTGCGCTCGGCGTCGCCGCGGCTCTCCAGCTCGGTGAGTGCGTCGCGGGCGGCGGTGCGGCTGATCCCGGCGGCGCCGGCGATGGCGGCGGTGGTGGCGCCGCCGGGGTGGGCGGCCAGCGCGGCCAGGACGGCCGCTGCCGGGTCACCGGCCGCCGGGCCGGCATCCGGTGCCGGGGAGGGGTTCGGCGCGCCGTGCGCGGCGCTGCGGGCCGCGTTCCGGCCGGCGGTGCTGTTCTTCCTGCGTGCCATTTTCTGTGACTCCATTTCTTCTCGGGTGGCATTTCTGATGCCTGGGTACTGTGTTTTCTGGACGACCATCGCTCTGTGCGCGCCGTGAAGTCAAGCGGTCCGCGCAGGTATTTCTGTATTCCATGCGCAGCCCTGTGACCTGGATAAATAGCAGGGGAAGGTGGCCGCGTACGCAGGGATGATTCCCGTGGCGGGATAGGAATGCCCCGCTCCTCTGCGGCGGAGCTGGTTAGCGGTGCCGTCGCGCTCGCATTTTGCTTTCCGCGCCTTTCCGGCTCCGGCCGGCAAGGACATTTGTTTCTGGTTTCTGATGTGCTTTGCCGCAGTTAATTGCCCGGTCCCGCGCGGGGGGCGGAGGTTCTGGCGCGGTCGCGCCGGCTCGGTTCTGATTAGGGGCATGCCGGGGGAGACCCGGTTTAAAGTGGCGGCCGGTACGCGCGGCCGGCCGTGGGCCAGGACTCGTTGCAACGTTCCGCTGGCCGGGGCGAGGCCGGCGGCAGTTTGACTGCCGCGCATCACCCCTTCGGCCCTGCTGTCGCGCCGGCGGTGCGTGTGGGCAACCGGAGCGGCCCGGCTCAACGGCCGGCGGTCGCGGCACTGGCCGCAGCAAGCGGTGGGTTAGCAGCCGGAGGGGTACAGGTGCTCGCGGGCGAGGCGCTCGGCCTCGTGCCAGAAGCTCTCGTTTGCCGCGTCCCGGTACGCCGCCACGGCGTGCGCCATGGCCGGGTCGCCGTCGGCGAGGCCGAGATCGATGGCCAGCTCGGTCTCGGTGTAGTCCTCGCCGCCGGACAGGGCGGGGGGGGTGCCAGGCGTCCAGGATCTCCGGGTCGCCTTCTTCGATGCCGCGCAGCACCCGCCGGTATGCCGGTTCGGGCGTGTTGCCGTCGAACACCCACGATGCCGCCGCCGTGCCGGCGTCGCGGCCGAGCTTGCCGGCCGCAGTGGTGATGTCCTCGGCGGGTTCCTGGTCCCGGCGGTGGCGGGCGTGCCAGGCCGGCCAGAACTCGCGGTCGTCTTTGCCTGGCGCGATGAACACGTCGGTTCCGGTGCCGGGCGGGCAGGAACGGTGGTCGACGCGCGGTGCGCGCAGCATGCGCTCGATTTCTTCACCTGTCGCGGCGCGGTAGCATTCGCGACTGTAGCTGCCGTAGAGCAGGACGTGCACCGGTGCCCCGTACCTTTCGTCTGGCGCCCCGGCCGCCGGTGCTGTGGCAAGCTTCGCGGCCTTGAGGCAGGCGCGGTAGTCCCGCCCGTGGCCGCCGCAGAGCTTCTTGCCGTTGACCTCCGTGCGCGCGGGAAACCAGCAGTTGGGGTACGCGCAGTCGCCGTCATCGCCCGGGTCATGGCCTGCGTCCTGGGTCCGCGGTGCGGCCATGCCGTCCAGCGGGGAGGCTGCGCACGTAACGGTCCCGGCCGGGCGCGGTCTTCAGGATCTTCATGTCAGCCTCCGTCGTGTGGCCGGGCGGGGGCGAGCAGGCGGACCCGGTCGCCGTCGCCGGGCAGCATGCTCAGGGTGCTGCCGTCGTCCCAGGCGACGTGCAGCTGGTCTTTTCTCACCGGCCTGCCGGGTGTCCGGGACGTCCGGCGAGCCTCCCGCACTGAGCGTGCCTGGCTGGTTACCCTCTCATGTCCGGGGTGTACGTCACGTCCGTGGAGCCGGGGGATTCATGGGGCAGGGGCTTGTCATCGGGGACCTGCGGGTCCAGCAGGTAGACAGCAAGCGGGGCCGGTCGTTCACGATTGTGTGGCCGGAAGGGAGGGTGCACGAGCAGGCCGACCGGTTTCTCCGGGCGCATGAGGGGTCGGGGACACAGCGGACCTACGCTTTCCTGCTGGTTGATCACCTGCGCTGGCTGGAGCGGGAGTGCCTGTCGGCCGAGTCGGTGACGCTGCGGGACTTGCAGCGGTATATGGGGATCGCCGGCGCGAAGGTAGCGATGCCGCTGGGCGAGCCGTGGCGGGTGGGCAAGCGCCCGTACGGGCAGGCCGCGCTGTCGGTGGCGGCGTCGTGCCTGAAAGGGTTCTACCTGCACCTGGCCGCGCTGGGGATCAACCGGGAACTGGGCGAGCAGCTGGCCCGGACCAGGCTGCCGACCCGGGCAGACCGGGACCGGGCGCTGCTGGGTCACCTGCGGCGCGAACTGCCCGCCAACCCGCTGGCGCCCCGCCGGGTCCGGCGTCGCCACCCGAAGATGCTGCCTGACGGCGCCCGGGACCAGCTGGCCCAGGTCGTCACGACCGCGCGGGACCGGCTCGTGGTGACCTGGCTGGCCGATGGAGGCTTCCGGATCGGCGAGCTGTGCGGACTGCATCTGGCTGACCTGCACCTGCACGAGAACGCGAGGTGCGGGGACTGCCGCTCCCCGCACGTGCACGTGTGCCACCGCGACGGTAACGCCAACCGAGCGCGGGCCAAGACGAAGTACCCGTGGAGCCTGGAGGACGGGGTGATCCGCGGTGGCCTGATCCGGCGGGCCAGCCCGGCGATGGTCCACGCCTACTTCGAGTACATGACCGGCGAGTACCCCCGGCACGCAGGGCACGGGATGCTGCTGGTCCAGCTCGACGGGCCAGGCCACGGGCAGCCGTGGGCTCCGGCGGCGGCCCGCGGCATGCTGCGCCGCGCCGGGAACCGGGCCGGGCTGGGGCGTATCCGCCCCCATGCGTTCCGACATTCGTTCGCCTCCGCTGTGCTGGATGCCTCCGGCGGCAACCTGCTGGTCACCCGTGATGCCGGGGGCTGGGCTTCGGTCACCGTGGTGGACGAGACCTACGGCCATGCCGACGTCCACGACCCGGTCTTCGACGCCGCGTTGCGGCAGGTGTGGGGTGAGCACCCGTGACGGCCACGGTCCCGCTCCCAGTGCTGATGCCGGGCAGCGGGGACGACCGGCAACGGCGGGACCGGCTGGAGCTGCTGTCGGCGCTGATCGGCGGCCCAGGCTTCGACCCGCTGCTGCGCAGCGAGGTCATCGCGTTCCCCCGCGATCATCCGGTCTTCTGGTGGGGCTGCCGGATCACCGGATGCGAACGCCCCCGCCGCGAGAACAAGATGCTGTGCGCCGGGCATGAGGCCCAGTGCCGCGAGGCGTGCCTGGCCGGTGCGGACCGGGCGGCGTGGATGCGCGATGCCGCGCCGCTGGCCCGGACGTACGCGCGAGTCCCCGAACCGTGCCGGATCTGCGGGCACCGCCCGGCGATACGCGGCGGGAACCGGCTGTGTGCCCGCCATCAGCTGCGGTGGAAGAAAGCGCGCCGGAAGACCGGAACCCCCGGCTTTGCGGAGTGGCTGGCCGCGCAGGCTCCCTATGACAGCTACGGCGGCTGCCGCGTCGCTGTCTGCCCCGAACTGGCCTATTCACCGCTGGGCCTGTGTCATGGGCACGAGTCGGCCTACCGCTTCCAGGGGAGCCCAGGCGGGGCCAGGCTGCCCGAGGTATGGTTCGGCCGGTTCGAGCAAGCAGGCCAGGCTGTCCCGGTCAGCTACGACAACGAGGCCGGGTTCGGCCGCTGGTGCCAGGCGGCGCTGCCGCTGCCGCGCCCCGGGACCGTCAACCTACGCGGGCTGGCGCCCCTGGTCAGGGCCGAGATCCAGTGGGGCCTGCACGCCCACGCACAGACCGCCGAGCATGCTGGATGGTCCCTGGGCTGGGTGCAGGCCATCGCGAACGCCTGCCGCGGCCTGACCTGCCTGGCCGACCTGGACACCAGCCGGTTCGATCACACCGTGCGCAACGCCGTCACCGAGATGCTCGCCGCGCTGCGGCTGATCTACCTGACACCCGCCGAGACCCGCGAGGCGGGCTACCTGGAGTTCGGCCACTTCGGGGCAGATTTCACCATCCGGCGGAGCAGGTTCGACCTGACCGAGATCTCGCAGCGGTGGCTGCGTGACCTGCTGTGGGACTACACCGCCGCCCAGCTGCGCTCACCCCAGGCGCCGCGCAGCCGGGGCTCGTATCACAACGCGCGGCGGGCGTGCATCGCCCTGAGCGGGTTCCTGGAGGCACGCGCGCCCGGCGGCGGTCACCAGCCCGGCCTGCTGGGTGACGAGCACGCCCACGCGTTCGCCGCTGACCTTCGCCACCGCGCCAGCAACAGCCTGCCCGCCCTGGGCCTGTCCCGCGCCGACGGCAAGCCCTCGATCGTCACCGGCAGCTCCCGGAACACGATTCTGAACTATGTCCGCAAGATCGCGCGGCACGCCCTGGACACCGGCGATGCCGACCGGATCGGGCTGGACCGCGGATTCATCGTCGCGCTGCCGCACGGCGGCCCGATGACCCAGCGCACCCGGCACCCGTTCACCGACGAGATCGCCCGCGCCCTAGCCGACCCGGACAACCTAGCCCAGCTCGCTGGCACCTTCGATCGGTTCGACCGCGGCATCCGCGACATCTGGGAAACGATCGTCGCGACCGGGCGGCGGTCCAGCGAGGTCATCTACCTGCGGCTGGATTGCGTGGGCCGGTATGGCGGGCTGCCGCTGCTGTGGCACGACCAGACCAAGGTCGGCAAACTCGACGACGCGATCCGCATCCCCGAATACATCTACCAGCGGATCACCGAACGACAGCGCAAGACGCTGGACCAGTTCGAGCACCATCACGGCCGTCTCCCGGGCATGGCCGAACGCGCCCGGCTGGCCCTGTTCCCCTCCCCCGTCCGCAACTTGAACGGCACCCGGGCGATCAGCTACCACACCTTCCAGAGCCGGTTCCGCCAGTGGGTGGACCAGCTCGACCTGGGCGCCAGCTGCGTCGCTCACCAGGCCCGCCACACCCTGGCCACCCAGCTGCTGGCCCACGGTGCCGGGCTGCACCACATCCGCCGCTACCTCGGCCACGTTTCGATCCGCATGACCGAGCACTACGCCAAGGTCGCCACCAGCGAGATCGAGGACATCCTGCAGCACATCTGGGTCGCCGGACCCGCCGCTCCTAATCCTGGCGAGCTGCTCTCGGATCCGGCGGCCCCGATGGACCGGCGGCAGGCCGAGGCACTGATGATTGACCTGAGCCGGGCCAGCACCCCGACCGAGGGCGGGTTCTGCACCTACCAGCCCGTCGTGCACGGCGGTGCCTGCCCGTGGAACCTGAACTGCCATTCCTGCGACAAGTTCGTGCTGTCCGGCGCGGACCTCTTGTACTGGCTGCGCAAACGCGAGCAGTGGGCCTCCATCGCCGAACGCGCCCCCGACGACGCCACCGCCGACTACCTTCACCAGGTCTTCGCGCCCACCGCCCAGGCGATCGATGGGCTGGAAAAGGCCCTCGCCGGGCTCGGCCTGCTCGACCAGGCGCTCGCGCTGGACTTGCGGCGGCCCCAGGACTACTACCACCGGCTGTGGAAAATGTCGTTCCGCGCCACCGACCTCGCCGCAGCTACTGGCGGCGAGGTCGAGGTGGAGGGACGCTGAAATGAGCAGTGCCGCGTCGCAGACCGCGGCGGCCAACCAGGCCAGGCGCAAGCGCACGGAAGACAAGCTGCGGGCCGTCGCCGACGCCATCCAGCAGATGCAACGACGCAGGCTCCCGGTGACCTACCCTGCCATCGCGTCCCGATTGGTTTGAATGTTGGCCAGTCCCAGCACACTGTCGGCGGCGCGGTAGCAAGCCGCCGCGTCGTCAAGGTAACGGCCAGCGGCACCGAAGTCGAGAGCGAACCTGCGGGTGAGGTGCCGCAGCCTCGCGACGTCACCACGGAACTCGGTCTCAGCTGCCGGTACTAGCGCTTCCAGTTCGGCGGCCAGTGCCTCGGCGTCGCGGAAGCGCCCCTGGCACATATGAAGGTCCGCGGCCCACAGACCCGCCGCGAGCCTCGGCGCGCCCTGGGCGTGCTCCCAGACATCGGTGTAGATGGCCAGCGCCGCCCCAGTGTCACCCGCTATGCGCCGGCCATGGGCGGCGGCTACAGCCAGGCGCGCAGCCACCGCTGGGTCGGCGCTGGCGGTGGCTTCGGTTGTGCGCGGCGTCAGCGCCACAGCCGCTGCGGCATCACCCAGCCGGACGGCGGCCTCCGCGCGCAGGCACCGCAAAGCCAGGGCGGCCTCGTCAGCCCCTGCGGCCGAAGGGTGGCTATCCAGCCACTCGTCCAAGTCATCCGCAACACCGGCGGCTGCGCTGTGCCCTCCCCGGCGAACCGCCAGGTCGGCGTAGCCGAGCAGCCCAGCAGCGGTAGCCTCGCCGGTGCGCAAGCTGTGGTAGGCGGCCTCACGCAGGGCACGGGCGCCAGCGGCACCCCGATCGGTACCCGCCCGGCTGGCACTATCCCCCCACAAGTCGCGCAGCAGCACATGGATCTGCGTCGCGGAGCCGACAGGCAGCCGTTCCTGCAGCGCGGCGCGGATCAGCTGATGCAGCCGCAACGCGTCGTCACCGGCCGGGTAGACGAACGAGTACGCGGTCAGCGACTCCCACGCGAGCCGATGACTGGGCAGCTGAAAGGCATCCGCGAGCTGCCGGAAGATCTCATAGTCGAAGACCCGCGCGGGGCTCAATATCTCCAGCGAGCGGATCTCGTCGGGAGCCACATGTTGCAGGAAACGCCCGAGAATCTCGTCTTGCGAAACAAGACGGCCTTTGATCGCACCGCGGGTCCGCAGGTGAGTGTCCACTGCCAGGTGCAGGTAGAAGGGAAGCCCAGCGCTTGCATCGGCGATGATCTGCCGGTCAGTCCGCCCGGCAATTCCCCCCGCCTCCAGCAGTTCCATGCGTGCGCTCACCGGCAGGCCATCGACGGCGCACGTCCTTACGACGTTCATCCAGTCAGGGTCATGGATCTCCCAGTACAGGGGCTCCCTGCTCGCTATGACCGTCAACGCCTGATCGAGCTGGCCGACCAGATCCCGCAACCACGCGTCGGCAAGCTGCACCCGTCCCCCGCGCGCCGGTGTCGGCACCAGGGCCTCATAGCTGTCCACCATCACCACTGATTTCTTCAAGGAGAGTTTCGCATAACCCTCTTCGTCTCGTCTGACCGGGCTATCTTCTGGATGAGTTCGAGTATCACGTCCACAGCGGGCCGGGGTTCGCTTGCCAGGAGGCCGCGGAGAATTTCTAGGCCGCCGTTCGCGTATCCTTCGAAGATCCCCAGGCGTTCGTCGAAGCGATCAGCGGCGAGTATCTCGGGGTCGCCGGTCTCGGCCACTGCGATCATGTCGACGAGGGCTTCAGTTCCGCGCCGGTTTGTCGCGGTTTCCCAGCGAATCGGCTCGTCTTTCACGCCAAGGGGGACGCTGTTCTTCTCGTACCAGCCGACCGCGGCGGCAAATACGAGCACGTCTCTGTTGTCCTCGAACGGGCCGCGCTGTGGCGCGTCAGCAGCACGTCGGTGACGGGGACCAGCACAGCGTTCTCGGCCAGCTCCAGCGCCCACGCCACCGCCCGCTCTCCCGCCTGCCCCAGCTCCTCGAACTCACCAGCCATCAGGGCGATGTACAACGCGGGCAGCAGCACGCCGCTCTCATGCCGCACATCGATGCCAGCGGCGCTGAGCTGTGGGGTTCCAAACGGTGCATAGGTAGCTGACCTGCGGGTTCGTCTGCGATGGAGGTTGTGGGCCTGGCAAGATCGCGGGTTCGTGACGATACGGATGCTCTACCTGATGTTCGTCCGCGTGGCCGGGTGGATCGTGCTGCTGGCGCGTTCGACGGCGTCGAAGGACGCCGAGTTGCTGGTGCTTCGTCAGGAGGTCGCGGTGCTGCGGCGGCAAAACCCCAAGCCGAGGCTGGACTGGGCTGACCGGGCAGTGCTGGCCGCCCTGGCCCGGCTGCTCCCCAGGACGTTGCAGATGAACCGGCTGGTGACGCCCGACACCGCTACTGCGCTGGCACCGGCGGCTGATCCGGTGGCGGTGGACTTACCCTTCCAGGGGCGGCAGGCCGCCGGTCGATGCCAAGCTCACGGTAGTGATCGAGCAGATGGCGCGGGAGAACCCGGGCTGGGGGTACAAGCGGATCCAAGGCGAACTCCTCGGCCTCGGCATCCGGGTGAGCGCCTCCACCATCGGCGGGTGCTGAAACGGCTGCGGATCCCGCCCGCGCCGCAGCGCAGCGGCTCAACTTGGCGGCAGTTCCTGCACACGCAGGCCTCGACCATGCTCGCCTGCGACTTCTTCCATGTTGACAGCGCGGTGACCTTGCGCCGCGTCTATGTGTTCTTCGTCATCGAGGTGGGCAGCCGCTACGTCCATATCCTCGGCGTCACCGCGTACCCGGACGGTGCCTGGACCGTGCAGCAGGCGCGGAACCTGCTCTGGACCTGGGGGAGTGTGCTGGCCGGTTCCGGTTCCTGATCCGCGACCGGGCAGGTCACTGAGGCGTTCGACGCGGTGGTTGCCGGCGCGGGGATCGAGGTGGCGAAGATCCCGCCGCGGAGTCCTTCAGCGAACGCTTATGCCCAACGCTGGGTCCGCACCGTCCGGGGCCGAGGTAACCGACCGGATGCTCGTCATCGGGCCACGGCACCTGCATGCGATTCTGGATAGCTACGCCGCGCATTACAACCGCCATCGCCCAGGAACCTGCGGCCACCGGACTGCGATCAGAACGCCCCCGCCGCGATCACCGCTCTGTCGACGGCGAACATTCATCGGCGGAGGGTTCTCGGCGGGCTGATCAACGAGTACGAGCGCGCAGCATGAAGATCACCGGTTAATTCAGAAAACCGCAGGCCAGAAGTCATGGACGCAGTTTTGGCACCCTACAGCCACTAGCGGGTCCGCGCCAGCTTCCCAGATCGGCCGAGGGGAAGCTGGCGCGGACTTGCTAGTTCACCGCAACCGATCCGGCTGGCGTAAACGCCGTATCTCGCCGCTACTGGTCTCTCGCAGGCTATGCTCCCGGGCTCTGGATCATCGCGACCGCGGTGGCGAGCAGGACATCGTCGGCGATGTCATCCCCTGCCCCGGCGCGCGCTGCGGCTTGCAGGCGGCTGGCCAGGCTGGCACCACCCCAGGCCCTGGCATGTTCTGCTGCTGCCTGGGCAACCGCGCGGTCGGCGCGCAACGTGCCGCCCAGCTCGCCGGCGCAGGCGTGCAGGTACTCGCGCAGCAGGGCTGAGTCCGTGCCCGCCGGCCCGCCGGCCGTGCCTAGCTGCGCAGCCATAGCCGCGCCGTAGCCCGGGTCGTCAGCGGCCATCTGCAAGGTCATGATGGCCGTGATGGTCGCCAGCTTGCGGGTCTCGGCCTGGTGGTCGACCGGGACGCCGGGCTGGTGCACCCGGACGTAGCGGCTGATCACCTCGTCCCATTCAGCCTGGTCACGTGCGCTGGCGAAACTCCCGTCCGGGCGGGGCAGCAGGCCGCCGGTGTGCTGGTAGGCGTAGATCCACGCCGGGCAGATCCCGGCGGCTTCGAGCATGGCGACGGTCTCGGTCTCCAGGCCCGTCAGCGACACCGGCTGCGGCTCGTCAGCGTCAGGGTCGAAGAACAGCGGATCATCCGGGCCGGGCGGCCGGCCGAATTTCTCCTCGAACCGGCGGACCAGGGCCTCCAGCGCCACGGCCTGATCAGGGTCGACCCGGAGGACCTTGCTGTCGCGGGTGAGCACCTGCGGGTAGCCCAGCTCGAACGCCAGGCTGATCAGCTCGGTCCCCGGCCAGCTGTGCCAGCGCCGGTCCTCAGGCCGGACCGGCTCGGCGAAGGCGGGGATGGCCAGCAGATGGGCCAGGGCCGTGTCCGGGTCCAGGCCGCGCTGTGCCGCAGTCAGCAGCACGTCGGTGACCGGGACCAGCGCAGAGTCCCGGGCCAGCCCCAGCGCCCACGCCACCGCCCGTTCCCCCGCCTGCGCCAGCTCCTCAAACTCTCCGGCCACCAGGGCGATGTACAACGCGGGAAGCAGCACAGCCGTCTCCCGCCGCACATCCACGCCAGCAGCACCGAGCAGGTGCAGCCCCTCCCGCAGCGCGTCCTGCGCCGTGCCGTCGTGCGGCATGGCCATCTCGGTGGCCGCCCACAGCCGCTCGACCCGGCCGACGGCATCGGGCGGCGGGTCCGGCAGCGGCGCATCCGGGTCCGGGCCGCGGGCCAGGCGGGTATCGGCCAGCGCGGTGCCGGGCAGCAGGCTGCGCGGCAGCTTGCGCTGGTCCAGGCCCGCCGCCTCCAGCCGCCCCGCCACCAGCAGCATCAGCTCGCCCTCATCAACAGGAAGATCATGCTCGGCGCTGGCGGCCAGCACCTCCCGGACGAACCGCTCGAGCCCCGCCCAGTGAACCGTGCCCCGCAGCAGCCCCAGCCACGCCGTCAGCGCATTGCCGAACTCATACCCGTCAGCGAACCTCCGCGGCCAGACCGTGCCCAGGAACAACGTGTCCAGCGGGTCCAGCTCCGCGAACCACTCCGGCTCATCCCCCTCCGCCTGCGCCATGCCCAGCACCCCGAACCCGAGCGCGTACGCACCCGCCAGGCTGACCTTGCCCGGCAGATTCCCCCGGACCAGGCGCACGACAGCAGCCTGAGCCCTGGCCCTCGGGTCATCGCTCTGGCTGCCGCCATCAGCCCTGCGGCTGCGGGGCACGGCGGCGCCCTGCCAGGCCGCACCCTGACGGCGGCGCCGCGCTGCCTTGCCCACCCACCGCTCCTCCCACTGGGACGTACCCAGAGACTATCCAGATCACGAGCCACAAGATGGGAGCCGCGGGACGCGCTCGGCGCAAGCTGACGAACCGCCCGGCGACGTGCTACCCGCGCCGGTTTCCCGGTCCCGTCTGGCTGCCTGCCCGCGATGGCTCCTGCCGCCCGGTCGCACACGAAGAGGTTCCGACATGCTGACCGCCTGACAACCGGGCAGCATATAGCGAGTGTCCGACTCATTCCCCGAACTCGCCCAGGTCATCACCGAGCATGCCCAGCCAGGCCGCATCGACATCGTCCGGGCCAAGCAGCACCTGCTCGGCCAGCTCGGTGATGGCCAGCCCCACACCGCCGAGGCGCTGATCACCAGCGTCGCCATCCTCCTCGGCACCGAGCCGCTGGGCCACCCCCAGATAGGCCTGCCCGGCCGTGACTCGGTCAAGGACGTCGTCACCCCCAAGCATCCCGTCGCCGCCGCGATCCGCGCCGACGTCACAGCCCGCGAGGCACTCGCCGAACTGGCCGCCGACGGGATGCCGATCGCCGCGGGAACAGCCCCGCTCCCGGGAAACCCGGCACTCACGCTCACCTACAACCCGCCCGGGTACTCAGCCGGGGTACGCATAGAAGTGCACCGGCCGGGCGTGCTGTCAGACGTAGTCCGGCTGCCGCACCGCCTCCGGCAGCAGGGCCTGTGGGGCATCGAGGCCGACATCTTCATCACCGATCTGGCCTCGCTGGGCCTTGACCCGCGCACCGAACGCAGCCTGCGGGAGGCCATCGAGTCCTACCGCCGCGGCGTGTACCTGGCCGCAGCCAGCCTGCTCGGCGCCGCCGTGGAAGGCGCGTGGTACGCGGCCGGCCAGCGCCTGCGCTCAACCGTGCCCGCCGTGGACCAGCTCGCCGACGGCGACCGCACCGCGCAACTCCAGGGCGCAATCACCGACGCCCTGCGCAACAGCCTGCCGGGCAACCGCAAGTGGGAGGCGAACGCGCTCAGCACGTTCGCCCGCCTCATGCGCGACATCCGCAACTACGGCGTCCACCCCCGGCAGCAGGCCGACGGCGACATCGAGATCTACTTCGCAGAAGACAAATGCGGGCTGCTTTTCCTCGAAGCACACCGCCACCTCAAGCGCCTCGCCGAGATCACTGCCCAGGCGGCCGGGCCGGCCTGAGAACACGCTGCGGCTGGGAGCCCTGCCAGGCCGTCTCGCAGCCGAGCACTGCCAGGTTGCGGATGAAACGCTGTTTGCTGACAGCAGATCCCAACGCCACCTCGAAGCGACCGCGCTGAGCAAGGCTGATTAACTCCTCGCCCCATCCCGCAGCCCGGGTGATAATTACATGGATGGCATTCGCTCCCGGCCGGCGATGGCGGTGCAAGTGCACGCCATCATCGGCTCGCATCAGCTTTTTCCCGGTCCGGCGAGTGTACGTGCCGAAAGCCCACGATAAGAGAAAAATGCGCCCGGATATGGCCCTCGTAAGAGCGGAAGGTGTTGCGAGCCACGCCGCGCTTCCCCGACAACCACTCATCTAGTGTCCCGCGCCTGAAATCCGTTGAAGATGTATAGGCTGGTCCCATGGCGAAGATGGGGCGGCCCATGGCTGAGCTGGTGCTGTCGGGCGATGAGCGGGCGACGCTGGTGCGATGGTCGCGGCGGGCGAAGTCGTC
>WNGE01013222.1_pt1 | contig 13846 bp, 16 predicted proteins | sample 5400651 | NCBI WGS metagenome assembly WNGE01 (sample SAMN13153370, study PRJNA577476) | soil metagenome | isolation source: 60 cm soil or saprolite under grassland replicate 2 | place: USA:California | collected 2016-06-15 | reverse complement strand
TCCCGACGGGTGGCGGTGGTGGTTCGAGATCGGATGGCGCGGGGTCGTGTACGGCACCGTCGACGCCCTCACCCTGTTCGTGTTCCCCGCCGCCGTCGCGTTCCTGCTGATGCACGGCGACCGCACCGGCGCCAAGCGCAAGATCGGGTACGCCGTACTGACTGTGGCGCTGTCGCTTCTCGTGTCAGCCAGCTACCACCTGGGCTACCCCGAGTACCGCGACGCAGACCTGCGCTCCCCGCTCATCGGTACCGTCATGGCGGACTCCTCCGCTGTGCTCACCGGGAACCCTGTCGGTGCGTTCCTCACCCACGGCACCGCGCACGTCTCCGCTGCGGTGCACCAGAACGAGGGCGGCCCGACGCAGATGCTGCCACCCAAGGTCACCGCCAACTACCCCAGCCACGGCGACAGTGACCTGGCCGCCGGACTCGCCGGGCTGTGGCTGCTCGGAACGGCTGCTGCCCTCACAGCGCTGGTACGCCGCCGGCGCACTCCGTCAACGTGACCGGAAGGAGGTGAACGGCCGGTCGGGATCTCGGGCCTCGCCGTGCCGGTTCGGATGGGGCCTATCGTCACGGAGCAGGCGGTGTGGACGCCAGCGTCTCGATGTACTGGGCTGACCACCCGAGCCGGCGCTTGCTTCGACTGAGCCGTCAGGCCAGGGCGAGGAAGAGTTTCTCCATCTTCTTGAGGTCGGTCGCGCCCGTCTCGGTCTGGTCGGCCAGGCAATGCTGCAGGCCGGTGGCGACGATGGCGAAGCCGGCCCGATCGAGTGCCTTGGACACGGCGGCCAGTTGGGTGACGACCTCATCGCACTCGCGGCCTTCCTCGAGCATCTTCAGGACGCCGGCGAGCTGGCCCTGCGCTCGTTTGATCCGATTGATGACGGGAGCCATCTCGGTCGGTTCAAGCTGCATCAGTTTCTCCTGTCAGAGTGTGGTGAATGCGGCGGTGAGTCGGTCGTTGGCCTCGGCCGCGACCTTGCCAACTCCAGGTGCGTCGACGAGGCGCGCCATGGTGCTGGGATCGAATGCCTCGACCACTGTGGTCTCCGAATCGATCGAGCGGACCACGACGTTGCAGGGCAGCACAGCAGCGATCGACGGCTCGACCTGTAATGCCTGATAGGCCAAGTCGGGTCGGCAGGCACCGAGGATCGTTTCGGGAGCGACGTCGATATCGAGCTTCTCCTTCAGCGTCGACGTGAGGTCGATCTCGGTGAGGATGCCAAACCCCTGGCCGGCGAGCGCGGCGCGGACGTCGGCCAAGGCCTGGGCGTACGGGCGGCGCAGTGTCTTCTGCAAGGTGTAACCCATCAGGCGGACCTCTGCTCCACGTCGGCACGAGCCTTATCGACATCAAGGTCCCGCACGGCGGCGACCAACTGCTCCAGCGCAGCTGCTGGCAGAGCGCCTGGCTGCGAGAAGACAAGGGTGCCTTGCTTGAACGCCATCAAGGTAGGGATCGAGGCGATGCGGGCGGCCGCCGCAAGTTCCTGCTCGGCCTCCGTGTCGACCCTCGCGAACACGATGTCCGCATGGGCGTCGGAAACGCTGTCGTAGATGGGCGCGAACATGCGGCACGGTCCGCACCAGGACGCCCAGAAATCGACCAGGACGATCTCGTTCTCGGTGACTGTTCTCTCGAAGTCTGCTGCGGTCAAATCGACGGTGGCCACGTTTCCTCTTCTCCTTCTGACGCGGGAGGCACGCTGGCTTGACGATACCCCCGGGGGTGTTACAGTGACCAACATACATACCCCCCTAGGTATTCCGGAGATAGAGTGAAGTGTCCAAGCACACAACTCCCGGCGACCCGGTGACCGAGCCGGGCCAGGCCGTGGGCAGGTTCAGCGTGGTCCCGATCGAGACGCCGACCCTGGGCGACCGCAGCTACGTCGTTCATGACGGCGAGTTCGCGTTCGTGGTCGATCCACAGCGCGACATCGACCGAGTGCTCGCCGTACTGGAGCAGGCTGGGGTCCAGCTCACCCACGTTTTCGAGACGCACATCCACAACGACTACGTCAGCGGTGGTCTGGCACTGGCGCGGCGCACCGGTGCACGGTACGTCGTCAACGCCGAGGACAAGGTCTCGTTCGACCGTACGCCGATCCGGAACGGCGAAACCGTCGAGGTCGGCCAGATGCGCGTGACCGCGCTCGCCACCCCCGGCCATACCTTCACGCACCTCTCATACGCCTTGGCAGGAGCCGATTCCGCGGAGCAACTCGGCGTGTTTTCCGGTGGCTCATTGCTCTACGGATCCACCGGTCGCCCCGACCTGCTCGGCGACGACCACACCGGCCAACTGGTACGTCACCAGTACGCGTCGGCCCACAAGCTGGCCACGCTGCTGCCCGACGAGGCAGAGCTCTTCCCGACGCACGGTTTCGGCTCGTTCTGTTCATCCACCCAGTCAGACGTAAGCTCTTCGACCATCGGCGTGGAGAAGAAGTCCAACCCGGCACTCACGCACGACGAGGAACGCTATGCGCGCGAACTCCTCGACGGGCTCAGCGCCTACCCGGCCTACTACGCCCAGATGGCGCCACTGAACGCGTACGGCCCGTTCGAGCCCGATCTGTCGCCACCTTCCGAGGCCGATCCGGCCGAGCTCCGGCGCCGCATCGAGGACGGTGAATGGGTGGTCGACCTCCGCGCGCGCACCGCGTTCGCCGCCGGTCACACACCGGGGTCCCTGAACTTCGGTCTCGACGGTGCCTTCGCGACCTACGTCGGCTGGCTGATCACGTGGGGCACGCCTGTGACCTTGCTCGGTGAGACCGCCGGCGATGTCGCCGAAGCACAGCGTGAATTGGTGCGTATCGGCATCGACCGGCCAGCCGCCCAAGCCACCGGCGGCGCCGACCGCTGGACCGAAGGCGAGCAAGCCTCGTTCCTCATCGCCACGTTCGCCGAGCTCGGCTATGTCCGCAGGCATCGCCCCGTCGTGGTGCTGGATGTACGACGTGCGGAGGAGTACCGCGCGGCGCGGATCGAGGGCGCGGTCAACGTCCCCATCCACGAGATCCCGGCTCGAATCGGCGAGGTGCCAGGCGGTGAGGTGTGGGTGCATTGCGCGAGCGGCTACCGCGCGTCTGTCGCCGCATCCTTCCTCAGCGCCGCGGGGCGGCGACTCGTCGCGATCAACGACAACTTCGAGAACGCCGAGAAGCTGGGCCTCCAATTCGTCGGCCCGGAAACGTGACCCTGCTCGCGGCCGGTGCAACCGGAGCGATCATCGGCCTCAGCCTTGGTGCGCTCGGCGGTGGAGGATCCATCCTGGCTGTCCCTGTGTTGGTCTATCTGCTCGGCCAGACCGCTGCACAGGCCACCACCGGCTCGCTGGTCGTCGTAGCCGCGACCTCACTGATCAGCGCGGTCACTGCTCAGCGCACCGGCCACGTGCTGCTCTGGCGCGGTTTGTCATTCGGGCTCGTCGCCGTTGGCGGCGCCGCCGCGGGCGCGGTGGCATCCAGCCACGTGTCCGATCCGGTCATGCTCACGGCGTTCGCGGCACTCATGCTGGTGGTCGCGGCGATGATGCTGGTCCGCCAGGTCCGCAGCAAGTCAAGGCAACAAGAGCCGGGACGCGCAAGTTTCGACCATCCGATCATCACTTTCAAGCCGGGATTCCTGTGCAACTGTCCCCGCGCGCTGAAGGTCCTGGTCACCGCAACCGCAGCGGGACTGCTCACCGGCTTTCTCGGCGTCGGCGGTGGTTTTCTCGTCGTACCGGCCCTCACTCTCGCGCTGGCGCTGCCCATCCGGTACGCCGTCGCGACCTCGCTGGTCGTCATCACCGTGACGAGCGTTGCTGCCCTGGCTGTACGAACCGGCGCCGGCCCGTCCCCCAACTGGACGCTCGTGTTTGCTATGACCGCCGCTTCAATGACCGGAGGAATCCTCGCGCATCATCGCTCCCGTCGTCTGACCGCCCATCTACGGAACACGCACCACGAACCATCGATTGCGAGGAGATCAATTCATGTGCAGAGCAGTCACGTGCAGAACCTGCGGCAAAATCACTTGGGCCGGTTGCGGCATGCACGTCAGCCAGGTCCTCGCCGGCGTCCCCGCATCCCAGCGTTGCCCGGGCCACTCCGCCGGCGAACGCCAAGGACTCCTCCACCGGATGTTCCGCCGCCGCTGACGAGATGTGAGTCGAACTGCTCAAGATCACCGGAGGCGGTCGCTGGCCCAGGCCTATGCGACTTGTGCGTCGACGCTCAGAAGGTCATGCCCTAGTCGGTCTGCGGGACCGACTGAAGGATCGTGGGCGGTCCGTCGGGAGGGGACGACCGGTGATTAGCAATAGTTGGGGAAGCAGGCTGCACAGGAGCAGCAGGAGCACGGGCACCGCACGTGGGGGTCGTGGTGCGCAGCTCGGTGCCACTGCTGTCGGCCAGGCCCTCGAAAGCGAAGGCGGCGCCGATCCGCCGGACGGCCGCTTGGCCGCTGCCGCAGCCATACGTTGGTGATCAGCACCATCAGCACGCCGATCAGCGCGCAGCCGGTGACGTTGATCGTGAACGTCGCCCACGGAAACCTACCGACCGGAGTCGGCCAGGCCTGGCCTATCAGGTCGCGGCGCCGGTAGTCGTCCGTCATGTCCCCACCTTGACTCCTTGTCATCCCACTCCGCGCGGTACGAGCCGTTGCCCACGGCAATGGCCGGAGAGCAAGGCTGCCACACGTTCTGCGTATCGTTTGCGTCCGGCGGCCGGATGGGAGAGGCTTGACCCGGAGCGCCGGGAAGTCTGGTCGGCAGCACCCGTCCCCAGCGGGGGTGCGGGCTGATCGACGACCATGGAGGCGGCGTGTTGACGGCTTCGAGCTGCCACAGTGGCGGCGTTGCCACCTTGTGCGAGCCGCGTCCGATCGGCGTACCGTGCACATGTGCACGGAGAGCAGATGGCCGAGGACTTTCCGGTGGTCAGCCTGGACACGGCTGCTCGCGAGGCCGTGGAGCTACTCGCCTCGCGGCGGCTGCCGGGCCTCATCGTGGTGGACGAGAAGGGGCGCCCGCACTCGGTGCTGCCGGCGTCCCAGGTTGTCCGGTTCCTGGTGCCGAGCTACGTGCAGGACGACCCGTCGTTGGCCAGGGTGATCGACGAGTCGCTGGCCGACCAGGTCGCCGACAGATTGGCGAACGTGACCGTACGACAACTGTTGCCGCCGGATCCGGTCGAGCTTCCGTTGGTCAATCACGACGACACCGTGCTGGAGGTGGCCGCGATCATGGCGCGGCTGCGGAGTCCGCTGGTCGCGGTCATGAAGGACAAGGACATCGTGGGAGCGATCACCGCCTCGCGGCTGCTGGAACTGGTGGTCACGCCGCACTGATCGACGGCCGGGTGATCACGTGACCGTGATCGCCGTCGCCGTCTTCGCAGTCGCCTACCTGTTGATCGCGACCGAGTGGACGCACAAACTGCTCGCCGCGCTGGGTGGCGCGGCCGTCCTGCTCGCCCTTGGGGTGACCGACTCCGACCACGCCTTCTACTCCCACGACACCGGCATCGACTGGAACGTCGTCTTCCTGCTGCTGGGCATGATGATCATCGTCGGCGTCCTGCGTCGTACCGGCGTCTTCGAGTACGTCGCCATCTGGGCCGCCAAACGTGCCAAGGGCTCGCCACTGCGGGTGATGATCCTGCTCACTCTGATCACCGCGGCCGCGTCCGCGTTCCTGGACAACGTGACCACGGTGCTGCTGATCGCACCGGTCACGCTGCTGGTCTGCGACCGGCTCGGTCTCGACCCTGTCCCGTTCCTGATCGCCGAGGTGATGGCGTCGAACATCGGCGGCGCCGCGACCCTGATCGGCGACCCCCCGAACATCATCATCGCCAGCCGGTCCGGGCTCACCTTCAACGACTTCCTGATCCACATGACACCGCTGGTCGTGATCGAGCTCGTCGTGTTCACCCTCGTGCTGCCGCGGTTGTTCAAGGGATCCTTCGACGCCGACCCGGACCGGGTCGAGAACGTCCTGCGGCTGAACGAACGTGAGGCGATCCAGGACACCAGGCTGCTGATCAAGTGCGGCGCCGTGCTGCTGGTCGTGTTCACCGGCTTCGTCGGGCATGCGGTGTTCCACATCGAACCGGCGATCGTGGCACTGCTCGGTGCCGGGATGCTCGTACTGATCTCTCGGGTGCCGACCAAGGACTACATGGGCAGCGTCGAGTGGCAGACGCTGCTGTTCTTCGCCGGCCTGTTCATCATGGTCGGCGCCTTGGTGAAGACCGGGGTGATCGGCGACCTCGCCGACCTGGTCGGCGACGCGACCAACGGCAAACCGCTGCTGGCCACGATGCTGATCCTGGTCGTCTCCGCGGTCCTGTCCGGCATCGTCGACAACATCCCGTACGTCGCGACGATGAGCCCGGTCGTCCTGGAGCTCACCAAGGGAATGACCGAACCCGCCCACGGCCACGCGCTGTGGTGGGCACTGGCCGCGGGCGCGGACTTCGGCGGCAACGCGACCGCGATCGGAGCCAGCGCGAACGTGGTGGTCATCGGTATCGCACTGCGTGCGGGCAACCCCATCAGCTTCTGGGAGTTCACCCGCAAAGGCGTAGTGATCACCGCGATCACCATCCTCGTCGCGGCGCCGTACCTCTGGCTGCGGTACTTCGTCCTGTCCTGACCGGCACTGGCAAGACGTCACTTGGGAAGCTGACGAAACACGTTCCGGTACTGGTTCGACAGCACGATGTCGTGTCTTGAGGATCCACCGACGGATCCGGCGCCGCGCGTCCTGAGCCTCACTTCATGCCGGACTTCGACGTACGTCGGGGATGGGCAGCGGCGCTCGAGCGGCCTGCACCCGTGAACGCCGCTGAGACCCCGAGCATGAAGCCGAGGTTGTACCAGTTGCCGTTGTTCTGCACTTCGTAGAGGTTCACATCGCTGTTGAACAACGAAACGACGAACGTCACGGGACTGATCAGACCGTGCCAGAGCCCAAGCCAGAACCCCGCGCCGGCGCCGGCCGCGTGGGACGCGGTGTCCGGACCGGCCGCACACCCTGCCAGGACAACGGCGATCACAGTCACCAGCAGAACAAGCTTGCTCTAGGAGTCATCGCCCTCACCTCCATACACAGGCGAGCTCTGTCGCCGCTGTAGAGACAGATTCGAATGGCCTGCAGCGCCAGGACCATCGCCGCACATGAGGAACCGCTCCGAGTCCGTCGGAGGGATGTGCCGTCATCGTGCAGTCAGTGGCGGACTAGGGACCGCGAGGCTCTGGCGGCGCTGGTTGGGCCATCGGACGAACGACTCGGCGAGCAGGGTGGCCGACGCGATCCTCGGCAGCTCGCGGGCGCGCAGATAGCAGACGTAACGCGGCACCCAGATCGGCCGGTACTTCGCATCGCGATAGACCGGCACGGCATGCGCGCTGGCCCCGACAACGCCCGGCGTCCAGGCAAAAGCACCGGCCTCGGCGAGCCAGGCGTCGATCGCAGCGGACCACTCGGCTCGATCGCCGAGCGGATCGCCACTTGCCAACGAGACCCCAGCCACCACGCGGTAGGCGACAGCCGCCGTGCCAGACGGCGCGAACATCAGTGACTTGTCGTCGCGGAGGGCGAAGTAGCTCAGGGAGTCGTTCGGGTACGCGGCGAGCAAGGCCCGCAGCCGATCGCCTTCTTCCTTCACCTGTTGACGGGGCGCGCGGGCGGTCCGGAGCGCGACCAGCAGCGTCGTCACCGCGACCACGACGCCCAAGAGAAGCAAGGTCGTCTCGAGCAGCTGCTGGGTCTGCGAAGACTCGAACAGCGCCGGACCGCTCACACCGAAGAAACCGAGCCAGATCTCGCTGAGCAGTTCGGTTGCAGATAATCGCTGTCGCAGCGCATCAGGATCGAAGAGGATCGAGCCGGCACCGACGAGGGTCGCGAGCAGGAATGAGACGAGCAGAGTCGCAACAACTCGGCGAACACTGCCCGGATCAGGACGGCCGGTGAACGCACGACGGTTGAGGAACAGCAGGACGATCACGACAGCTGCTGCGATCGTCTCGCCGATCGATCGGGCCAAGCCGTTGAGTACCAGTAGGCCGAAGGTGGCCGCCAGAGCACCGATCCAGGCAAAGTGCTTACGCCGCGCGAGCCCGCGAGACACGAGGATCAGTACGACGCCGAGCGGAACCGCCGCGCCCACCGCCTGCGGCACCAGCACCGGAAGTACGTCGGTGAGCGCCTCCAAGCGGGGCCGGAGTGGAGGCACGGTGGCGTCGAGCACGCTCACGACTCCGAGCAGTCCCACCAGTCCAGCCATCCAGGGCGCCCAGCGCGCCGGATCCGGAACTCCCTGCCGCCGGCGGATCCTGATCGCTTGGTGAGCGACGTTCCGCAGACTCCTGGACATGTCAGCCGACCGTAGTCCGGCGCCGACGACGGCGATGCAGCACGACCGCCGTGATCACGCCCAGGACGAACAGCGCGAGCAACACGCCGCTCACGAGCCCAAGGCTCTGTTCGAGGAGGCGGTACGACGCTCCAGCCAGGAAGCCGCCGCCGGCGACCAGGACGGCCCAAGCCACGCCGCCGACGACGTTCGCGACGGTGAACGCCGATCGGCGCATCTGGCTCATCCCGGCAATGCCCGGCACCAACGCCCGCAGCGCCGCGGTCCACCGGCCGAGCACGACCGCGACCGCTCCGCGCCGCGCGACGAGGCCGAGGGCACGCTCGAGGTGGTCCAGCCGACGCATCCTGCGCGGGAGGCGATTGAGCAGACCGGGCCCGTAACGCCGGCCGACCACGAACCCCACCTGGTCACCTGCAACCGCGCCACCTGCGGCCGCCACCATCACGGCCCACAGCGGAAGGCCGCCGGCATGCGCGACCACGCCGCCGACGATGACCGCGGTCTCGCCGGGGACGAAAAGTCCAAGAAACGTGGAGGCCTCGAGCGCTGGCAGCCCTGCGACGACGGCGAGGACCAGCCATCCCGGGAGACCGGCAAGCCAGTCGAAGATCGCGTTCATGGCCGGCGATCCCGGGAACGATCGACTTCTCGTGGGCCCATGACGCCGCCTTTCAGCTGACAACCTCAATTCCAGCGTCAGCGGGCGAGCGCAACCGAAGCAGAGCCAGACGACCTGTCATCGCCCGGCGATGGTCCTCGGAAGTCCGTTGACGAACGCACCCACGCCGAACATCGCCGGGAAGCCCGAGTCGATCGCCCGCAACGCCATCGCGGTACGACGGAAGACTTGGGACCTTTGGGGTGTCTCATCGGGGATCAACCTCCGATCGCGGGGCTCGGCGCACAACTGCGACGGGGCACTTCGCGCGCTGGAGTACGGTGCGGCTGACCGATCCGAGCAGCAGGCCATGGAACGCTCCTCTGCCAGGGGATCCGACGACCAGCAACTGAGCGTTCCGGGAGGCATCCAGCAAGGCGTTCCCGGGCGGGCCGTGGACGAGCTTCTCAGTCACCTTGACGTCCGGGTGCTCGACGGCCTGCCCCGCAAGCGACTCCCGAGCAGGGCTGCGCTGTCCTGTTCGAGGGCGTCAAGGTCGTAGACGAGTGGCAGCATGTCGCCCGGACCGGTAAACCCGAGCACGAGCAGCACGGCATCAGTTGCCTCACGCAACAGAATCGGAACGGTGTCACCGATCACCACCTCGGCCTCGATCGTGAGGCCGAGATGCTCTGCCCGGATCGTCCCGCACGCCTGGTCGCGGAGGCGCTGCGCCGCCTGCCGAACGGTGTCGAGGCGCAGCGCGACCGCACTGCCACTCGCGGCGCGGAGGATCGGCCAGGGCAGTACGTCGGTCCAGGCGCCCGGGCTGTCGCTTTCACATCGGCTGCTCACCCGCCGTCGGCGGCCGTCGCCATTTCAGGCTCTTCTGCTCGTGTCGGTGCGGCCGGTGGCGCGGCAGCGGGGGCGGTGCCGGCGCCGGTGCCCAGGCTATGACCAGGGTCGCGGTGAGCGCCGCTGGTGGCGGGGCTGGATCTGGGCACGGTCAGACCTGGCTGGTAGCCGACTCGGTGCGGGTGGAGTGCCCGGTTCACGGGGTAGTGGTCGCGCATGTCCCGTGGGCTCGGCATGGTGCGGGGCATACGTACGCGTTTGATGATCAAGTGGCGTGGTTGGCCACGCAGACGTCGAAGAGCGCGGTCACTGCGTTGATGCGGATCACCTAGCGCACGGTGGGATCGATCATCGCCCGGGTTTGGGCCGAGGTCGACGCGGTGGTCGACCGGTTCGAGGGCTGGCCCGGATCGGGATCGATGAGATCTCCTGCCGCGGATGGCCCGCTCCAAGGCGAGCCGCGATTAGGCCAATTGGTTAGATCCCTGGCGCGGCCTGCGCTTCGTTGTGGATCTCGAGGCCACCGTCGGGACTGGTTGAGGTCCCGCGGTGAGCGACGCCGACGACATCACTCTCGCCGAGTCCCAGATCGGGTCCCACGAGAGCGAGCTGACGGGAGTTCTCCCGCCGAACGGCAAGTACGAAGTCCCCGCGCCTCACAGCGGCCGCGGAGCGGCCTTAAGCCCCGGTGAGGCGACCCCGTGGAGACGGGACGCAACGGCGGCTCCGACCGGAGCGCTAACCAAGCGGAGGCAGGTCCGGAGCAAAGGCCCTGTTCAGCTGGTGATCCCCCATGTGACGGTCGGGTTGGGAAGGGCCGAAGGCCCCGGGAGGGAGCAGCGCGATGGCTCACATCGTTGGAGAGATCACCATCGACGCGCCGGTCGACGAGGTATTCGACATGGTCGCCGACGAGCGGAACGAGCCGAAGTACAACCCGCGCATCGTCCGTGCCGAGAAAGTGACCCAGGGACCGGTCGGAACGGGCACCTGGTTTGTCGCCGAACCCAAGGGCACGGGCAGCCGGGGCCAGATGACCCTGGAGGTCCTGGAGTATGAGCGACCCCGCCGGCTCCACAACGCCGTGCGCTCGTCCTACATGCGCGTCGACGGGACGCTCACTTTCGATGCGGTCGACGGCGGGACGCGGCTGAGGTGGGACTGGGAGATGGGCCTGGTCGGGCCGATGCGGGTGCTTTCCCCGGTGCTGGCCGTAATCGGGCCACGTTGGGAGCGCCGCAACTGGATTGGCCTCAAGGAATACATGGAGTCCGGCCACCGCGGGGCCGCCGGGTGGTCGCGATTCTGAAGGTACGGCCGGTACGACGGTGGTCCGTCGTACCGGCCGGGTTGCAGGGCGCGGCTGGATCAGGCCGGATGACCGGCGTGATGCCACCAGTCGGCGTGGTCGATCAGCTCGATGGCCAGAACGACCAGGATCGACCCATGAAGCACGACGACGTCCGGCCGGTGCAATCAACGCCTGGACGACCCCCAGCCTGTGCAGCTGCCCTCGGCACAGTTCAGCCATCGGCCGGTCCAGGTCCAGTCGCAGCCTCTCGGCCTCCCTGCTGTGGGCGCCCCGCTGGGCGATAGGTCAGATGAAGAGCAGCTGGGCACCGTCGGTCTTCTCGATGAAGTCCGCGGCGCTGATGATGCCTTCGACCTCCTCGTAGAGGTCGGACTCGTCGAGCCGCATCATGTCGGCCGACATCCGGCACGCCCAGAGGTGACCGCCCGACGCGACGATCTGCTCGAGGAACTCCGGTACGTCGGGCACCCCGATGTCGTGGATCTGCTTCTTCATCTGGTGGGTGGCCATCGCCGTCATGCCGGGCAGGCCGCCGAGTCCCTGCGGCAGGTGAGTGGCGGTGTTGCCGAGCATGGTGAACCTCAGGTCGTGCATCCGGGATTTGGTGATCATGTCGAAGCCCCAGAAGGTGAAGAACAGATGTGTCTCCACTCCCTCACCGAGGGCCGCGTTCGCGAGGATCAGGCCCGGGTAGGCCATGTCCAGGTTGCCTTTGGAGCAGATGATCGCGAGCTTGCGGTCGGTGCTGATGTCGTCGCCGAAGTCCGGGGCGACCAGCGGAGTGATCTCGGTCGTGCTCATGACAGGTCCTTTCTCACACGCAACCGCGCGGCTTGGGCAGGCCGGCGATGTAGGCCATTTTCTTGGCCGGCTTGCCGGGGAACAGGGCGAACAGCTGCTTCACCGGAATCCCTCCGAGCGTCGACACCCGGCGCAGGGTCGCGGTCTCGCCGTGCGACGGGTAGTCGGAGCGCAGGAAGCGGATCGCCTTCCAGTGATCCTCGGTGAGCGCGATGGGTCAGGAATCCCTCCGCGTCGACGTGGATCCGGGTGGGACCGAGGGTGACGACGGTCATGGTCAGATCTCCTTCTCGGATTGATGGTCGGGCCGGTGTTTGCCGGTCATCGACATCAGGGTCGGCACCGGCAGCCGCCGGCCCGGCAGGAGCAGATGCCAATAGATCCAGCGGAACGCGAGCTTGCCCCAGTGGTTGAGCTTCGTTTCCCGGAGCAGGACGAGTGGACCGATCCGGCCGAGCGGGTAGCGCCCCGGCAGCGGTTCGGTGTCGTAGTTGAAGTCGATCAGCAGGCCCTTGCCGTCCCCGGACTCGACGAAGCAGTTCGCGTGCCCGTCGAACCGGCCGGTCATCGCGAGCCCCTCGGCGTACTGGCAGAAGTTCTCGGCGAAGACCTCGGCGGAGAAGTGCGCCACCGAGCCGGCCTTCGACGTCGGGATGTCGTTCGCGTCGCCGATGGCGAAGATGTCCGGGTGCGCCGGCGACTGGAACGTGTGCTTGTCGACCGCGACGTAGTTCAGCTCGTCACCCAGGCCGGACCGGGCGACGAAGTCGGCGCCCATGTTCAGCGGCACCGTGACCAGCAGGTCGAAGCCAACCTCGCGCTCGTCGTAGCTGACCAGCGTCTTGCGCTCCGCGTCGATGCGCTCGACCAGGAAGTCGGGCTCGACGGCGATCTTGCGCTCGTCCAGCAGGCTGCCGAGCCGCTGGGCCGCGATCGGCTTGGTGAACGCACCGTCCAGCGGCGTCACGTAGACGAGCTCGACCTGGTCCCGCATCCCCTTCGCCCGGAAGTAGGACTCGGCCAGGAAGGTGAACTCCAGCGGCGCGACCGGGCATTTGATCGGCTGGTCGACGATGTGCACCACCAGCCGGCCGCCGGTGAAGGTGCGCAGCGCCTCGGCCAGCGCGACCGAACCGTCGTACGTGTAGAACTCGTGGATGCTCTTGCGCCATTCAGGGCCGAGCATGCCGGGTGTCTGATCGGGCCGCGGGCTGGTGCCGGTCGCGATGACGAGGTAGTCGTAGCCGACCGCTCCCCCGCCGGTGAGCCGCACGACCTTGCGCTCCGGGTCGATCACGTCGATCTCGCCGCGCAGCAACTGGATACCGTTCCTGAGCAACCCTCGCCGCGGCCTCACCACCTCGGCCGGCCGGTACCGTCCGAACGGGATGAACAGGAGCCCCGGCTGATAGAGGTGGACGTTGTCGCGGTCCACTACGGTGATCTGCCACTCGTCGAACGCCAACCGGCGCCGCAGTTTGTTCGCCACCATCGTGCCCGCGGTGCCGGCACCGAGGATCACCAGTCGCCTCATCATCAGAAACCTTTCGTTGTGGCCGGTGCCGTACAGCCGGTGGGTTGTCGGCCGTAGGGCACCTGGGCTGGAGCTGCGCGCCCTCGACACGCCCTCCAGTGGATCAGGAAGTGTGGACGACAGCGACCGGACAGGTCGCGTGGTCTAGCACGCCGCGAGCGACCGAGCCGAGCAGCATCGACGTCACCCGGTGGTGCCGGCGGCCGCCGACCACCAGGAGCTGAGAATCGCTGACCTGCGCGGCGGTGACCACGCCATCGACCGGATGGCCGCGGCGAACGTCGACCTCGACGGCCAACTCCGGATGCTTCAGTCGCAGCTCGTCGGCGACGGAGTCGACGTACCGGCGAGCGTTTT
>WNGE01006356.1_pt1 | contig 13849 bp, 11 predicted proteins | sample 5400651 | NCBI WGS metagenome assembly WNGE01 (sample SAMN13153370, study PRJNA577476) | soil metagenome | isolation source: 60 cm soil or saprolite under grassland replicate 2 | place: USA:California | collected 2016-06-15 | reverse complement strand
CAGCGGCAGATGCTGAAGCACGTGCCCGATGTCCGCGGCGTGCGCTTCGGCGAGCGCCTGCCTCGCGCGGGGATCATCGCGGTTCTGCAGCAGCTCTTCCGCTGAGCGGAGCAGTCGCTCGTTCGCGTCCATGTGGGATCTCCAGAACCGATTGTACAGGGCCGCTCCCACCACCGCGACGCAAATCCCCGTCACGACGGGCACTTGGGAGCACGGCAGCCCCGGTGACTCTCACACCGTTCTCACGAGTCGGCTCCGCCTTCTCATGTCGAGGGCAAATGCCATCGGCCACGCTTGGGTGAGCGGGAGGCTCGAGGTCAAGGGCTCCCCTGGGGAGGACACGACGTGTAGCGCGGTGCCTGGCAGGAGGCTGAAGATACTCGCGGGTGGGAGGGATTCCGGAGAGGCGACCGACCCGCCGCCGGAAGGCTTCGTTCTGCTCGGACTAGCAGAGCGCGAGGTTCAAGGTCCTCACGGGGGTGGCGGGGCGAAAATGCGATTATAGTTATCAGCGGCATGCGGATCGAAGGGATCAAGCGGCTACTGGTCGGGCGCCCGATGCCCCTCGCCCAGGCACGGCATGAACGCCTTGGGAAGGCCGTGGCCCTGGCAGTATTCGCCTCCGATCCCCTGTCGTCGGTGGCGTACGCGACCGAGGAGATTCTGCTCGTCCTCGTCCTTGCCGGCCATGCAGCGCTCCTCGGCATTGCCGGCCTGCTCGCGGTGGTCGTCGTGTCCTACCGTCAGACGGTGCAGGCCTATCCCCAGGGGGGCGGAGCCTACATCGTCGCGCGCGAGAACCTTGGCATCTTCCCGGCGCTCACCGCCGCTGCGGCGCTCCTCACCGACTATGTGCTCACGGTGTCGGTGTCGGTGGTGGCCGGCATCGCCGCCGTGACGTCAGCGTTCCCGGGGCTTATCCCTCATCGAGTCCTCTTGAGCGTCCTTGCCGTTGTCGCCGTGGCACTGGGAAACCTTCGCGGGGTTCGGGAATCAGGCAGGCTGTTCGCCGCGCCGACGTACTTCTTCACGGTCAGTATTCTCGCCATGGTCGGCTACGGGCTGATCGCCTCGAGGCTCGGATGGCTGCCGGAAGCGCCCTACGAGCCCCATCCGCCGGGGCTGGAAGGGATCGGGCTGTTTCTCATCCTGAGAGCCTACGCCGCCGGCTGCACCGCCTTGACGGGTGTCGAGGCGGTCTCCAATGGTGTGCCTGCCCTGAGACCGCCCGAGGGACGCAATGCCCAGGCGGTCATGACGTGGCTCGGCGTGATCTCCATCACCATGTTCCTCGGGATCACGTACCTCGCGTTCGACTTCGGCATCATTCCCGGTGGCGACGAGACGGTCGTGTCCAAGATTGCCCGGCGGGTGTTCGGCACCAACGTCATGTATTACGCGGTCCAGACGGGGACCATGCTCATTCTGCTCCTCGCGGCCAACACCTCGTACGCGGACTTCCCACGGCTCTCCTCGATCCTTGCGCGGGACCGCTACATGCCCCGCCAGTTCGGGAAACAGGGCGACCGGCTCGTTTTCTCCAATGGCATCGTGATCCTGAGTGGATTCGCGATCCTCTTGATCGTGGCCTTTGGGGGCGATACCCATGCCCTTCTGCCGCTCTACGCCATCGGCGTCTTCATCTCGTTCACGCTCTCACAGAGTGGGATGGTCTGCCGCTGGCTGCGACTGAAGGAGACCGGGTGGCGGTGGCGGATGTGGGTTAATGGGGTGGGAGCGGTCGTGACCGCGATCGTGCTCCTGACGCTCGCCATCACCAAGTTTGCAGAGGGGGCGTGGATCGTCGTGGTGATCATTCCTGTTCTCGTCGCGATCTTCGTCGTGATGCACCGTCACTACGAAGAGGTGGCCGTGGAGCTGTCGCTCGAGGGGCTCGGTGGACTGCCAGACTTCCAGCACACGGTGCTCGTCCTCATCGGTGACGTCCATCAGGGTGTCGTGCGGGCGGTGCAGTACGCGAAGACGCTGGCCGGCCCAGCCGTGGCCGTCCGTGCCGTGTATGTCGAGATAGACCCGGGGCGTACGTACCGGATGGAGGAGAAGTGGGCGAAGTGCGGCTTCGGCGTCCCGCTGGTCGTCCTCGCCTCCCCGTATCGATCGCTGCTGCGCCCGCTGCTGGAGTACATTGATAAGATCCAGTCGCGCGGCGACGATCAGATGGTCACGATTGTGCTCCCGGAGTTCCTGCCTCGGAAATGGTGGCAGCACGTCTTGCACAATCAGACCGCCCTCTTGGTGAAGGGAGCCCTGCTGTTTCACAGAAACATTGTCGTGAGCGACGTGCCCTATTTGCTGAAACGATGAGAGAGAGGGACAGCGTCGCGCTCGGGCACTCCGACACCGCGGGGAGGGTCGGTCATGAAAGAACAGGATGAAATCCGAGTGTGGGTGGTGGCGGGGGCCGCCGGGTCGCTGGTGCTCAGCATCGTGCTGATCCCTTTCCGCACGCTGACGGCGGCGTCGAACCTCGCCTTTGTATTTCTGGCCTTCACGATCGTTGTGGCGGAGCTCGGTGGGCGTCCGGCAGCGCTGGTCACAGCGATCGTGTCGGCGATGAGTCTGAATTTCTTCCTCACCGAGCCCTACCTGACGTTGACCATCACCAAGCCGGACGACGTCATTGCCTTCCTAGCCCTTGCCGTCTGCGGGCTCATTGCTGCGGCGTTCGGAAAGCGGCGGGAGCGCTTGTCGGAGGTCGCAGACCGGGCAGGTAAGGAGCTGGCCATCTTGAGCAGACTCGTCGAGCAATTGAGGGATGGCATACCCCTCGACGAGGTGCTGGGCGGGCTGAAGGGAAGCTTCGCGCTCGGAGCGATTGTCCTTCGAGGTGCTGAAGACCGTCTCCTGGGCGCCGCTCCAATAGGCTCGGGGTCGACCTTGTTCGCGGAGTCCGAGCTGGACCCTGACACACTCTTCCCTTCCCATGAGGCAAGGCTGCGCTTCGGAGCCAGAGGACTCCGCCTTCCGGAGGGAGGCGGGCGCCTGAGGCTGCAGACCAATCGCGGCGCCGTCTCGCTGGAGCTGTGGGAGGCTGACGTGCAGGGATTGAGCCTCGACGAAAGCCGGACGCTGGCAGTCGCGGCGTCGATCCTGGCGCTTGAGGCGTCCCGTCGGCGAGATCGATAGCGTCATCATTCAAGTGCTCGGCGCTACGCAAAAAGCTGATCGATCTGGTCAAGGTTTTGCGCGGCCGACAACATCGCCAGTCACCGGCGAGCGGATAGCCGACGCCTGGCTCGATGAGAATGTATCGCGTCCGGGCTAGGGCACTGTTCCGCTTGACCCTGCCAATTGGAGACTCACCGTGCGATAACGTATCCGCTGATGATTGATAACACGCCCATCCCCCAGCCTTCGCCTTCCGGCGGCGCTGCTGCCCCGACCCAGGGACCCGTCATCATCGTGATCGAGGACGAGCCGGATATCCGGCGCTTCCTTCGGGCGTCACTGCTCAGCAACGGCTACCGGCTGGTCGAGGCGACCTCCGGCAGGGAGGGACTCCAGGCCGCCGAGACTCGCCAGCCCGACCTCGTCATTCTCGATCTCGGTCTTCCTGACATGGATGGTCTCGAGGTGATCAGGCAGCTGCGCGCGTGGACCGCCGTGCCGATCATCGTGCTCTCCGCGAAGGGACAGGAGACGATCAAGGTCGCGGCCCTCGATGCGGGGGCGGACGACTACATCGCCAAGCCCTTCGGGGTGAGCGAGCTGCTTGCGCGGATGCGGGTGTCGCTCCGTCATACGGACCGGTCCGAGCAGAGAGGATCCACGCCGGTCTTTGCGACGGGAGACCTTCAGGTGGACTTCGCGCAGCGGCGGGTACGGGTCAGGGGGAAGGACGTGCACCTCACGCCGATCGAGTACCGGTTGCTCACGACGCTCGCCAAGCACGCCGGCAAGGTCTTGACCCGGAATCAGCTCCTCACGGAAGTCTGGGGTCGCCCCTACGCCGACCAGGTGCACTACCTGCACGTCCACATGGCCCAGCTTCGCCGGAAGATCGAGGGCGATCCCACCCGACCGCGGTACCTTCTCACCGAGCCGGGCGTCGGGTACCGGCTTGCGGGTGAGGAAGCCTAGCGTCCGGCCCGTCGACGCGAGAGATGCAGTCCCAGAATCGAGGCCGCGATCGCCAGCGTGCGGCTCTCGTCCAGGCCTAACCCCTGAGCGTCGCCCTCCCACAGATCGAGCGAGACGACATCGCGATCAGTGCCGAGCACGAGGCGCGCCCTCCCCCATCGGGGAGGCGGAGGCCCCGGGTTCCGAATCGCAACCTGCCCTCATCCGACGACGGGAAGAGCGTCCCCGGCGTCAGTTGAGTTTCCGGGATCGAAGCCGGTGACGATCCCACCGGACCCGCAGCGAGGACGCGGCCGCCTTCGTCTCGCAGCACGAGCGCGCTGAGGCCGAAGCTCTGCCTCAGGTAGCCCAGGATCTCGTCCAGCGGTGTCTCCGCCATCAATTGGTCGACGAGCTTCTTCAGCACGTCCAGTTCCGTGTCCGCACGACTCGCGACCTCGGACAGTCCCGCTCTCCGCTTACCGAACCACGCGGCGATGAGCCCGCACCCGGCCGGCGCGAAGAACGCGACGACGTCATCCGGCTTCTCGATGGTCAAGGTCAGATAGGGCTCCGTGAGGAAGAAGTTGAGACTCATGGCCGACACGAGTGCCGTCACGAGCGCGGCGGATCGGCCCCCGAGCCCGGCCACGATGATGTCGCCCCCTCGCTTCCGGTCTGCCGCCGCAATCGTGGGTCGCGCGGACCGTGCCTGTCAAGGGGAAGAGCTGCGAACAGAGCCCGAGCAGTGAGCCGAATGGAACTTGCCCGTTCCCGTGGGGTTCGCTTGCGGCAAGTGGGGCAAGCGTGCGCCACCCTCCGAAGGACGTGACATCCTAACCCCATGGAAATGGGGGCCAATCTATCGGCATGTCCCCTGCTCCACCTCTGGAGAGGAGCCGCCTTGAGGTGATCTCGAAGGCTCCGTGACCATTCTTGAGAACTTCTTGAGCAGGAGCAGGTCTAGCATTTCCCCTTGTGACAGGAGGAAGAGCGATGAGCATGGCGATGCAGGGAAGCAGGGAGAAGACAACCGATCTCACGTTGACGACGCAGGAGCGCAATGAGCTCCGCCTCGCGCTCAGGACGTACGTGACCGTTCTGAGAATGGAGATCGCCCACACGGATCGGTACGAGTTCCGCGAGGAGCTCAGGGCGAGACGGGCGGTGCTCGAGGAAGTCCTCCGCCAGCTGGATGGAGCGACGACCGGCGTGGCCGAGCAAGGACGCTAGGGAGGCAGAGTGATGGCCGATATCGTGTATCTCGGAATGACGGTGGGATTCTTCGTGCTCACCTGGGCGCTGATCCGCCTGTGTGAGCGGCTGTAGGAGGACACCATGCCGCTGCTCTACGTGGTCGGGGGAATCGTGGCGCTCGGGCTCCTGGTCTATCTCACGCTGGCTCTGCTGAAGCCGGAGATGTTCTCGTGACGGCCAACGGCGTGGCTCAGCTTCTCTTCTATTTGATCGTGCTCGGGGCGCTCGCCAAGCCGCTCGGCGCTTTCATGGCGCGGGTGTACGAAGGCCGTCCGTGCGGTCTCGACGGCGTGCTCGGCTGGCTCGAGCGCCTGATCTACCGGCTGGCGGGCGTGCGCCCCGGCGACGAGATGGGGTGGAAGACCTACGCCGTCGCCATGCTGCTTTTCAACGCCGCCGGCATGCTCCTCGTCTACACGCTCCAGCGCGTGCAGGGCGGACTGCCGCTCAATCCTCAGGGCTTTGGGGCGGTGTCGCCGGACTCGTCGTTCAACACCGCGGCGAGCTTCGCCACCAATACCAATTGGCAGGGCTACGGCGGCGAGAGCACGATGAGCTATCTGACCCAGATGCTGGGGCTCACCGTCCAGAACTTCGTCTCTGCCGCGACGGGGATGGCAGTGGTGGTGGCCCTCATCCGCGGGTTCGCCCGGCGCACCGCTCAAACCATCGGCAACTTCTGGGTCGACCTGACGCGGACGACGCTCTACATCCTGCTGCCGCTCTCGCTGATCTTCGCGATCGTGCTCGTCTCGCAGGGCGTGGTCCAGACCTTCGGCCCCTACGCCAAGGCCGCCGTGGTCCAGCCGACGCAGTACGATGAGCCCGTCACGGACAAGGACGGCAAACCCGTCCTCGACGAGAAGGGCCAGCCGAAGACCAAGAAGTCGACGCTGGCGGAGCAGGTGATCGCGGTGGGACCTGCCGCCTCGCAGATCGCCATCAAGCAGCTGGGCACCAACGGCGGCGGCTTTTTCAACGTCAACTCCAGCCATCCCTTCGAGAACCCGACGCCGCTCTCGAACTTTCTCGAGCTGCTCGCGATCCTGCTGATACCGGCCGCGCTCTGTTACACGTTCGGTGTCATGGTCCGCGACACCCGACAGGGCTGGGTCCTCTTGGCCGCCATGACCGTGATCTTCGTGGGGATGCTGGCCACCGTCGTCATCGCGGAGCAGAGAGGGTGGGTCTTCGCGAAGCAGGGCGTGGACCACTCGGCCAGTGAGTTCCAGGCGGGCGGCAACATGGAGGGCAAGGAGGTGCGCTTCGGTATCGCCAACTCCGCGCTCTGGGCTACGGCGACCACGGCGGCCTCGAACGGCTCCGTGAACTCGATGCACGACTCGTACACGCCGATCGGTGGGCTCGTGCCGATGTGGATGATTCAGCTCGGCGAGGTGGTCTACGGCGGCGTGGGCTCCGGTCTCTACGGCATGGTCGTCTTCGCCATCGTGGCCGTCTTCGTGGCCGGCCTCATGGTGGGCCGGACGCCGGAGTATCTCGGCAAGAAGATCGAGGCCTACGAGATGAAGATGGCCTCGCTCGTCATCCTGATCGTTCCCGCCCTCGTGCTCATCGGCACGGCAATCGCGGTGCTGCTCCCTGCGGGAAAGTCGAGTATGGCCAATCCGGGCATTCACGGTTTCAGCGAGGTGCTCTACGCGTTTTCGTCCGCGTCGAACAACAACGGCAGCGCCTTCGCGGGCCTGAACGCGAACACGCCCTTCTACAACACCGCGCTCGGTATCGCATTCCTCTTCGGCCGGTACTGGCTCGCGGTGCCCATCCTCGCGATGGCGGGATCCCTGGCAGGCAAAAAGCTTGTCCCGCCCGGCCTCGGCACGCTCGCTACGCACACGCCGCTGTTCGTCGTGCTGCTGGTCGGCACCGTCATCCTGGTGGGCGCCCTGACCTACGTCCCCGCGCTCGCCCTCGGGCCCATCGCTGAGCATCTGACTCTCGTGATGGCCAAGTGAGGTAGGTACCCATGGCAACAAGCGCCAAGGCTCGCCCGCTCTTCGATCTGCCCATCGTGGGGCAGGCGACCATCGATTCGTTCAAGAAGCTCACGCCTCAGCGCCAGGTGCGGAACCCGGTGATGTTCGTAGTGTACGTGGGCTCCATCCTGACGACCCTGCTCTGGGGACAGGCCCTCCTGACTGGTGGTCGCGGCGAGGCCTCGGCCAGCTTCATCTTCGGCGTCTCACTCTGGCTCTGGTTCACCGTGCTCTTCGCGAACTTCGCCGAGGCGATGGCGGAAGGGCGCGGCAAAGCCCAGGCGTCCTCCCTGCGCAAGGCGCGGCGAGACCTCCAGGCCAAGCGTCTGTCCCGACCCGAGCGGGCGGCGAAGTATGAGTCGGTGTCGGCGACAAGCCTCCGCAAGGGCGATGTCGTGCTCGTGGAGGCCGGCGACGTCATCCCGGCCGACGGCGAGGTCATCGAAGGCGTCGCCTCGGTCAATGAAAGCGCCATCACGGGCGAAAGCGCGCCCGTCATCCGGGAGAGCGGCGGCGACAGGTGCTCGGTCACGGGCGGCACCGAGGTGCTCTCCGACTGGCTCATCGTGAAAGTCACGGCCAACCCGGGCGAGGCCTTCCTCGACCGCATGATCGCGCTCGTCGAGGGCGCCAAGCGGCAGAAGACGCCGAACGAGATCGCGCTCGACATTCTGCTGGCCGGCCTGACCATCGTCTTCCTCCTTGCCACGGCCACGCTGCTGCCGTACTCCCTCTACAGCGTCCAAGCCGCAGGGCAGGGCACCCCCATCACGGTCACGGTCCTCGTCGCGCTCCTCGTATGTCTCATTCCGACGACCATCGGCGCGCTGCTCTCCGCCATCGGCATCGCCGGCATGGACCGGATGATCCAGAAGAACGTCATCGCCATGTCGGGCCGGGCGGTCGAGGCCGCGGGCGACGTGGACGTGCTGCTGCTCGACAAGACGGGCACCATCACCCTCGGCAACCGCCAGGCGACCGCCTTCTTCCCCGCCGACGGCGTCAGCGAGACGACCTTGGCCGACGCAGCCCAGCTGGCTTCGCTCGCGGACGAGACGCCGGAAGGGCGGAGCATCGTGGTGCTGGCAAAAGAAAAGTACAGCCTACGGGAGCGCGACATCCAGGCCATGGGCGCCAAGTTCGTGGCGTTCAGTGCCCAGACACGCATGAGCGGGGTGGACCTCAACGGGCGCGAGATACGCAAGGGCGCCGCCGACGCCATCGAAGGTCACGTCAAGCGCCTCGGCGGGAGCGTCCCCGAGAGCCTCCGATCCGTCGTGGATACCATCGCCAAGTCCGGCGGCACCCCGCTCGTCGTCGCCGACGGAGTAAAGGTGCTGGGGGTGGTTCAGCTCAAGGACATCGTCAAGGGCGGGATCCGCGAGCGCTTCGCGCAGCTTCGCCGCATGGGCATCAAGACCATCATGATCACCGGCGACAATCCGCTCACCGCCGCCGCCATCAGCGCGGAGGCCGGAGTGGACGATTTCCTCGCTCAGGCCACGCCGGAGATGAAGCTCAAGCTGATCCGTGACCTCCAGGCTGAAGGCCGTCTGGTGGCGATGACTGGCGACGGCACCAATGATGCCCCCGCCCTCGCCCAGGCCGACGTGGCCGTGGCGATGAACACCGGGACCCAGGCCGCCAAGGAAGCCGGCAACATGATCGACCTCGACTCGAATCCGACCAAGCTGCTCGAGGTGGTCGAGACGGGCAAACAGATGCTCATGACCCGCGGCTCCCTGACCACCTTCAGCATCGCCAATGACGTTGCCAAGTACTTCGCCATCATCCCGGCGGCGTTTGCCAGCACTTACCCGGCGCTCGGCGTGCTCAACATCATGCGCCTGGCGACGCCGGAGAGCGCCATCCTCTCGGCTGTCATCTTCAACGCGCTTATCATCATCGCGCTGATCCCGCTCGCCTTGCGCGGGGTCCGCTATCGGCCCCTCGGCGCGGCGGCCGTCCTCCGCCGGAATCTCTGGATCTACGGGGTGGGCGGCCTCCTCATCCCGTTCCCCGGGATCAAGCTGGTGGACATGATCCTCGTGGCGCTGGGCCTGGTGTAGGGAGGGACCGACATCATGCTTTCGCAACTCCGTCCGGCCATTCTGGTGCTCGTGCTGCTGACGGTCGTCACCGGCGTCGTCTATCCGCTTGTCGTGACTGGGATAGCTCAGGCGGTCTTCCCGTTCCAGGCGCAGGGTAGCCTTGTCGTCAAGGACGGAAAAGTGGTCGGATCGGCGCTCATCGGCCAGCCCTTCGACGATCCCAAGTACTTCTGGAGCCGCCCGTCGGCCACCAGCCCGTTCGCCGACAATGCCGGGGCCTCGTCCGGCTCCAACCTGAGCCCCACGAATCCTGATCTGATCAAGGCCGTCCAGGGCCGTGTGGACGCGCTGCGCGCTGCCGACCCCGGTAATACCGCTCCGGTGCCGGTGGACCTCGTGACGGCATCGGGCAGCGGTCTGGACCCGCACATCAGCCCCGCCGCGGCGCTCTACCAGGTCGCGCGCGTCGCGCGGATTCGCAAGCTCGAGCCGGTGGCGGTGCGGCAGCTCGTGGAGCGGCACACCGAGGGGCGCTCGCTCGGCTTCTTTGGGGAGCCGCGGGTGAACGTGCTCGCCCTCAATCTGGCGCTAGATGGCAAGTAGCCCGCGCGCCCAATGAGACCAGACATGAAGCTCAGATGCGCCATCGTGCTGTGTGGGGCGCTTGCCCTTGCCGGACTCGTGCGCGAAGCTGCCGCACAGACGTCCCTCGCCGACGTCCTCGGGCGCACGGCGACGCCGGAGGGCCAGCCCAAGACGCTCTTCGAGGAGATGTTCCTCTACGGCTACCTCGAGAACAGCTACGTCGTGAACCTCGGCCACGCGAGTCCCCACAACGTCAACGACCTTCGCTTCTACGACCACGACGCCAACTACTCGTGGAATGCCCTCGAGTTGTCCTTCAAAAAAGACCCCTCCGAGCGCTATCCGTGGGGCTTCGGTGTCGTCACCACGGCGGGCATGGACTCGCAGAAGAACCACTCGCTCGGAATTTTCCGAGACCTCGGCGACGGGGGGCCGTACTTCCGGAACACAGCCAAGTACGACCTTGTGGAGGCCTACGGCTCGGTGCTCCTGCCGCTCGGCGAGGGGCTGACGGTCAAGGCAGGGAAGTGGGCGACGCTGATCGGCTACGAGGTCTATGAGAGCCCGAAGAATCTCAACTTCTCGCGCGACTTTCTCTACACCCTCGGGACGCCGTACACCCACACGGGTCTGCTCGCCACGTACCCGTTCGCGAAGTGGATCTCCGCCACGCTCGGCTTCACCATGGGCTGGGACAACTCCGACAACCCCAACGGCTACCTCAAGGCCATCGGGCAGGTTGCCGTCACACCGTCCGACAAGGTCTCGATCACCACGAGCTTCCACGTAGGTCCCGAACAGCTCCGAAGCCAGATGCATGGTCAGGTCAACCAGCGCTGGATCGTGGATACGACGGTCCTCTACACCGGGATCGACAAGGTCACGCTCGCCGTCAACTTCGACTTCGCGGGGGAGGAAAACGATCCCGCCCTCGTCGCGCTCGGCACCCGCAAGCACAACAATTCGTCCTGGAGTGGCGTCGCAGTCTATGGCGCTTACGACTGGACCAAGGCCCTCCGCACCGTGCTCCGGCTCGAGTACTTCGCCGACCCCCAGGCGGTGAGGAACGGCATCACCCCGGCCGGGCACAGCGTCAACTACTACGAGATCACCCCGACCATCGAGTACAAGATCTGGCGGGGCCTCATCGGCCGCCTCGAGTACCGCCACGACCTGGCGAGCCGGAACTCCTTCAGTCTCACGGATTTCAGCACCAAGCCCACCTCGCGTACGCAGGACACGTTCACCATCGCGCTCTCCTACGTCTTCTTCTAATCCTAATGAGAGCCAGGAGACCATCGTGAGCACCAACAGACTGCCCGGCCTGGTTGCCGTAGCCCTCATCCTGGCCGCGCCCGTGCTGAGTCTCGCGCACGGGGTCACGATCGTCGTCTCGCGTGAGCGCAGCACCCCGGAGTCCGTCGAGATCGTCCAGGGCGACGAGGTGCACTGGACGAACGCGTCCGGCGGGATCGCCCACGTGTGGTTTGCAGGCGCTGAAGGGATCGAGTTCAACCTGGGCACTTCCGCCAGCCACGTGAGGTTCGATCGACCCGGGACATACAAATACACGGTCCACATCGGAGGCGGGACGAAACCGCACGCGCATACGGGGACAATCGTGGTGAAGCCGCGATGAACGAGTGTCGGCGGATGCCCTGCGGGATCCGCTTCCGGTACACTGGGCTCGCGATGGATGGAGGTGGATGCTCGTGACTGGGGGCCGGCCCGACCCCGAGGCCCTCCTCGCCCGCGCGAGGGAGGAGGAGGCGCGGAAGTCCCGCGGCCGCCTCAAGCTCTTTTTCGGCGCCGCGGCGGGCGTCGGCAAGACCTTCGCGATGCTCGAGGCCGCGCGCGAGCTCAAGGCCGATGGTGTGGACGTGGTGATCGGCGTCGTCGAGACCCACGGCCGGGCGGAGACGGAGTCGCTCCTCGAGGGACTCGAGATCCTTCCGCCCCTTCAGGTTGCCTACCGCGGTACCACGCTCAAGGAGTTCGACCTCGACGCGGCCCTGGCCCGCCGTCCGTCCGTCATCCTGATGGACGAGCTCGCCCACAGCAACGCCGAGGGCTCGCGCCACTCCAAGCGCTGGCAGGACGTCCTCGAGCTCGTGGACGCCGGCATCAACGTTTACACGGCGCTCAACGTCCAGCACCTCGAGAGCCTCAACGACCTCGTCGCGAAGATCACCGGCGTCATCGTGCGCGAGACGGTGCCGGACTCGGTGCTCGAGCGTGCCGACGAGATCGAGCTGGTAGACGTGACGCCCGACGAGCTCATTCAGCGCCTCCAGGAAGGCAAGGTCTATGTGCCCCAGCAGGCGCGGGAGGCGATTCACAACTTCTTCCGCAAGGGCAATCTGATCGCGCTCCGGGAACTCGCGCTGAGGCGGACGGCCGAGCGCGTGGACGCGCAGATGCACGCGTACATGCGCGACCACGCCATCGCCAAGACTTGGCCGGTGGCCGAGCGCGTCCTCGTCTGCATCAGCCCGAGCCCCCAGGCCGGGCAGCTGGTCCGCGCCGGCCGCCGCCTGGCCACGCGTCTGGGAGCCGAGTGGATTGTCGCCTACGTCGAGACGCCGGCCAGCGCGAAGCTGCCGCTGGCCGACCGCGACCGTGTCGTCCAGACGCTGCGCCTCGCCGAGCAGCTGGGCGCGGAGACCGCGACGCTATCGGGCCCCACGATGAGCGAGGAGATCCTGGCCTACGCTCGGGCCAGAAACGTCAGCAAGATCGTCATCGGCAAGCCCGCCCGCACTCTGTGGAAGCGGATTCTGCTGGGCTCCATCGTGGACGCTTTGGTCCGTGGCAGCGGCGAGATCGACATCTATGTCGTCAGCGGCGACAAGGAAACGGCCGTCCCCAGACCCGCGAGGCGGCAGGTAGACCAGACGGACTGGCTCGCCTACGCCGAAGCGCTCGGCGTGGTCGCCCTCTGCACGGGGATCGCCTGGCTCATGTTCCCGCACTTCGGCCTCTCCAATCTCATCATGGTCTACCTGCTCGGGGTCGTGGCCGTCGCCGCGCGGAGCGGTCGGGCGCCGACGGTGCTGGCCTCGGTGCTGAGCGTCGCGACATTCGACTTCTTCTTCGTCCCGCCCTTCTTCTCTTTCGCGGTGTCGGACACGCAGTACCTGGTCACCTTCGCCGTCATGCTGGTGGTTGCCCTGGTCATCAGCGGCCTGACGGTGCGCATCAGGGCGCAGGCCGACGCCGCCCGTGACCGCGAGCGACGGACCGCGGCACTGTACGCCATGAGCCGCGAGCTCGCGAACACGCGGGGCGTCGACGGTCTCCTCGCGATCGCCATCCAGCACATCGTGGAGGTGTTTCCGGCCGAGGTGGCGGTGCTTCTGCCAGACGCGACCGGACGCCTGGGAGCGCAGTCGGTCCCGGTCGCGACCCTCCGCGTTGACACCACGGAGCAGGCAGTCGCCCAATGGGTCTTCGAGCACAAAGAACTGGCCGGCTTGGGCACCTCGACGCTGCCGGGGGCGGCGGCGCTCTATGTCCCGCTCATCGGCTCGCGCGGGGCGGTTGGGGTTCTCGGTGTCAAGCCGGCAGAGGCGCATGCCTTCGACAGACCGGAGCAGCTCCATTTGCTCGAAACGTTCGCGAACCAGACGGCGCTCGCCATCGAGCGGGCCGCGCTCGCCGAGGAGGCCCAGGCCGCGCAGCTCCGGGTGGAGGGCGAGCGGCTCAGGAACTCGCTGCTGAGCTCGGTCTCCCACGATCTCAGGACGCCCCTAGCTGTCATCACCGGCTCGGCGAGCACCCTCCTCGAGAGCGGGGGCGCGCTCGAAGCGACCGTGCAGCGGGACCTGCTCCAGACCATCCGAGAGGAAGCCGAGCGGTTGAACCGCCTCGTCCACAATC
>WNGE01014801.1_pt1 | contig 13851 bp, 13 predicted proteins | sample 5400651 | NCBI WGS metagenome assembly WNGE01 (sample SAMN13153370, study PRJNA577476) | soil metagenome | isolation source: 60 cm soil or saprolite under grassland replicate 2 | place: USA:California | collected 2016-06-15 | reverse complement strand
CGCGCCGCCGCCTTGACTTCCTCGCTGACCGACGCGTCGGCGTCGTCCTCGCGGCGCGGGTAGTTCCCGGCAAGGATGTCGCGGTACTCGCCCTCGGCCGCCCACCGGTCGAGCTCGGCGAACCTGACCACCGCGAACGGGTGCGTGTTGCCCTCAAGCTGGAGCAGCTTCAGCAGGCCCTCGCGCACGTCAGGAACGGCGTCGTACTCGCGTGCCTGGGCGTGGAACGCGTCGTGGCTCAGCTCGGACATCCGGGATCCGCCCGCGGTCTTCATCAGCGCGCGGCGGGCCGCTTCCACGTCCTGGCCGGCCAGCAGCCCTGCCCGGTCGCAGGACAGCTCGGACTTGCGGTACCACTCTTCCAGCGCCCAGATGATCGCGCGCAGCCCGATGTAACCGATCGGCATCCAGGCCACCCGGGCGGCCAGCCTGATCAAGTGGTAGAGCATCGTGCGGTACACCGAGTGGCCGGACAGCACATGCCCGAGCTCGTGCCCGATCGCGAACCGCATCTCCTCGGCGTCGAACAGGTCCACCATGCCGGTCGTGATCACGATGAATGGCTTGTCGGTGCCGAGCGTCATCGCGTTGACGAGCGGGTCCTGCCTGATGAACAGCTCCGGCACGGACGGCAGGTCCAGCACGTAGGAGCCGTCCAGCAGCATCTGGTAAAGCTGCGGGAACTGGTCCTGGGACGCTTTGACGCCGCTGGCGAGGAACACCAGCCGCAGGCTGCGATCACTGAAGAGTCCGGCCAGACGGCGCAGCAGCACGTCGAACCCGGTCAGTTTGCGCATCGCCACCAGCGCGGAACGGTCGGCGGGATGCTCGTAAGCACGTGAGCTGATACCGGGGAGACGCACCCGGGAGCGGTCGGGCACAGAGGTCATACCCGCCATCGTAGGTGCACCGGGCAAGGCCGAGGCACGTGACGGCGGACCTGACCCGGCAGTTGCGGGATACTGGGCTGATGGGCGAGCGCAACGTGCTGGGCGGCGAGCTTGAGCCGTGCGGCACCGACCCGGTCACCGGGTTCTACCGGGACGGCTGCTGCAATACCGGGCCCGAGGACCGGGGCAGCCACACGATCTGCGCGGTGGTGACCGACGAGTTCCTTGAGCATCAGCGCCGGATCGGGAACGACCTGCGCACCCCGGTGCCGCAGTACGAGTTCCCCGGGCTGGTGCCGGGGGACCGCTGGTGCGTGACGGCGGCGAACTGGATGCGGGCGCATCGCGATGGCGCCGCGGCGTACGTCGTGCTGGCTTCTACCCACGAGCGCGCCCTGGACGTGGTGCCCCTGGCGGCGTTGCGGGAGCACGCCATCGATGTGCCGGCCGATCCGGGCGCGCTGGCCGACTGAGAATCCGTTCCACCAGTGCTTGGGCAGTGTCCGAGCACGCCGGGCGCCGGCCCGGCGTGCCGGTCAGGGCCGGGTGCCGAAGGACGGCCTGCCGGGACTGGCGGGCGCCGTGGCATAGGCGTCGCGTACCCACTCGCACAGCAGCGGCCTGGTCTCGCGCGGGTCGATGATCTCCTCGATGCCGAATCGTTCCGCGGTCCGCAGCGGGTTGCGCACGGCGTCGAGCCGCTCCCTGATCGCGGCGAGCGTGGCGGCGGGATCGTCGGCACGCTCAAGCTCGGCCCGGTAGGCGGTCTCGGTGCCGCCCTCGACCGGCAGTGAGCCCCAGTCGGCGGACGGCCAGGCCCAGCGGCGGGTCAGCCGGTGGCGGTTGACCAGGCCGGCGCCGCCGACGCCGAATACCCGGCGTGCCCTCGACCAGGATCGACAGGTGCGCCATGCAGAGCCGGGCGGCGCCGAGGCCTGCTACCGGCCCGAGGCCGGCGGCCACCACCGGCACGACCGACAGGTTGTCGACGACATGGTCCCAGCCGGGGTTGACGGGCACGTAGGTGTGCCCCATCTGCTCCAGCATCTTGACGCTGCCGCCGCCTCCGGTGCCTTCCACGAGCCGGACAAGCGGCAGCCGCAGCTCGTTCGCCAGCCGCTCGGCGTAGATCTGCTTGCCGATGATCGCGGCGTCCGCCGCGCCGCCGCGGATGGTGAAATCGTCACCGCCGACGACGACCTTGCGCCCGGCGATGCGGCCGGTCCCGGCGACGAAGTTGGCCGCGGTGAAGGATGCCAGCCCGCCATCGTCGTCGTAGGCGGTGCCCGCGAGGACTCCGGTCTCGTGGAACGAGCCCCGGTCGAGCAGCGCCGCGATGCGTTCCCTGACGGTGAGCCGGCCAGCGTCATGCTGGCGCCGGATCTTCTCCGGCCCGCCCATCCGCTCCGCGAGCGCCCGCCGGCGGCGCAGCTCGTCAAGTTCCGGTTGCCACGTCATGCCGGTACAAGCTAACTCACCGGCCGGGCGGGCGGCCAGGCACGCCGGGCCGGCTCAGCGCCAGAGCCGCCGGGTCGCCAGCTCGGCGCCGCTGGCGAGCGTGCCGAGCTTGGCCCAGGCGATTTGCGGGTGCACGCGGCCGCCGAGCCCGCAGTCGGTGGACGCGATCACGTTGTCCCGGCCGACGATCTCCGCGTACCGGACGATCCGGTCGGCGACGAGCTCGGGGTGCTCGACCACGTTCGTCGAATGGGTGACGACGCCGGGCAGGATCACCTTGCCGTCCGGCAGCGTGACATCACGCCACACCTTCCACTCGTGCTCGTGCCGGACGTTGGCGGCCTCGAAGGAGTACGCGCTCGCGTTGATCGAGAGCAGCAGGCCGATGATGTCGGCCATCGGCAGGTCGGTGACGTGCGGGCCATGCCAGCTGCCCCAGCACAGGTGAAATCGGATGCGCTCGGCGGGCAGTCCGCTGAGCGCGTGATTGAGCGCCTCGACGCGGATCATCGTGAAGCGCTGGTAGGCCTCGACCGTCGGCGCCGGATTGATCTGATCCCAGTTCTCGGCGATCGCCGGATCGTCGATCTGCAGGACAAGGCCCGCGTCGATGATCGTCTTGTATTCCGCGCGCATGGCATCCGCGCAGGCGTAGAGCAGTTCTTCGTCAGACTCGTAAAACTCGTTGGCGAATCGCGCGCAGCTGGCCGGCCCCACCGCGTTCAGGAACCCCTCGGCGAGCCCGGCGGTGCCCAGCGCGGCCTTGAAGTTGGCGATGGTGCCGCGGAGCGCGTCTTCGCCGCGGTAGCTGATCGGGCCCCGGCAGACCGGGACGGTCGGCCTGTTCTCCCGGTTGGGCAGCGCGACGCCCGAGTTCGGGTCGCCGTAGGCCTCGGCGAACTGGACCCAGTCCCTGCGCTCGGGGAAGGTGGAAAGAACGACGTCTCCGGGTTCCCTCGGCTTGATCCGCGGGGGCCTGATCTGGCTCGGCGGGACCATCTCGAGGCCGCCGAGGCGCTGGAATACGTAGGTCCACCACGGGCCGAAGTCGTAGCGGTGCCCCATCGAATGCCCGTACTCGCCGTCGTTGACCAGATCGACCCTGGCCTGCTGCTGGCGCGCGACGACTTCGGTGACCGCGGCGCTGAGTTTCCGCTGGTATTCCTGCTCGTCGGGGGCCGCGCCGGCGGCGAAGCCAGGAGTCGCGCGGCCGCCGGCCGCCGGTCCGCCGGCCGCGAGGCCAGCGGTCGCAGAGTCGGCGATTGCAGAGCGGGCGGTCGCGGAGTCGGCGGCGGCGCCGGCGGCCGCAAAGTGAGCGGCTGCCCGCTGGTGGTTGAGCTTGATCAGGTCCTCTGGGCGCGGGAGGCTGCCCGCATGGCTGGTCAGTATCCGGCCTAATCCGCTCGGCATTTCTCCTCCAGGGAGTCGCGGTCGCCGCCGTGGCGCCCGGTACCTGCGGGCGCTCGGTTCGGGCAAAGTATGGCAACCCGCGCATGACGCCGCAATGGCCATATGGCGGGCGTTGGCCGCCATCGGTCGGGCGTGGCCGGTCGGGCGTGCCCGGTCCGCCGTGGCCGGTCGGCCGTCGCCCGTCGGCGGCCGACGGGGAGGCTGCTCGCAGGGGGTGATGGCCGCCCGTTACCCTCTCGACATGGACGCTGGGGGATCACCCGCCAAGCGGATCGGCGTGATGGGCGGCACCTTCGACCCGATTCACCATGGCCACCTCGTCGCGGCGAGCGAGGTCGGGCATTTCTTCTCGCTGGACGAGGTCGTGTTCGTGCCGACCGGCCGGCCCTGGCAGAAGGATGACCGGGTCGTGTCGCAGGCCGAGGACCGCTACCTGATGACGGTCATCGCGACGGCATCCAACCCGCGGTTCTCGGTCAGCCGGGTGGATATCGACCGGCCCGGCCCGACGTACACGATCGACACGCTGCATGAGCTGCGCGCGGCCCGGGGGGCGGACGCCGAGCTGTTCTTCATCACCGGTGCCGACGCGCTGGATCAGCTGATGTCCTGGCAGAACGCGGATGAGTTGTTCGAGCTGGCGCACTTCGTCGGGTGCACCCGCCCCGGCCACCGGCTGTCTGGCGCCGGGCTGCCCGACGAGCGGGTCAGCCTGATTGAGATCCCGGCCCTGACGATCTCGTCGACCGCGTGCCGGGACCGGGTCAGGATCGGCGAGCCGATCTGGTACCTCGTGCCCGACGGGATAGTGCAGTACATCGCAAAGCGTGGTCTGTACCGGGACGGGAGCACCTGACCTAACGGGCGCCGCCGCACCGCCGCCGCCCCGGCCCGCCTCGTCGCCCTCGCCTGCTCGCCGTGGTCGCACGCGAGGTGAGCCTGTGCACCCGGGCCGCCGAGATACCCTGAACTGGCCTGCGTAGGCCCGGCGCCACTGCGCGAACCCCGGCGCTACTTGCGCGAACCCCGGCGCTAATTGTGCGATGGTAGGGGAACAGGCTCAGCGGAGGAGGACGAGCAGCACACGTGACCGCCACTGACAGGGCAGTCGAGCTAGTGACGATTGCCGCGGGTGCCGCGGCAGACAAGCTCGCTACCGACATCATTGCCTACGACGTGAGCGAGCAGCTCGTCATCACTGACGCGTTCCTGCTCTGCTCGGCAGCCAACGATCGCCAGGTCAAGGCGATCGTTGATGAGGTCGAGGACAGGCTGCGCAAGGCCGGTGCTAAACCCGTGCGCCGTGAAGGCGAGCGCGAAGGCCGGTGGGTCCTGCTGGACTACCTTGACGTGGTCATCCACGTTCAGCACGCGGAGGAGCGCGTCTTCTACGCGCTTGAGCGGCTGTGGAAGGACTGCCCGGTGATCCCGCTGCCCGAGCCCGTGATCGTCGGCCGTCCCGGCACCGCCGGGAGCGCGGGGGGAGTCGGCCTGCTGGGCGATGTTGGCGTCTCCGGTGGACTGCGCGGTGCCCGCGGTGTCAATGGTGCCGGTGGTGCCGGTGGTGCCGGTCCTCGCCTCAGGGACTCCCGCTGACGGCGGCGGCTCCTGATCCCGGCGCGGATCCAGGGGCAGGCGAGGATGTCGGACCGGATCGTGCGGCTGGTCCGGTACCGGATCGTGAGGCCGAAAGGCCAGTCACGCTGCTGCTGTGGCGACACGGCCAGACGCAGTGGAACCTGGAGCGGCGCTTCCAGGGCCAGAGCGACGTCGGGCTCAACGCGGCCGGCGTGCGGCAGACGCAGCGGTCAGCCCGGCTGATCGCCGCGCTGAACCCAGCCGCTATCTACTCTTCCGACCTCGCTCGTGCGGCCAGCACCGCCGAGCCGCTGGCCCGCCTGACCGGCCTGCCGGTGAACCTGGACAAGGACCTGCGGGAGCGGCACGGTGGCGCCTGGGAAGGGCTGACCGACCAGGAGATCCGGCAGTTTTACCCGGAGGAGTACCAGACCTGGTCGCCGCCGGAAGGTGAGCCGACCGCTGCAGTCGCCGACCGCGCGGCCAAGGCCTTCGAGCGGATCGCGGACAGCATGCCCGCCGGGTCGCTGACCGTCGTGGTCAGCCACGGAGCCGCGATCGGCATGGGAATGTCACGCCTGCTGGGATTGCCGGAACAGGTAAAGGTGCTTGGGTCGCTCGCGAATTGCGCGTGGTCAGTACTCGGCCGTCGAGCCGGCCGCTGGCGGCTGCTGGAACACAACGTGGGCAAGCTGCCGGAGCCAGTGCCGGTGTCGGCGCCGGATGCGATGGCGGATCCAGGCGTGGTCCGGGCGCAGGGGTGGGCTCGGAATCGGAGCTAAGCCCCTGAGCGAACCCTCGTGCTGGGCAGTCCGCAAGCTTCTTGTACACTGGCGGGGCGCTGCGGCCCGATGGGCCGGACGCTCCGAGGGGCTATAGCTCAGTTGGTAGAGCGCTTGCATGGCATGCAAGAGGCCAGGGGTTCGAGTCCCCTTAGCTCCACGTTACCGCAGGTCAAAGGCATGTTCCGATCTCCAAAAATGATCTCTGAGTGCTTGCAACTCAGCATCCTGCAAGAAGCTTAAGGTCCTTGTCCGGCCTGAAGCCGATGCAGGTCAGGAGGGCACTGCACGGCCGGGGATACGGCTGTGTCACTGCCTTCGCTCTCGGACAGCCAAACTGGTAGCCAATCGGTAATCCGAGCGGCTCCTGCTTGAGCGGTGGCCATCTCCTCGGCGCAGCCATGCTTTCGCTACGTTAGGTGAACCGGGAGGATCTCCAGAGCCGGTCGGCGGCGAGACAGATCGCCCGATTCTGTTCCCTGCCGGCTCCGCCGGATCAGGTGTGTGCGGCCGGTGGGCGGCCATGTCCGCCAGTATCGCCGTCAAGGTGGGCATCGGCCCGCCGCCCGGCGTGGTAACAGGACGAGGCCGGAGGCGCGTGTTCTGGCTGCGGGACGCGTGTTGTGCCGGCTGCGGTTCCCCCGGCCTGCTGTCAGCCGTAGTGCTGCAGGTGCAGCCACAGGGTGCGCCAGCTGGCCACCGGGCCGGTGCAGACGCCGATCTGCAGGCCGGTCCAGTCGTTGTGCACGTGGTAGGGGGCGTGGTAGGTGGTCAGGACGCGGCAGCTGGCGAAGTACGGCCGCAGCTGGCCGAGCGCGTCGACCGCGAGCACTGTGCGGTCGGAGGCCTGCCCGGGTCCCCACATCCAGTAGGCGTTGTGGCCGGAGAGCACGGGCGGCAGGTGGTAGGCGGAGCCGAGGACGTCGAGCGCGCCGGCTTCTGCGTAGAATCCGGTGAAGATCGAGGTGGGCGGCTGGCCGGCCCGCACCAGGGCCGCGTCCTGCGCCGCGACCGCGCGGGTGAGCTGCGGCCAGCCGATGGTGTCTCCGAGTTCGGTGCTGTGCTGCGAAGAAGCCGGCAAGTCGCGGGCCGGCAGGATGGGCAGCAGACCCGGCAGGATCACGGCCATGCCCACGAGGGGAGCGGCTACCACGATCCCGCGCCGCACCCGCGGCCGGCGGCCGCGTGCGATCCACCGCTCGGCCGCCAGGGCGCCCGCTGCCAGCACCGCCGGCGCCATTCCGTCGGTGTAGTACACCTTGCCCGGCACCCAGGCCAGCACGTACACGACGATAAGCGTGGCGGTGACGGCGATGAACCGCAGTTCAGGGGTGCGCCAGAGCCTGATGAAGCCCGCGATGAGCAGCGGCGCCACCAGCAATCCCGGGTAAAGGAGCTGGGCCGGCAGCCCGCCTGCGTAATCGGCCGGGGTGCTGTCTTGCTGGTGCAAGGCGGAGGCCATGGCCAGCTGCGGCCACCCGTGCGTGCCCTGCCAGAAGACGTTGGGCACCCAGATAACCGTGGCAATGCCGGCGCCGAGCCACGGCCATCTGGTGCGCAGCACGGAGCGATGCTGCGAGACGAGGATGCCAACAGCGAGGCCGATCAGCAGCATGACCAGCAGGTTGTTATTCTCAAGCCCGGTACCGGCCGCGGCGCCAGCGCCCAGCCACCACCGCGGCCGGTCCCGCAGCAGTGCCGTGGTGACGCACAGCAGGACCGCCGTCCAGGCGAGCAGGTCCAGCGGCGTGGTATTGCCGATGTGCACGGCGCCGATGAGGACGGGAGCGCACGCCATGGTGAGGGCGGCGAGCACCCGGCCGAACCGGCCAGCGCCGAACAGTGCCGCGAACTTGGCCGCCGCGACCACGAGCGCCCCGCCCGCCAGCGCCGGGATGATCCGGACCGCTGTCGGGCTGACGCCGACGATGCCGGTGATCCGGGTGAGCAGCGGGATGAGCGGCGGCTGATCCACGTAGCCGAACGCGAGATGGTGCCCCGCCACCAGGAAGTACAGCTCGTCCTGCTGGAAGCCGTACCGGCCGCTGACCGCGAGCTCGACCGCTACGAACACGGCGCCGATCACCCACGCGAGCACCGGCACCCGGTCGGACCCGGCAACCGGTACTCGCTGGGCCGGGGTGACTACCGGGACGCCAGCCTCAGTGGTGGGGACGGCGGAGCCATCTGGCTCATCCATGGCTATGCCTCCGGCGGTCGGTCATTGCCATTTTAAATTGATATCACTATGCTAAGTATGTGGTATCGACTGCGTCAAGTGGAGGTGGGTCAGATGGCATCCGAGGTCCAGGCCGCCGAGCGGAACCAGCTCTCCGGTCAGCAGGCGCCCGAGCGCAGGGCCCGGTTCCTGCCCGGCATACGAATGCTGGTGCTGGGGCTTGCCGTTTTGATCGTCGCGGTTGCCCTGATCTGGCTGGCCGGCCGTTTCAGCGGCGACGCGGCAAAAGCCCTGATCTGGCTGGGCGCACTCGTCCTTGTCGCCGGCCTGCTGGTGCTCAGGGGCCTCACCGCTGTTGTGCCCGGCCGCGCGCATGTAGTCCAGTTGTTCGGCAAGTACCGCGGCACCATCCGCGAGTCTGGCTTGCAGTGGGTCAACCCGTTCACCAACCGCATCGCGGTCTCCACCAGGATCCGCAACCAGGAGTCGGCGCAGCTCAAGGTAAACGACGCCGACGGCAACCCGATCGAGATCGCCGCCGTGGTCGTCTGGCAGGTGCAGGACACCGCGCACGCCAGGTACTCCGTCGACGACTACACGCACTTCGTCACGATCCAGACCGAGACCGCCGTCCGGCACATCGCCTCCAGCTATCCCTACGACAACCGGGGCAGCGGCGCGCTGTCGCTGCGCGACAACGCTGATGAGATCACCCAGAAGCTATCTGCCGAGCTCACCGACCGCGTCAGGCCGGCCGGCGTGCAGATCATCGAGACGCGCCTGACCCGGCTGTCTTACGCCCCCGAGATCGCCCAGGCCATGCTCCGCCAGCAGCAGGCCAGCGCCGTGGTCGGCGCCCGGATGCGGATCGTCGAGGGCGCCGTCGGCATGGTCCAGCTGGCCCTGCAGCGGCTCAAGGACGAGGACGTCGTCGAGCTGGACGAGGAACGCAAGGCCGCGATGGTGTCCAACCTGCTCGTGGTCCTGTGCAGCGAGCAGGCCACCCAGCAGGTCGTCAACACCGGCTCCCTCTACCAGTGACGGCAGGCACGGTAACGCGGTGAGCGAACGCAAGAGCATACTGCTGCGGCTGGACCCGGCCATTCACGACGCCCTGGCCCGGTGGGCCGCCGACGAACTGCGCAGCACCAACGCCCAGATCGAGTACCTGCTCCGGCGTGCCCTCGCCGACGCCGGGCGGCTGCCCCGCCGGGTCACGCCACAGCGGCGTCCCGGCCGCCCCCCCAAGACCACACCGGTATGACCCCTGACGCCAGGTTCCCGGGCAAGACCCGCTCAGGGCACCCCGCCCGAACTGCCGGCATACCGCGACAGTGCGGCATCCATCTTGCGGCTGAGCGATCACTGCTACAGCCGTCGGCCACGCACATGGACGCGCAGATCACCCCAGTCGGCGCGGCTGCACTCAGCAGCGTCTCCGGCAGGGCCGACGCCCAGTATTAGGCGGTTCCGGCGCGTCAAGCGACGGGCAACGCCGAACACAGAGCGTGCCGTAGGAGCGGTCGGCCCCCGGCATCTGCCAGCGGCGGATCGCCGATTCGGGCGCCGGTCTGATGCCTGACCGTCGGCTGGCACTGACCGTTGACGCCCGCCCAGCCGGCCACTGGACGCGCGGGCGCGGTGCGGGCGGTCGATCCTCGCTGTCCTCTGCACAGGGCCATCGGATAACAACGCAGGAGCCGCCCCCGCCGGAGGTGGCCTGCGTTGCCTGTGCCGCAGCCAGCGGATGGCGGTGCACGCAGCGGCCGGGTATCTCGCGCCGCTAGTCGGCGGCCAGCTGGCGGCATGCCTGCACGGCCTCTGCCTCGGTGTCATAGACCGAGAAGGCCTTGGTCAGGCCCGTGGTATCCAGGATGCCGCGGGCCCGGGGGGACGGGGCGGCCAGCGCCAGGCCGGAGTTCATGGCACGGACCCGGTGCCACACTCCGACCAGGACGCCGATGCCTGTCGAATCGATGAAGTTCACCCTGGCGAGGTTCACGACCAGCCCGCGATGGTTTTCATCAGTGAGGACCCGGAGGAGGCCGTCTCGGAGCAAACCGCTGGTGGACACGTCGAACTCACCGGTCACCGTAACCACGGCGACGCCGCTGTCCAGACGGTATTTGAGGACCAGCCGCTCGGGAGCCTCAGCCGTGCCCACCAGTCATTCCCTCCTGACCGCCGTGCCAGGACCAGGCGATCTGGCATGCCGACGTCCACATTGTCGCGCACATCCGGTCGCCCGCAAGACGCTGCAGCGGCCCGGGTCTGAGGAAGAAACGGGCTCTGGTGCCAAGCCCGACGCTTCGGCGCCGGCAGGAACCCGCTCATCGGCGGCGCCGCACGCCGCGGCATGAGGCTTGCTGCCGTTCTGTCCAGTCCAGGGACGTGCGCCGGGAAGCGAGGTGCCCCATGGCGGTCTGGCTGGTTCGTTCGCAAGCGCGCGGCCCAGGCCAGCTCGGCCATGCTCAACCACCGGCCGCACCTTCCGGCTGCGACTCTCCGGCACGCCGGGGCCGTCAAGCACGACGGTGATCATCCTAGATTCAAACCACGGTGCACTGATCGTGTGGCTCAAGCCGATGAGAGAGGGACTGCCCGGGATTGCCCGCGGCATTGATCGCGACGAACCTGGTGCCCAGCCGGCTTAGCGGGCCTACAGAACCGCCCCATCGGAACGGCAACTGCCGATCGAGAGGCTCGAAGCGAAGCCACCCCGAGCAGCGGGCCGGCGCGCTCGCCCCGGGAGCTGGACTAATCACAGAACGTGACGTTGAACCTGCACGGCCATGCGGCCGGAACGGCCGATTACGCGCCTTGGTGAGCAGCGGGCTCGTCGCGGCGCTGAACGCGCCGATCGTCCAGTTCGGCGTCCGTGACTTCGGTTTCGCGGTCTGTCAGCTGGCACGCGCTTCGGCGGCTCGGCGGTTCCTGCTTGCAGGCGAAACTTCGCACGCTAGGGAATTGCAGGGCGATGGGCAACCGATCCGGCAGTCGTGCGTACTAGTGATGTGGACTATGCACAGTCCGGCGCGTTCAGCACGCCGCCGGAGGCCGGCGGCAGCGAGCCGGGCCGGCTAGAGGCGGCGGCTGCTGGCGAGCGGCTCGATGTCGCAGGTATTTTCCGCCAGTATCACGCGGACCTGGTCCGGCTGGCGCTGCTCCTGGTCGGCGACCGTGCCTGCGCCGAGGACGTGGTGCAGGACGTGTTCACCCGGCTGTGCGCCCGTGGCCGGGAACTGGACCAAGACAGCGCCTTGGCCTACGTCCGCACGGCGGTCGTGAACGGCTGCCGCAGCGTGCTGCGGCGGCGCGCGCTCGCGCGCCGGATCGCGATCACTCGTGCGGCGCCGTGGCGCGACACGCAGGAGTCCGCCGAGCACACCGCGATCCTGGCCGAGGACCGGCGGCGGGTGCTGGCGGCGCTGGCGGCGCTGCCGGGCCGCCGCCGCGAGGTGCTGGTGCTGCGGTTCTACCTCAACCTGCCGGTGGCCGAGGTCGCGGCCATGCTCGGCATCAGCCAGGGGTCGGTCAAATCTGCCGCCGCACGCGGGCTTGCGGCACTGGCCCGCCGGCTCGGGGAGGAACAATGACCAGCATCTTGGACCGGCTGACCGACGCGATGAGCGCCGCGGCGAGCACCGTTCGCGATGAGGAGCTGCGCCCGCTGGCCCCGCCGCCGCGCCGACGGCGCCAGCCGGCCGGGGGGCGGCGGTGGCGGCAGCCGGCCTGGGCCGCTCCCGTCGCCGCGGCCGCGGCCGTGACGCTGGTGATCGGCCTGGCGGTGTCGGTGTTGAACGGGCTGTTCGGGACGCAGCGGCCCGCCGGGCCGGCGCACCTGCCCGCGGCGCCGCGCCAGTTCAACCCGCTGATCCAGAACGTGTCGTTCGGCTGGCTGCCTGCCGGACAGTCGCTCGTATCGGGTGGGTTCCTGCGGACGGAGGTGTACCTGACCGCGGGGCGCCCGCCAATCGGCGGATGGTTCCTCAACATTTACGCCAGGGGGCAGTGCCACCTCACAGGCTCGCCCAGGGGCCTGAAATGCTCCGCCCCGGCTGGTGGTGATGGTGGCATGACAGCGCAGTTCAGCGGGCGCGCGCCTGCCGTGGACGGGCACCGTGCGTTCTGGGCTGGTACGAGGCTTGTCTGGCAATATGCCCGCGGCGGCTGGGCGGGGCTGGATACGCCAATATCCCTGCTTCAGCACGCTAACTTCAGCACGCTGCGGCATCACCCGCACATCCAGCGCGAGGCGATCAAGATCGCCGGGCACCTCCGGTTTGGCGCGGCCACGCCACCGCTGGCGTTCCCGGCCCGGTTCACCGGCCTGACCAGCCAGTGGCGGATCAGCTACGAGTACTTCTCACCCGATCGCGGGGTGCTGGGCGTCCAGTCATACGTGCTGACCACCCGCGCCTCCCGGTTTCTCCCCCACGTCGGCGACCTAGGCGTTTGGGCCAACGCTCCTTACGTCGAGATCCACCCCGCCCCCCGCTCGGGCACCTGCACCCCGCACGACCCGGCCTACAAGAACACCAGTGAGATCATCAACGGCTACCGGGTGGTCGTGCAACGCTTGATCACTAGCGGCCTGCCCGACCGAGATGTGTGCGCCGCCCACGCCGACGGATTCTGGGTCGACATCGAGGAGTTCGGCCCCCACCCCACCATCGGCGTGGCCAGCCTGTTCAAGCACCTGCGGCTGCTCGGCACCAACCCGGCGAACTGGACCAACAACCCCATCGGATGAGCAAGGGCCATCTCCCCAGCGCGCTCAGGCGACGAGAAGGTGGCGCCGCTCACTCACCTCCACGCCACGTCCACGGGGCAATCCCGGGGGGGCCGTGACGAACTGGCAATCGCGCGGCCGCAGGGGGCTCGCTGCGCTCGCCGTTGGTGATGGCGGGCGACGATCGGCGGTGACCGGCACGATGCCACAGCCTGCCCACGCGCCGAGTCGGAATTCCCTGCAGGCCAAGGGTGAGGCGCGGCTGGCGAGGATGCCACTCAGATCGCGCTGTCCGGCGCGGCATAGACGGGCGTCACGGTAAATCCAGACTGCCCGAGCAGATCGGCGGCACTGCGCGCGTTCTCCCTGACATCTGCCGTCACTCAGCGTGACGCTGTCGATCGGCATTACTCGGTGCTCGCTGACGACTCGGCGCGGCCTTCCTGACCCGCAGGGCACCGCCAGGCCCAGGTACCCGTCGACGATGCGAGCGAACGTCCCGGCCGCTGTGGCAGATCTTGCCTGACCTGACGCGCGCTGTAGGCGGCAAAGTAGTGCATTCGCCAGACCTGCCGCAGCGCATATTTATGCGGGCTCGCCGGTCAAGCTCCCGCCGAAACCTGGCGGGCAGATGCGCGCACAGTCTCGCCGATATGCGCGGACTTGGGCTCGGGGTCGATCGCGCGCAGACCGCGCAGATTGGGTAATCTGCGCGCGGCCAGCACGGCGGGCTAACGCTCAGTCGTGCTGAGGAGCTGACGCCTGACTCGGCCGGCGAGAAGCGGACGGGAGCAGGCTGATCAGCCGCGCCCGGTCCAGGCC
>WNGE01008295.1_pt1 | contig 13853 bp, 15 predicted proteins | sample 5400651 | NCBI WGS metagenome assembly WNGE01 (sample SAMN13153370, study PRJNA577476) | soil metagenome | isolation source: 60 cm soil or saprolite under grassland replicate 2 | place: USA:California | collected 2016-06-15 | reverse complement strand
TGGCCTGCAGCGCGATGAAATGCTTGCCGACGCCAGCGTCCTGAATCCTGTCGAGCCGACCGACAAGGCGGCATGATGGCGAGTAATGGCGCGCAGCGACAGATAGCACAAACCGGCCAGCGGGACGGGAGCCCAGAACTGGACGAGTCGCCACGAGACCACGCCGAATACGGCGGCCTCCGCGGGTACGCCGAAGCCGGGCAGCGCGGGGATCAAGACCCGTCAACCTCCGATCGTGGCAGAGTGCTCGGAGCCGTCGACGCCGATCTCGGGTTCGACGGACGGTTCGGCGTGCCACCCGGCCGGTACGACGACCACCGGGCACGTCGCGTGTGTCGCCAGGTGCGTCATCACCGAGCCGGCCGCCAGGTCGCGGAATTCGCCGAGGCCGCGAGAACCGAGCACGAGTACGGCGGCATCGGTTGCCTCGCGCAACAACACCGGGACCGTCTCACCGACGACGACCGCCACGTCGATCCGTAGCCCGGGGTGGTCGGCGCGGATCGCCTGGCACTCCTGGTCGAGCAGCCGTTCAGCCGCACGGCGTACGTGCTCCAGCCGCGTCATCACCGCCGCTGCTGTGGGAGCCCGAAGAACGGGCCAGGCGGGCGGGTACGTGCACGACCCGCAGCGGGAGGCCTTGAAGCGCGGCCTCCGTGGCGGCCCATCGCGCCGCGGCGGCGCTGGCCGGCGATCCGTCGTACCCCACAACCACCGCTCGACCGGAAACCATCAGCTCCTCCTCACTCTCAGGCTGGCAATTTGGTGCGGTCCTCGTGATGGATGACGGCGACGGGGCAGTGGGTGTGGTGCAGCAGGCTGCGGGGCACGGATCCGAGTCGCAGTGGAGTGAACTGAGTGCGGCCCCGGCCACCGACGACGACGAGATCCGCTCGCGCCGACTCGGCTGACAGCAGCTGAACGGGATGGTTGTCGGTGCAGCGGGTCCGGACCGCGACGTCGGGGTACTTGTGCCGCCAGCCCGCGAGGGATTCGGCCACGACGGCCTCGACTTCGGCTCCCTGCAGGGCCGCGGTCTCGAACGCGAAGCCCAGGGCCGCCTGGCAGTCGATCGATCCGTCGACCCCGACGACGATCCGCCGATGCGCAGGCGCTTCGGGATTCCATTGGTCCGGTACGACGATGAGCGTGCCGGGGGCCAAGGCGGTACACACCTGCGAGGTCGACCCGAGGACCAGTTCGGCGAAACCGCCCATGCCCCGGCGGCCGATCACCAGTGCACTGGCTGTGGCCGCCAGGTCGAGCAGCGTGCTCGGGGGGTGCCCATGCCTGACCTCGAGCGTGACGTCGGTGAACCCGAGCCGCTCCAGTTCGGCGGCGGCCTCTTCGATCACCTCGGTGCCGTCGTCGTACTCGACCGCCGGTACTCCTGAGGCAGGCCGATCGTCGTCGACGACGTGCACGGTGCGGAGCGGAACGTGCCGTTCGCGTGCATGGCGGACCGCCCAGGCGAGGGCGATCAGGCCGTCGCGGGAGCCGTCGATCCCGACGACGACGGGTGGTGGGGGATATGGCGACATCGGGGACTGCCTTTCGGTGGTGCTGGGGGCTCTACCAGTTCATCGGGTGACGGGCTGTCGGGAGTAGGGCGCATTGACCCGTCGGGTCCCGACCAAGGTCCCGGGATCAGGTGTGTTTGGCCCCTGCCCCGGCGGTCGCGGTGCCGGGATCGTCGACGGTGACGGAGGTTGCCACGGCGGAGGACGGCACATCATGAAAACGCTTGTTGACAACGGTTCTGAGCAGGGTGCAGCCCGGACACCGGTGACCTGATGTCATCGCCGTTCGCGGAGAGTCGTGACGAGCTGCTGCGGGCGGCCGTCGCGGCTCCGTCCATGCACAACACCCAGCCGTGGCGGTTCCGTTTCCGCGACCGGGTGGTGGAGGTTCACCGCGATCGGGAGCGGGAGCTGCCCGCCGAGGACCCGGACCGCCGGATGCTCTTCCTGTCACTCGGCGCCGCGATCCTCAATCTGCGGGTCGGCGCCGCGCAGCGAGGGTTCGGTGCCGCCGTCCGCAGCGTGGTCGATCGCAGGCGCCCGGATCTGGTCGCCGAAGTGGACCTGTTGCCGGCGGGGCCCGATGCGGAGCAGTTGCGCAGACTGGCGCCGTACGTTCCGCAGCGGCGGACGAATCGGGAGCCGTACGACGGCCGCCGGGTGCCGGACGAGGTGCGTACGCTGCTGGATCTGGCGGCCAGGTCGGAGGGTGGCGAACTGGACTGGCTGGACCGCCCGGCCCGGATCAAGTGGTTGCGCCTGGCAACGAATGACGCGAGTCTTGCGGACGACGAGGATCCCCGCCGTACGGCGGAACGGCGCCGGTGGGTGGGCGGGGACCGAGCCGCTGACGGTGTTCCGTCGAGTGCGCTGGGCCCGCGAGCGTGGGGTGGGTGGTCGCCGGCGCGGGATCTCGCGGCGACGCCGGCGGATGCGGCGCGGATGGTGGCCGAGTTCGAATCCGATCCGCAGCTCGCGGTGCTGTCCACGCGTTACGACGGTCCGGTCGAGTGGTTGCGCGCGGGCCAGGCGATGCAGCGGGTGCTGCTGGAGGCGACCGGGCAGGGGGTGTCGACCTCGCTGCTGAACCAGGCGATCGAGCACGAGGAGCTGCGCTGGCTGATCAACGATCCGCTGGGTGCCTGGCGCCGTCCGCAGGCCGTGATCCGGTTCGGCTACGGACCGCCGGTGCCCCCGGCGCCGCGCCGCCGTGGGCGGTGCGGTCGATCGTGGTAGACCTCCCAGGCGTCACCTGCGCGGATCCCGTGTTCGGCCCTCAGCCAGTCGTCCACTGCCTGGTACGCATCGCCGAGTTGCTCATAAGGCCCGAGGTGCCACGCCACCACGACGTTGCCACCTGGAAGGCAGGACGGCAGGACGTGGGTGTCACCGGCGATCCGTACGGCGATCGGGAACCCGGCTTCCGCTTCGTAGGCTCCGTCGGTCCGGATGTGGTAGCGGGCGAACGGGAAGCCGCAGGGTGCGATACCGTGCCGGCGCAGGTAGTCAGCCACCACATCGAACGCGGTGACGAACCATCCGTGCACGTCGTTGTGGTGCAGGGTCCTGCGCAGTACGGCGGTCGGCTGTTCGTGAACTGTTCGCGATTCGATGCGCATGTCTTCCTCCCGCGTGCTGTGGTCAGCGGACGATGGCGACCGGGCAGTGGGCGTGGTGCAGGACGCTCTGGCTGACCGAGCCGAGGAGGAGGCCGGTGAAGCCGCCGCGGCCGCGGGAGCCGACCACAGCGAGCTCGGCGGACTCGGCTGCCAGCAGGATGGCGCGGGCTGCGTGACCGCTGATCAATCGGGTCTCACACTCGACATCCGGGTGATCCGCAAGAGCACCTGCCACCGACTCCGCGACGAGCAGCCGACCGGACTCCTTCACTTCCTGTTCGTCGAACTGCAGCATGGACCGTCCGTCCGCGTAGGTCAGATACGGGCTGGTCCACGCGTGCACTGCTACGATCTTGGCGCCGAGCGCCTCGGCTTGGTCGAACGCGAAGTCGATGGCCTTCGCAGAGGTCTTGGAGCCGTCGACACCCACGACCACGGTCGGCTTCTCGTGCGCCCGCGGCCGCAGATCGGCCGGTACGACGACAACCGGGCACTGTGCATAGGTGCTGACCTGCACCGCCACCGAGCCGACCATCAGCCCGGTCCAGCCGCCGAGCCCCCGGGAACCGAGCACGACCATCCGTGCCTGCGCGGTCTCCTCGATCAGCGTCTCCGCCGGGGTGCCCTCGACCAGAACGGTCTCCAGCTGAAGATCCGGGTGCTGAGCGCGCAGGCCATCCGCCAAGGCGGTGAGGCCGTGTTCACGCGCGGTCCGTAGAGCTGCGAGCGGGACCACCGTGCCGGGCGTCGGGCGGAGCGCGATGACGAGCTCGAAGGCCTCGACGACGCGCAGCCGGGCATGCAGACGATCGGCCTCGGCGGCGGCCCAGTGCAACGCGGTCCGGCTGGCGGGCGAACCGTCGTACCCGGCGACGATCGGGGCAGGCTGTGACGACATCGTTCCTCCTCGAAGTGACTTGGTACTTTGAATGTTCCTTCTCCCGGCTGGTCGGGTCAGGGCTCTTGGTCCCGACTCCATGGGCCCTTCAGCCACCCGGTGCCCCCCAGGTCGCCGTCTCGCCCGGCCTCCCCGTTGGAGGCACCCGCGGAGTTGAACCGCAGATCGTCAGAGCCAATGATCCAGGGAGTCGCTCCAGGGACGCCGCGGGGTGTGCATCGGTTTCTGGTCGTGTTCGTGTCGGATTCCTCCCTCACCACAAGCGCACTCGCGGTCGAGCTCGCGCTGCAATGATTCGACCCCGCTCATCGGGTCTCCTCCTTCGGCGGAGTGGTGCGGACAAAGTCCGAAACCGGCCGGCGTGGAGTCGTGGCCGCCGGAGTCGACCTGCTTGGGGACAACCAGGTGAGCTCGGCGTCTTCGGCGTACGCGGCCCGGACCAGATCGATCCTGGTGTCCTGCGACAGTTCAGCTGCCTGGAGCGGGACGCGGCTCGTGTGCCGGCAGGGGATCTCGGCGTACAACTCGCGCAGCCGCTGGTCGGGTACGCCCGTCGGTTCGACGACGATGCGGGCCAGCAGGTCGGGCTCGTGGGGGTAGTGGGCCAGGCCGAGCCAGGAGTCGTAGCTCATCGAGGCGGCGGCGCAGCGCAGGTTGAAGGTCGCGGTACCGGCGGCGATCCGCATCGCGCGGCCGGTCGGGTCCTCGGCCGGAAAGGCCCGGGAGCCGTCCAGGAACACGTCGATCACGTGCCCGTTGATCTCGAACCGCCATGGCTGGGTGTTGTGCATGCTCTGCGCCGCGACGGCCGCGCCGAGGAGTACGTCGATCTGTTCCATCGACAACTGGTCCTTCAACATGAGGCTCCTCGACCGTCTGGCGCGGCCCATGGATGCCGCGCTTCCAGCGTGTCGCCGACCGCGTGGGCGGTGCAGCGGCATCGGTCCCGTCCTGCAGGGTCCTTCGACACGTCCGTCGATGACCACGGCCCCTGCCCCACTACCTGCCGCGGCCGGACGATCGAAGTGAGGAATCGAGGGAAAGGACAAGCACCATGACCACCACGCCGCAGCGGCGGCACCTGCAGGCGCCCGTGATGGAGCCCGACGGTGATCGGCACCCGATCATCACGGTCTGGGCGGGCCGTGCGCTCGCCGTACTGCGGATCGCGTTCGGGCTGACCTTCGTGTGGGCCTTCGTCGACAAGCTGTTCGGCTTCGGCTACGCGACCGCGTCCGGCAAGGGCTGGATCGACGGCGGCGACCCGACGGCCGGCTTCCTGGGCAAGGGCACCAGCGGCCCCTTCGCGGACTTCTACCAGGGTCTGGTCGGTGACTGGTGGGTCACCCCGCTGTTCATGGTCGGCCTGGCCGGCATCGGCCTGGCGCTGACGCTGGGCATCGGGATGCGGATCGCGGCCGTCACCGGCGCCCTGCTGTACATCCTGATGTGGACCGCGGCCCTGCCGCCGGAGAACAACCCGGTGCTCGACGACCACATCCTCGGCGCGATCACCGTGGTCGTCCTCGCGCTCGTTGCCGCTGGCAACGTGTGGGGCTTCGGCCGGTGGTGGGGCAAGCTGGACATCGTCCGCCGCTACCCCTGGCTGCGGTGATCGGCGATGGATGGCAACCGCGTGATCTACGCCGGCGTGGACACCTCCTGGCGTGACACCGGCGCCCTGGAGTGGGCTCTGCAGGAGGCGAGCCTCCGGCACGAGCCCCTCCGGGCGGTGCACGTGATCGACGAGCCCGCACGCCAAGGTACGCCGTACTGGGATCCGACCGTCGCGAACGACGCGGCGATCGAGTTGGTCAACGATGTCCAGAAGCACGTGGAGACCCACAGCGGCGGACTCGACCATGACGCGGATCTGATGGTCGGACCGCCTGCCACCAAGCTGGCCGAGGCCGCTGAGGGCAGCGCGATGCTCGTGGTCGGGCGGCGGGGAATGGGCGCGTTCAAGCGACTGCTCATCGGCTCGACCTCGGAGGCCGTCGTCCATGCGGCGACCGTGCCGGTCGTCGTCGTCCCGGACGCATGGAAACCGACCGACCATGCGGGCCCGGTCATGATCGCCCTCGGCGACGCAGACGAGCACGGTGCATCGATCGAGTTCGCGGTCACCGCGGCCACCGAGCGGAAGGTGCCGTTGCGGGTGGTGCATGTGTGGGACCTGCCCAGCATCTACAGCTGGGACGCGACCACCATCGCCGGGGTCGAACAGGAATGGGACGACAACCTCCAGCGCGAGTGGGAGGCCGTGGCCGACGCGTTGCGACTGAAGTATCCCGATCTGGTCATCGAGGTCGATGTCCGCCGCGGTCACGCCGTCGACGGCGTCGTCACGGCGGCCGAGCAAGGTGACGCGCAGCTGCTGGTGGTCGGTGGTCGTCCCCAGCACCGGATGACCTCGATGCTGCTCGGATCGGTGACCCGCGGCGTACTTCACCACGCAACCTGCCCGGTCGCAGTGGTGCACGCGCAGCAGGACTCCTGAACCGCTGGAGGAGAGCGTTGAGGGGCGCCCATTCTCCAGCAGGTAGTTGCCGTGCGGTCGCGACTTCGGTGGCCGCACGGCACCGAAGACAACGAAGGGAGAGCCTCTCGACGAGGCTTCCGCAGTGAGAGGGTGACACTGATGACGACGATGCGCCGGTGGAGTGTGGACATCTACATCGACGAGCACGACGACAGCGGGCTGACGCACGCGGAGGCTCGGCTGCACACGAACGACAAGACGCACCTGGTGGGGCAGGGAGACGCGCACCGGCACCCCGCGGACGCGCAGGTGGCCGAGATCGGCGACGAACTGGCGGTGGCGCGGGCGCTCTCCGACCTTTCTCATCAGCTCGTCCATGCCGCGGCCCGGGACCTCGAGGACGTCAACAAGCGCTTCCGCTCGTCGGCACGCTGACCAGCTCGCTGCTGCCCGCGCGGGTCCGGGTGGTCCGCGACGGTGTGGTCACCAGCGTGGATGCCGCCGACCTCGTGGTCGGGGATCTCGTGGTGCTCGCGTCCGGAGACAAGGTCAGCGCCGACCTTCGGTTGGCGACGGTGCATGCGATCGCGGTGGATGAGTCGATGCTGACGGGGGAGTCGGTGCCGGTCCGTCCGGGCGAAGGTGCGCCGGTGTTCGCCGGGACCTTCGTGGTCGAGGGTGAGGCGGAGGCGGTCGTTGCCGCGGTTGGGGCGTCGACCAGGCTGGCTGGAATCCAATCGCTGACCGAGAGCGCTCACCGGCCGGACAGCCCCCTGACCGTCGAACTGCACCGCTTGGTGCGCGTGGTGGCAGTGATCGCAGTAGCGGTCGGCCTGTCGCTGGCGACGGCGTCGATGCTGCTCGGCCTTGGCTTCACCGATGCGTTGTTGTTCGGGGTCGGTGTGATGGTGGCTCTGGTGCCCGAGGGTCTGCTGCCCACCGTGACGTTGTCGTTGGCCCGTGGCGCCCAGCGGATGGCGCACGGCAATGCCCTGGTACGCCGCTTGGACGCGGTCGAGACGCTCGGCGCGACGACGTTCGTGTGTACCGACAAGACCGGGACGCTGACCATGAATCAGATGGCCGTCCAAGAGGTCTGGACACCGCGAGGAACCGTCACCACGACCGGCAACGGGTACGACCCGGCAGGCTCGGTGCAGGGTGCGCCGATGGCGGTGACCGCGGCCACCGGTGCCGCGCGTGCCGCCGCTGCCTGCGTGCGGGGGCGGGCGGTCCGCAAGAAGGAGCGCTGGGTGGCGGAGGGCGACCCGATGGAGGTCGCCGTCGACGTCCTGGCCCGGCGGCTGGGGGTGCCCCCGATCGACCGAGCCGGGATCAGCCACCGGGTCAGCTTCAGCAGCGAAACCAGGTACAGCGCGGTAGTGGCTGGGGGCAACACCATCGTCATCGGCGCACCGGATGCGCTGCTGCGCTTCTGCCAAGTGGACGGCGGGCCGGACGCCGCTGCCGCAGTCGAGGACCTGGCCGGTCGTGGCCGCCGGGTGCTGGCGGTGGCGCAGGCACCGGGCAACCTGGTGTCCGACGGTGGGCTGCGGCTGACACCCGGAGTCCTCGAACTGCTGGCCGTGTTCGGTCTGGAGGACCCACCTCGGCCGGATGTGCATGCCGCACTCGACGACTGCCGTCGAGCCGGCGTCCGGATCGCCATGATCACGGGTGACCACCCTGCCACCGCTGCGGTCATCGCGCGTGAGGTCGGGCTGCTCCGACCGGGCGGCCTGGTGGTCACCGGCCAGGAGTTGCCCGCCGACGACGAACATCTTGGGGAGATGCTTGACCAGGAGCAGGGCGTGGTGGTGGCCCGCGTGACACCGGCCGACAAGCTACGGATCGCCCGCGCCCTGCGTGCCCGGGGGCACGTGGTGGCGATGACCGGCGACGGGGTCAACGACGCGCCGGCGTTGCGCGAAGCCGACGTCGGCGTCGCGATGGGTGCCTCCGGCAGCGACGTCGCCCGGGCGGCAGCCGACCTGGTCCTGCTGGACGATCACTTCGCCAGCATCGTGACAGCGATCCGGCTGGGCCGGGCCACCTTCGCCAACGTCCGGAGGTTCCTTACCTACCACCTGACCGACAACGTGGCCGAGCTCGCGCCGTTCGCGGTCTGGGCGCTGTCCGGTGGCTCGATTCCCCTTGCCATCGGTGTCCTGCAGGTGCTCGCGCTGGACATCGGGACCGACATGTTGCCGGCGCTGGCGCTGGGGGTCGAACCGCCCGGCGAGCACACGCTGGACGGACCGGCCCGCCACCGCCGCATTGTCGACGGAGCGTTGCTCGGCCGGGCTTTCGGGGTCCTCGGGCCGGTGGAGGCCCTGCTCGCGATGGGCGCCTTCCTCGCGGTGCTGACCAGCGCGGGCTGGCGTTACGGCACCGACCCTTCGGGCGCCGCTCTGGCGGTCGCATCCGGTACTGCGTTCGCCGTGATCGGCTTGGCCCAGCTCGCCAACGCCTTCGGCTGCCGCAGTGAGCGCAGTACCGTCTTCGAGGTTCCGCCGACCAGGAACCGGGCTTTGCTCGTGGCGGTCACCGCCGAAGTGGTACTGGTGGGCGTCTTTCTCGGCATTCCACAGATTGCGGAGTTGCTCGGCGGCGGCTGGCCGTCGTACCAGGGCTGGCTGTACGCGGCCGGTGCGGCGGTAGTGCTTATCGCCGTCGACACGATCGCGAAGCTGATCAGCCGGAAGGTCAGGCGCCGCGGGCAGGCCAGGTGCGGGATTCACCAGGCTTCAGTTGCCGCGTCCGGCCGAAGCAGCGGACGGCGATCGCGTCGCCTGGGCCAGGGTCGACGGTGAGCGTCACGCCGGAGGTGGACACCTCGGCGACGAGGCGGTGTCCGCGGTAGCGCAGCACCATCCGGAGTGTGCCGAGCTTGCTCGGCCAGTGCGGCCCGAATCGGAGTACGTCGTCCGTCGTGCTCAGACCGGTGAAGCAGCGCTGGATCAGATCGACGCCGCCGGCCATCGCGGCAAGGTGGATGCCTTCTGCGGTCGTGCCGGTCCGGCTCGGATCGCCGGCGTCGCTGTGCAGTGCCTGTTCGAGGAAGCCCAGCGCCCGATCGGGATCGAGCATCGCCAGCCCCCAGGCGTGCACGACTGCGCTGAGCGACGAGCCGTGGCAGGTGCGGGCCAGGTAGTACTCGACCGTGGCGCGGATGGTTTCGGCTGTCAGCGGGTAGCTGAGCCGTTCCATCAGGTCGTGCAGCTCCCGGCGGGGCAGCAGGTACAGCAGCATGAGCACGTCGGCCTGCTTGGAGACCTGGTACGCCGTCACGTCGCGTCCCTCGGCTTCCAGGATCCTGTCCAGCCGGCGGATGTCGCCGTAGTCGGCCCGGTAGTGCTGCCAGTTGAGCTCGGTCAGTTGCTCGTATCCCTCGAACTGGCTGATCACTCCGTCGTGGAACGGGACGTACATCCGGCGGGTCAGTTCGTCCCAGTGGTTCAGTTCCTCGGAGCGGAGGCCGAGAGTCTCGGTCAGTTCTGTACGGCGCCAGTCCGGCAGCCGGTCCAGGGCCTTCGCGGCCACACCGAACAGCCAGACGGCCATCACGTTCGTGTAGGCGTTGTTGTCAATCCCGGCGGCCGGACGTCCGGGGTAGCCGGTGTGGAACTCGTCCGGCCCCACCACTGCGCGGATCAGGTAGCGGTCGCGCCCCTCGTCGTACTCGGCGAGGGCGGCGAAGAACCGGGCGACCTCGACGATGACCTCGGCAGCGTAATCGCCGAGGAACACCAGGTCGCCGGTCGTCTCGACGTACTGCCACATGGTGTAGGCGATCGCCAGCCCCACATGCCGTTGCCGGAACGTCGCGTCCTCGGTCCATCGGCCGGACAACGGGTTGAGATGGAGTCGCTGGCTCGCCTCGCGGCCGTCGCTGCCCGACTGCCACGGGTACATGGCTCCCGGGTAGCCGGCCTGTCGAGCGGCGTCCCTCGCGGCCGGGAGGCGCCGGTGGCGGTAACGCAGCAGCGCCCGCGTCAAGGCCGGCATCCGCAGGGTCAGTACCGGGAAGACGAAGAGCTCGTCCCAGAAGACGTGGCCGCGGTATGCCTCCCCGTGCAGGCCACGGGCCGGTACGCCGGCGTCGGTGTCGGCGCTGTGGGGTGAGACGGACTGGAGTAGGTGGAAGACGTTCAGCCGGACGGCGGCCAGGGTGCCGTCGAACGGCTCCTCGAGTTCGAGCGAGAACTGCCGCCACAGGTGTGACCATGCCAGCACATGGGCTTCACGCAGCTGGTCGAAGCCGGGTGCAGCGGCCAGTGCGGTGCGGGTGGCCAGCAGCGGTTCGGAGATTCCCGGGTCGCGCGACCCGTGGACCGCGGCCACCTTCTCGGCGGTGACCACGTCCCCGCTCCGGACCGGTACGACGATCTCGGTGTACGCGGATTCCGGGTCCGTCCGGGAGGTCCAACCAGCGGTCGGTGAACCGTTGTGGGTGGCGACGGTCCTGGTCCCGACGGCGATCCGGTGGCGTGACTGCGACGTCGTCCCCGCCACGAGGAGGTTGCCGTCAGCAACCGTTGCGGTCAGGTCGGTGAGATGACAGCCGCCCAGTTTCCGGTAGCGCTCGACGCCGGAGTTCCGGACCGCTCCGTTCACCGCGGTCCCGAGCCGGAGCCGCCCCTCCCAGTCGACGACGGTGACGGCCAGAGTCTGGCCGGCCAGGTGCGGCTCGGCCATGCTGACGAAGCGCCGCTCAACCCCGCGGATCTCCCGACCGAGCGGATCGCGGAGCCGGAACCGCCGGGTCAGTACGCCGCGCAGGAGGTCGACCTCCTGGTCGTGCTCGAGCACCTCGCAGTCGTCCGGTGTGAGCCACTCGCCGTCGTCGATGGCAACCGTCAGCGGCAGCCAGTCCGGCAGATTCACCAGGCTCTCGTTCTCGACCACGTGGTCGTCGATCTGGTCGGTCAGCCGGTTGTAGTAGCCGGCCAGGTAGGTCCCGGGGTAGTGGTGTTCGCCGGCCATCGAACCGGCCCAGGCGCCTCTGGTGGCGAAGTATCCGTTCCCTACGGTGCACAGCGCCTCGCGCCGCCGCTCGTCCGCCGGATCGTAGCCACGGAAGCGGTAGATCCAGTCGTTCATGGCTCGACGCCGACCCAGTCGAGGGTGTCCCGCCACGGCCGGCGGCCGGTCCGTGCCTCGGCCTGGGCCGGATAACCGATCCGGAGGATCATCTGCGGCCAGGTACGTCCGCCGATCAGGTCCCGGACCTGCCTGCGCAGCACCGGGTACTCCAGCGCCTGGTTGAGGAACGAGGCGGCCAGTACCGAGGAAGTTGCCGTCAGCAACACCCGCTCCAGCGCCTGGCCGGCCTGCACCCAGGCCTGGTCGTCCTCGATGTCGGTGCTGAGCACGGCGATCCGCGGGTGCCGTTCGAAGACCGCGTGCTCCCGGCCCGGTGTGTCGAAACCGGCAGACAGGTCCCGGACCATGGCCGGAGCGGTCGGCACCGGCCCGAGCGCGGCGTCCGGTACGCCGTCGTCCGGGCGCTCGCCGCCGACCCACCGGCCGCGCTCGTGCATGCGGTCCTCGTCGTGCAGATCCAAGTCGTCGGCCCGCCGCAGTACCTGTGCGAGCCTCCGGGTGGCATCGTCGTCCAGCCAGTGGAGCTCGGCGCCTTCGATCTCGGCAGCACCGGTCAGCGCGCTGATCACCATCGGCGGGATGGCCTGGTCGAGCATTGGGCTGCGATACGTGTGCCGACGCGAGATCTCGCCGTACAGAGAGGACAGCTTGGGCACCGGGCCGTTGCGATCGGACAGGAAGATCCGGGCGACCACGCCCGGTTCGGCCGAGTCGGGCGCGATGGCGAACGTCGACTCGTGCCCGAGCATTGCGGCCGCGACGCGGAGGTTGAACACGGCCGCACCCAGTCCGATCCGGATCTCGCGGCCGGCCGGGTCGGCGGCGGGCAGGACCCGGTCCTCGTCGAGCCGGACGTCGATCACCGGCCCGGCGACCTCGAACCGCCAGGGTTGCGTGTTGTCCATCGACGGCGCGTGGACCGCGGCAGCGAACAGGATGCCCACCTCGTCCTCGGTCAGTGCCTTCGTGGTGTTCATGGGCTGTCCTCCTTGGTGCGGCCCTGCTACAACCGGACTCGTTCGAGATGACGAGGTGTCACCGCGGTCCAGCCGAGTTCGTCGCCGATCCGCCCAGCCAGAGCCTGCCGGGCGTCGTCCTCGCCGTGTACGACGTACACGGCGTCAGGTGGTTCGGGGACGCTCGACAGCCAGCCGATGAGCCGGGGTTGTTGATCCGGATCGATTCGTCGACCGAATGCACCAGCCGCAGGTCGCCAGGGTCGAACGGGTCGTCGCCGCCGAGGATTTCCGGCCGAAGCTCGTCGGACTTCTGGTCGATCGCGGTGCGGTAGACGGTCAGCGCCGCCAGCGCCATCGGGCTGTTGACGTACACCGGCAGGTGCGGGATCAGCCGGTCGCGGGTCAGGGTGGCGAGCTCGTGCAGGACGACGGCGGTCCGGTCGACGGCGAAGGCGGGGATCAGTACGACGCCGCCGCGGTCGACCGTCGAGGTGATCAGCCGGGCCAGCCGGGCGTGGTCGAGCGGGAGATGCCGCCGGTTCCCGTACGTCGACTCGATCACCACCGCGTCCGCGGCGGGCAGGGTCTCCGGCGGACGCAGCAGTGGATGGTCCTGCCGGCCCAGGTCACCGCTCACGGCCAGCTGCCGGCCGCCCTGCTCGACGACGGCGAAGGTCGAGCCGAGGATGTGACCGGCCCGGTAGAGGGCGACGGTCGCGCCACCCGGCAACTCGGTCCGGCCGGACTCCGGCACCGGGCGGAAGAGGTTGATCGCGCGCTCGGCGTCCGCGGTGTCGAACAGCGGCAGCGGCGGATCGTGCCGCGAGTAGCCGCCGACCCGGGCGTGATCCGCGTCCTCCATCTGGAGGTGGGCGGCATCGCGGAGCACGATCGCGGCGACCTGTGCGGTCGCGGCCGAGCAGATCACCGGGCCGTGGAAGCCCTGCCGGACCAGCGCCGGGAGGTAGCCGCAGTGATCGAGGTGCGCGTGGGTGAGCACGACGGCGTCGAGGGTGCGTGGCTCGATGGGGAAGGTGTCCCAGTTCCTGCGTCGCCAGCGCGCGTCACCCTGGAACATCCCGCAGTCGATCAGGGTCCGGTGGTTCGCGTGCTCGAGCAGGAATTTGCTACCCGTCACCGTGCCGGCCGCACCCAGAAAGGTCAGCACCGGCGTACTCATCGCCTGGTCCTCTCGTAGCGCATGACTGCTCCGGCCTCCTCGGCTCTGTGGCGGCTTGCTGTGGACCGCCCGGATGGCTGCATGTACTG